>Ga0181537_10004598_pt1 | contig 11421 bp, 10 predicted proteins | sample PEATcosm2014_Bin_39_FD_119765 | JGI IMG/M metagenome (GOLD analysis project Ga0181537, IMG submission 119765) | Peatland microbial communities from MTU Mesocosm Facility, Houghton, MI, USA - PEATcosm2014_Bin23_10_metaG | ecosystem: Environmental > Terrestrial > Soil > Wetlands > Peat | place... | reverse complement strand
ATCGGCACGAAGAGCGCCGTGTAGACCAGGCTGTGCGCGACCGACTGGCGGAACAGCTGATCGTGGGAGAGCGCGCGGAAGTTGGCCAGGCCGATCCAGTGCGGCGGCGAGATGAGGTTCGTCTGCTGGAACGACAGCAGCGCCGACCAGATCAGCGGCACGATCCCGAACACGAAGATCAGGAACACCGCGGGGAACGCGAACGCCCAGCCGGACAGGTGATCGGACTGGAGTATCCGCCGGATCCGGCGGCCGCGCTTCCGGCTGGCCGCCGCGCTGGCGGCGGTCACCCGCCCGTGGCGAGGTAGGTGTCAGCCTGCTGCGCCGCCGAGTTCAGCGCCGCCTGCGGGCTCGCCTGGCCGAGCAGTGCCGCGACGACCTCCCGGCCCAGGGCCGCGGAAATCCGCGGGTACTGCGGTATCTGCGGCCGCGCCTGGAGCACGTTGTGCAGGTTCTGCGCGAACAGCCCGGCGCCCGGGTACTTCTTGTTGAACTCGGCGAACCCGGGCAGCTTCTGCACCGACAGCCTGGTCGGCAGGTCGCCGGTGGCGAGCGAGTTCTTCAGCAGGTTGGCCGGGGATATGAGGAACTTCAGGAACTCGAGCGAGGCCTTGACCCGGGCCGGGCCGTTGTTGAAGACGACCCAGTTGTCCGGCCCGGAGATCGTCTGATGACTGCCGCCGGCGGTGAACGACGGCATGACCTGCACGCCGTAGTGCACCGCGGGGAAGCTGGACAGGTCCCACGGCCCGGTGATGATCATGCCGAGCTTGCCGGAGTTGAACAGGCTCTCGCTGGTCCCGGCATCGGGATGGAAGTCCAGGTAGAGCGAGTGGGCCTGCTGCATCGAGCGCAGCAGCTGCAGCGCCCTGACCCCGGCCGGGGAGTTGAACGCGGCCTTCGAGTTACCCGGGGTCAGCAGGTGGCCGCCGGCCTCCCAGAGCATCGCCTCGTACTCCCAGACCGTGGTCTCGCTGCCGTCAGCCGGGAAGGTGAGACCGAAGATCTTCTTCGCCGGGTCGGTGATGGCCTTCGCATCGGCCGCCAACTGGCTCCAGGTCCAGCCCGGCCCGGGCGTCGCCAGGTGATGCTGGGCGAACAGGGTCTTGTTGTAGACCACCGCCAGGTTGTCCACCAGGGCGGGGATGCCGAGTACCTTGCCGCCGACCGTCGCGACGTCGCGCTCGCCGGGGGTGAAGTCGCTCCAGCCGAAGGCAGGCTGCTTCACCGTCTGGGTCAGGTTGACCACCTCGGGCGCCTGGGCGACCTGCGGCATGTTGGTGCCGTACTGGTAGGAGATGTCCGGCTGCTCGCCGCCCTGCAGCGCCACCGTCACCTTCTGCAGCGCGTAGTCGTTGTCGACGTACTCCATCTGGATGTGGATCTTCGGGTGCAGCCGGGTGAAGTCGGCGACCAGGGCCTTCAGCGACTCGTATTCCGCTCCCTGGCTGGCCGGCGGCGGCGGCGTGTAGCCCATCCACAGCACGAGCTTGACGACGCCATTCGGCGACGCCGAGCTCGCCGATGTCCCGGACGAGCACGCGGCCAGCAGCAGGACGACCGCGATCGAAGCTGCCACGCCGAGTTTCTTCATCGGGCACCTCTTTTTCGCCACGCCGCCGCCACGCGTTCGGCACGCCGCCGCACGGCGCCGGCAGGCTGCGCCGGCGGCGCCACGCCTGAGCGTTCCGTGATACGGATTGCCGTTCTGCTGAAGCTTTGGCCGATTGTCCACCCGTGCCAGGCGGGCGTCAAGGGACCGGGCGGACGGCCGCGGTCATGGCAGCAGCAGCGCCTTGACCGGATCCAGGCGGCCGTTCATCAGCCCGGTGAAGATCTCCGCGCCCTCGGTCAGCGGATAGTGCGACGTCCAGCTCAGGTCCCAGTCCCGCAGCAGCTCCGCGGCATGGCCGAACTCCTCGTCGCTGTAGGCGAACGAGCCGAGCACCCGCTTCTCGCTGCGGATCAGCGCGTTGGCGTCGAACCCGGGCGAGTCCTGGGCCAGGCCGAGCCACACGGCGGTCCCGCCGGGCCGCTGGTGATCCACCGACTGGGCGCGGGTGAGCGGCGAGCCGACCGCGTCGATGATCACGTCGTACTCGCCGCTGAGCCCGGATCCGGTCGCGACGGCGCCCAGCCGCCGCGCCTGCGCCAGCCGGCCGGGATCCAGGTCGGTCACGTCCACGCTGGCGGCCCCGCCGTCCAGGGCGGTGAGCAGGCAGAGCAGGCCGATGGCACCGCAGCCGAGCACCGCCACCCTGGCGCCCGGCCTGGCGCCGGACAGGTTCCAGGCGTGCACGGCGTTGGCGGCGGGCTCGACCATCGCCCCGGCGTCCCAGCTGAGCCAGCCGGGCAGCGGGCGCAGCGCGGAGGCAGGCACGGCCACCCGCTCGGCGAAGCCGCCGGCCCGGTGCACGCCGATGATCTGGCGCTCCCGGCAGACCTGCCGGAGCCCGCCCTTGCACAGGTCGCAGTGCCCGCAGGACAGCATCGGGTTGATGACCACCCGGTCCCCGTTCGCGCTCGTCCCCGCGAACTCGTGGCCCATGATCAGCGGCGGCTTGCGGAAGCCGGGGTGGCGGGCCCCGTGCAGCTCGCTGCCGCAGATGCCGACCGAGCGGACGTGCACCACGACGTCCCCGTCGGCGACCTCGGGCTCGGGAACATCGCGGTTTTCCAGCACGCCGGGCCCGGTGAATACCAGCGCCTTCACCTGATCACGTCCGTTGAGCGTCGCATGGGATCTCCGTCTCTGGCGGCAGGCGATTCAGCCGCGGAAGGGATGGGATGGCAGGCCGGTGACACCCGGCCGGCACGCGAACAGCGCGCCGGCCAGCGCGCCGGGCCCGGCGGCCGTGCTGATGTACAGCACGTCCAGGTCCCTGCCGCCGAACGCGCAGCTCGTGACGCGCGCGGCGGGCAGCTCGATGATCTGCTTGAGCTGGCCGTCCGGCCGGTAGCGCTGCAGGGCGCCGCCGCCCCAGAGGGCGACCCAGATGCAGCCCTCGGCGTCCACGGTGAGGCCATCGGGGACCACCCCCCCGTCGCCCAGGGCAACGAGGCGGCGGCGGCGGCCGGTCTCGCCGGTCGCCGGGTCGTAGTCCAGCACGTCGACCTGGTGGGCGAGCGAGTCCACGTAATACATCAGCGTCTCGTCCGGGTTCCACCCGATGCCGTTGGAGATGCCGATGCCGTCGAGCACCCGGGTCAGCCGGAGGTCGGGATCCAGCCGGTACAGCGCGCCAGCCCCCGGGGACTCGTCAAGGGCCATGGTCCCGGCCCAGAACCGGCCGGCCCGGTCGCACGAGCCGTCGTTCATCCGGGTCCCGGGCCGGTCCGCCTCGACCGGGACCAGCGGGGTGACTGCGCCGGTGCCGGTGTCCAGGGCGAGGAAGCCGTCCCTGGCCGCCAGCACCAGGCCGCCGCTGGCCCGCGGCACGGCCGCGCCGACCGGCTGCCCGGCGTCCCAGCTGACGTGCGTGCCATCCTCGTCGAGCCGGTGCACCAGCCCGGCCGGGATATCCACCCAGTACAGGGCAGCGCTGCCGGCATCCCAGACAGGGCCCTCGCCCAGCTTGGCCACGGGTACGGGAAGCTGGGCCGGCTGGCTGCCGGCGACGGTGAGTCTGGCCATGGCTGGTCACTCCTCCGGGACCGCGTTCCATGTGCCGGAATAGCGTTCCTAGCCCGGACAATCGCAGGCCGGCCGGGGCCGTGTCAATGCCCGCGCGCCGCGGGCACGCTCAGGAGGTGCGGCCTTCCGACCACTCGGTGACCGTCCGGCGCAGGAAGCCGCCCAGCTCGGCCAGCCGGTCGGCCTCCGCCCGCGCCCCGAGCACGGTGACGCTGACCGCGGTGGCGGGCACCGGGCGGCCGAGGAAGATCGGCACGCCGGCGCACCGTACGCCGATCTCGTTCTCCTCCATGTCCAGCGCGTATCCGCGCTCGCGCACGAGCGCCAGTTCGCCGGCGAGCCGCGGCACGGACGTGATCGTGCTGGGCGTGACCGCCCGCAGCGGGCCCCACTGGGCGGCCCACGCCCGCAGCGCCTCGTCCGTCGGGTACGTCCAGGCGAGCAGGGCCTTGCCGACGCCGGTGGCGTGCGCCGGGTTGCGCCCCCCGATCACCGAGGACAGCGTGATCATCTGCGAGGCCTGGACCTTGTCGTGGTACACGACCTCGGCACCGTCGAGCACGGCCATGTGCGTGGTCTCCCGCAGATCCCCGGTCAGCCGGGCGAGCAGCGGGTGGATGAGCGCCCGCAGGTCGAGCATGTCGTAAAAGCGGAACGCGGTGGCCAGCAGCTCGGTGCCGAGGAAATAGGACCCGCCCGGCTCGGGCTGGGCTATGAAGCCGCGATACTTGAGCGCTGCCAGGATGCGGTGCAGCGAGCTCTTCGGAATGTCCAGCCTGCCCGCCAGCTCGTCCAGCGAGAGGCCGCGGGACGCGCCGCCGACCACCCCGAGGATTCGCAGCGCGCGGTCCACGCTGGCTACCGGCGACTCGTCCTTGTCCACGCGCGCTCCGCCCCGGCGAGTTCCTCCGGTCACCCGCACCAGCGAGTTCCTCCGGCCACCAAATTCCGCTAGACGGAATGATAGACCAGATGACGGATCGTCGCTAGCTTGGCCTCAGGGCACGGGGGTTACATGGGGCGGGGGAGGCCTGCGGCGAGGACCGCTCGCGGGAGGACCGGGTCACGGACAGGAGAGGGACGGCGATGCGCGGACTGGCGGGGCGGCGGGTGCTGATCAGCGGCGGCAGCAGCGGGATCGGGCTGGCGGCGGCCGAGCGGTTCCTCGCGGAGGAGTCGCGGGTCTTCATCGCCGGGCTGGACGCTGCCGAGGTGGGCGCGGTCGTCACTGGCCTCCGGGACCGCGGCGAGATCGCCGGCATCGCGGGCGATGTCAGCACCGAGGCGGATGTCGCGCGGATCGTCGCCGCGGCGGGCGATGCGCTCGGCGGCATCGACATCCTGATCAACAACGCGGGCACGTCGCTGCGCACCGCCTTTCTCGACATCCCGGCGGGGGAGTGGGATCGCATCATCGCGGTCAACCTGCGCGGCATGTTCCTGGTCGCGCAGGCCGTCAGCAGGCTGCTGAGGCAGCAGGGCACCGGCGGCGCCATCGTCAACATGTGCTCGACCAACGGGATCGCGGGGGAGGAGGACTACGCCCACTACAACGCCTCCAAGGGCGGCGTCCTGCTGCTGACCAAGAGCATGGCCGTCGAGCTCGGCTGCCACGGCATCCGGGTCAACGCGCTGTGCCCGGGGTACATCCGCACCCCGCTGAACGCGGCCATCGCGGCGGGCATCGGCGGCGGCGAGTTCGAGGCGGCGTACGCCAGGGACCGTATCCCGCTTGGCCGGGTCGGCGAGGCCGCCGAGGTCGCCGCCGCGTATGCGTTCCTCGCCTCTGATGACGCGTCGTTCATTCACGGCGCGGCCCTGGTAATCGACGGCGGCCAGCTCGCCGTCATGTGACGCCGGGGGTTGCGGTCTGCCACATGCAATTTCTTGCCTACGATAGGCAAGACATCTACAATATAATCATGACTGCACAGACTCTGGGCTTCGCAGTCCAGCCCGAAGACCGCCCCGTGCTGGACGAGCTGGTTGCGTACTTCGGTGATGGCAACAGGTCGGCCTACCTGCGGGCGACTCTCAAGGTCATGAAGTCGATCATGATCGCCAACCAGCTTCGGGAGGCGCAGGCTTACGGTCAGCAGCGCACCGCGGAACTCGGCATCGAGGCGGCTGACGTCCCGGCCAGGGTCCAGGAATTCCTGAAGGGCAGCCGTCCGGGGAAGGGAAAGTGAATCATCTCGCGCCGGTTCCTTCAGCGGTTGTCTACGATATTAACGTCCTGGTGACGGCCGCGGCGAGCGGTAACAGCCCATTCCGGTCTTGGCCATCTCCGCCGCCGGTCTCTGGTAACCCATCGGCCGACTGCGTGGGCATCATCGTGGACGCCGCGGAGTTCGCGCTCTGGTTATCTCCTCACATCACCACCAACGTGGACCGGATCCTGAGCGACCTTTTCAAGTGGAGCCAGCCAGAAGTTGACACCTACTTGAGGACGGTCGTAGCAGCCGCGGAGCATAGCGGGGGAGGCGTCCTGGCTGATGTGCCCAGGACGGTTCACGATTGTCCCGACCACGAGGACAACCTGATCCTCGACCTCGCTGCCGAGGTCGGAGCGCTCATTATGGTGTCCAACGACTCGGATCTCTTGTCGATGTCGCCGTGGCGCGGAACACCGATCATCGAGCCGACCGCATTCGCAGCCAAAGTAGACGCTATGCGTCGGCACGCACGAAGGCGCCGATAGCCCGCCTCTAGTGTACGACGCGGCCGCGCACGGTCCCATGGACGCTCCGGTCCTTCGCCCGATATTCGGCGGGCTCAGAAGAATGTGTGGATTGCGTCGATCGCGCGGTAGTCCTCGTCGATCACCGGGATGACGCGCCACTTGTCGAATGTCGTGCAGGGGTGCGAGATTCCCAGGCACAGGAGGTCCCCCGGGGCAAACGGAAACTCCGGCGGGACACTCAGGTGCAGGTGCTGATCGTCGAGCTTGGTGACGCGTAGCCGGTCCGCTGGAGTTTCCAGCCCGCTGGCGCGGCGGATCCGGATCGGGACTGGCAGGCCCTGGTCGAAGCCCACGTCGCGGCGTCCCGCGCTCGCCACGGCGAGCCCAGGCTCCGGCCGGGACAGGGCCGGCGCCCACAGCTCGATGGCCGGCACTAGCGCCGGGCCAGGCCGGCCAGGCTTGCCGGGACCAGGGCCGACAGCGGCGTAATGCCCGTGGTCATGCGTTATGTAGGCACCGCTGCGGAGCAGCACGACGGGTCGCGGGCGGCCGGGCCGGACGGCCGTGAGCTCGCTCGCCACGATGTCGAAGTATGCGCTGCCGCCGGCGCTGAGCAGGTGCGGGGTTCCGGCCGGGTCAGCGGGCAGCAGGTCGCCCAATGTGCGCAGCTCCCGGCAGAACGCGGCGACGGCGGTCACGGTGGAATCGGCGCTGCCGGCGTTGATATTCCCCTCGAAGCCCGCCGCGCCGGCCAGCCGCAGCGAGCTGGTGGACTCCACGATCCGGGCGATGGCGAGCGCCTCGTCAATGCTCCGGCAGCCAGTGCGGCCGCCCGGCTGGCCGAGTTCCACCAGGACCGGCAGCGGCCGCCGGGCGCCGGCCGCGCGCAGTAGCCCGTCCAGGAGCGTTACTCCCGCCGCGCTGTCCGCGTAGGCGTAGCACTCGAAGCCGGGATCGGCCGCCAGTTCGGCAGCCAGCCACTCGATCCCGCTGCGGTCGGCCAGCTCGTTGGCGATCAGCACCCTCGGCACGCCGAAGGCGCGGAAGACCCGGACCTGGGCGATGGTCGCCGCCGTCATGCCCCAGGCGCCGGCTGCAAGCTGACGGGCGATGAGCTGCGGCGCCATGGTGGTCTTGCCGTGCGGCGCCAGTCCGACCCCGGCCGAGGCGCAGTAACCGGCCATCGCCGTGATGTTCTGCTGCAGTGCTGCCTCCCGCAGGACGAGAACCGGCAGCATGAAGTCCGGGCCGAGCAGGTACGGGCGGCGTTCAGCCAGGCTGGCCGAGGTCAGGCTGGCCGAGGTCGGGCTGACCGAGGTCGGGCTGCGGCCCGCTGTGAGGCGGCCGAACCCCTTGCTGGTGGCCGGGATCGGCTGCTCGCGCAGCGCCGCCAGCGCAGCTCGCATCCGTGCTGGCGGACCAGGCATGGCGGCCGGCTGCTGGCCCGCGTGACTGGTCATGCCGAGCATCTTCCCTGATCGTGGATGATTCGGTTCCTTGATCGTGGAGGATCCGGCCGGCCGGAGAGTGCGGATCCTCCGCGATCCCGGGAAAATGGTCTCGTTGGCCCGGCCGGCGATCGCGTCCCCTGACCGGGGTCGTGGCATCCTGGTCGGCTAAGCGCGGCGCCGCCGCGAATGGGGAGCATGGCGCATGCTGAAGATCGAGCTGTCCTGGCAGGACGCCGCGATCACCTCGGCATGCCTGCTGGGAGTGACGGCGGCGATCCGGCTGGGCGGCGTCGCGGCGCGCCGGGCGGCCCGGCAGGCTGACGGCGTCTCCGTGCGGGAGGACGGCGTTCCCGTGCCGGACGCCGCTGCGCCGCGGCGCACCGGGCTCGCCGGGGCCGTCGCGATCGCGCAGGAGTCCGGTGTCGTGGTCGGGCTGTTCGCGCTGTGGCAGTTCGCCGGCCGGTACGCGACGAGGATCCCCGGCGGGGCGCTCGCGCGAGCGCGCTGGATCTGGCACGCCGAGCGGGTCATCGGCCTGCCCAGCGAGGCGGCGGTGCAGCGGCTGTTCCTGCCGTACCCGCTGATCGTGCAGGCGTTCAACCTGTATTACGCGAGCCTGCACTTCGTCGTCCTGATCGCCATGCTGGCATGGGTGTTCCTGTGGCATCGCGACAGGTACGCGGAGGTGCGCGCCGTCCTGGTGATGCTCACGGCGGCATGCCTGGCGATCCAGCTGATCCCGGTCGCGCCGCCGCGCATGCTGCCCTCGGACGGAATGGTCGACACCGCGGTGCGCTACGGGCAGTCGGTCTACGGGTCGTTCGCCGGCTTCAACCCCGACGAGGTCTCGGCCATGCCGTCCGTGCACGTCGCCTGGGCGCTGCTCGTCGGCATCACCGTGGTCCGCGTCTCGGCCAGCCGGTGGCGCTGGCTGGCCCTGGCCTACCCGGCGATGACGACCCTGGTGGTGGTCGTCACCGCCAATCACTACTGGGCCGACGGGATCGTCGCGGCCGTGCTGCTCGCGCTCGCCATGCTTGCCTGGCGGGCCGGCGGGGCGGCCCGGCGAGCGGTGCGGCGCCGGCTGCGGCCGCGGCCCGCCGCGTCGCCGGAGCCGGATTCGGCGCCGGGTGCAGCGTGGCTGCCGGGCCCGGGCGCGTCCATTTCGCCGGGCCGCAGCGCCGGAGCCGGGTCAGCCACCGCCGCTGGCGTCACGTCCCGTCGTCAGCACCCGTCGTAATCCGTCCAGTTCGACGCGCCGCCCGCGGCAATGGCGTTGTCGAATATCTGATTCTGGTAGGCAGCGCCGGCCACGCCGTACTCGCTGGCGGCACCGCCATAGGTCTCCCAGGTGCCCAGCACGAACTGGTAGGCCCCGCCGCCGTTCCCGGGACCCCAGGCGTAGCTTCCGCCCTCCTCGGCGTTGCGGATGCAGACGCCGAGCGCTGAGCTGGCGGCGTCCCCGCCGCCGGATGGCGTTGCTGTCGCACTCGGGCTCGGACTCGGGCCCGGGCTCGGCGGCGGCTGGTCCGCTGCCTGCTGAGCCTGCCGCCGGGCTGCCTGCTGCCGCGCGGCCGCGAGCCCGGCGAGGTGCGTCCGCAGGACTGCCCGCCGGACCGCGCGGGCCTCCAGGGCCGCGGCGTCGCGGTGCACGGCGGTGGTCATCTGATACGTGGTGAAGGCCGAGCCAGCGCTCGTCACCGCCGCCTTGTCCCGGGATGGCCCGGGCGCCGCTGGCCCGCCGTGCAGGGACACAAAGGCCGCAGCCACGCCTGCCAGCGTTGCTGCGGCCACTGCCGGTGCCCCGATCCTGATGGCGGATGTTCTGGGCTTGGCATGACGGGGTGCTGCCGACATCACGCTCCTCTTCGCGAGGCTTCGCGTTCACCCGGCGAGCTCACGTCAGCATGCTGACGTCAGGTGGCGCGGGGAACGCCTGTCCCGGGCAACTTACTGGAGTCCGGAACGAAGCGTGCTAAAACCCTAAAATCGGGCACTGGCGCCGTCAGGCTGGCCAGCCGAGAAATCCGGCAGCGCGCGCGGGCTGGCCTGCCGGGGAATCCCGGCAGCCTGGCTGGCGTTGTCAGTGATCGCTGGCCCCGGCGCAGGCGAATGCGGGTCGGGGACCCGGGCGGCGGCGAGGTAAACGGCTTGCTGGCCCGGAGCCTGCCTGGCTAGCATCAGAGGCCGCCTCGGCCCCACGATAGATCGGACGTTAGTCATGTTTTCGCGCGCGCTCGTGCGCCGCTTCCCGCTGCTCGCCTTCCGCGATTTCCGGCTGCTGCTCGCTGAACGGCTGCTGGCGCCCGCGGCGTTCGGGTTCTCCATCGTCGGCGTCTCGTTCGCGGTCCTGTACGCGACCGGGTCGACCGCCGACCTCTCCTACGTGCTGGCTGCCCAGATCGCGCCATCGCTGGTGTTCACGCTGATCGGCGGGGTGGTGGCGGACCGGATGCCGCCGCAGCGGGTGATCGTCGCGGCGAACGCGATGATCGCGCTGGGCGAGGGGACGTTCGGGATTCTCGTGCTGGCCGGCCATCCCCGGCTGTGGCAGATGATCCTGCTGGAAGCGCTGACCGGGACCGGCATGGCGATCTTCTACCCCGCGTCGCAGGCCCTGCTGCCCAGGGTGGTGCCGTCCGGCATGCTGCAGCGGGCCAGCACGGTCAGCAGGATGGCGATGAACGCCGGCCAGATGGGCGGCGCTGTCGTCGCGGGCATCTGCGTCGCCGCTGTCGGCCCCGGCTGGGCGCTGGCCATCTGCGGAGCCGGCCTGCTCGGCACGATCCCGCCGCTGCTGGGGATCCGGGCGGTCGCCGTCGAGCGCGCGCACCAGTCCGGCATGCTCAGGGATCTGCGTGACGGCTGGTCCGAGTTCCGCTCGCACACCTGGCTGTGGGCGATCGTGGCCCAGTTCGGCGTCATCATGATGGCCTGGTACGGCGCGTTCCAGGTGCTCGGCCCGGTGGTTGCCAGGACGCACCTCGGCGGCCCGGCCGCATGGGGACTCATCACCGCGTCGGAGTCGGTCGGCCTGATCGTCGGCGGCCTGGTATCGCTGCGCTTCACGCCGCGGCGGCCGATGCTGTTCATCGTCCTGATCGGCGGCGCCATCGCGCTCGCGCCGATCTCGCTGGCCATGCTCTGGTCGCTGCCCGCGGTCTGCCTGGCCTCCTTCGGCCTCGGCATCACGCTGGAGATCATGATGATCCAGTGGACCGTCGCGCTGGCCAGGCGGATCCCGCCGGAGCGGCTGGCCCGGGTCTCGTCCTACGACGCCCTCGGCACGGTGATGGCAATGCCGGTCGGCGCCCTGGTCGCCGGGCCGCTCGCCGCCGTGATCGGCGTATCGGTCACCCAGTACGGCGCCGCCGCGCTGATCCTCGCGGCGACCGTGCTCGCGCTGATCCCGCGCGACGTGCGGGCCATGCGGTCCGACTACGCGACTCCTGCGAAGGCGAAGGAGTGGCCGGTAGACATGCCGCGGCCGGACGGCGACCTCGTAGCGGGCGTAGCGGCCCGCGAGGCGATCCGCTCGTAACCGCGCAGCCCAGCTATGTGATCCGCTCGTAACTGGCCTGCGGATCCGCGGCTTTCACAACCTCAAACTCGATTGCGGCGGCTTGTTTGCCGTCCAAGCTCACGGTGACGTT
>Ga0181537_10004597_pt1 | contig 11421 bp, 11 predicted proteins | sample PEATcosm2014_Bin_39_FD_119765 | JGI IMG/M metagenome (GOLD analysis project Ga0181537, IMG submission 119765) | Peatland microbial communities from MTU Mesocosm Facility, Houghton, MI, USA - PEATcosm2014_Bin23_10_metaG | ecosystem: Environmental > Terrestrial > Soil > Wetlands > Peat | place... | reverse complement strand
TTGTAGTCGAGCTCGCTCATCGTGTCTCGATCAATGCGACTGCATGCGCCGCAATCCCGCTGCCGTCACCGGTAAAACCCATTCCGTCGGTTGTCTTCGCTTTGACCGAGATTTCCGTTATTGCGAGCCCGAGCACGCGCGCAAGGCTGGCACGAATCGATGGGATATGCGGCGCAAGGACGGGACGTTGCACGATCACCGTTGCGTCGACGTTGACGATCCGGTACCCGGCCTCTTGCATCTTCTTCACGCACGAGCCGAGCAGCTCGAGAGAGCTTGCATCGCGCCAGCGCTCGTCGCTCGACGGGAAATACGTCCCCAAATCGCCCAGCGCGCATGCACCCAAGATTGCGTCGGAGACCGCGTGCGCGAGCGCATCACCGTCGGAATGGCCGGCAGGCCCGCGATCGTGGGCAATTTCGATGCCGCCGACGATGAACTTGCGCCCCGGCTCGAGCCGATGCGCGTCGAATCCGTGCCCGATTCGCATCAGGCGCTCGCCCGTTCGCGCAAAATCAAATCGGCTCGCACGAGATCGCCGGGAACCGTCACTTTGAAATTCTCGGCGCTGCCCTCGACGACGATCACGTCCAGTCCCGCATGCTCGAGTAGTGCTGCGTCGTCGGTAACCCGCATGTCGAGTTCTTCAGCCGACCGGTGCGCGCGCAACAGGTCCTCGAGAACGCCGAATTGCGGCGTCTGTGCCGCCCAGAGCTTCGCGCGGTCGAGCGTCCCGATAACTTTGCGCGAACCGTTTACTTGCTTGATCGTATCGACGACGGGAATTGCCAAGAGCGAACCGGTGCCGGGCGCAACCGCCGCCATGCCGCGACGGACATCGTCGGCCCGAATCATCGGACGCGCACCGTCGTGCACTAAGGCAAAACGCGTTTGCGCAGCGCGCGCGGCAAGCTCGGCGAGCGCGAGACGTACGCTGTCCTGGCGTTCCTCTCCGCCGGCGATAACGTATGCAGGTAGATTGGGAGCGGCGCGTTCGACGAGCGACCGCACGGGAGTGAGGAATTCGGATTCCGTCGTGACGACCAGCGCCGTGATCTCCGGCATCGACGCAAACGTTCCGACCGACCATGCCAGCATCGGCTTTCCCGCAAGCTCGATCAGCTGTTTGGGCTGCCCGAAACGACGGCCGCGTCCGGCCGCAACGATAACCGCGCCCCAGCTCATCGTTTCGTCTTTGCGAAGATCATGCGGCCGGCTACGGTTTGGAGCACGCTGGTTACGACGACGTCGGCGCTCTCGCCAATCAAGCGGCGACCATTTTCGACCACGATCATCGTACCATCATCGAGATATCCAATGCCTTGCTGCGACTCTTTTCCTTCGCGCAGGATCGCGACGTGCATCTCTTCGCCGGGCAGCACGATCGGCTTCACCGCGTTGGCTAGCTCGTTGATGTTCAGCACCGCGACGCCTTCGACGTGCGCGACACGATTGAGGTTGTAATCATTGGTGACGAGACGGCCGCCCGTCTCCCGCGCCATGCGAACCAGTTTCGCATCGACGCCGACGACGTCGGGATAGTCGACTTCGCCGATCTCAATCGTCGTGATCTCTTGCAGCTTGGCCAGGACGTCCAAAGCGCGCCGTCCGCGCGAGCGCTTCATCGAATCCGTCGAGTCGGCGATCAATTGGATCTCGTGCAACACGAAGCGCGGCACGACGTACGGCGGATCGAGGAATCCGCTCTCGACGATTTCAGTGATACGGCCGTCGACGATTACCGACGTGTCGATGATCTTCGTCGGACCCCTCTGCGTACGCGCAGGCGCACCACCGACGTCGACAAGGCCGACACGCTGTTTTGCGCCCACGCGTGCGCCCAAGTACGCCGCAAAAATGCTGACGATCAAATAGAGTACCGCTGCGACGTAGATCCCGGCTTGTCCGACGAAGCTGATGTAGTCGAAGAGAATGCTCTTGATCAGAAACGCGATGATCAAGCCGGCAATCAATCCAAGTACGCCGCCGGCAATCTCGCTTGGTGAGCGGCGCTCGATGCTCCGTTCCGTCGCCGAAAGCGCGCTTTCGAAGAACAGCTGCGCGTACGGCGTCAACAAAACGCCGGCAAGCGCACCAACCACGGGGGCCACGATCAGCAGCGTCAGCTGCAGGCGGCTGCTCGCGACATGCAGCGAAAGCGTGCGATCGTAGAGCTCGCGCCCGAGCAAAAACCCGGCGGTCGCGAACGCGATCGCAAAGAGGACGCGCAGCAGCGCCCCGGCTACGTCGGCGTCGGGCTTACGCGATGAACTCGGCGCAGACATCGTTAGCGATAAATCGTCCGGCGTACGTCAACCGCACGTGCGTCGGCGTTATTTCGAGCATCCCGGCCCCTTCGAGGTCGTGAATCGAACGCTGGTATGAAGACAGAAAATCAATCCCGTAGCGTTCGCGGAACGTGCGCAGATCGACTCCTTCGAGCGTGCGCAACGCGAGCATCGCAGCTTCTCCCACCCGCGCGGCCCCGGCCAAATGCTCCGCGGTCCCAGGGATCGGCCCGCCGGCCAGCGCGGCATGGACGTACTCATCGAGATCGCGGGTATGAACCGACCGCGTCCCCTCAAGATACGAAGCCGCGCCGACGCCTAGTCCCAGATACTCGCCGTTTTGCCAATAGTTCTGGTTGTGCCGGCAACGCAAGCCCGGCTGCGCGAAATTCGAAACCTCGTAATGCTCGAATCCTTCGCGCGCGAGACGCTCGATCGCGAACCGGTATTGCTCTGCTTCCAGATCGTCGTCGGCGAACGCCTCAGGCTGCCGCAGCTTCCACTCCTCGTACGGCGTCGACGGTTCGACGGTCAGCGCGTAGGTTGAGATGTGTTGTGGCTCGAGCGCGAGCGCGGCCTCGAGCGAGCGTTTCCAGGACGCGAGTGTTCCACCCGGGACGCCGAACATCAAATCGAGCGAAAGGTTCGCGAATCCGGCTTCGCGCGCGCGCCGAACGACGAGTGCGACGTCATCCGGTGTGTGTCGCCGCCCCAGCGTCTCGAGCTCAGCCGGATCGAATGATTGCACGCCGATCGACAGCCGGTTGACGCCCGCGCGGCGATACTCGTGCAGCGCTTCACACAAATCCGGGTCCGGATTCGCTTCGAGCGAGATCTCGGCATCCGCCGGAAATGCAAAGCGCGCACGCAACCTTCCGATCAGCGCGGCGAGCGCATCGGCCGGAATCGTGTTCGGTGTCCCGCCACCGAAAAACAACGTCGAGCCGGCAAGCGCCGGCGCAGCTTCGATCTCCGCTTGCAAAGCGGAAAGATACCGTTCTGCAGCGCTGCGCCGATACGGCCATTTTGCGAAATCGCAATACGGGCAGATATACGGGCAGAACGGCAGGTGAACGTAGATCGAAGTCATCGCTGCTAGAACACCGAGAAAATGCCGACGGCTCCCATGCCCGCGTGGACTGCAATTGCCGGACCCGTTTCGAGCACGTCCAGGCGCCGGGCAGGACGCGCCAGCTTTGCAACGAGGCGTTCACGCAGCCGCTGCGCCGTTTGCGGTGCACGCGCGTGAACGATCGCAATCTGCGCGTTTGCGGCCTCGCCGAAGTGTGATGCAGTCGCGTCGACGATCGTATCGAGTGCGCGATCGAACGTGCGCACGCGTGCGAACTCGGCGGTTTTGCCCGTATCGTCGAGAGTGACGACGGGAGAGATCTTCATGATCCCGCCGAGCATCGCCATGCCTTTGGAGACGCGCCCGGTACGTACGGCGTGCGAGAGATCCGGAATCGCCGCAAACAAGCGGCTATGTTCCCGCAGCGGCTCGAGTCCGGCGACGATCTCATCGGCGCTCTTGCCGCGTTCGGCCAGCTCGGCGGCGGACATAACCATGAGCATCAACCCGGCAGAGACCGTGCGTGAATCGAAGATGCGAATTGTCGCATCGGGGAAATCTCGTGCCGCGGCATGCGCGGCATTGATCGTCCCCGAGAGTGCGCCGGAGATCGAGATGCACACGATCTCGCGACCCGCGGCTGCGTGACGCGCAAATTGCTCCGCATATGCCGCAGCTGATGCTTGCGTCGTCGTCGGCAACACGGCGTCCCGTTCAAGCCGAGCGTAAAACTCGTCGCGCGTGATCTCGACGCGATCGCGAAAGCTCGTTTCACCGAGATTGACGAATAGCGGGACGACGTCGATACCCAAACGAGCGGCAACGTCGGGATCGAAATCCGCCGTCGAATCGGTAATGATTGCGACGCGCAAACTAGGCGCGCGCTGCTTGTACGAGCGGAGCGACGAGACCGGCGATCTGGCCGACCACGTCCTCCTTCACCTCGGTCGCGGCAACGCGAATCGCGTTGCGAATCGCGACACGGCTGCTGCGGCCGTGCGCGACGATGCAATTCCCGCGCAAGCCCAAGAGCGGCGCTCCACCGTACGTTTCGTAGTGCAGCGTGCGTCGCAGACGCGAGAATGCGCGGCGCGTCAGCAACGCGCCCAATTGGACGTCGGGTCCGCTGCTGAGTAACGCTTTCCGGATGGCAGCCTGCAGCGCAATGCTCTCGGCCTCCGCAAGCTTGAGCATGACGTTGCCGACGAAACCGTCCGTAACGAGCACGTCGGCACGGCCCGAGAAGACATCCCGTCCTTCCGCGTTTCCGATGAAGTTGATCGGAGCCGATTCCAAGAGCTCCGCCGCTTCGAGGACCTGCGCGTTGCCCTTGCCGCGCTCCTCACCGATCGAGACGATGGCAACCCGCGGCGTTTTCATTCCAAGCACGGATTGCGCGTACGCCGAGCCCATGATCCCGAACTGCATCAGCCATTCCGGTTTGCAGTCGACGTTTGCGCCTGCATCGATCAGAACCACGGGTTGGACCGGCGTGGGAAGAATCGTCCCGATGGCAGGACGAGCGATACCGGGAATCGTGCGCAGACGAATCAGCGCGATCGCGAGAAACGCGCCGCTCGATCCGGCCGAAACGATTGCATCGGCTTGCTGTTGGCGAACGAGCTCGATGGCGGCGCCCAAGCTCGTGTGCTCGGCGCCGCGAATGGCTTGTGCCGGCGCAACGTCCATCGGAATGACTTCCGGCGCATGCACGATCGGGATTTGATCCTCACCGACGCCTGCCATGTGCGGCAGAATCGCCGCCCGGTCACCGACCAGCACGACCCGCGCAAATCCGTCGCGATACGCCGCAACCGCGCCCGCGACGATCTCGCGAGGTGCGTTGTCGCCGCCCATGGCGTCGACGGCGATGACGGGTCGTTCTTTATCGCTCAAATGCCACCACGTACTCGGATGTTCGCTGCCCACCGAAAAACCATTCAATTTCGACCTTCGGCAGGCGTTCGCGCAGGGCTTGCGCGATACGCTCCACCTCGCGCTCTCTTTGGGTTCCTCCGTAGTAGAGCGTCAGCAAGCCTCCCGTATCTGCGCCGAGACGGACCGCAGCGTCCCCGAGCGCACGCTCGAGTGAGGCATCGCCGGCGAGCGCAACCGTGGCGGTGCGCACGCGCGCGGCTGTCTGTTCGAGATCCTCGAGCGACGGGATCGGACCACTTTCCGTGCGTCCGCCGTTCTCGACCAGGATAGCAAGGGCGGACGCGACGTCCGTCGTCGTTGCAACGATGACGTGCTTACCCGAAGACGCAGCAGCGTTTTGCGCAGCACGCAATTCACGCGCATCGCTCGGAAGCACGACCACGACGTCGCCGAGGCACCTGTCAATCTCGCGCACGATCTCGCCCGCAGTTACTTCGTCTGCACCTGCCACGATCGTTTCCTCCGCGCCGAGCTCACGCGCGAGCCGGTCGAATCCCGCACCGGGGACGATCGCAAGAAACGAAAATGCACGTTTCGATCGCTCCGCGAGGAGCACGTCGTGCTGGCGCTGCATGTCATCGATCTTCAGACGATCGATCGTGCCATGCGCACCGGCGATGGACTGTACGACATGCGGAACGTCGGTGTGAATATGAACGCGCAACATCGGCGGTTCGCCAGCAACCAGCAACGAGTCTCCGTGCGCGATCAAGTGATCGCGCAGATGCTGCGACCCTATCGCCGTCTCCGTCAACACGAATTCGGTGCAAAACTTATTGGTCGAGACGTCCTGCTGCACGGAAAACGGGCGCATGCGGTTGGCCTGGCGCGGATACGCGGTAACTCGCTCCTTCGGACTTCGGCCAAAGCGCAAAATCGCTTCGAGAAAATACACCAAACCCGCGCCACCCGCGTCGACGACGCCGGCTTCGCGAAGAACCGCGAGCTGGTCGGGCGTCCGTTCCAGCGCGCTGTTTGCGGCGCGTACGATCGCCTCGCCGGCTCGATAGAAGTCGCTCTCGTGCTGCGCGCATGCGGCGGCTTCCCACGCGGCGGCAGCCGCGACCGATACGATCGTTCCCTCGACGGGCGTCACGAGCGCGGTGCGGGACTCGTCGACGGCGCGCTGCAGCGCGGGCGCGAGCTCCGTCGTCGCGATCTCCGTACGGCCGCGGACGGCTTGCGCAAAACCACGCAGCATTTGCGCTGCGATCACGCCCGAGTTGCCGCGCGCACCAAGCAAGGCCGCCTGCGCGGCCTCGGCAGCCACCGCGCTCAGCGAGCGATCGCGCACCCGCGCCGCCGCCAACATTGCAGCCCTCGCCGTCAGGTAGAGGTTATTTCCGGTATCGCCGTCCGGGACGGGAAAGACGTTGAGGTCGTTCAGGTCGCGACGGTACTTCTTAAGGAAGTACGTGCCCGCAGTGAGGATCTTTGAGAAGCCGAGCCCGTCAAGCGCCCTGACCGCCAGCATCCGCCGTCCTTGGGGGAGCGTTGGTCGCTTCCTCCCTAGAGTAGGCCTGACGTGGACATCCCGGAGCTAGGCGTGGTATTATTCCGCGGTTGCGTCGCCGTCACGTGGGCGAAGCGTGTCGATTTACCGAAGGGCAGTTGAGATGGCGAAGCGTTGCGATGTTTGTGGCAAGGGACCGATGGCGGGTAACAACGTCAGCCATGCCATGAACAAAACCAGGCGCCGTTGGCTGCCTAACCTGCAGCGCGTCAAGGTTGACGATCACGGTACCCACAGTACCGCCCGCGTCTGCACCTCGTGCCTACGCGCGAAGAAAGTCCGCCGGGCAGGCTAACTCAGGCTGTCCCAACCGATTGGGACCAGCTCGCGCGTTCCGTTTTGATCGCGCACCGAGACTTCGCCGCCGGGCATAACCACGCCGATTCGCGAGAGCGGCCGGCCGAACGTGCTCTCGTACCGGCTTGCAACGGTCGCGAACGCGCGCGGTGCGATCGCGACGAGCAGCTCGAAATCTTCGCCGCCGCCGAGCGCGTAGTCGAGCGGATTTTTCTGCAGGAGCTGCGCGACCTCGCGCGCGCACGGTGCGACCGGCAGTGCGCTCGCATCGATTTCCGCCCCGACGTTCGATGCCGCGCATAAGCGTCGCACGTCGGTCGAAAGCCCATCGGAAAGATCCATCATCGCGTGGACGTTCACCGACCCGCCGAAACGACGCCCTTCCGCGATGCGAGCGTGAGGCCGGCGGTACGCTTGAATCGCAACGGCCGCGCGCGCATCGTTTGCAAGCGCCGGGTGTTCGAGCAAAACATCGATTCCGGCACGGCTTGCGCCAAGCGGTCCGGTGACGGCAAGAACGTCGCCCGGGTGCGCGCCGTCGCGCATCTTCCGATTTGACGGCCGAACCTCCCCGATCGCGGTAATGGAGAGCAGCAGCGACGGCGCACGCACGACGTCGCCGCCGACGATTGCAATCCGCGTCTTGCGTGCAAGCTCCGCCATGCCGCGATAGCAATCCAGTATCCATTCCTCGTGCACGCCGCGCGGAACGCCGAGCGCAACCGTGGCAAGGACGGGACGCGCACCGATCGCTGCAAGATCCGATAGATTCGAAACGAGTGCGCGCCAACCGACGTCGGCGGCGGTCATGCCGTCGCGCAGGAAGTGAACGTCTTCGACGAGCGCATCGGTCGTGACGACGCTCTCCGCGTCGCGCGAAGGCTTCCAGACTGCCGCGTCGTCGCCGATCCCGGCCCGAATCTTCTTCCCTTGCGACGCATACGTCGTCGCGGCGATCGCGCGAATCGCCTCGATCAGGCGATCCTCAGCGATCCGGCTCGAAGTCAGCTGCGCGCCCCGCCGATCCGCTCCCGCAGCGCACGTACCGCCGCCGCGGGATCATGCGCTTCGAAAACCGACGAACCTGCGACCAGAATCGTCGCGCCGGCTTCGCATGCACGCTCGATGTTGGCCGTGCCGATGCCGCCGTCGATCTCGAGCTCACACTCCGGGTTGCACGCATCGATCAATTCGCGCGCTTCGACGAGCTTCGCGAGCGCGTGCTCGATAAACGGCTGTCCACCGAAGCCCGGATTGACGCTCATCACCAGCACCATGTCGGCTTCTTCGATGATGTCTTGCAGCATCGCGACGGGCGTTTGCGGGTTGATTGCAATTCCGGCTTTGACACCGGCCGAGCGCAGATGTGTGAGCAGACGGTGGGCGTGCGGCGTCGCTTCATAATGGAAGGTGACGAATTGACAGCCGGCTTCGACAAAGCGATCGACGTAGCGTTCGGGCTCGACGATCATCAAGTGCGCGTCGAACGGCAGCTTCGTGAGCTTGCGCAAATCAGCGACGATCTTCGGCCCCCAGCTGATGTTCGGAACGAACGAACCATCCATCGTGTCGAGGTGGAACAGGTCGGCGCCGCCGGCTTCCGCGGCGGCAATTTGTTCGGCGATCCTCGCAAAGTCGGCCGCGAGAATCGATGGCGCGAGCCGGACTTTGCGCGTCACCTCGGCAGCGGAATCCGTGCCGGCGACGGAGTCGGCCGTGGCGGCTCTTTACCGATCTGCGTTTGGCTTTGCAGCTCGTTTTGCAAATAGACGTCGATCCACGCCGTGCCGACCGCGGTCACGTCGAAATCGAGACGCTGTCCGGGCATTGCAAAGCCGTCGTACACGTTCCATTCGCCGGTATCGTCGCGCACGCTAAGACGAACGCGCTGTGACTGTCCGGTCTCATCGTTCGGGATTACCACTGCGGTGTGTACTTGGCGAACGAGATAGCCGTATTCCCCCGGGCCGGCGCTGACTTGGAGTGAGACCGGCTCGAGCGGATCGCTAAGGATACCGGGTCCAGGCATCTGCCTGACGACAGTCCCGCGCGCCGGCCCTTTGATCCCGAACGGCGTCCAAACGACTTGCCCGAGGTGGACCTTTGCGTGTTCGGCGTCCGCACGCGCCGCGTCGATGTCCTTGCCGACGAAATCCGGCACGCGAACGTTCGACGGTGGCCCTTTGGAAAGAACGAAACTGACGGTCGAGCCTTCACGCACGCTGGAGAGCGGCGGCGGATTTTGCGACACGACGTGATTGAAAGGCACGTCGTCGTTCGCGACCATCGTCGTCGTCCCGAGGTTGAGCTTCAGACGCGAGAGTGACAAGCCCGCGTCGCGCAGCGATGCAAAGCGTAAATCCGGCATCGTATAAATGTTGACGCCTTGACTCACGATCAGGGATACTTGCCGGCCTTCGCGCACGCGCGTCCCGGGCGCAGGCTGTTGCGCCATCACGACGTCGCGAGGGAATTGCTCGCTGATCGAGCGTGAGACGACGACCATCTTCAGATGCAGCGTTTCGCCGAGCCCAAGCGCGTCGTTTTCGGTTTGACCGATCAGCGACGGGACGAGTATCGTCGCTCCGGACGGCGCGAAGAAGTCTTCGATTGCCCGGCTGAACCAAACGCCGACCGCGACCGCAAACGCAAGCGCCAGCGCAAACACGAGATCGCGGTCGGTAAGCCAGCGGCGGACCGCCTCCGCGAGCGGCACGCGGTTCGCCTCGGGCTTCACGTTCGCAATCAAGCCTGGGCTAAAGCCTCGACCTGCGCCTCGTCCAGCTGCAAATTCGAGTACACGCGCTGAACGTCTTCGTGTTCTTCGAGCGCTTCGAGAAACGCGATCATCTTGCGCAGGTTCTCGCCCTCCGCATGAATCGGTTGCTTCGGCTCCATGCCCACGTATGCGTCGGTGATGCGTAAGCCCTCACCAAGGAGCGCCACGCGTACCCGTCCGAGCGCCGAATCTTCCGTCATTATCTCCGAACGCTCTCCGCCAAAGCGCACGTCGATGACGCCGTCACCGGCTGCGAGCGCTTTTTCGGTCAAACTATCTTCATCCAGCTTCGCACTTTCGACTTCGAGAAACCCGCGCGCGTCGCACATCCAACCAACGCCGCCGGTCTCGCCGAGATTTCCTTCGCTCCGCGTGAACAAGAACCGAACCTCGGATGCGGTGCGGTTGCGATTGTCCGTCGCAGCATCGATAACGACCGCGAGGCCGGCCGGACCATAGCCTTCGTAGCGGATCTCTTCGATCTCACGCTCGCCCGCCCCACCGGCACGCGCGATCGCGCGTTTGATATTATCCGCGGGGACGTTATTCTCGCGCGCTTTTTCAACCGCCATTTTCAGCCGGTAATTCGCCTCCGGATCGGGCGAGCCCGATTTTGCAGCCAAGATGATCTCTTTGGAAAGCTTCGAGAACAACGCACCACGCTGCGCATCGGCCTTGCCCTTGCGCAACTTGATATTGTGCCACTTGGAGTGTCCGGACATGATGTGTCGGCCTTCGTTTTTAAAGGCGCTCCGCCCTAGGCTGCGCGCCCCCCATGCTTCGCACGGGGCCCCCAAACCGTCGCTCCCTCACTATTACGATATTTCACGATTCCCCGAGGGGTCGCGTAAGAACACTTACTCGTCCAGCACCAATATAGCGACAGGAAAGTCTCTGCGCGTCTTCAAACGCGAGCGTCCCGCGAGGAATGGACCATTGCGTCCCGGGCTAGCAAAAGGAGTAACTTGATCTCGTACCGTCCCATCAGCGAGCTCGACGCCTATCTCATCGCGGAAGGAAAGCATTACGATCTCTTTCGCAAGCTTGGCGCGCATCGCATTCGCGAGGGCGCGCTCGACGGCGTTGCATTCGCGGTGTGGGCGCCGAGCGCACGGGCCGTCAGCGTCATCGGGGAGTTCAACGACTGGGACACGCGCGCGAACGCCATGGAGGTCGTGCACGCCTGCGGCGTATGGCAATGCTTCGTCGAGGGTGCGCGCGCGGGCCAACGGTACAAGTTCGCGATCTGGGGACCGAACGGATCGCTGATTCCGTTCAAAGCCGATCCGTTTGCGTTTGCTTCGGAGCTTCGTCCCGCGACGGCGTCGATCGTCACCGAGCTCGATTTCGAGGCACATGAGAAGTGGCGCCCCGTGCAGCATCGCGCAGCTCCGGTTTCAGTCTACGAAGTCCATCTCGGCTCGTGGAAACGGCGCCCGGAAGAAGGGAACCGGTTCCTGGGGTATCGCGAGCTGGCCGATCAGCTTCTTCCTTATGTAAAGGAAATGGGATTCACGCACATCGAGCTGCTGCC
>Ga0181537_10004596_pt1 | contig 11421 bp, 10 predicted proteins | sample PEATcosm2014_Bin_39_FD_119765 | JGI IMG/M metagenome (GOLD analysis project Ga0181537, IMG submission 119765) | Peatland microbial communities from MTU Mesocosm Facility, Houghton, MI, USA - PEATcosm2014_Bin23_10_metaG | ecosystem: Environmental > Terrestrial > Soil > Wetlands > Peat | place... | reverse complement strand
TCCCCAAAAGAAAAGGCCCGCCTCGGTTGGGAGGCGGGCCAAGTTGCGAGAGAGAGGAGCAATCTTGGACAGTGCTATTCCGCCGCGGCTTTCGGCGCCAGCAGCGCGAGCCGCTTTTCGGCCTGGTCCACGATCTCGATGGTCTTGAGCAGGCTCGACGGGTTGACGCTCATCGAGTCGATGCCCTGTTCGACCAGGTAGGCCGCCACCTCGGGGTAGTTGGCCGGCGCTTCGCCGCAGATGCCGATGTGGCGTTTGTTGCGCTTGGCACCTTCGATCGCCAGCTTGAACATCTTGAACATTCCCGGATCGCGCTCGTCGAAATCGAAGGCGACGGTGGCCGAGTCGCGGTCGACGCCGAGCGTGAGCTGGGTCAGATCGTTCGAGCCGATCGAGAAGCCGTCGAACAGTTGGGCGAACTCGTCGACCTGGATCACGTTGTTGGGAATCTCGCACATCACATAGAGGTGCAGGCCGTTCTCACCGCGCACCAGCCCGTTGGCCGCCATCGTGGCGATCACGCGCTTGGCCTCTTCGATCCGGCGGCAGAACGGAACCATGATGTAGAGGTTGGTCAAGCCCATCTCGTTACGCACGCGGCGCAGTGCCGCGCATTCAAGCGCGAATCCCTCGGCGTAGGCGGGGTGCGAATAGCGCGAAGCGCCCCGGAAGCCGATCATCGGATTCTCTTCCTTGGGCTCGAAGCTCGCGCCGCCGATCAGACCGGCATACTCGTTGGTCTTGAAGTCGGACAGGCGGATGATGACGGGCTTCGGATAGAAGGCCGCGGCCAGCACGCCGACACCCTCGGCCAGCTTCTCGACGAAGAAGTCCTGGGGATGGGCAAAACGCCGCGTCAGGTGATCGATCAGGTCGCGCTGCTTGGCGGATTGAACCTTGTCGGGATGCACCAGCGCCATCGGATGGACGCCGATATGGTTCTGGACGATGAACTCCATGCGCGCCAAGCCCACGCCCTGATGCGGCAACGAGGCGTAGCGGAAGGCCGTCTCGGGGTTGCCGAGATTGAGCATCACGTGGGTCCGGGTCTTCGGAACATTGCCGATCGACGTCCGCTCGACCTCGAACGGGATCGCGCCCGCATAGACCTGGCCGTTCTCGCCTTCGGCGCAGCTGATCGTCGCGGTCGTGCCGGTGGCCAGGCGGACGGTGCCGTCGCCGGTGCCGACCACGGCCGGAACGCCAAGCTCGCGCGCGACAATGGCGGCATGGCAGGTGCGGCCGCCGCGGTTGGTGACGATCGCGCCGGCCGTCTTCATCACCGGCTCCCAGTCGGGGGTGGTGGTGTCGGCGACCAGGATCTCGCCGGGCTGGAAGGTATGCAGTTCCTTGTCGGAATGGATCACGCGCACCACGCCGGTGGCGATCCGTTCGCCGACCGCGCGGCCGGTGGCCAGCACCGCGCCGGTTCCCTTGAGAACGAAGGTCTCGAGCTGGTCGGCCTTCTTCTGCGAAGCGACCGTCTCGGGCCGCGCCTGGACGATGTAGAGCTGTCCGTCCTCGCCGTCCTTGGCCCATTCGATGTCCATCGGCCGGGGTTGCCCGGCGCGCTTGGAATAATGCTCCTCGATCTTGACCGCGCATTCGGCCAGCGCCACGACCTCCTCGTCGCTGATGCAGAAGCGTTCGCGCTCGGCCACCTTGGTGTGGACATTGCGGGTGGCGGCGTCGCCATGGCCGCGGCCATAGATCATGCGCAACTGCTTGGCGCCCAGCGAACGGCTCAGCACGGCGCGATAGCCCTTGGCCAAAGTGGGTTTGTGGACATAGAACTCGTCGGGATCGACCGCGCCCTGGACGACGTTCTCGCCCAGCCCGTACGAGCCGGTGATGAACACCACGTCGCGGAAGCCGCTCTCGGTGTCCAGCGTGAAGATCACGCCGCTCGATGCGAGGTCGGAGCGGACCATCTTCATCACGCCGATCGACAGATACACTTTGAAGTGGTCGAAGCCGTTATCGATGCGGTAGCCGATGGCGCGATCGGTGAACAGCGAAGCGAAGCACTTGCGGCACGCCTCGAACACCGCGTCGTCGCCGTGGACGTGGAGATAGGTGTCGTGCTGGCCGGCGAAACTGGCGTTGGGCAGATCCTCGGCGGTGGCCGAGCTGCGCACGGCAACGGCCACGTCGGCGCCGCAATCCTTTTCGAGCTCGTGGTAGGCGGCCACGATCTCGGCGCGCAACTTGGCGCCGCCGGTGGCGTTGTAGATGACCTCGCGGGCCTTGGCCGCGCGTTCGGCGAGCTGGGTGACGTTGGTCTTATCGAGATCGTCGAGCAGCTTGTGCAGCGGCGCCCAGGCGCCGGCCTCGGTCACCGCGTCGCGATAGGCCGCGGCGGTGACGGCGAAGCCATTGGGCACCTTGACGGCGCCTGGCGGGAAGGCCGTGTAGAGTTCGCCCAGCGACGAATTCTTGCCGCCCACAAGCGCGACATCGGTCACACGCAGGTCCTTGAACCAACGGATATAGTTCGATGCAATCATGTTCGTCCCCTACGGTTCAGCGCGACTTCACGCCTCCCCGCCCATCTCCTCGAGCGTCTCGCGATCGGCGAGTTCGACACGGTGGGCCGACAGAAGGTTGATGGTGTTGTCGCGGTGCAGGCGGTTGAGAACTCGGCTGACCGTCTCGAGCGTGAGGCCGAGGTGATCGGCGATGTCGCTGCGCGACATCGGCAGCTCGATCACAACGTCCCCGGGGCGCGGGGAGCGGCCAGCCATTTCGAGCAGAAAGGTTGCAATCCGCTCCTGCGCCGACTTGCGGCCCAGCAGCAGCATTTGCTTGTGGCAGTTGCGCAGGCTCCCGGAAGCCAGGTCGCGCAGCCTGCGCGCCAGGCCCTGGTCGGCCTCGGCTTGAGCCTCGATGCGGCGGCGCGGATAGCGGATCAGCGTGGCGTCGGCGGCGGCTTCGGCGGTCAGGTAGCGGGCCTCGCAGTCTTCGAACCCCAGCAGATCGCCGGGCAGGTAGAACTCGGAAACCTGGCGCCGTCCGTCGGGCATCAGCTTCAGTGTGCGAATGGCGCCGGCGACGACTTTGTAGCAGTAGTCGGCCGGATCGCCCTCGGCGTAGACCTCCTGGTCGCGGCCGACGAGCATCACCGTCCCGAACGCATCGAGCGCCTTGAAGTCGGTGCTGGGCGGCGCGGTTTCGGTTTTGGGCGCGGCAACTTCGGGATGCCAGCCGATCTTCAATTTGGTGTTCCCGTTGATCGCTACCTGAGGCTGCATGGCTGGCTCCGCGCTAATAATTAGGTCGTCGATGAACCGGACGCTAACCCTGGGCGGCGCAGTCGAAAACTTGTGGAACGCGCGTACGTGCCGGCACGTACGGGGTTCTACGTATGCGAGAAAGTGCTGGGAGACGCGTCTGTCGCGCCGGTAGGCGCTGAGCGGCGCGTCTGCTAGGATATTTATTGGCTGGTTGTTCAGGGCATTAGCGGTGGCCGATCCTCCTTCGGTGTATTTGATCGACGACGATAAGGCGCTGCGCGAATCGGTCGCAACGCTGCTCGACGTGGCGGGTATCCGCGTCCATGCGTTTGCGTCGGGTCCGGAATTCCTGGCGATCGCGCCAACCATCACCTCTGGATGCGTTCTGACTGACGTTCGCATGCCCGACATGGACGGGATCGAGCTGCAGCGGCGCCTGCGGGAAATGGGGGTCGACCTGCCGGTGCTGGTGATGACCGGCCAGGCCGACGTGCCGACCGCGATCAAGGCAATGAAGGCGGGCGCCACCGACTTCATCGAAAAGCCGTTCAAGGACGACGCGCTGTTGAACGCGATCACCGCTGCCTTCGAGGTGGGCCGGCGCAACAGCCAGCACCGCGCCGAGGTCGACACCGCCAAGGCGAGGCTGGCCACGCTGACGCCGCGCGAGACCGAGGTGCTGGCCGAACTGGTCGCCGGTCATCCCAACAAGATCATCGCGCACGATTTGGGCATGAGCCCGCGGACGGTCGAGGTTCACCGCGCGCGGATCATGAGCAAGACCGGCGCGAAAAGCCTGTCCGAGCTCGTGCAGATGGCCCTTGTGGTCCGCCCGCAGGCGATCTCGTAATCAGGTCTTGCCAGGATGGCGCCGGTCCTCGTACAGGTGGGCCGAAAGACGATCACTGTCGGCCAATATTGGGAGAGCAACCCATGATCATCAGGTCCCTCGCCGCCGCCGCGGCTCTATTGTGCATGGCCGCCGTTCCCGCCCTGGCCGATTGCGCCCTTCCCGCGGATGCGGTGCCCGGCAAGTCGGTGTCGAACGTCTGCAAAGCCTGCCATGTATTCGAAGCCGACAAGCCGTCGCGCGCGACCGGGCCCAACCTGCACGACGTCTACGGCTCGCCCGCCGCCGGTCGCGACGACTTCAAGGCCTATTCCGAGGGCATGACCGGCGCCAAGGCCAAGGGAGTCGTATGGAGCGACGACACCCTGTTCGACTATATCGGCGACCCCAAGGGCTTCCTCGACAAAGTCAATGGCGGCGAAGTCAAACACGCCATGCTGTTCCAGCTCAGGGACGATCAGAAGCGCAAGGACATCATCGCCTTCCTCAAGGCGATCAAAGGCAAGCCCGAGTGCAATTGAACGCGTGGGCCGGGACTGTCCGTCCCGGTCCATGGCGATGAGCGGTTCCCCGGCCGGGCGCGGTTTGCGCGAATGTTGCTTTACGGTTACGTTCGCCCGAGGCGGGGTGCAGCCGGACGGGGGCCATGGATATTAAGGATCACATTCGCCAGGTTCCCGACTTTCCCAAGCCGGGAATCCTGTTCTACGACATTTCCACGCTGCTGGCCCACGCCGACGCCTGGCAGGTGACCATGGGCCGGCTGGCCAAGGCGGTCGCCGGCCAACAGCCCGACCTGCTGGTCGGCATCGAATCGCGCGGTTTCCTGGTGGCGGCGCCGCTGGCCCTGAAGTTGGGCTGCGGCTTCATCATGGCCCGCAAGAAGGGCAAGCTGCCCGGCCAGACCATCCGCTACGATTATTCGCTCGAATACGGCACCGATACGATCGAGATCCAGAACGACATCGTCGGGCCAGGACAGCGCGTGGTGGTTCTCGACGACCTGATCGCGACCGGCGGAACGATGGCCGCCACCATCGGGCTGCTCAAGAAGGTCGGCGCCACCGTCACGGGCGCGGCCTGCCTGATCGAACTGACCTTCCTGGGCGGACGGAAAAAAATCGACGTGCCGCTGGCGTCGATGGTCGCCTACGATTCGTGAGACGGGCCGATCGTGTCGTGAGACGGGCCGATCGTGAGATGGGCCGAAGCCCTCAGTGCGGCCGGTTGATGCCCGACTGATCGTGGCGCCGGCCCCGATGACGGAGCTTGCGCGCCAGGATCGGCAGAAGGGCGACCAGCGGCTTGCGGCCGGCCGGATTGCCCCGGCGCCGCCACCGCCGCCAGCGCGGCGCGCGCGGATTGGGTACCGCGTGCGCGGTCACGTGGAAGCCGCCCATCGACAAAAGATCGAGGGCGCCCAGATCGTCGCGAACCAGCCTTATGCGAATACGTCGTGCCATGGGCGAATAATAATCCCGCGGCAAGGCCAATGCATCCCAAATCGCCGCATGGCTACTGGGCGACGCCCTCGGCATCCAGGGCATAGCCGGCGGCCCGGACGGTGCGGATCGGGTCGCTGTCGGAATCGTCATTGAGCGCCTTGCGCAGCCGGCGGATATGGACGTCGACCGTGCGCGGCTCGACGTAAATATCCGGGCCCCACACGGCATTCAGCAGCTCCTCGCGGGAGAACACACTGCCGGGATGCTGCATCAGGAAACGCAAAAGCCGGAACTCGGTCGGGCCGAGATGGACGGCGCGCGCCCCACGGGTCACCCGGTGAGCCGCCAAGTCCATGATGATATTGTCATAATGCAGCACGCCCTTGCTCTGGGTCGGCTTGGCGCGGCGCAGCAGGGCGCGGATGCGGGCCATCAGCTCGGGCAGCGAGAAGGGCTTGGTCATATAATCGTCTGCGCCGGTATTCAGGCCGCGCACCTTGTCGCCTTCCTCGCCCCGCGCAGTCAGCATGATCACCGGGATGTCGCGGGTCCGCACCTTGCGCCGAATCTGGCGGCAGACCTCGATGCCCGAAAGCACGGGCAGCATCCAGTCGAGCACCACCAGGTCGGGATTGCGTTCGGTCACCAGGGTCAGCGCCTCTTCGCCGTCGCCGGCTTCGCAGACGCGATAGCCCTCCTTTTCAAGATTGTAGCGCAGCATGGTGGCCAGCGCCGACTCGTCTTCGACGACCATGACCAGCGGCTTGGCGACGATCTCGCGTTCCATCAGGAATCCTCTTCCTCCGGCAGCGGTTCGGGCAGGATCGATTCGCCCTTGGGACGGGCCGAGCCCAGAGGCTTGCCGCGCACCAGGAAATGGATGGTCTCGGCGATGTTGGTCGCGTGATCGCCGATCCGTTCGATGTTCTTGGCCATGAACATCAGATGGATCGAAGCGGTGATGTTGCGCGGGTCTTCCATCATGTAGGTCAGCAGCTCGCGGAAGAGGCTGGTGTAGATGTCGTCCACCTCCTCGTCCTGGCGCCACACCCGGATGGCCTTCTCGACGTCCTCGTCGGCATAGGCGTCGAGTACGTTCTTGACGATCTCCTGCACCAGCCGGCCCAGCCGCGCCACGCCCGCCACCGGATTGACGGGCGGCAGCTGGTTGAGCACCAGGGTCCGCTTGGCGACGTTGGCTGCGTAGTCGGCGATCCGCTCGATATCGCCCGAGATTTTCAGCGCCGCGACGATGGCGCGCAAATCCTGCGCGACCGGCTGGCGCAGGGCCAGCAGCCGCACGGTGAAGGAATGAACCTCCTGCTCGAGATCGTCGACCTTGGAATCGCCGGCGATGATCGACCCGGCGCGCTCGGAATCGCGGTGCAGCAGGGCCTGCACGGCCCCCTCGAGCTGGGCTTCGGCGAGGCCGCCCATCCGCGCGATCAGATTGGAAAGATGGGCCAGTTCTTCATCGTAGGAACGGACGGTATGCTCTTGGCTCATCCCCTGATCCCTTCAGCCTGTGCCGGCCGCGGGCTACCCTTACCGCGGGCCACCTTAGTCCCGCCCCGCTGCACTCTTGTGACGGAAATGTGATAGTTCCATGACAGGGGCCGGTTGCGCAATTCAGCGCAGCGCGGCGATATTGGCGGCGTAGTCGGGGCTGCGGAAAACGGCGCTGCCAGCCACCAGAACGCTCGCTCCGGCCTTGACTAAAGCGTGCGCGTTGGCGGGGTCGACGCCGCCATCGACTTCGAGTTCGATGTTTCGTGGGCCGATCATCGCCCGGATGCGGGCGATCTTGTCGAGCGCGTTGGGGATGAATACCTGGCCCCCGAAGCCGGGATTGACCGACATCACCAGGATCAGGTCGACCCGGTCCAGCACATAAGCCAGTGTCTGCTCGTCGGTCGCCGGATTGAGCGAGACGCCGGCCTTGCGGCCGAGCGAACGGATCAACTGCAGGCTGCGGTCGAGATGCGGCCCGGCTTCGACGTGGATCGTGACGATGTCGGCGCCGGCCGCGACGAAGGATTCGATATAGGCGTCGGGCGGCGTGACCATCAGGTGGACGTCGAACGGCTTCTTGCTGTGGTGACGCAACGCCTTCACCACCACCGGCCCGATCGTCAGGTTGGGCACGAAATGCCCATCCATCACGTCGATGTGGATGAAATCGGCGCCGGCGGCGTCGAGCGCGCGCACCTCCTCGCCCAGGCGGGCGAAGTCGGCGGATAAAATCGACGGCGCGATCTTTACGGACATGAACCACTCGGCCTGCGAAATCGGGAGATTCAATAGACCCGGCAATAATTTAGCCGCAAGTGTCGGAATGGTCATCAGGCGATTCGGACCGCAGTCGGTCCGGTGCCTTTGGGTCCCAAATTGCCACGGCTTCAATCTTCCGCACTTCGTTGCGGGCATTTGCGCGCATCAATATCCGGCCGCGGGACCATAATTAGGATATACAGAGGCGCGGGGGGTCATTCGGCGCACACGAAGGAAGAGCGATGGAAAACGACCCGGAATACCTCAAATCCCCGGAATACCTCAAAGCGAAGCGACGCGTGCATGAACTGAAGGGCTTTTATACGCACCTTCTGGTGTTCGTGCTGACCATGATCTTCCTTCTGTGCATCAACATCGCCACCAAATCGGAATGGTGGGTGCAGTGGCCGTTCCTGGGCTGGGGCCTTGGCCTGCTGGCCCACGCGTCTTTTGTCTTCGGCCAGATCGGATGGCTCGGGCCCGACTGGGAAGAGCGGAAGATTCAGGCCCTGCTGGCCAAGAAGTAACGCTCGCCGAACCCGACGCCGCACGAGCGGCGTCGAGTCCTGCTTCGTCGATGATGGCCGCCCGACCGCCTAGTTGATGCGCGGATCGAGCGAGCCGTCGCGGTAGCGCTTGGCCATATCGGGCAGCGGCAGCGCCCGGATCTTCGAGGCCTGACCGGCGGCGCCGAACTGCTCGTAGCGCTCCTCGCACACCTTCTGCATTGCCGCCGAAGCGGGCTTGAGATACGAGCGCGGATCGAACTCCGACTTCTTCTCGGCGAACACCTTGCGGATCTGCCCGGTGATGGCCATGCGCAGGTCGGTATCGATATTGATCTTGCGCACCCCGTGCTTGATGCCGACCTGGATCTCGCTGACCGGTACGCCCCAGGTCTGCGGCATTTCGCCGCCATACTTGTTGATGATGTCCTGCAGATCCTGCGGCACCGACGACGAACCATGCATGACAAGGTGCGTGTTGGGCAGGCGCTCATGGATTTCCTTGATCACATGCATCGCCAGGATGTCGCCGGTCGGCTTGCGGCTGAATTTGTAGGCGCCGTGCGAAGTGCCCATGGCGATCGCCAGCGCGTCGACCTTGGTCTGCTTGACGAAATCGACCGCCTGATCGGGATCGGTCACCAGCATGTTCTTGTCGAGCTTGCCTTCGGCGCCGTGACCATCCTCCTTGTCGCCCATGCCGGTCTCGAGCGAACCGAGAATGCCGAGCTCGCCTTCGACCGAGACGCCGACCATGTGCGCCATTTCCGCCACCGACTTGGTGACGCCGACATTGTATTCGTAGTCGGCCGGGGTCTTGGCGTCGGCCTTGAGCGAGCCGTCCATCATCACCGAGGTGAAATTGTTGGTGATGGCCGACAGGCAGGTCTGCGGCTCGTTGCCATGATCCTGATGCATCACCACGGGAATCTCGGGATACATCTCGACCGCCGCCTGGATCAGGTGCTTGAGCACCGTGTCGTGGGCGTAATTGCGCGCCCCGCGGCTGGCCTGGATGATCACGGGCGCGTCCTTCTTCTTGGCCGCGGCCATGATCGCCAGCATCTGCTCCATGTTGTTGATGTTGAACGCGGGCATTCCGTAGTCGTGCTCGGCCGCGTGGTCGAGCAGTTGGCGCAATGCGATCAGGGCCATGTGACCTCCTCGGTCCTACCGTTTGGCCAAAGCGGCTTCCGCCACCGCTTCGGCTGTGATTCCGAAATGAACGTACAGCTTCTCGCCCGGCGCCGAGGCGCCGAAGCCGGTCATGCCGACAAAGACGCCGTCCGGGCCCAGATAACGGTCCCAGCCGAAGCTTCCGGCGGCCTCGACGGCCACGCGGCGCGGCCCGCCCAGCACCGACCGGCGATAAGCCTCGTCCTGCCGCTCGAACAATTCCCAGCAGGGCATCGACACCACGGCCGCCGCGACCCCCTTGCCCTTCAGCAGATCGCGCGCCCGCATCGCGATCGAAACCTCCGAACCGGTGGCCAGCAGCGTCACTGCACGCGCGCCCTCGGCTTCGGCCAGAACATAAGCGCCGCGCGCCGACCGGTTCTCGCCGGCGTCGACCCGGATCGCGGGCAAATTTTGGCGCGACAGGGCCAGCACGCTGGGCTGCTTCGTGGTGGTCAGCGCGATTTCGTAGCACTCCATTGTTTCGACCGCATCGCAGGGGCGGAACACCAGCAGGTTCGGGATCGCGCGCAACGACGCCAGATGCTCGATCGGCTGATGCGTCGGCCCGTCCTCGCCCTGGCCGATCGAATCGTGGGTCATCACGTAGAGCACGCGGATGCCCATCAACGCCGACAGGCGCAGCGCGGGGCGCATGTAATCGGTGAAGCAGAGGAAGGTTCCGCCATAGGGGATGAACCCGCCATGCAGCGCGATGCCGTTCATCGCCGCCGCCATGCCATGCTCGCGGATGCCGTAATGGATGTAGCGACCCGAGGCGTCGTCGGGGGTGATGGGCTTGGTCGATTTGGTCTGGGTCAGGTTCGAGCCGGTCAGGTCCGCCGAACCGCCGACGATCTCGGGAATCGCGCGGGTCAGGACTTCGAGCGCCTCCTGCGAGGCCTTGCGGCTGGCCCAATTGGGTTTCTCGGCTGCCGCCTTGACCTTGAACGCGGCTGCCGCCTCGCGCCATCCCGCGGCCAGCTCGCCCTTGATGCCGCGCTCGAAGGTCGCGCGCGCTTCCGTGCTCAGCGCCGCGATACGCGACTCCCAGGCCTTGCGTAGCGCGGCGCCGCGCGATCCGGCCGCGCGCCAGGCGGCGATGGTCGCATCGGGAATGACGAAGGGCTCGTAGGTCCAGCCCAGCTTCTTGCGCAGGCCCGCGATCTCCTCGGCGCCCAAGGGGGAGCCGTGGGCCTTTTCGGTCCCGGCCTTGGTCGGCGCGCCGAATCCGATCGTGGTACGGCAGGCGATCAGGCTGGGGCGGTCGGATTTGCGCGCGTCGGCGATGGCGGCCGCGACCGCTTCGGGTTCCTGGCCGTCGACCCGGCAGGCGTTCCAGCCCGACGCCTCGAAGCGCGCGAGCTGGTCGTCGTTGGTTGCGAGCGCCGTGTCGCCGTCGATGCTGATGTGGTTGTCGTCCCAGAAGACGATCAACTTGCCGAGGCGGTGGAGCCCCGCCAGCGAGATTGCTTCCTGGCTGATGCCTTCCATCAGGCAGCCGTCGCCGACGATCACATAAGTGTAGTGGTCGACCACGTCGCGGCCGAAGCGCGCCTCCAGCATTTTCTCGGCCAACGCCATGCCGACCGCGTTGCCTAGTCCCTGGCCGAGCGGGCCGGTGGTGGTCTCGACGATGGCGGCGTGGCCATATTCCGGATGGCCCGGCGTGCGCGAACCGAGCTGGCGGAAATTCTTGATCTGCTCGATATCGATGTCGGCATAGCCGGTCAAATAGGCGACCGCGTACAGCAGCATCGAGCCATGGCCCGCCGACAGCACGAACCGGTCGCGATCCGGCCAGCGCGGGTTCGCCGCGTCGAATTTGAAAAACCGCGTGAACAGCACGGTCGCGACGTCGGCCATACCCATCGGCATGCCGGGATGCCCGGATTTGGCCTTCTCGACCGCGTCGGCGGCCAGCATGCGGATGGCGTTGG
>Ga0181537_10004594_pt1 | contig 11427 bp, 7 predicted proteins | sample PEATcosm2014_Bin_39_FD_119765 | JGI IMG/M metagenome (GOLD analysis project Ga0181537, IMG submission 119765) | Peatland microbial communities from MTU Mesocosm Facility, Houghton, MI, USA - PEATcosm2014_Bin23_10_metaG | ecosystem: Environmental > Terrestrial > Soil > Wetlands > Peat | place... | reverse complement strand
CCCATTCTTCTCATTTCGCCGTGCCTTGTCCTATCGCTGTGTCTTCCGATGACTGCGCAAGAGACGCCGCCTTCCACTCAGCCAGAGGCCCCGATGGTCCTTCATATCACCAGCCGCGAGGTGGTGTTGGACGTCGTGGCCCGAGACCGGCACAACAATCCGGTGAGCGATCTGACCCAGGGCGATCTCCAGGTCTTCGAACTCGGCGAGCATCAAGAGATAAGTCCGCGGCGCATTCGCTCACTCCGAAAGATCGACCCTCTTCTGGATGCGAGCCACGCCGGGGCGACGGACAGCGGCTTTCGCATCAGTTCGGGCGCAATCTGCGCACTCAATGCTACAACGCACTATGAACTCACCATTCAGGCATCGCCCGAGCCAGGGTTTCACCGGCTCCTCGTGAACACGACACGGCCGAAAGTAACGCTCTCATTCCGTCATCGCTACTACGTGGGCCCGACCTCGGACGACTCCCACCTGCCGGACCACCAGGTTGCGGCCGAAGGCGTGGCGCTCAAAGAAGCGGCCTGCTTTCATTCCCTGACTCCGCCAACACTGGCAATCACGGCGCACCCCGTTGTATCTCCCGGCGCAAAGACTGCGCGGTATACGGTTGTGGTCCGCCCCGAATCCCTTGCCGGCATCGGCCTCGAAGGGACCAATACCAGGGTCCAGCTCGACTTTGGCATGTGCACGTTCGATGCGACGGGCGCGATGGTTGAGTACCTGCATTCTTCGGTAGACAGCCAGCTCAACGCCGTCGAGCTGGTCCGGGTTCAAAACCGAGGCCTTGTGAACCAGCTTGAAATCCCCAGCGATCCCCCGCCGCTGGCACGCCTTGTGGTGCGCGACCGTGAGACGGGCAACCTGGGCATTGTGGACGTAGCTCGTCCGGTTTCGCTGGCCGCGCAAGCCGACAGCGCAGCTGCGCTTCCCCGCCCGACCGGCTCCATCCGTTCCTTTGGCGTCGTGACACCGCGCGAGTCCGCGTTCTGTGGTGACGTCTACGAACTCACCCCTGGGACGACGGGGCTGCCCGACTTTTGGAGTCTCGATCCCGTTGGCTCTCTCTACACCGATAAGCTGTTTATTTCCAATCAGGACATTGTCCTTGCCGGAGGCATCCCCGGCGTCACGCGCAACAACACCTGGTTCGGCGTCGACTACTATGGCGAGTTCTTTATCGCCAAACCCGGTAAATACGGATTCGAACTTCAGTCCGACGACGGATCTCGCCTGGAGATCGATAACCAGCTTGTCATCGATGACGACGGCGTCCACCCTGTTCTCATCAAAACCGGCGACGTCAAGCTACGTGCGGGGCTGCATACGATTCACGTGCCGTACTTTCAGGGACCGCCATCATCGCTTGCGCTTATTGTTCGCATCAAGCCTCCGGGGGGATTCATGAAGCCGTTCAATATCACTGAATACGCTCCGCCTCCGGTCAGACCTTGATACGAGAATCCCATGTGTCTTCCGGCAAATGCATTTCCTGAGCTTTTTTCTTCCCAATCCGACTCTTCTCGCGATAGAGTTGTCGCCATGCCCAGCAAATGCTTTTGGAAACGCTTTCTTCCATTCGTGTTGTTCCTTGTCCCGGTGCTCTGCCTTCCGATGGCCGCGCAACAAGCGACGCCCGCCGCTCAGCCCGATGTTCCATTTGTCCTCCATGTCACTGGCCGCGAGGTGGTGCTGGATGTGGTGGCGCGGGATAAGAACCATAATCCGATTGGGGATCTTGCGGAGAACGAATTTCAGGTTTTTCAAGGCGGGAAGAATGCAGATAAGAATCCAATTCACATTCTCTCGATGCGCGTGATCGACCCACACGGCCCCACCGGCCAAGCTGGGGGACATGAAGGCGGATTCAGCATTCACTCAGGCGCCATCTGCGCACTCAGTTTCACGCCTCACTACGAGCTCACAATTCCGGCCTCGCCGGAGCCCGGGTTTCACCAGATCGCGATCAAGACCACGAGGGCCCAGGCTGCGCTTTCCTTCCGGCATCAATACTATGTGGGCCCGACCCCCAGCGGAACCGCCAAAGAGAGCAAGGACACGTCGGCAGGTATCACTTTGGGCGACGCCGCGTGTTTCCATACGCTCCTTCCGCGCACGCTTGCCGTGACCGCTCACCCAGTCATCGTTCCCGGGGGAGGGTCGACGCGGTACACGGTCGTTGTCCGTCCCGAATCTCTATACCTTCTGGGCCTGGACGGAAACAAGTCGCGGGTTCACCTCGACTTTGGCATGTGTACGTTCGATGCCTCGGGGAATCTTGCCCAGTACTATCACACATACACCGATCGCCAGCTTACTCCCTCAGAAGTTGCGGACGCCCAGGCTCACGGCTTTCAAAAACAGCTGGAGATCCCCGGCGATTCACCGTACATGGTGCGCGTGGCTGTCCGCGAGCCCGAAACCGGCAACCTGGGCATTGTGGATGTGTCGCGCCCGGTGTCACTTACCGGGAAGAGCGGTCAAGACAAATTCGAGCTGCCTCCGGTGGGAACCGTGAGGGCGTTCGGCGTCATCACTCCACTGCCGAACTCATTCTGCGGCGACTTCTACGAGATCTCGCTGGGGGCCGCGGTGATTCCCGATTTTTGGAATCTTGAACCCCTCGGCTCTATCTACACGAATGCGTTGAACGTCCAGGACCAGGACACCACCGGCGCCGCGGGCATTCCCGGTGTGTCGCACTCCGTGATGTGGTTCGGCATCGATTACTACGGCGAGTTTTACATCACCCAACCCGGCGAGTACAAGTTCGATCTGGAGTCCGACGACGGATCCCGCCTGGAAATCGATAACCAGAGGATCATTGAAAATGACGAGCTTCACCCGGCTATAGGCAAAACCGGGAAGGTGACTCTCGCAGTGGGCCGGCATACGGTTCACGTGCCGTATTTCCAGGGGTCACCGCCTGGAGTCGCGCTCATCCTCGCAATCAAGCCGCCTGGGGGACAAATGCGTCCGTTCAACCTGGCCGACTATCCTCCGCCTCAAACGACGCCGTGAGGGGAGAATGCGCCAGGGAGAAGACAGTGGCCTTGGAAGCTGTTGAGAATCACCTGAGCCGGCGGATCCTCAGGGCCTGACGACCGCGCCACCCTTCATTACGAAGCTCACATGCTCGACGGCGGTGATGTCGTCGAGCGGGTTGCCGGGGACGGCGACAATGTCAGCGAGATAACCGGGCTTGAGTTCGCCGATCTGGCCTTCCCAGCCGAGGAGCCTTGCGCCCTCAATCATGTCAGCCTGCAGGACGGCTAGCGGCTTCATGCCGTATTGGACCATGAGCGCGAGTTCGACGGCTTGCGTGCCGTGAGGGAAGGGGCCGACGTCAGAGCCGACGGCGAAGGGGATTCCGGCGGCGACCTGGCGCTTGAACTCGCGGATTTTGTAGTCGAGCAGGGCGGACTCGCGCGCGGCGGTGGCGGGGGACTCGGCGTGCTGCGCGAAGTAGGCGAAGATGGCGAAGGTGGGGACGGCGGGTATGTGTTTCTGGCGCATGAGGCGCATGGTTTCGTCACTGAGCTGGGTGGCGTGGTCGATGGAGGCTACACCGGCCTGTACGGCGTAGAGAGTGCCGGGTTCGCCCTGGGCGTGTACGGCGACGCGTGTGCCGTTGCGCTGGGCTTCTTCGACCGCGACGGCGAGTTGCTGCTGGCTGTATTGATACGGAGTATGGAAGACGGTCTCGTTTTTCTCATTCTGGACAAGGCTGTCGGGGCCGGTTTCGTAGATCTTGGCGAAGTCGGAGCCCTGCTTGTGCTGCTCGCGCATGACTTCGACGATTTGGTCGGCGGAGTTGGCGTAGTCGGCGTTGGAGAGGACGTGCTGGGCGGGGTTGAAGTGGTTGGCGTCTTCGTGGCCGCCGAGGATGTCAATGGCATTGCCGCTGATGCGCAGGCGGGGACCGGGGATGAGGCCCTTATTGATTGCGTCGCGAATGGCGGTGTCAGCGGGGCCTGCGCCCTCAGTGCCCATGTCTCGCTCGGCGGTGAATCCGGCGAGGAGGTCGGCTTTGGCGGCTTCAGCGGCGACGAGGGTGCGCCAGGGGATGGATTCCTGGACGGTTTGCAGGTCTTCCGCGCCGGGATGGAGGAAGAGATGGACGTGGGCGTCGATGAGGCCCGGGAGCAGGGTAACGTCGCCGAGGTCGATGATTTTGGCGTTCTGGGGATGGTCGACGGAGGTGGCGACGGCGCGGATGCGGTCGCCTTCGACGAGGATTTCGCCGGGCTGGAGGATTGTGCCGGAGTCGACCTGGAGGAGGCGGGCGGCGTGGAGGACGATGGGCCTGGGCTGCTGGGCGTGGGCGATGAGTGGCGCAAAAGCCAGACATGCGCAGGCAACCCAGGGGTAAAGGCGTTCATGGAATCTCGGCATGGGTACGACTATGCCGCATCCGGTTCTGATTGTCGAGAATGGTTTGGTTGGGCACCGGAATATAATCAATGCATTGATTGATTGAAATGGAGGAGAATCAAGATGAGCCGGAGAGTCGATGCGCACATAGCCCGCACACAATTCGGGCAACTGATGGACCGGGCTGTCAAGGAGAATGAGCGGTTCATCGTCGATCGGCGGGGTGAGCCGGCGGTTGTGATTCTCAGCGTTCAGGATTATCTGGAGAGCGTTCAATCCGCTCCCGATTGGCTTAAGGAGGCGTGGGCTGGAGCGAAGAAGAGAGGACTCGACAAGCTGACAGTGGATGACATCAACGCCGAAATCGATACCTATCGGAGCAAGAAGCGGGCCACGGCAAAATGATTCGTGTAGTGCTCGACACGAACGTAGTTGTTTCCGCGCTGATTTCCCCGTTTGGCAACGAAGCCCTGGTGATTGCAGCGGCACAAGATGGCCGGATCGCCCCTTGTATCTCGCGTGAGACATTGGCGGAATATGCAGAGGTTCTTGCACGGCCGAAGTTCGGATTCGCGGAGAATGAAATCGAAGGACTGATCGGACTGTTGCAGTCGAGAGGAATTCCCCTCGAGCCAAAGCCCGTGACCGGAGCGTCACCCGATCCGTCGGACGATATTTTTGTCGCCTGCGCCTTGGCTGCTGAGGCAGAATTTCTGGTGACGGGAAACAAGCGTCACTTTCCAGATGAATCGTATGGACGAGCCAAAGTCGTATCAGCGAGAGAGTTGTTGGAGGCAATCAATACGCCGCGATTCTGGTGACGCGCAGGATTGTGTTCGTGGACGCGAGCGGAGGAGCGGCTCTTTTGCATGGCTCAAGAATATTCCATGATTCCGGCCATCGGTTCGTTCTTTTCCTGGCCGCGAAGAGCGGAGTGCGCGTCGATTGCAATTCTCTGAATGCGCAGGACGGTGATGTCGTCGTCCTGCCCGAACTTCTGCGCGGCGGCGGCAATCTCGACTGAGGAGCAGTCCTTCAGGGCAAGGTCGCCGAGGCGGTCAAAGCCGAAGAGTTCGCGCTGCTCGTTCTGCGCCTCAATGATGCCGTCGGTGAGCAGTATGAGGCGATCGCCCGGTTCCAGATGGAGGGAACTCTGCTCTATAGGCACGTTTTCAACGATGCCGAGAGGGATGCTCCCGGCCAGAGGCAACTCGCGCCCGTTCAAGAACGGCGGAATGTGTCCGGCGTTGGCGATGGTGGTGTTGCCGTCAGCGGCGATGTGCAGCGCCAGACAGGTGGCGAACTGGTTCTTCAACTGTCCGTGCAGGCGCTCGTTTACGCCTTGCAGAACTTCGACCGGATCGCGAGTAAACCTGGCCAGCGTGCGCACCGCGCCCACGATGAGTGAGACCAGCATGGCCGCGCGAAGGCCTTTTCCGCTGACGTCGCCGATGATGGCGAAGACTGATCCGTCGGGGCCGGGAATGATCTGGAAAAAGTCGCCGCCCACTTGCTGGGAAGGCCGGTATTCGCTTTCGAGAACAAAGCCGGGGGTGGAAGGGATTTGCTCGGGGATAAGGACGTGCTGCACCTGACGCGCCTGCTCGATCTCCAGCCTCCACTGCTCGCGCATGCGCTGCGATTGAAGAAACCGGCGCAATAGGAGCACGGTAACGATGGCTAATGACAGGACCGTTGCAATCTGGCTGATGGAGATGGCGTACCCAAAAACGAACAGGAAGATTGGGGCATGAAACAGACCCAACTCGTACTGATACTGAGACACGCAAATCAGCGCCACCGCGGGAAGGGCGAGCAGGCCCTCGGTCCGGTCCTTGAGAACGCCGTCGTAGGTTACCAAGATCAAAACCGCGCCCAGCAGAAGCTTGAGAACGAGGACAAGGGGTGAAATCCAGATGAGCGCATGGACGGGCACCAAGCGGCCATAGAGGGGTGCGCGCTCGAGCGAGGTTCCAAGGGCCTCAAGGACAACAATTGACCAGACAGCGCGGCGCAACAACAGGCCGGTATCGAGCCGGAACCAACAAGCCCAAAAGTAGATCCAGAGCGCCAGTTGGACCGGAAGCACAATCACGTCGCGCAGAAACAGCGAGTCCATGGCCGGAATCCAGGTAGTGTAGTAGGCTATCTGGCGCACGGCAACGACCAGCAGAAGCGCGAAGCAGTTGATGCCGAGCAACCCGTAGGCGGGCTCGGTACGGTCGAGCGCGAAGAGCGAGAATGACACCACAATGGCCAGCAGCAGGATGGCGCCTTCGAGGAATTCGCTGTATTGCGAGCGGTCGATAGCGTCCCAGTCCAACTGCTGCATAGCCATCACGACGGGTGTCTGCCCGAGCACCGGGGGCCCGTGCAAGCCGCCGGCCGCGGTTTCGATCAGCGGCGTGTGCGGATCCATCCACATGCGGATGGCCAGCGTGAGGGTTCCGCGGCTCATGCCGGGAGGAATGGTGAAAGTGCGGGGCTGGGCTACGAAATCCGTGACGCCGCTACGGGAGAATCGCCCAAAGTCGCCGATGAACTGGCCGTTGGCGTACACCTGATAGGCGTCATCCACATCTTGAGGCAGCTTGAGCGCGAGCCCGCCCTCAACCGGATTCTGGAGGTTGACGCGCAGCCGGTACCAGGCAAAGCCGGAGTAACCCGGATAGCCGTGGACTGTCCATCCGGGCACAAAGCCGCCGCTGCCAATATACGGATCGCGGGAGCCCTGCGGCGGCGTCAGGTCCATTGCGCTCCACGCGGAGTCATCGAAATCCGGCTGCGCCCAAGTGGGATTGTCGCCGGTATGGAACTTCCATGGGCCGGTAAGTTCCACGGCTGCGTTGCCGAACACGACGGTCGATTGTGCGGAGACGGCGGCAGGCAGAGACAGCAACAACAACAGCACGCACCGCGCCCATCGCGGGCCAATCCGTAACGGGCCGGTGTGTCTCGAAAGCATGTGCCGTCTCCAGGAATCGTATGAATGCGCGGTGGAGCAAATGGGGCTTCCCCATTGTAGGCAAATCGAGCGGGGTGCGATGCAGGAATTGTTGGGCGGGCATTTGGCGTGCCACCACCGTACACACTATCTGGCGCGATGACTACGCCGAGGCCGCGACTTGGAGAGAAAAGGGATTGACATCCCCGGCGGCAGCCCATGATAATCCAGCCACCCTCGGAGGTAACTTGATGACACTGCTAGAGTTTCTGGCCTCATTGGCCACCGACACCGAATTCATGTCCGCGTTTCGTAGGTCGCCGCAAGCGGCCTTCGCCGGTGCAGGCCTCAGCGCGGACGATCAGCGGGCGATCCTTGACGGCGATCCTGTTGCCCTCCGCCAGGCGGTTTATGCGGAATCGTTTGCCAGAGAGCGGTCGCTAACCGGGAAGGTCGAAGCTGAAGCCAATTCCGAATCGCTGCCGGTTGGGACGACAGCGCCGCCTATGTTGGAGAAGGGTGCGGTACCTCCCACGCCGCCACCGCCGCCGCAGAAAAGTGCGGCGCCACGGATGCTTGAGGAGGGTCCGCCGCCGATGCTGGAAAAGGGTCCACCTCCGATGTTGGAAAAGGGCCCGCCTCCGCCGATGCCGGAAAAAGGCCCACCGCCGATGCCTGAGAAGGGTCCGCCTCCGATGCTGGAAAAGGGTCCGCCTCCGATGTTGGAGAAGGGTCCACCTCCGGCGATGCCGGAAAAAGGCCCACCGCCGGCACCTGAGAAGGGCTATCCACCAGTGCCTGAGAAGGGACATCCGCCGACCCCTGAGAAGGGACATCCGCCGATGCCTGAGAAGGGACCGCCGCCGGAGCATTCCACCTCGTCGCACGAAGTGGAATCGGTGCAGGTTGAGCGGCTCGACAGCGAGCTGGATCTGGCGCAGGACGCGTTGCTGGCCGGGCTGGACTCGAGCCGTGCCGCGGATTTGGAACCTTGCGGCGTGTGGTCTTCGAAGGGCCTTACGGTGGTTGGAATGGGCATGCGCGCCGGTCTGCATATGACGGTGGAAACGCGGCTGGCGATTGAACAGGCCAGCCGGGTTCTGTACCTGGTGGCCGATCCGGTTTCCGAGGCTTGCATCCGCAAACTCAATCCCAACGCGCAGACGCTCGGGCACATGTATGAGGACGGCAAACCACGGATCGAGATTTACGAGGCCATAATCGGCAAGATTCTCGACGAACTGGAATCGGCAGGCGATCTGTGCGTCGCCTTCTACGGCCACCCCGGGGTTCTTAGCTACCCGGCGTGGGAGTCGATCCGCCGCGCCCGCGCCACGGGAAAGCGTGCGCGGATGTTGCCGGCCATTTCGACGGAAGACGCGCTGTTTGCAGATCTCGGCATCGACATTGGGCGCGCCGGTCTGCAGAGCTTCGAGGCTACTCGCTTTCTCTACTACAAGTACAACTTCGATTCGTCCGCCGGCCTGCTGTTATGGCAGGTAAGCGTACTCGGAGAATACGATTGGAACCTGCCCCGCACGAGTGTGCGTCCGCGGCTGGAAGTGCTCGTCGACGACCTGATGAAGTACTACAGTCCAGAGCACGAGGTGTTTTTGTATCATGCCCCGGAACTTCCAACCAGCCGTCCGCTGATTGAGCGGGTAGCGCTGCGCGATCTTCCCAAAGCCGAGTTTATTTCCATTTCGACTTTGTACATTCCACCGCGCGGCCGGCCGCAACGGAACGAGGAGAACCTGCAGGCGCTGGAGCGGATAGCAGTTCAGAAGTAGAGAGCTGCCCGGTTTGCGGCGGATTGATTATGAAGGAAGGACGAGAGTCTTCGTCCTTCCTTTTTTTCTTTGAGGGTCTGGTCAGCGGAACGGCGATATTCGAGAGCGCTGGCCTGCGCACGATTTATTGGGCGCCGGCGAGCGCTTCGATTGCGCATTCCGTCAGATCGCGGGCGAGGGCGTCGACGCGATCGAGATCGGTGTCCCACGCGAACATGAAGCGGGCCGCGCCGCCGATGAAGGTATAGAAGTGCCAGCCGCGGGCTCGGATGGAATTGAGGATGGCTTCGGGCGCAAGGAGGAATACCGCATTGGCCTCAACCTGGGCGGCGAGACGAATGCCGGGGATGTGCGCGACTTGCGCAGCAAAATGCTGCGCGCAGCGATTGGCATGGACGGCATTGCGTAACCACGCTCCGCTTTCGAGCATGCCGACCCAGGGGGCGGCGAGGAAGCGCATTTTGGAGGCGAGCTGGCCAGCCTGTTTGCAGCGGTAATCGAAGTCGGCGGCAAGTTTGCGATCGAAGAAGAGGACGGCTTCGCCGGCGGCCATGCCGTTTTTTGTGCCGCCGAAGCAGAGGACATCCACGCCGCTCTTCCATGAGAGATCCGCCGGCGAGCAGTCGAGACTTGCGCAGGCATTGGCGAAACGTGCGCCATCCATGTGCAGATTGAGGCCGCGGGAATTGCACTCATCGGAGATGGCGCGCAGCTCCGGCAGCGAGTAGACGCGGCCTAACTCTGTGGATTGCGTGACGGTGACGACGCGCGGTTTGGGGTAATGGATATCGGAACGTTTAGTGGCCAACTCGCGGATGGAGGCGGGAGTGAGCTTGCCGTCGGGGCATTGAGCGACCAGGAGCTTTGAGCCGTTGGAAAAGAACTCCGGCGCGCCGCATTCATCGGTTTCGACGTGCGATGAGTCGCAACATATTACACCGTGGTAGGACTGGCAAAGAGAGGCGAGCGCGAGAGAATTGGCGGCGGTGCCGTTGAAGACAAAGAAGACTTCGCATTCGGTGTCAAAAAGCTCGCGAAATGCATTGGAGGCTCTTGCCGTCCAGGGATCGTCACCGTAGGCGGTTGCGTGGCCGCGATTGGCGGCGTCGAGGGCCTGCCATGCCTCAGGACAGATGCCTGCGTAATTGTCGCTGGCGAATTGCTGAAGCAGGTCCTTCGGGTCAATGTCAATCATGCAATTCCTCCTTCCGTCAGCTGCCGGGCCGCGTGATCAACGCTCTAGAGCCAAGGATAAATGCGGGGGCGGCGGGGCGTCTCACGACTGGGGCCGGGGCCCGTCCGCGAGTATGCGTGAATCAGTAGGCAGCGATGCCGGTGAGGTGCTGGCCGAGGATTAACGCGTGGATGTCGTGGGTGCCTTCGTAGGTCTTGACGGATTCGAGATTCATCATGTGGCGCATTATTGGATAGTCTTCCGTGATGCCGTTTGCGCCGAGTATGTCGCGGGCCATGCGGGCGGTTTCGAGAGCCATCCAGACGTTGTTGCGCTTGGCCATAGAGATGTGTTGGTGGCCTACTTGACCCGCGTCTTTGAGGCGGCCGACGTGGAGTGAAAGCAACTGGGCTTTGGAGATTTCACTGGCCATCCATACGAGCTTTTCCTGGATGAGCTGATGGGAAGCGATGGGCTGATTGTGGAACTGCTTGCGCATCTTGGAGTACTGGAGGGCGGTGTCGTAACAAGACATGGCCGCGCCGATGGCGCCCCAACTGATGCCGTAGCGCGCCTGGTTGAGGCACATGAGCGGGCTTTTGAGGCCGCCGGTGCCGGGGAGGAGATTGGCGGCGGGAATGTGGACGTCTTGAAGCGAGAGGCCGCTGGTGATGGAGGCGCAGAGAGACCATTTGCCGTGAACGTCTTTGGCGGAGAAGCCGGGGCGGTCGGTTTCGACCAGGAAGCCGCGAACTGTTTCCTTTCCGGATGGGTCGTCTTCGACCGGGACTTTGGCCCAGATGATGGCTATGTCGGCGATGGAGCCGGAGGTGATCCACATTTTTTCGCCGTTGAGGATGTACTCGTCGCCGGATTTGCGGGCGGTGGTGGTCATGCCGCCTGGATTGGAACCGAAGCCTGGCTCGGTGAGGCCGAAGCAGCCGAGCTTTTCGCCGCTGGCGAGGGCTGGGAGCCAGGTGTTTTTTTGCTCGTCGGAACCGAAGGTGTAGATGGGGTACATGACCAGCGCGGATTGGACGCTGACGAAGCTGCGGAAACCGGAGTCGCCGCGTTCGAGTTCCTGCATGACGAGGCCGTATTCGACGTTGGACATGCCGGCGCATCGGTAGCCCTGGAGGTTT
>Ga0181537_10004593_pt1 | contig 11428 bp, 12 predicted proteins | sample PEATcosm2014_Bin_39_FD_119765 | JGI IMG/M metagenome (GOLD analysis project Ga0181537, IMG submission 119765) | Peatland microbial communities from MTU Mesocosm Facility, Houghton, MI, USA - PEATcosm2014_Bin23_10_metaG | ecosystem: Environmental > Terrestrial > Soil > Wetlands > Peat | place... | reverse complement strand
GCGGCTGCCGACGGAGTGATCCACACCGCTTTTATCCATGATTTCTCAAACTATGGGCCTGCCGCCGAGGCGGACAGGCGTGCCATCGAGACTCTCGGCGCTGCCCTCGCCAGCTCTGATCGCCCGTTGATCGTCACTTCCGGAACCTTGCTGGCTCAACGCCAAGGCTCGCTCGCAACTGAAGATGATACGCCCGATCCCACCTTCCCCCGCAAGTCGGAGGCGGCGGCCCTTGCGCTGGCGGCACGCGGAGTCCGCACATCTGTGTTGCGGCTTCCCCCGTCGGTCCACGGCAACGGTGATCACGGCTTTGTGCCACGCCTGATCAGCCTTGCACGAGAAAAGGGCGTTTCCGCTTTTATCGGCAACGGGCTCAACCGCTGGCCCGCAGTACACCAGCTTGATGCTGCTCATCTTTACAGGCTCGTGCTCGAGAAGAGTTCCGTCGGACGGTATCACGGCGTGGCGGACGAGGGCGTACCGACTCGAGAGATCGCTGAGGTGATCGGCCGACAGCTGAACATACCAGTGGTCAGCAAGTCTCGCGAGGAAGCAGCCGATCATTTTGGCTGGATTGCTCATTTCTTTGGGATAGACGGTCCGGCGTCCAGCGCGCAAACGCAGGGACGGCTGGAATGGCGACCGGTTCAGCCTGGGCTCATCGTCGATCTGAAGGCGCAGCACTATTTTGAAGACACCGCGGAGGCCGTGGTTTCGCCGGCTAGCGCCTGAACGATAGTGAACGGTTATTGAAAGGTGTCGGTCCACGGAGGCCAAAAATGAAGAACATGCTTGAGGCAACGACATTTGGAGGAACTTCGACCACAGATGACGTTTTGTCCAACATGAATCTGAAGGGCAAACGGATTCTCGTAACTGGTGTTTCGGCTGGCCTCGGGGTGGAAACGGCGCGCTCTCTGGTCGCTCACGGTGCTCAGGTTGCAGGAGCGGCACGGGATTTGAACAAGGCCAGAGCTGCAACCGAGCATGTGCGAAAGGACGCCGCCGCCAACGGCGGAAGTTTCGAATTGATCGAACTGGATCTTGCCACTCTGAAAAGCGTGCGTGCCTGCGCCGACCGCCTGCTGGCGAAAGGGGAACCGTTCGATGTGTTCATCGCCAATGCCGGAGTGATGGCGACACCGTTCGGCCATACGGTCGATGGCTTCGAAACTCAGTTCGGAACGAATCACCTGGGACACTTTGTGCTGATCAACCGGATAGCGCCGCTCATTCGGACGGGAGGACGCCTGATCAATGTGTCCTCGGCGGGTCACCGCCGCTCGAACGTGGATCTTGAGGATCCCAACTTTGAGCGCACGCCCTATGAGCCTTTCGTTGCCTATGGGCGCTCAAAGACCGCGAACATCCTTTTTGCCGTAGCTTTCGACCAGCGGCATCGGCAACGCGGCGTACGTGCTGCCGCGGTGCATCCGGGAATCATAGAGACGGAACTGATCCGCCATATGCGTCCGAGCTGGTTACAAACCAGGGTCGAGGAGATCAATCAGCAACTGGCAGCCGCCGGCAAACCGCCCATACATTGGAAAAGCATTCCCCAAGGAGCCGCAACTTCGGTTTGGGCTGGTGTTGTGGCTCCTGCTGACGAGATCGGAGGCAGGTATTGCGAGGACTGCCATGTGGGCTCCGTTGTCCCGAGCGACGCAGTCACCGAGGGAGTGCGCGGGTATGCGGTTGACCCAAGAACTGCAGAGGCGCTCTGGAAAAAAAGCGAAGAGCTGGTTGGAGAGCCGTTCTAGCTTTCCTCATGCTACTTTACTTCAGAGAAACACCGTACCGCGAGGAATGAAAATGATTGAACAAAAAGACCTCGCCGGCAGTTTCACCCTGCCCGGCAAATCATTGACATTAAACCGCATGGGCTACGGCGCCATGCAACTGGCTGGCCCAGGCGTCTGGGGACCGCCGCAGGACGTTAATACCGCCATCGCTGTTCTGCGGGAGGCAGTAGAGTCGGGCGTGAACCACGTTGATACGAGCGACTTCTACGGACCTCATGTGACCAATCAGCTTATCAAGCAGGCACTCTATCCTTATGCCGAGGATCTCGTGATCGTCACCAAAGTTGGAGCTCGCCGAGGTCCAGACAAATCCTGGTTTCACGCTCTTTCCCGCCAGGAGCTGGCGGATGCCGTTCATGACAACCTGAGAAATCTTAGCCTCGACCATCTCGAGGTCGTCAATCTTCGGGTCGGCGGAATCGCGGAGCCGGGACAGGAATCCATTGAAGAGCCACTGGCGGTCCTCGCCGAACTCAAGCGCCAGGGACTGATCCGGCATATCGGTCTCAGCAACATCACTCCCAAGCAGTTGGCTGAGGCTCGAACAATCACAGAGATAGTTTGCGTGCAGAACTTTTACAACGTGGCGCACAGGAACGACGATGCTTTCATCGACGACCTGGCTGAGCGGGGTGTAGCGTATGTTCCGTTTTTCCCGCTGGGAGGTTTCACTCCATTACAGTCGTCGGCGCTTGACGCAGCCGCTGCGTCGCTCGAGGCCACACCCATGCAGGTCGCGCTTGCCTGGCTTCTCCAGCGCTCGCCCAATATCCTGCTGATTCCTGGCACATCTTCCCTCGAACATCTTCGCGAGAATCTTCATGCTTCGATGCTTCAAATTCCCCCTGAAGTGATTGCCGATCTCGACGCAATCGGAGAGTCGGGAATTGCCAATGGGATGCGAGTCTAGCGATTCCGGGCCGGCTGCGGCGGTCTTAACGCTGCAGCTGCGAAATTTACACTGAAGCGTTTGCAGCATATGGACACCGAGCGGTATTTGGCCGGGTCCAACTCGCCCCCCAAGATTGTAGTTTTGGTCGCCGACGCTGCCCTTGATGACTCTGAGATCGATGAAACCAGCGCGCTGCACCGTCGCTATGTTCGATGTGCTAAAGCCGGTGAAGCGAAGAACACGAGTGCCATCTCCCATCCGGTACGGTTGCGGTACCTGCAGTCGGGTGCAAGATGCTGCAGAACTCTCCGGAAGCAAGAGGCTTCGGCGATAATCTGCCTTGCGCGGTCGGCAATGCTTCGTCAACGCGCCGATTCACGACAAGCCGCTCTGGCCGAAATGCATACCAGGCGAGAACAGCCGCGACAGCGGCAATAGGAATCACGAATTTTGTCCACTTTTTCATTTTCGCTTCTCCTTTTGCTTCACTATCACGAGATTGCGGGGAAAGTCTGACTCAACGATTCCAGCTGATCGGGCTGCCAGTTCCACGACTCCCGCGGACGGTGCAAATGCTGGCAACGATGGCTCCCAAGTCTTCATGCAAGGTCAAGCGTGGCCGTTCAAGTTGGCTGCGTTCTAACCCCGGCGACAATCGCATTTGCGCGGCGTCCGCGATGTGTATATCGTGAAATGCGATCATGGAACTCTACCTACTATGAATGGTCGCGTATTCTTCTGGTCGCTGACTTCGGCACTTGCGGGGTTTCTCTTCGGTTTCGACACGGTCGTTATTTCTGGCGCGGAAAAAACAATTCAGTCGCTGTGGGGTCTTAGTCCTGGACTGCATGGGATTGCGATGGCCTCCGCTCTCTATGGAACAGTCCTCGGGTCGCTGATCGGTAGCTGGCCTGCAGACCGCTTCGGACGCAAAGCCACGCTGCTATGGATCGGCGTCCTTTACTTTGTTGGCGCGGTCGGGTCCGGGTTGGCGACTAATGTTTCTCTATTCATCATCGCACGCGTTATTGGCGGACTTGGTATCGGCATCTCTACCGTGGCAGCTCCGCTCTATATTTCGGAAATTGCGCCGCCTAAACATCGCGGACGACTTGCGGGCATGTTTCAGTTCAACATCGTATTTGGCATATTGATCGCTTTTGTTTCCAATGCGTTGCTGGCTGGCATTGGCGAGAATGCCTGGCGATGGATGCTGGGCGTGGCTGCGTTTCCGTCACTTTTGTACGCTCTGCTTTGCTTGGGCCTTCCAGAAAGTCCGCGCTGGCTGCTGGGCAAGAAGGGTGATCGCGAAGGCGGCATCAAAGTTCTGCAACGGATTGAGCCCGAAGCCCCGAAGGCCGAAATCGAGGCCGAGGCAGATGAAATTACCGATGCATCCTCGGAAACCGAATCGTCTGGCCATTTCTGGACGTATCGTCTGCGGAAGCCGATCATGCTGGCCATTTTGATTGCGTTCTTCAATCAGCTCTCGGGGATCAATGCGATTCTCTATTTCGCCCCGCGCATTTTTGAACTCACTGGTCTGGCTGCGAAGGCGGCCTTGCTGCAATCGATTGGCATTGGCCTCACGAACCTTGTATTCACATTTGTTGGGCTCTGGCTGATCGACAGGCTTGGTCGTCGCACTCTGCTTTTTATCGGATCGTTTGGTTACATCGCTTCGCTCGGACTGGCTGCATGGGCCTTTTTTACCGGGCATTATCTGATTGTGCCTGCGTGCATTTTCGCCTTTATCGCGGCGCATGCTATCGGTCAAGGAGCGGTAATCTGGGTTTTCATCTCCGAGATATTTCCCAATCGTCATCGCGCGGAAGGTCAGGCGCTTGGAAGCTTTACGCATTGGACTTTCGCGGCATTGCTGACAACTTTCTTCCCGAAAATCGTGACCGCTTTTCCGCCCGGCTATGTCTTCTTGTTCTTTGCCTGCATGATGGTGCTTCAACTTATCTGGGTGAAGACCCTGGTTCCGGAGACGAAAGGCGTTCCGCTTGAGCAGATCCAGAAACAACTGGATATCGAATAGGTTTCCATGAGCTTCAATGTTGTTGGCGTCGGAGAAGTGCTGTGGGATCTGCTTCTGACTGGACCGCAGCTGGGCGGAGCGCCGGCGAACTTCGCCTATCACGCTCACGCTCTGGGGGCGCAAACTCACGTCATCACACGAGTGGGAAAGGATGATTACGGGGGTGAAATCATTCGCCGCTTTCGGGGGATGGGACTCTCTGACAGCGCAGTGCAGGTGGATGAGGTTGCGCCTACGGGAACGGCGAAGGTCGAACTTTCTGGAGATGGGCTGGCCCACTTCACTGTTCAGGAAAATGTGGCTTGGGACTTCATTGCTCTGGCTCCCGAAGCGCTTGCTGCTGCTCGGCTCGCGGATGTAATATGCTTCGGCAGTCTGGCACAGCGTTCGGAGACCTCCTGCAAGACGATTCAGAAATTGGTGGCCGCGACGCGCGCGCACGCGCTACGGGTGTTTGACGTCAATCTGCGACAGCGGTTCTATTCGCGTCGTGTGATTGAAGAATCGCTGCAGTTGGCGAACGTGATGAAGTTGAATGATGACGAATTGCCGATTCTTGCCGGAATGCTTGACCTCATCGGATCAATCGAGGAGCAGATCGAACGGTTAGCCCACATTTTCCAATTGCAATTGATCGCGCTTACGCGCGGAGCGAATGGCAGTCTGCTTTATCAAAAAACAGAAGCTGGAGAGCGATGGTCCGATTGCGGATCTCATCCTATAGAGGTCGTCGACACCGTGGGAGCGGGGGATTCATTCACTGCCGCCATGGTTCTTGGACTGCTCCGAAAAATGGATTTGGACCAGATAAATTCGATAGCCAATAAAGTAGCCCGGTACGTCTGTTCGAAATCGGGAGCGACGCCATCCCTGCCGTCGGAATTCGCGAAAATCTTTTCCGCAATGCCATTGCGCGTGGCTGACCAGACCGCCGCGGAAAAAGGATGATACGTGAAACTTGATCCGAAAAAAACCGCTTTGCTTGCTCCTGATTTTCAGAACGGGATTCTTGCATTTGTCCCCGGTGCTGGGACGATCATTCCGAATGCATCGAAGGCCGCGGAATTTGCGCGCAAGAAACGATTCTTAATTATTCATGTAGGGCTTGGGTCTCCGAAGGGCATCCTGAAATTCCAGATAATCAGTCGCGGCTTCAGCGAGTGAAGGAAAACAATCTGTTCGTGAAGGGAATGCCATCGGCCGAATTCCATGGTGCCATCGCTCATCCTGGAGAGCTGGTGGTCTATAAGCAAAGAATAAGTGCATTTTCGGAGAATCAGCTCCACTTGATTCTTCGCGCTCGAGGCGTCGAGAACCTGGTGTTCTTCGGAATTTCAACTAGCGGGATTACTCTTTCCACGCTGAGGCGGGCATCCGATCTGGACTACCGATGTGTTGTGCTCAAGGACGCCTGTTTCGATGCGGATCAGGAAGTTCACCGCGTTCTTGCGGAAAAGATTTCTCCGGTGCAGGCGGCGGTGGTTACGGTGGGTGAATTTGTTGCCGGGCAGGAATGATTGATTTCCGGCGCTGGTTGCGAGGCCCGACGCCTTACTGATGGTTACCCGGTCCTGCTTTGGCTAGCTTGTAGCCCTCAGGAATTTCAAAGAAGCCAGGATCAGGCTCTGTGAGCGTGATCTGACCAACCGTCATCGTTACGCTTCCCTTGCGCGGGTCGTTGTGTTTGATCATCAGGTTGATGCGGAGATCATCCGAGTACCAGTATTCATCCGTAATAACGATATCCTTACCTGTGCCATTATTCTCGGCCGGAATAGTTTGAGTTTCACGCACCCCGCGCACCTGCACCCCCTCCATCTCGTGAATGCCCAAATCTTCCTCTTTCGTAAACTCATTTTGTGGAAGGCCGCCACCCGCAGGCGAGGCGAAGCCCACAGAGGGTGGCACTGTCGAGGGCGGGTGATTCACCGTCTCTGTCCAGAAGGTTTTCTTTTGGGGATCTAGATAGGTAGAGATGCGCGCCTCGGGGTCATAGAGATGGATGCGTACAAGTTGCGGCGTCTTCGAATCCGAAGCGGGCACAAGCACCCTTGATTCGTTATGGATGCGGCCGCGGTTATCACGGCCAATTTCGCGGATTGTCTTGATGGTACTGATCGAGCCATCGGGCTGAACATGGGACCGCTCGACATTAACGACGCCGCTGAACGGGGCGTTGGGAACGGGCGTTACGAAGATATCCTGGGCAGAAGCAAGGGGACCCGCGACGGCGAGGAGAATAACCGGAGAGACGGCAGGCAGAAGAAATGGCAAGCGCAACTGAGCCCTCCAGCAGCGTTTTCAGCCGACAGCATACTCCGGTAGCCGCAGTGTGGCAAGAACTACGGTCCGAGCAGAACTATGGTCCGAGCTAGTCCGAACTACGGTCCAAGTCGGCCGGGTCCGGTGGAGACTCCAACGTCGTTTGGAGAAATCGCGCGGGAGATGATTAACACTGGCAACATTTAACTACGACCCGAGCGTCAGCAGCGCCCTTCGCAGCCGCTGATGCTGCCGGGTGAGATGCAGGTATTGCATTTCGTCTGGTTTGGATTTGGCGCGAATGATTCGGACGAGGGCTTCTTTTTCTTCCTGCGTCCAGCGATGGAATTCGGGCGACTGCGTCAGGACCAGCGCGAAATTCTCGAAGGCTGATTTCTCGAGTGGCTTCCACGACGATGTGCTGACTTCTAAGACTCGCTCGAGTACACGTCTCGAATGTTTCCGCATGCGGAGGCCGTCTCCCGCAAAATCGCGTGCCATTTGATAATTGACTTGCAATCCGATCTTTCGGGTCGAGAACGTGTCCCAGGCGCCCGCTTCCGTCCCCGGCAATTCGTAAAACACATGCCCGGCCGCGAGGCGCTTGAGAGTTCGCGCGGGAGTGCGGTATTCGGCTCTTCCTGACTTTATCGCGGCAGAGATTTTCTTTTCTTCCCGCTCGGCCAATCTTTGCAGATCCGCGCGCCCTGGCCTGAAACCCAGTTTGCGGTAGAACCAGAAGGCTCCTGACTCGATGGCCTCATCGTTTCCGCGGCCGAGTTGATAGGGATAGACCGAGATGCAGGTCGTCCCCATGCGCTGACAGAGGCAACGAAGGACTTGGGCATAGATCCATCCGGTTTCGCCGCCCCGGAAGGTGTAGAAGGTATTGAAGCCTACCTCCATCCATTCACAGAGCGCGATGGCTTCGATGTAGTTGATGGGGACGCCGTTCTTTAGCGTCAATCCGCTAACGTAGGCACGCAGCGGGAGACGGCGATCTGGCGGGAGGTTCCAGAGATAGATCGTTATGCCCCGGCCTACGTCGGCCTGCACCACCGAGCGCGGATCACCCAGCGTTGTGCCGTAGAGTTCGCGATAGCGCACCAGCATGACTTCGCGGGTCAATTCGATGATTTCGTCTCCCTGGCTACGCGCTAATCTGGTCAGTTTTGGAGGATGACGTGCGAGTTCGTCAGCGAGCGAAACCTGGCTTCGGCTGATAAGCGGCTGGTTGTGGTAGTAAACGTTGTGAACCGGCTTCCGGTTTCTGGTTCGCGAGATGGCCGAGTTTTCGAGATTCCAGCGCAGGGGGACCCGGAGAGATTCATAGAGCGCGGCCTTTTGTTCCACGGGCAGCGACAAATGTCCAAAGCGTTCTATCAGCCATGTCGGGGTGGTAATTGCTTTGGCCCGTCCCTGGCCTGCGGCCGCCTCCAGCCATTGGCGCCATGGTGTATCGGCTTCGACGTAGGCATCATCTTCCAGCAAGGGAACAAAAGCCTGGCCGATGGTGCCGAGTTCTCGTCCAGGCTCATAGTGGTCCCACGCGATCGCGACTTTTCCGGGGATGCACTTGATGAGCCAGCGCGCGACGTCGAAGCTTGGCGTGTCTTCCATCTGAGTGCCGGCCATGCCGGAAAACTCGAAGGTGTCGAAGGCGGCCATGTCGGTGCCTGGCTCGCGCAACGCTTTTACCTTCTGGTGGAAGCTGCTCAGGATGCGATCTGTGGCTCGGACTACAGCTGGTCCTTGAGGAAAGGCGCGCAGGAAAAGCAATGCTTCGTGGAAGCGAATCAGGGATGCGGGATCAGGGAAACGTCCGCTCCGCAGGCGGTCGAGTAACGCCACGACGCGGGCAGCTTCACCGCGGCCGAAGCAATACCGGCTGGTTTCGAGTTGAGTTAGATCGTCGCCGAGTTTTTTCGAAACAGGATTCCTCTAAGCGGAACGTCTTGATTGTCCACGTCAGAACGGAATATCTTCATCCGTAATCGCTGCACTCCCAGCCGGCGCAGGCTCTGGTTCATGCGAAGTCTGGTCGAAATTGTTCCCGCCCGCCGACGCCGAGGCTCCGCGCGAACTGCCCGAGTACTCGCCGGCACCACCTTCGCCGCGTCCACCCAGCAAAACCAGGTCACTGGCCACGACCTCGGTCATGTACTTCTTCTGGCCACTCTGCTTGTCATCCCAGGAGCGGGTTTGCAAGCGTCCTTCAACGTAGACCTTGCCGCCTTTTTTCAGATACTCACCGGCGATTTCAGCCAGCCGCTGCCAGAGCACGACGTTGTGCCATTCGGTGCGGTCCTGCCACTGACCGTCTTTGCCCTTGAAGCGCTCGTTGGTTGCGAGCGTGATCTTCGCGACCGGCGTGCCTTGCGGCGTGTATTTTACTTCCGGATCCTTGCCAAGGTTTCCAATCAGGATAACTTTATTTACGCTTTTCATGAGCGCGGACTCCTTCGAGAAGGCTGAACTTCGAGACGCTCACTATAGCAGAATTGGACGCTGTGGAAGCGCTGTTTCCCGTACAAAAAATAGGTGATGAATCGGCCGCCTTCTAGGCTGACATCTGAAAAAGCATCAGGTAAACGATGACCCCCGTCACGGAAACGTAAAGCCAGATGGGAAATGTCCAGCGCGCAATGGCGCGATGCCGGTCAAATTGCTCGCGCAGCGCCCGCGTCAGCGTGATCAGCACCATAGGCACAGTAACGATCGCCAGAATCGTGTGCGACGTCAGGATAGTGAAGTAGAGCGGTCGTATCCATCCGGTTCCCTGAAAATAGACGATACCGCCGTGATGCGGCCAATGGTAGTAAAGGTATGAGGCGAGGAACAGGGAAGAGGTTATGAATGCCGATATCATCACGGCGCGATGCGCGGCGACCTTGCCACGCCCGATAAGCACGCGCCCACTGACCAGCAGAACGGCGCTGAGTCCGTTGAGCGTCGCATTAATCTTGGGAAAGATAGAGTAGTCGGTCATAGTTTGTTGCAGCAGTGTTTATTGCAATGTTGGTGTTGCATTGTTTGTACGGGTAAAGACGCGGGCTTGGCAACTACAAAAGGTCGGATAAAATAGAAACACAATGCTTGAGGTGTCAGCTCCCGAGCCGCCGTCTCCGGTGACTCCAAAAGAATCCGGCGCGCAATCGCTGCCCACGGTAGCCGTCTGGGTACGCGACCTCCTCGTCTCGCTGGCCATTTCCGCCTTCATCATCATTTTTCTTTACCAGCCGGTAAAGGTCGAAGGCACCAGCATGATGCCCGGTCTCGAAGATCAGGAGCGCATCTTCGTCAACAAATTCGTCTATCGCTGGGAGCCCATCCAGCGCGGCGACATCGTGGTCTTCCGATATCCACGCGACACTTCGAAGAGCTACATCAAGCGCGTGATCGGAGTCGCCGGCGACCGAGTCCGCATCGAAGGTGGCCAGGTCTATGTCAACGGCCAGGCGCTCGACGAAGATTACGTTCCGACCGATTACGCCGACTCGCGCTCCTATCCCGAAATCGAGGTTCCGCCGAACAGTTTCTTCGTCCTCGGCGACCATCGCACGATGTCCAACGACAGCCGCGATTTTGGAACCGTACATGAACGCTACATCTACGGCAAAGCCGTCTTTGGATACTGGCCGATGGATAAGCTGGGACGGCTGCGGTAGGGGGCGCGCGACCGATTTCACGACTTCTTGCGACGGCGGAGATTTGGTGCCGCGCGAAGGTCGTCTCGCCGGTTTTCTTGAACGCCATCTACATTTCCCTTTTCTGCACAGCGCCCTCTGTTAGAATCTCTAAAATCCATTCCCAGGAGTTCTAATGCAAGCGATCCTTGCACTCGAAGACGGCAGAGTCTTCCGAGGCAAAGGCTACGGCGCTAAAGGCGAATGCTACGGCGAAGTCGTTTTTAATACTTCCATTACTGGCTACCAGGAAATTTTCACCGACCCTTCCTACGCAGGGCAGATCGTCGTCCTGACCAATCCCGAAATCGGAAACTACGGCACCAATCCCGAAGACAGTGAGGCCGTGCGCCCCTATATCGAGGGGTTGATCGTGCGCGAGTTTTCGAAAGTCAGCTCCAACTGGCGCTCGCAGCAGGTCACCGACGAGTTTATGGAGCAGTTCAAGATTCCCGTGCTCGCCGACATCGACACGCGCGCTCTCGTCCGCCACCTGCGCATCTATGGCGTTATGCGCGGCGTGATTTCGACGCTCGAAGAAGATACCGACAAACTTGTGGCCAAGGCGCGCGCGATCCCGAAGATGGATGGCCAGGATCTGGCCAAAGTCGTCTCGACCAACCACACCTACGTGTGGGAACGGGGTGAACGCTCGCACCTGCCCGACGAGGTGGTCGGCGTAAAGGACGAGCCGACGCGCTTCCACGTAGTCGCCTACGACTTCGGCATCAAGCAGAATATC
>Ga0181537_10004591_pt1 | contig 11430 bp, 10 predicted proteins | sample PEATcosm2014_Bin_39_FD_119765 | JGI IMG/M metagenome (GOLD analysis project Ga0181537, IMG submission 119765) | Peatland microbial communities from MTU Mesocosm Facility, Houghton, MI, USA - PEATcosm2014_Bin23_10_metaG | ecosystem: Environmental > Terrestrial > Soil > Wetlands > Peat | place... | reverse complement strand
CTCGGATGACTTCGCGGTCGACCGCAGGCCGCCGGGGTACCGGACGCTCGAGTTGCGCAGCGATGGCTCGCTGCTGACGGAGGTTGTGTGGGTCGAAAAGCACTCTGGTGGCTCCTCGCGCTCGGCCTGCTCGGCGGCCTGAACGCTGAGGCCGCGAGCCCGGTCTGGGCGATCCGCGGCGCACACAACACGGTCTACCTCGCAGGCTCCATCCACCTGCTCCCCGCCAACGATGCGGCCCTGCCGCCGGCGTTCGAGCACGCCTACGCCGATTCGGCGCTGCTCGTCATGGAACTCGACCTCGGCAAGTTCGATGCCATGGAGGCGATGTCGTGGATGTCCTCTCACGGCGAACTTCCCAAGGGCACGACCTTGCGCGATGTGCTGGGCGAGGCGCGCTATACCCGCGTGAATGCCGCGGCCGAGAACCTGGGGCTGATGATGGCGGGCCTGAAGACCGCCGCGCCGTGGATGGTGGGTATCGAGCTCTCCGACGCGGCCTACATGCACGAGGGCTTCGACCCTGACCAGGGCGTGGAGGAGCAGCTGGTGCAGCGCGCGCAAGCCGACCACAAGCCGACCGCCGGACTTGAGACCCTGGAGGAGCAGCTCGGCGGCCTCGTGGCACTGTCGACGGACAACCAGGTGCGCATGCTCGACCAGACGCTCGATGAACTGAAGGACATCAAGTCCGAGATGCGCGACGTCGTGAGCGCCTGGCGGCATGGGGATGCGGCAAAGCTCGCAGCACTGCTGTCGAGCGAGTACCAGGCCTTCCCCGCGCTCTACCAGCCCCTGGTGATCGAGCGCAACCAGCGCTGGCTGCCACAAGTCGAAGCGCTGCTCAAGAGCAACGACAACAGCATGGTGGTGGTGGGAGCACTGCACCTGGTGGGCCACGGTGGGCTGCTGGAGCAGCTGCGCATGAGGGGCTACAAGGTGACCCAGCTCAACTAGGGCTGCAGCTCCGGGCGCAGGCTGCGCTGCTGGTAGAAGCGCCACAGGGGCACGGCCAGCACCACGATCCAGGCGAACACCAGCCAGCCGACGAAGCCATCGAAACGGCTCAGCAGAAAACCGAGCGCGGCATCGCGCCGCGGCTGTGTCAGCTCGTGTACCACCAGTATCACCCACACCCAGCCCGCGTGCAGGCCGATGCAGGCGGCGATGTTCCCGGTCGCGGCCCGTATCATCCCGAGCAGCACCCCGACCGCGGTGAGGGCCAGGAAGGCATCGGCGATCCCCGCCGGCTGCGCGAAGGCATGCAGCGTCCCGAGCAGCAGATCGATGCCGCTGTGCGAAGTCACCTGCGCGGGGGCGATGTGGTAGCTGGCGAAGAAGTGCGTCGCCGCATACACGAGTGCCGTGAGCGCGATCGCCACCGGCATTCCCGACTCGCGGGCGATGCCGGTCTGCATGGCACCGCGCAGGAACGTCTCCTCGATGAACGCCACCGCCAGCCCGCTGAAGAAGCGCAGCACGATGAGCTTCAGCAGCAGCGGCGCGTCCAGGGCCCTCAGGCGCGACCAGTCAAGTAGTCCGAGCACGCTCATGGCGCCCACCACCAGCGTCAGGGTCACGACGCCGAGCAGCAGCCCGAGCGCCATTTCACGCACGAAGGCGCGTCGTGCGAGGCCGTAGCCGAGGCTCGCGCGGTCAGCGAGCTTCAGGCGCCGCGCCAGCAGCACGAAGCCGATGAGCAGGGCCAGCATGCCGAGGCGCTCGCCCATGCGGTGGAACGGGAAATTGAAGTGCGGGTGCAGCAGGAGCCAGCACGGGTAGGAAAACACCGCGATGGCCGCGAGTGCCAGCAGCATCATGAGCAGGAACCAGGCGAAGGTGCGCACGGGACTACGTTACTTGGCAGGCGAACGCCGGGGCAACCGCCTCACTCGACAAGCAACGCTCGCCAGGCGGCCGCGACCTTCCCCAGCCGGAAGCGTGCATCGGCAGCAACCCGCGGCCGCGCCCCGCTGCGCCAGGCGTGGATGCGCTCCGTGAAGGCATCGAAAAGCCCGGCGCGCGCCGCGAGCCGCGCCGGCAGGCGCCGCAGCCCGGGCGGCAGCGCGCCGACCGCACGCTCATAGGCACGATAGGAGCCCTTGAGAGGCAGCACTTCGGCGCGGTCGCCGAGGACTTCCAGTGCCGCGCCGCAATCCACGGTGAGCACCGGAGTGCCGAGCGCATGGGACTCGGCGAACACCAGGCCGAAGGTCTCCGGGATGACGAAGTTGGGAAAGAACGTGCACAGCGCTCCGCGCACCTGCTGGTGCATCGCCGCCTGCGGCAGCGCACCGAGGAACTCGACGCCCGCAAGCCGCGCGCTGCGCCCGGCCTTGTAGCCGGGATTGCCCACCAGCAGGCGCAGCTCCGGCATCGCAGCGCGCAGCGCCGCGAACGCATCAAGCGTGAAATCCAGGCCCTTGTTGGGCGAGGAGAAGAACACGAGCTTGCCCGCATCCACCGGCGTGCCATCGGGCGCCAGCGCCTCGTCGACCGGGTTGTAGATGGTGCGTGCCGTCACCACGTCGGCGAGCCCCGCCGCACGCAGCGTCGCCTCCACGCCGCGGCGCTGCGAGTCCGAGACACACACGGCGGTGGCCCGGCACTCGCGCAGGTCGCTGGCGGTGCCGGCAAGCCAGCGCGCGCGCCGCGAGCCGGGGTTGAGCTGGTCGTGCAGCCACAGATACACGCGTGCCGCGGGGAACAGTCGCCGCACCAGGGGCAGCGCGCGCGAATCGCGGTTGATCACCACGTGCGCGATTCCAGCGAGCGGCTGCACCGGCAGGTAACGTCCCCACTCCTCGGTGCGGTTGTGCTGCATGACGTAGGCCTCGAGGGCGTCGGCTACGCGTGTCAGGCTCGCCTCGGTGCCGCCGCTCGCCTGGGTGGCCAGCGTGCGCGTGTCGTAGGGCCGTTGACACGCCGGATCTAGGAACAGGATCGCGCTCATTCGGGGTATTCTAGGCGCGAACCCGAACGCACGAGTGGTGAGGCGTGTCGAGCGCGAGCGGACTGTCGGCCTGCATCATTACCTACAACGAGGCGGACCGCATCGAGGCGTGCCTGCGTTCGGTCGCCTTCTGCGACGAGATCATCGTCGTCGACTCACACTCCACCGACGATACGCGGTCGCGGGCGGCGGCGCTCGGGGCGCGCGTCATCGAGCGCGACTGGCCCGGCTATCGCTCGCAGAAGCAGTTCGCCGTTGATGCCGCCACCCACGACTGGGTGCTGTGCCTGGACGCCGACGAGCGCGTCACCGCGGCGCTGCGCACCCAGATCGAGGCACTGCGCGCCGCCGGCTTTGTGGGCGCGGCCGGCTGGTCGGTGCCGCGCATCACCGACTACTTCGGCCGCTTCCTGCGCCACGGCAATGCCTATCCGGACCGCCTCGTGCGCCTCTTCGACCGGCGGCGCGGCGGCTGGAGCGGTCATGAGATCCACGAGAACACCAAGATCCAGGGAACCGTGCGCCGCCTGCAGGGGCACCTGGAGCACTTTTCCTACCGCAGCCTGAGTGATCACCTGAACCGCATGCAGCGCTACGCCGACCTCATGGCGCAGGCGCTGTACGTGCGCGGGCGGCGCTGCGGACTCACTCCGGTGCTGCTGAACCCGCAGTGGCGCTTCGTTCGCGGCTACCTGCTGCGGCTCGGGTTTCTCGACGGCTGGCGGGGATTGGTGTTCGCGCTGATCGAGGCCAACTACGTGCGCCGCAAGTACCTCGGGCTATACATGCGCAGCCGGGGGTTGCCGGGCTGACCAGGCAGCGACCTGGGACAGACGTTCCAGGGGCTCATCGAGCTCCAGCAGAGTGAGCTTGTCCTGCGGCCGCAGCGGCAGTATCTCGGCCCAGCGATCGGCCACCCAGCCGGCGTCCTCGAAGTGCGCCTCCACGTGCGCGTAACCGGCACCGAGCCTGGGCAGGACCTCGCGCAGCAGGTCTGCGAGGTGTGCCAGCTCCGGGGGCAGTTCGCACGGGGCAGACGCGGGCAGGCCCTGCACGTCTGCGAGGTGCAGCCCGTCGGACTGCTGCCAGCGACGCAGGATGCGCACGCGCTGCGCGCCGACGCAGGTGATGCCGAGCAGGCCATCCGGCAGCGGATCGAAGTCGACGATGCGTGCGCAGGTACCGAGTGTCGCCAGGCGCGCGACGGCGCCCGCCTCGGCGCCCTCGAAGATGGTGACGACGCCGAAGCCCGTGTTCTCCTTCATGCAGCGCCGTACCATGTCGAGATAACGCGGCTCGAAGACGCGCAGCGCCAGCGGGCCGCCCGGAAAGAGCACCGTGTGCAGCGGAAACAGCGGCAGCGGAGCGCCTTCCATACGCAGCTACTGCGCGCCCCCGAGCGCCGCCAGCAGCTTGCCGTGCAGGCCGCCGAAGCCACCGTTACTCATGATGAGTACGTGGTCTCCGGCACGCGCGGCGCCGGACAGGTCGGCGGCCAGGGCGTCGACGTCGCGGCGTACCCGGGCGCGCTGCCCGAGGGCCGCCGCGACCGCGCCCACATCCCAGCCGAGGTCGGCGGGCGCATACAGCCAGACCTCATCCGCGCCGGCGAGCGCCGGAGCCAGCGTGTCGCGGTGCACGCCCATGCGCATGGTGTGCGAGCGCGGCTCGAGCACCGCGATGATGCGCGCGTTGCCCACCCGCCGACGCAAGCCATCGACGGTGGTGGCGATGGCGGTGGGATGGTGGGCGAAGTCGTCATAGACGCGCACCCCCCGCACCTCGCCTGCGAGCTGCATGCGACGCGCGATGCCCTTGAATTCCCCGAGAGCCGCCACCGCCTGTGGCACCGGCACGCCCGCGTGCCGCGCCGCTGCGATGGCCGCCAGCGCGTTCTCCATGTTGTGGGCGCCCAACAGCGACCACTCGACCGTGCCGCGCTGCGCGCCGCCCTCGAACACCTGGAAGCGCGAGTAATCGTCGGCACCCTGAGCCGTCCACAGCGCCCCCCCCTGCGGGACGCGCGCGAAGCCCTCGAGGGGCGTCCAGCTGCCCATGGCGAGCGTGGCCTTCAGGTTCGCGTCGGCCGCGTTCCAGATGATGCGCCCGGCGCCGGGCACGATGCGCACCAGGTGGTGGAACTGGCGCTGTATGGCGCCGAGGTCGGGATAAATGTCGGCGTGGTCGAACTCGAGGTTGTTGAGGATCACGGTGCGCGGCCGGTAGTGCACGAACTTGGCGCGCTTGTCGAAGAACGCGGTGTCGTACTCGTCCGCCTCGATGACGAAGAACGGCTCGGTCCCGAGCCGCGCGCTCAGCCCGAAGTTCGCCGGCACGCCGCCGATGAGGAAGCCGGGGCTGAGGCCGGCGTGCTCGAGGATCCACGCCAGCAGCGAGCTCGTGGTGGTCTTGCCGTGCGTGCCGGCCACCGCCAGCACCCACCTGCGCGCGAGCACCTCGCGCGACAGCCACTCGGGGCCGGAGTAATACGGCAGGCCGCTCTCGAGCAATGCCTCCACCACCGGCTGGCCGCGAGTCATGACATTGCCCACCACGACCACATCCGGCGCCGGGGTGAGCTGTGCGGCCTCGAAGCCTTCGGTGAGCTCGATCCCGAGAGCCTCGAGCTGCGTGCTCATCGGCGGGTAGACGTTGCGGTCAGAGCCGGTGACCTTGAAGCCCGCCGCGCGCGCGATGGCGGCAATGCCGCCCATGAACGTGCCGCAGATACCGAGAATGTGAACGTGCATCGCTTAGCTTTCAGCCTTGCTGGGAAAAAAACACCGCATGGCTGAGCAGCAAGCTAGCCAGGAACTGCAGTATCACGAGCGCAACGCTCGCACCGCCCGACCACTCGAGCGCCGACTTAACGATGAAACTGTTGGCGGCGATGATCCACACCACCACGATGATCTCGAACAGCTCGGCCGGCACCGCCCATGCCTGGTCGGGCGAGAAGCGCAGCCACAGCCAGCTCGCCGTGAACAAGAGCGGGGTGAGCACGATCTGGAAGCCGAATACCGCGGTGCTGGTCTGCAGGGTGCGCTCCGGGCGGCGCGCCACGCGCAGCAGCACCACGTACCAGGCGAGCGTGAAGGCGGTATCCAGGAGCAGCTGGGCGGGGAAGCTGTGCGTGTCCGCCTCGGCAGCCTTGGTGGCAGGCCCCGGGGGCGGCGCCAGGCCGTTCATGAGGAGGTTGATCGCAAGATAGGCGATGATCGTCAGCGCCAGCAGCAGCGCCGACGCGGGCAGGTCCTGCGGACCGCGGCGCAGGAGGGCGATCTGGGTATAGAGCCGGACGAGCTCCCTCATGTCTTTCGGTACCAGCGCGCTCCTGCGCATAATGCGCCTTCAACGATTGTACAGATCATCGCAGCCACGCGTTTTGCAGCCCATCGTCACCACCGCCGCCGGACTCGAGGAACTTGCCGCACACCTGGCGGGCGAGGCGCGCATCGGGCTCGATACGGAGTTTCTGCGCGAGCGCACCTACCGGGCGCAGTTGTGCCTCGTGCAGCTGTCCTCGCCCACCACCGCAGCCTGCGTCGATCCGCTGCTGCTCGAGGACCTCGCGCCCCTGGCGCGCGTACTCACCGCCCCGGGGGTGGTGAAGGTGATGCACGCCTCGCGGCAGGACCTCGAGGTGCTGCTGCCACTGGCAGGCCTCAGCGGCCCGGTGTTCGATACGCAGATCGCCGCGAGCCTCACCGGCCTGCCCGCGCAGGTGGGCTATGCGGAACTGGTGCGTCGCCTCCTCGGCCGCGAGCTGGCGAAGTCGCACACACGCACCGACTGGTCGCGTCGGCCGCTCTCCCCCGAGCAGGTCGCCTATGCGCTGGACGACGTGAACTACCTGCTGCCACTCGCCGATCAGCTGCAGGAGACGCTCACGCGTCTCGGGCGCCTCGAGTGGCTCGAGCAGGAGCTGGCGGAGCTCGCCGATCCCGCCGCCCTCAGCGTGGATCCGGAGCAGGCGTGGCGACGCCTCAAGGGCCTCGGCAACCTCGATGAGGGCCGCATGCGGCTTGCCCGCGCACTGGCCTCATGGCGCGAGCGCAGCGCCATCGAGCACAACCGTCCGCGCGGCTGGATCCTCGATGAGGCAGTGCTGCGTGAGATCGTGCTGCAGGTACCGCGCACCGAAGCTTCGCTCGAGGCGATCCCCGACATGCCCCCGGGACTGGCGAAGCGCCGCGGTGCGGAGCTGCTGGCATGCGTCATGGCCGCGCAGATCCCCGAGCCGCCCCCGCCGCCGCCCGCCCGGGCGCGGCCCGATCCGCTGCGCAGCGCGCTGGTGAAGAAACTGGCAGGCATCACGCAGGCGGTGGCGGTCGAGCTCGCCGTGGCGCCCGAGGTGCTGGCCACGCGGCGCGATCTCGAACAGTTGGCGGAGGGCGCGCGCGAGGGCGTGGTGCTGCGCGGCTGGCGCCGTCCGCTTCTTGGCGAGCGGCTGCTGGCAGCCCTGTAGCGGCCGGGCGCGCTCAGGCGCGCCGCGTGCGGCTGCGCTTGGCGCTCTTCTTGCGCGGAGACTTGGGCCGGCGCGGCGCCGCCTTGCGGGCTGATGCGCGCCGGCGCGTCATCTTGGTGCGCACCACGCGCTTCTTGCGCGCCGCGGGACGCTTCCTTTTGGCAGCGGCACGCCCGGCTTTCCTGGGCGTCGCGCGCTTGGGCCTGGCAGCGGCGCGCAGCGCCGGCACGCCCAGTGCCTGGGCGAGGCGGCGTGTCACCGCGTCGAGGTCGCCTTCCGCATCGATCACGCGCAACAGACCGCGCGCGCGGTAGAAATCGATGAGAGGCCGCGTCTTCTCGTCGTAAACGCGCAGCCGCTCGCTCACCGTGGCCTCGTTGTCATCGGGGCGCTGCACCAGGCGGTGCGGCTCGCCGGTCACCGGGCAGCGCGCGTTGGCGCCGCTCGGCGGGGAAGTGAGGAGGTTGAATACCCGACCGCAGTCGGCGCAGGTGCGCCGCCCGGAGATGCGCCGCACCAGCTCGCCGTAGTCGACTTCGAGCTGCACGACAGCGTCGAGGGGCTGCTTGAGCGCCTCGAGCAGATGATCGAGCGCATGGGCCTGGGCGAGGTTGCGTGGAAAGCCATCGAGGATGAAACCCTTGCGGGTATCGGGCTCCCCCAGGCGCTCACGGATCATGCCGAGCACCAGCGAGTCATCCACCAGCCGCCCGCTGTCCATCGCCTCCTTGGCGCGCCGGCCGAGCTCGGTCCCCTTGGTCACGGCCGCACGCAGCAGGTCTCCGGTGGAGATCTGCGGAATGCCGACGCGTTCAACGAGTCGCTGTGACTGGGTGCCCTTGCCAGAGCCGGGCGGTCCCAACAGAACAATGCGCATGGTTGTGCAGTGCCAATCCGCTGCCGCCGGGCAGCATAAAGGTGCGCCACGTTACCGGTGGCCCCGAGGCAGGTCAAACAGCGCGCGCCGGCCTGCGCAACCGCAGCCGCCTGCGCTATTCTTCCGGCCCCGCAAGACCCGCCCTGGCGCACGGTTATGAAGAAAAACGCCCCCAAGAACGCCTTCTATGCCCAGTCCGGCGGGGTCTCCGCTGTCATCAACGCCTCGGCGTGCGGGGTGATCCAGACCGCGCTGCGCTCCCGGCACGTCGGCAAGGTCTACGCCGGCCGCCACGGGATCATCGGCGCCCTGACCGAGGACCTGATCGACGTCGGCCGCGAGAGCGCCGCGGTGATCCGTGGCCTCAAGTACACCCCGGCCGGCGCATTCGGCTCGGCGCGCTTCAAGCTCAAGGGCCTTCAGGAGAACCGCGCCGAGTACGAGCGCCTGATCGAGGTGTTCCGGGCGCACAACATCGGGTATTTCTTCTACAACGGCGGCAACGACTCCATGGACACCGCCCTGAAGGTGTCGCAGATCGGGGCGTCGCTCGGGTTTCCCATCACCTGTGTGGGTGTGCCGAAGACGGTCGACAACGACCTGCCGCATACCGACTGCTGCCCCGGGTTTGGCTCCGTCGCCAAGTACGTCGCGGTCTCCACCCGCGAAGCGGCGATGGACGTAGCCTCCATGGCGCGCACTTCCACGAAGGTGTTCGTGCTTGAGGTCATGGGTCGGCACGCGGGCTGGATCGCCGCCGCAGCCGGACTTGCAGGCAAGGGTGCAGCGCAGCCCCCGCACATCATCCTGCTACCGGAAGTCGCCTTTGATCAGGCGAAGTTTCTGGCGCGGGTGCAGCAATGCGTGCGCGACTGCGGCTACTGCGTGATCGTGGTGTCCGAGGGCGCCGCCTACCCGGACGGGAAGTTCCTCGCCGACGCGGGCACCCGAGACGCCTTCGGCCACACACAACTTGGGGGTGTCGCCCCGGTGGTCGCCAACATGGTGCGCGAGGCCCACGGCTACAAGTACCACTGGGCGGTCGCGGACTACCTGCAGCGGGCCGCGCGCCACATCGCCTCCCGGGTGGACGTGGAGCAGGCCTACGCGGTCGGCAAGGCCGCGGTCGAGCTCGGCGTGCGGGGTGTCAACGCGGTCATGCCGACCATCGTGCGCAAGTCGCACCGCCCCTACCGCTGGGTGATCGGCCACGTGCCGCTCTCCGCGGTGGCCAACCAGGAGAAGAAGCTGCCGCCCGAGTTCATCCGCGCGGACGGCTTTGGCATCACGGACGCCTGCCGCCGTTACCTCTCGCCTCTGATCGCCGGGGAGGCCTACCCCCCCTACCGGGACGGCCTGCCCGACTACGTGCATATCCGGGGCGTCCCGGTACGCCGCAGGCTCAAAACCGAGTTCAAGATCTGACGCGCGGCGCGCTCGCGCCGCGGCGGTTTTAGCCTCCACCGGCAGCCGCATTCGACATACTGCCGGGCCCCTCGGGCGGCTGGGGGCCGTGCTATAGTGCGCGGCCTTTTTTGGGGGAGGTCTGTAAAAAATGGATGCCACCACGTGGCTGTGGGCCGCGATCGCGGCCGGTGTGTTCGCCGTGCTCTACGGCGTAGTCTCGATGTCCACCATCCTGCGCCTGCCGGCCGGCAACGACCGCATGCAGGAGATCGCCGCCGCCATCCAGGCCGGCGCCAAGGCGTACCTGAACCGGCAGTACACGACGATCCTCATCGTTGGCGTGGTGCTGTTCTTGGTGATGGGTTTCTCGCCCCTCGGCTGGCCCACCGCAGGCGGCTTCGCGGTCGGCGCCATACTCTCGGGCCTGACCGGCTACATCGGCATGAACATCTCGGTGCGCGCCAACGTGCGCACGGCGCAGGCGGCCACCCAGGGCCTGAACGCGGCGCTGAAGGTTGCCTTCCGCGGCGGCGCCATCACCGGCATGCTGGTCGTGGGCCTGGGCCTGATCGGGGTGGCCGGCTACTACACCTTCCTCAGCCGCTACACCGGCATCGGCGCCGAGGGCGCGCTGCACGCGCTCGTCGGCCTCGCCTTCGGTGGCTCGCTGATCTCCATCTTCGCGCGCCTGGGCGGCGGCATCTTCACCAAGGGCGCCGATGTGGGCGCCGACCTGGTCGGCAAGGTCGAGGCAGGAATCCCCGAGGATGACCCGCGCAACCCCGCGGTGATCGCCGACAACGTCGGTGACAACGTCGGCGACTGTGCCGGCATGGCCGCCGACCTGTTCGAGACCTACGCGGTCACCATCGTGGCGACCATGCTGCTCGGCGGCCTGCTGTTCGCGCGCGAGGGCGCCGACGCCTCGCTCGCCGCCGTCATCTACCCCCTGGCACTGGCCGCGGCCTCGATCTTCTCCTCCATCCTCGGCACGTTCTTCGTCTCCGCGCGCCCGGGCGGCAAGATCATGAATGCGCTCTACAAGGGAGTAATCGTCTCGGCCGTGGTGTCCGCCGCAGCCTTCTACTTCATCACCCAGAAGCTCATGGGCGCCAACTTCGGGCCCCTCTACGGGTGCACGCTCATCGGGCTTGGCCTGACGGCGGCCATGATCATGATCACCGAGTACTACACCGCGACCGAGTACAGCCCGGTGCGCAAGGTGGCGGCCGCCTCGCAGACCGGCCATGCCACCAACATCATCGCCGGACTTGGCGTGTCGATGAAGTCCACCGCGCTGCCGGTGATCGCGGTGTGCCTTGCGATCTGGGGCGCGTTCGCACTCGATGGCCTCTATGGCATCGCGATCGCCGCCACCTCGATGCTCTCCATGACCGGCATGATCGTGGCACTCGATGCCTACGGTCCGATCACCGACAACGCCGGCGGCATCGCCGAGATGGCGGGACTGCCCAAGTCGGTGCGCGACATCACGGATCCTCTGGATGCCGTGGGCAACACCACCAAGGCGGTCACCAAGGGCTACGCCATCGGCTCGGCGGGACTCGCCGCACTGGTGCTGTTCGCCGACTACACGCACAACCTCGAGGCCGCGGGCAAACTCGCCGTGTTCTCGCTCTCTGATCCTGCCGTGATCATCGGCCTCTTCATCGGCGGACTCGTGCCCTACCTCTTCGCCGCCATGGCGATGGAGGCGGTGGGCCG
>Ga0181537_10004590_pt1 | contig 11432 bp, 13 predicted proteins | sample PEATcosm2014_Bin_39_FD_119765 | JGI IMG/M metagenome (GOLD analysis project Ga0181537, IMG submission 119765) | Peatland microbial communities from MTU Mesocosm Facility, Houghton, MI, USA - PEATcosm2014_Bin23_10_metaG | ecosystem: Environmental > Terrestrial > Soil > Wetlands > Peat | place... | reverse complement strand
CGGCGCCGAGCGCCAGCGCCAGCGCGACGCGGCGGCCGAGCCTGAGCGGGGGCGGCGGCGGCGCGGCGGCGAGCGCGTTGATGAGGTCGGCGGTCTTCATTGGGTCGCGCTCCGCCAGGCGACCGCCAGCGCCTTCAGCGCGCGGTGCAGCGCCACCCGCACCGCCACTTCGCTCATCGACAGGCGCGCCGCGGTCGCGGTGATCGACTGGCCTTCGAGCGAGATCGCGGTGACGATGTCGCGCTGGCGCGGCGCGAGTTTCCGCATCACCCGCTCGATGTCGCTGCGGATATGCGGGTCTTCGCCTTCGGGCGCGGCGAGCACCGCCTCGAAATCCTCGATCGGCTCGGCCCGGCGCACGCCGCGGCGACGCATGGCGTCGATGATCTTGTGGCGGGCGATGGCGTTGACCCACGGCGCGACCCTGGGCCCGCCGTCCCAGGTGCCTCGCTTCAGGTGGATCGCCAACAGGGTTTCCTGCACGACATCCTCGATATCCGCGTCGCCGACCCTGGCCCGGGCGAAGGCGCCGCGCGCCATCGCCCTGACCGACCGGCCAATCTCCTCGAGCAACCGCCGATAGGCCGCTTCGTCGCCCGCCAGGGCGGCGCGCATCGCCGGCGCCCATTTGTCGTCGCCGGGGCCCTCTGCGGGTGTCTCGCTCATGCCTGCTTCGTTCCGTCGCCGCGGTTTGTTACGCCGCCCTCGGCCTTTTCGCCACACCCGGACCGCCCCGGACCGCCCGCGCCATGTAACACGCGGCGGCGACGCCGCGAAGACGCCATGACGGTTCAACGGAGGTCGCCATGACAGGCCTGAAACTCGCCGCGGCGCGCGGCGTCGGCCCCCTGCCGGGCCGCGCCGGCGTCGGCTTCAAGCCGGAGCATTTCGAGGCGATTGTCGCCGGCCCGCGCGAGGTCGGCTTCTTCGAGGTCCACGCCGAGACCTACATGGGCGAAGGCGGGCCGCCGCATCGCCGGCTGGAGGCGATCCGCGCCCGCTACCCGCTGTCGCTGCATGGCGTCGGGCTGTCGATCGGCTCGCCCAAGCCGCTCGACCGCGACCATCTGCAGCGGCTTAGGGGCCTGATCCGTCGCTACGAACCAGCGCAGTTCTCCGAACACCTCGCCTGGTCGAGCCACGACGAAGGCTTCCTCGCCGACCTGCTGCCGCTGCCCTACGACGACGAAACCCTGGCGGTCGTCTGCCGCCACATCGACGAGACGCAGGAGACGCTGGCGACGCGCATGTTGCTCGAGAATCCCTCGACCTACCTGCAGTTTTCCGACAGCGCGATCGCCGAGACCGACTTCCTCGCCGAAATTGTCCGCCGCACCGGTTGCGGCCTGCTGCTCGACGTCAACAACGTCTTCGTCAGCGCGACCAACCACGGCTTCGACCCCTTCGCTTACCTCGCCGCCTTTCCGATGCGCGATGTCGGCGAGATTCATCTCGCGGGCTACGCCGACGCGACCGACGACCAAGGCGCGCCGCTGCTGATCGACGCCCACAATTCGCCGGTGCGCGCGGCGGTCTGGGCGCTCTACCAGGAGACGATCGGCCGGCTCGGGCCGATTCCGACGCTGATCGAATGGGACAACGACGTTCCGCAATGGCCGGTCCTCATCGCTGAGGCGGGCCGCGCCGACGCGGCGATGGCGCGCTGCGCCAACGCTAAGGGGTTGCGCCATGCCGTTTGACGCGACGATCGCCGGCTTCGCGCGCGCGCTGGTCGACCCGGCGCGGCCGGCGCCCGCCGCGACGCAACGGCGCGACGGACGATCGGTGGAGCGCCGCTTCGCCGTCTACCGCAATAATGTCGCGGTCGCGCTGATCGGCGCGCTGGAGGCGCGCTATCCGGTCGTTCGGCGCCTGGTGGGCGACGATTTTTTCCGCGCCATGGCCGGCGCCTATGTCGCAACGGAAAAGCCGCGCTCGCCGACGCTGATCGCCTATGGCGACGGCTTTCCGACCTTCGTCGCCGGTTTTCCCCCCGCCGGCGCGATTCCCTATCTCGCCGACGTGGCGCGGCTCGAGAACGCCTGGGTCGAGGCCTATCATTCCGCCGAAGCCGACGCGCTCGGCCTCGACGGATTGGCGGCGATCGCGCCCGGCGCGCTCGAGACTCTGCGCTTCCGGCCGCACCCGGCCGCCCGGCTGCTCAGCTTCGCCCATCCCGCGGCCTCGATCTGGGCCGCCTCGCAAGCAGACGGCGAGCCGCGCCCACCCGAGGTCTGGTCGGCCGAGGAGGCGCTGGTCACGCGGCCCGACGCCGACGTCTTCGTCCGCGCGCTGCCGCCGGGCGGCTTCGCCTTCGCCGCGGCGCTGTTTTCCGGCGCGAGCCTCGGCGAGGCGGCGGCGCGCGCGGCGGCCGACGGCTTCGATCCCGGCGCCCATCTCGTCGGCCTGATCGAGGCCGGCGCGTTCCAGTCCCTGATCGCAAAGGAGCCCTGACGATGACGACCGCTGACGCCCCCTCGACGCCGCTGATGCGCGCCAACCCGATCGCCCGCTTGACCGAGGCCCTGTTCGGGCTCGTGCCGATCTCGCTGACCATGCTCGTGTTGCGGATCGCGCTGGCGCTGCCGTTTCTGCGGGCCGGTCAGACCGACTGGGACGACTGGTTCGTCCTCTCCTTCGGCGTCAAGGCGCGCTTCGCCGATCTGCGGCTGCATCTATTCGGCGGCGAATATCCCTTCCCCAATCCCGATCTGATGGCGCTTGCCGCGGGCGTGGCGGAGGTGGCGCTGCCGGTCCTGCTGATCGTCGGCCTGGGCACGCGCTACGCGGCGCTTGGCCTCCTCGTCATGACAGGAGTCATCCAACTCAGCTTTCCCGAGGGGTGGGCGAATTTCCACCTCTACTGGGCGGCTATGGCGCTGTCGATCATGACCTTCGGGCCGGGCCGAATCGCGCTCGACCGCCTGCTCGGCTTGGAGCGCGCCGCCGTCTGAGACGAAGCGGATCTTGCAGACCGACGCTCTGCGAGAGCTGCGACGCGGACGCGCGCGCGCCGCGATTGACGAATTTTCCGACGGAACTGGCGTTTGAGCCTATGGAGGGGGGGCAAAGATTCGTCGGCGCCAGCCAAACGGCGCCGGCGCCGTGACTCACGCAACGATCTCGACGGAGGGCCGCGAGCGATCCTGCGGCAGGCCTCGGGTTCTCTTAGGTCATCACTTTGACGTGAAATGCGTTACAAACGGCGTTACAGGATTGCGAGTTCGTCGCCTTAGAGTTGTTGGTCCGCTGGGTTTTGGTATGACTTCTCCGCAGGAGAATTGACCGTTGAATGTTGGTGACGGACGAATCTGCTTCAGCGAGAGGCGACGTTAACGCCGTTGTCCTCCTAGGGTCGGCCCGCGCTGCTGAAAAGTCTAGCGACGCGGGGGCCTTGCCGCGTTTGGCGCTCGCGCTGCTCGCCTATTTGCTGCTCGATTGTCCGGGCGGGCGGGCGACGCGCGAGGAGGCCGGCGCCTTCCTCTGGGAAAAAGTCGATCGCGCGCGGCAAGCCGGCAACCTTCGCCAATTGCTGTTTCGCATCCGCGCCGCCGAAGTCGCCGCCGACATGCGGCTGTTGGAGACGACGCCGGCGGAGATCGTCCTCAATCCGCGCAACGTGTCGATCGATCTCAGCCGCTTTCAGGCGGCGATCGGTTCGGCCGGCGGCGCGGACGTCGTCGTCGCCTGCGAAGCCTATAGCGGCGACCTGCTCGCGGGATTGACCGCGCACGGCGAAGCGCTCGAGAGCTGGCTCGCGCGCGAGCGCGCCGCGCTGCGCGCCGATTTGTTGACGGCGTTGACGCCCTATGTCGAGGCGCGGGCGGACGGCCCGGTCGAAGAGGCGGCGATGGTCGCCGCCTCGCGCATTCTGGAAATCGATCCGCGCCAGGACGTCGCCTATCGCGCGCTGATCCAGGCCTATCAGGAACGCGGCGACGCTGCGCGCGCCGACCAATATCGACGCCAACGCGACCACGTCCATGAAATCCGCAGCGAACGGCGGCCGGCGCAGGCCAAGGCCTTGGAGGTCGAGCCCGTTTTGGCGCGCAATGCGCCCGCCGAGGCGGCAGCCGAATGGGCGCAGACCGCTTCGCGCTTGAGCCAGCGCGACGACGAGCTGCCGCGCGTGATCGTTTCGCCGCATGCGCCGAGCTATGCGCCCGCGGTCGGCCGCGAGCTCGTCGTTGAACTCGGCGCCGACATCGCCACCCGTCTGGCGCAAACCCGGGCGCTGACCGTGCTCGCGGTCGACGCGCCGGACGAAAACAAGGCTGCGAAGGCGGCCGACTATCTCGTCGAGGTTCGCCTCGCCCAAGCCCGGGTCAGCGCGATTCAGTTGCGCCTGCTCGCGTTGCCCGACCATCAGATTCTCTGGGCCGCCTCGTTCGCCGACAGCAGCCAGTATTTCGAACGCGCGCCGATCACGCTGAACTCGATCCTGCGCCATATCGAGGATCGCGAGATCGCGCTGCGGGACGGGGTCGAAGGCGCGCGCGCCGCCTATCGGTTCACCCTCGAGGCGCAGCGTCTGCTCAACGCCATCGATCTGCCCTCGATCCGCCGAGCGCGCCGCCTGCTGAAGTCGGCGCAGACCGTCGCCCCCGACTTCGTGCCGACGATCGCGGCGTTGGCGCGATCGCACGTCATGGAATGGCTGGTGCGGGCGCCTTTCGAAGTCGCGCCGCTGGAATTCGCCGAGCAGTTCGCCAAACAGGCGATCGCCATCAGCCCCGACGATCACCGCGGCTATCACGAGCTCGGTCTGGTGCGCGTCTATCGGCGGCGGCTCGAAGACGGCATCGAGTGCCTCAACCGCGCAGCGAGTCTGTGCCCCGAAGACAAAGGCGTGTGCGCCGATCTCGCCGACGCGCTGGTTTTCAACGGTCAGTCGCGCGAGGCGATCGCCATGCTCGACGAACTTGTCCGCTCCTTCGACCCCGGCGGCGACTACATTCGCTGGGTGCTCGCCGGCGCCCATTTCGCGCGCGAGGATTACGGGGCGACGTTGCTGCAAATCAAGCAGATGAGCAATCCGGCGCCGGCGTTCCGCATTTCGGCGGCCGCGCGGGCGCTGATCGGCGACATCTCCGGGGCGCGGCGCGTGATGAAAGCGTCGATGGACTTCAATCCCAATTTCGATCTCCGCTCGTGGATGGCGATGGCGCCGTGCCGCAATAAGGACTTCGTCCAACGTTACACTGAGGGCCTACGGATCGCGGGATTCAGCTGACCGGCAGTCGGTCGGCGAATGACGGGAGAGAAGCATGAGCAAAGCGACAGTTCTGCGCACCAAGGACGACGGTCGTTTTTGGCTGGTAAGCTTCGACAAGCCGGCGGTCTCCGAGATTTCGGCGAGCGCCGCTAAAGGACTCGGCGTGCCGGTGACGGAAGTCGAGACGCTCGCTGCGGCGACCGAACGTTCGACCGCCGCCTCGTTCCCAATGCACGTCGTGCAATAATCGTGTTCGACGCCGCGTCGCTTCAGGCGCGCGGCGTCGTTTCTCGCTATTTCGATCGCGTTCGCAGGCCGGATGAGACGCTCGCCGCCCTGCGCCCCGGCCTCGTCGACTTCGGGATCACCAGACTGGCGCGGCTGACCGGGCTCGATGAGGTCGGCATTCCCGTCTGGGCGGCGGCGCGTCCGAACGCTTCGACGCTCGCCGTGTCGCAGGGCAAAGGCGTCGACGACGCCGCCGCCGCGGCTTCAGCGATGATGGAGGCGATCGAGGTCGCCACCGCCGAGCGCCGCGATCTGCCGCGCGTGAGCCTGTCCTCGCGGGCGATGGCGGCTTCCGGGCGCCGCGTGACGGCGCTGACCGAGTTGCTGCGGATCGACGCTTCGCCGCCGGCCCTCGACGAATCGATCGACTGGATCGAGGGATTCGACCTGATGGACGACGCGTCGGTTTGGGTTCCGCTCGATGCCGTCAGGCTCGGCGCGGAGGCGGCTCGGGCGCGCTATTGGCAATCGACGGACGGTCTCGCCTCGGGCAACGTGCTGTGGGAAGCAGCGTTCCACGGTCTGTGCGAGCGCATCGAGCGCGACGCGCTGACGCTGTGGTCGTTCTGCGCCGACGCAGAAATCGGCGACCGCTGCCGCGATCCGCGGGCTTTCGACGATCCCGAGCTTGCCGCGCTGTCGGCACGAATCGAAGCGGCCGGGCTTCGCCTGCGCCTGTTCGACATTTCGACCGATCTCGCCATCCCGGTCTGCTTCGCCACGATCTCGCCGTCGCCCGACAGCGACCCGGCGCGCTGGCGCCATTTCGATCTGCAGAGCGGCAGCGGCTGCCATCCCGATCCGGCCCGCGCCGCCATTCGCGCCGTCACCGAGGCGGCGCAATCGCGCCTGACCGCGATCTCCGGCGCCCGTGACGATTTCGATCCCGGCGACTACCGCGCGCGCATCGCGCTCGACCTGCTGCCGTTCGTCCGGGCCGAGCCTTCGGCCGAAACGCCGGCCGCCGCCGCGTCCATCGCGCCAGCCGAGTATATCGGCCACATCGCGTCGCGAATGAAGGCGATCGGCGTCGGCTCGGCGATCGTCGTTCCGCTCGAGGCCGGCGAACGCGGTTTCGCCGTCGCCAAGGCGCTGGTCTCGGATCTTGAGACGGTTCCCGGCGCGCGCCGCTTTCCACTCGGTTCTCGCGCTTTGCGCGCCAAGCTGGCGCGCCGATGAAGGCGCTGTTCGCCGGCCCGTCGCTTTACGGCGAGATTGTCGAGGGGCGCATCGCCGCCGCTCCGGAGATCATCTGTCGCGGCCCTGCGGCGCAAGGCGACATCGCCGCCGCCGTGCTCGACGGCGCGACGGCGATCGGCCTCGTCGACGGCCGCTACGAAGACGTCGCCGCGCCCTGGCACAAGGAGATCCTGTTCGCGCTGAGCGAGGGCGTGGCGGTCTATGGCGGCGGCAGCCTCGGCGCCTTGCGCGCCGCCGAATGCGCGCATTTCGGCATGATCGGCGTCGGCGAAATCTTCGCCCGCTATATGAGCGGCGATCTCATCGACGACAGCGCGGTCGCGCAGCTCCACGCCCCCGCCGAACTCGACTACCTGCCGTTGACCGAGGCGCTGGTCAACGTCGAGGCGACGATCCGCCGCCTCCTCGCGCGCGGCCTGATCGACGCCGGGCTCGCCGCGGCGCTCGAGACGAGCGCGCGCGGCCTGTTTTTCAAGCGCCTCACCTACGAGGCGGTGGTCGAGCGCGCCGGCGCGCCAGAAGAGACGCTCGATCTCATCGCCGACAATCGCGTCGATCAGAAACGCGCCGACGCCCGCGCGCTGGTCGCGCGAATGCAGGCGCAGGACGACGCGCTCGGCGCGCGGCCGGCCTGGGAGCTCGCGCGGCCGATCGCGTGGCGCCGGCAGCTCGAGCGGCTCGTCGAGATGCGCCGAGGGTGAACGCGGCGAGAGGCTTCGCGTCAGCGCGTCAGCCCGTCCCAGTCGAAACCGTTGATCTGAATCTTGATCTTGCGCTTTTCCAGATCGGACAGGTCGCAATGTAGCGGGCACGCGCGCTCGGGGTGATCGGCGCGATCATCCTCGTACTTCAGCCAGTTGGCGAGTTCCTCGGTGTCGGGCGGCGGCCCGTCGCCAGCGCCGCGGACGAAATCGTGGTAGCGCGCGCCGACCTTGACCATCAGTTCCTGATCAGGCGGCGTGGCCAAGTGTTTGCCGAAATTGCGCAGGCTGCGCCATCCTTCGCCGATGGCGCGACCCACGCCGGTTCCTTTCTCGTTGCACAGGCCCATGATCATGCCCCACATCGCGTAATTGACGACCTGGGCGTGTTGGCAGGTCCCCATGAACTCGACCGTCGCGGCGCAGATCGGGTAGGGACGCGGGATTGCGCAGGCTGCGCTGATTCCCGTGAGCCATGTGCCCGGCTGCGGCGCGACCCATTTGCGCCGCGTCGGGCCGTAAGGAGCGAGCGGCGTGCCGGCGAGTTTACCGCCCAGCCAGCCGCTGAAATTGTCGGACCAAGAATCCTCCAGACCTTGGTAGTGACCGGGCGTCCCGCCGGTCGTCGGATCGAGGCCGTTGATGTCCCACGCCTGGTTGCCGGTGGAGGGGCTGATGAGCCTGCTGCAGGCCTCCTCCTGCCTGTCCGGATGAGCGTCGAACGCCTGCGCCATGCTGCGCAGCGTCGCCAACACCTCTTCGGTGATGTCTGGGCCGCACTTCGCGCCGGATAGAAGAGGGACATAGACGACGGGGCGGGAGCTGGGGGTCAAGCTGTGATCTTCGTAGATCACGATAGCGCCGCCGCTGTCCTCGACCTTGGTTCGCGGGTCGACCGACCCGCCGTCGAGCGTCACCCCGGTCTCGTATTTGTCGTCGCGCTTCGGCGGGCCGTCCTTGAGTCGATCGTCCGGCGCGCGCGGCGGGCCGCCGGCGGTTTGATCGGGCGTCTTGCCGTCGCCGCCCGAGTCCGGCTTTGGCGCGTCGGCGGGCCCATTAGCGCGCGGCGGCTTGTCGCCGACCGCGTCCTTGCCCAAGCCGGCGGGCGACGGGGTCTTGGCGAGGTCGGTGGTCGGCGGGGTCTTGGCGAGGCCGGGGGACGGCGGGGTCTTGCCCAGGTCGAGTTTGGGCGGCGTTTTGGCCAAGTCGAGTTTGGGCGGCGTCTTGCCGAGATCGAGATCGGGCTTGTGCGGCGTTTTGGCGAGATCGCCGGTGGGCGCCTTGGGCGCGTCGGCCTTGAACTGCGGCGTCTTGAGCGGCGGAGACGCTTTGAGCGGGACGAGCTTGGCGCCGGGCGTCCCCGGCTGGCCGCTTGGCGCGCCCTTCGATGGTCCGCCGCCCACGCCGATCGACAACCCGCCGCCGGAATCGCCGAACGGCAGCGTGAGGCCGAATTGCGCGCGCGCCGCGTTGGCGCCGGCGACCAGCCAAACGAAAACGCCAACGAGAATCGCCCAGCGCATGGCCCGCCCCCCGCGCGCTCGTCGGGATCGTCGCTCGGCAGCCCCGGCCGGCGACGTCGCCCCCCAGCGAGGGTACACGAACTCGTGTTCGCGCAATAGCGCCCGGCGGGGGCGATCACCGGTGGAACGGCTCGACGATCCCGCGCTCGCCGAGCCTGAAAGCGTCGGCGACGCGTTGCGAGGCGGCGCCGTCCACCGCGCTTTCGCCGCAGGCGAGGCGTTCCGGCGCGGCCGCGTAGTGCATTGCTGGCGTCGCGATCGCGTAAGGCGCCGCCTCGGACTCTGCGAAGACCCCAAGCGAAATAACGCCGGCGGAGCCGTCGGAACAAGCGCGGCGTCAGCGCACCCTCAGTCGCCAGTCCCCGCCGGGGTTTCCTTCGACCGCAACCGCTGCTTGGCGAGCCGAACCGCCGCCAGCGTCATCTCGGCGTCGACGACCGCCGCATATTCTCCGGCGAGGCAGGCGAGCGCGAAGCGGTGGACGAGTTCCGCCGGCCAGGAGCCTCCGGCGCCGTCGGCGATCGCCACCGCCCAGCAGGCGTCGGCGACGACAAAGACGCGATAGCCGAGATCGGCGGCGTGGCGCGCCGTCGCTTCGACCGAATTGTGGGTCAGCACGCCGCAGATCACCAGCGTCGTTGCGCCGAGGCCGTCGAGCGTCTCCTCGAGCGCCGTGTCGACGAAGGCGCTGTGGGCGCGTTTTCCCACCACCGCTTCGCCGGGACGGGGCGCGGTTTCCGGCCTGAAGGCATGGCTCGCCCGGTCCGGGCGATAGGGCGAGCCCGGCTCGACGGAATCGTGGCGGATATGGACGATCGGCAGGCCTTCCTCGCGCCAGGCGGCGAGCAGCGCGGCGATCGCCTTCTCGGCGTGCGGGTTGTTGCGCGGGCCCCAGCCCTCGTCGTCGATCGCCAGTTGCAGATCGACGAGGATCAGCGCGGCGTCGCTCGGCAGGCGCATGGCGGTCCCTCATGAACGCGTGACGTGTTCAGGTCGAGTCATCTAAATCGTCATTGCGAGCAAAGCGAAGCCGTCCAGACTCAGGGTTCGCCGCGCGGCTTAGTCTGGATTGCTTCGCTGTCGCTCGCAATGACGGCCGGCGCCGCGTCGCTCCAAAGACGACTGGCTCTAGCGCGGCAGCAGGACCCAATAGTCGAGATCGAGGACGACGCTCGGCTCGTAGCCTTCGCCCTGGCGCGACGGGAAATCGCCGCACGGACGGTTCTTGGTCGCGATCGTGCGCAGCCGCAGCGCGCCGACGTCGGCGCGGCCGGGCAAAGCCGCCGCTTCCACGACCTCGCTCCAGGCGTAAACCGTATCGCCGGCGAACAGCGGCGCGACGTGCCGGCCGCCGTTGATCGCCGCGACGTGGAAGGCGTTGGCGAGGCCGTTGAAGCTGAGCGCGCGCGCCAGCGAAATCACGTGGCCGCCGTAGATCAGCCGCTTGCCGAAGCGGCCCTGGCTCTCGCTATGGAGGTTGAAATGCACCTTGGCGGCGTTCTGGTAGAGCCGTGTCGCGATCTGGTGCTCGGCTTCTTCGACGGTGACGCCGTCGACATGATCGATGCGCTCGCCCGGCGTGTAGTCGCCCCAGCGATAGGGCGAACCGGCGAGGGCGAGATCGTAGACGGCCGCCTCGATCGTCGGGCAGGCGGCGCCGAGCGCGGCCGGCGCGACCGTCGCGGGCAGATCGGGGACATGGGTTTCCGGCGCCGGCGCCGCGCCGTCGCGCTTGCGCACCATCACCCAGCGCACGTAGTCGAGCACGAGGCGCCCATGCTGGTTGAAGCCCTGCGAGCGCACGTAGACGACGCCGCTCTGCCGGTTGGCGTTTTCCTTCAGCCCGATCACTTCCGAGCTCGCCGACAGCGTGTCGCCGGGATAGACCGGCTCGAGGAATCGGCAGGCGGCGTAGCCGAGATTGGCGATCGCGTTGAGCGAGACGTCGGCGACCGTCTTGCCGAACACGACGTGGAAGGCGAGCAGGTCGTCGACCGGCGCCTGGGGATAGCCGATCGCGCGGGCGAACGTCTCGGCGCATTGCACCGCGAAGCGCGCGCCGTAGAGCGCCGAATAGAGCGAGACGTCGCCGACCGTGAGCGTGCGCGGCGTCGCGTGACGAAGCGTCTGGCCGAGGCGGAAGTCCTCGAAGAACCGGCCGGCGGCGGTCTTGGACGGCGCGTTCACGACGGCGTTCAGAAGACGTAGGGGTAGATGTAGAGCGTGATGATCTGCTCGACGAGCAGGATCAGCAGGAAGAGGACGATCGGCGAAATGTCGAGGCCGCCGGTGTTGGGCAGGAAGCGGCGGATCGGCCGCAAAGCCGGCTCGGTCATCGCCACCAGCGCGCTCCAGATCGTCCGGACGACTTCATTGCGGGCGTTGACGACGTTGAAGGCGATCAGCCACGACATGACGGCCGCGACGATGATCACCAGTTTGTAGAGATCGAGGGCGAGAATCAGGACGTTGAGTATGGCCCGCATGGACGCTCCTTGTCGGCCT
>Ga0181537_10004589_pt1 | contig 11433 bp, 7 predicted proteins | sample PEATcosm2014_Bin_39_FD_119765 | JGI IMG/M metagenome (GOLD analysis project Ga0181537, IMG submission 119765) | Peatland microbial communities from MTU Mesocosm Facility, Houghton, MI, USA - PEATcosm2014_Bin23_10_metaG | ecosystem: Environmental > Terrestrial > Soil > Wetlands > Peat | place... | reverse complement strand
TGCGGTCGCTTTACCCGTGTGCAGACCCTGCGTTCTTCTCCAGGAATCCTGGGACCGCTGCTCGCACCATCGTCGGCAAATCCAGCAGCTCGGTGATCGAATCCTCTGTCGCGAACGAACCCACCACGCCCGGACGTGAGGCGAGAGCATCGATGGCCGCTTGCTCGTCAACAATGTCCACGATGCAATCCACAATCAGCCCGACGGTGTGGCCGTATTCGGAATAGATCACCACTTCGATCGAGCCATCGGAGGCCGCACGATCTGGTGCTTCACTCCCTGAAGGCAGAATTTGCGAGAGCCGCACCATGGGGATGATCTGCCCTCGGTATTCCATGACCTCCCGGTCTCCGACGCGCTTTACTAGGGTGGCCGCGAAGCCTTCGAGGCGCGCCACCATCGAAAGCGGAATTGCCACTTGGCCGACCGAGCCATTCTTCGCGATCAGCAACGTCTGCCGATTCTCGTGGACGCTTCGCTTGTCATTCTGGCGATCTTCCTTGGTCGCGTCTCGTCCCGCCGAGAAAACTCGCGCTCTCTGCGCCAGGCCAATAACGTCCAGAATCAATGCCACTCGGCCGTCACCCATAATGGTTGCGCCGGAGTATGCGCTGATGCCCTTGACTTGTTCGGACAAGGGTTTGACGACGATTTCCTCAGTGTCCGCGATGTCGTCCACCACGAGTCCGAACTGCCTGCTGTCAGCCTGTAGCACGACGATCGTGATTCCAGTGGCGGAATCTGCCGCTGGCTCGGTTCCCAAATGCAGTTCGCGATCGAGGTACACCAGAGGCAGCAGATTTCCTCTCAGGCGGTACACCGGCGCTCCATGCACCAGTTCCACACCCTGCGCGCCTTCGTTTCCGTCCACTCCGACCAACTCAAGAACGTTTACTTGCGGAATCGCAAACCGCTCTCCCTGACAGCTCACCAGCAGCGCCGGAACAATCGCCAGAGTGAGGGGGATCTTTACTCGCACAGTTGTCCCCTTGCCCGCGGTTGACTCGAGATCGATAGCGCCGCTGATCTTTTCAACGTTCGTTTTCACAACGTCCATCCCGACTCCACGACCTGAAACATTGGTCACCTTCTCCGCAGTCGAGAAGCCTGGAAGAAAGATCAAATTGAAGACCTCCCGCTCGGTCATTTGCTTGGCTTGTTGCGGCGTGATCAATCCACGCTCGATGGCTTTCTTCCGCAAGCGCTCTACCTTTAATCCGGCGCCGTCGTCGCTGATTTCGATATTGACCTTGCCCCCCTCTTGAAACGCTCGCAGCCGCACCCGTCCCGAAGCATCTTTTCCTGCTTGCCGGCGAACTTCAGGCATCTCGATTCCATGGTCAATGGCGTTGCGGACCAGGTGCGTAAGCGGATCTTTGATCGCTTCGATGATCGTTCGATCGAGTTCGGTGTCTTGCCCCTCCATTTCGAGATGCACTTCTTTTCCGCAATTGACGGCAAGATCCCGCACCGTGCGAGGGAATTTATTCCACACATTTCCGATGGGCTGCATGCGCGTCTTCATGACCTGTTCCTGCACTTCGGTCACGATGAGATTCATCCTCTGGGATACCGACTGCACTGCGACATCCTCGCCAGCATTGGAGACTTGCAGCAGTTGATTGCGCGCCAGGACCAGTTCTCCTACCAGATTCATCAAGGTGTCGAGTAGATCGACGCCGACTCGAACCGTGTCGACTCCAGATTCGCGGCCGCGTGCCTCCAAGATCTGCTGCGCTGCGGCCACATCCTCCGATCGGCAGAATCCCAAGGCAACCAGGATTTCCCCCAGACGGCGCTGGTCCCCGCCTTCCTGCTCCTGCAAAGCCACTGCTAAGTCCTCGGGCGCGATGCATCCCCGATTCACCAACAGCCCGCCGATCTTGCCCGCAGCCGGAAGGAATTGAGCCGCGGCGGGCTTTTCTGTTCCTGCCGTCTCCGGCGCCACAAAGCTCTCTGGCTGATTTTTCGGTGGTGATGAGACGGTCTCCACTGGTGCAGCGGGAACTTCGAGAATTCTCACGCTCCCAGTTTGTTTCGTATCTTGGGCAGGCGGAACGACCTGCAGTGGCGCGGATTTTTCGTTTTCGGAGGCCACCGCGGTTTCGATCGCCGGGGATTGCAGACTCTTTAGCCGTTCCAGCAATTCCGCGTAGTCGTTCTCTCCGTCGGACTCGGTCGATTGGATTTCGTTCAGCATTCGGCGCACTGCGTCTACCATCGCCAGCAATCCGCTCGTAATGTCTGCGTTCAGCGAGAGCACTCCATCCCGCAACTTCGAGAGCAAGCTTTCGCCGGTATGTGCCACTTTCTCGAGCCGCGAAAATCCCAGAAATCCGCAACTGCCTTTTATCGTGTGAATCGTGCGGAAGATACTGGCCAGCAGATCCTTCGATTTCGGATCCGACTCAAGGCTCACCAGTTCTTGATCGAGCCGGTCGAGATTTTCGCGACTCTCAATTAAGAAATCTTTAACGATGTCATCCATGGATTCAGTTCCGTGTCCTCGCGATCTATCTCGAACGAGAACTCTGCAACGCCCGAGCCGGATTGCCGGACTCTGAGGTCATCGGCATCGAGTAGCGGAACTTGAGAAATCTCCTAACTTTCCCAAATCCGCTTTTCTTTGGGACGTCGCAAGAACTCGAAAACATGCAAGAATGGCGGCAACAATAAAAATGTGGGAGTTCCCTGAGGCGGACGAACTTATGTTTTTGCATCCGGTCCGTTGCGGCATTGGTTTCGCTCTTCTTTTCTTTCCGTTCCTTCTGCACATCACTTTGTCTGACGCCGACGCGCGGTCCCTAAAGTCTTTGCAGAAGTCCCCGAACCCCGTTCCACCCAGCCAAACTGTTCTCCCGAAGCTCGCGTTTCTTCGCGCGTTCTCGTCGTCCGACGACGTACGACCAACGCACCCGATTGTGGAACGAACCCTCAATGTTATTGCCGGTCCGGCGGATCCCGTACCTCATCCGTCTGCGCTGCTATCCGCCTCCGCTCTGGCCACCGACTCGAATCACCGTGTCTTCGTAGCCGACACGGGCGCCCATGCCGTGCATATCTTCGATTTTGGCCGCTTGAAATACGCCCGTTGGGGAGAAAGCGGCGATCGCCTGCATAACCCTGTCTCGCTCGCTGTCGACGGGCACGACAATCTATATATCGTCGACCAAAACGACAGCACGGTGCTCGTTTATGACGCAGCTGGGAAATTCCGCCGTTACGTGGGGAAACTTAGAGGAGGAGAGTCGTATTTCTCCAGCCCGGCAGGGATCGCTGTGGACCGTGCGACGGGACGCATCTTCATCTCAGACCAGCAAGCGCAAATGATCTTCGTGATGGACAAACGGGGCAAACCCATTCGGAGGCTCGGCAACCGCGGCGGCGGTAGCCAATCTGGAGAATTCAAATCGCCCACCCAAGTTGTCGTAGCTGGTCACGAGCTTTACGTTCTCGACGCCGGCAACACCCGCATTCAGATTTTTGATTTGTCTGGCCGTTTCCTGCGCACCGTGACCCTGGGCTACGCTGACCAACACACCGGATTGGCGGTAGATGATGACGCCAACATTTATGTCGGCGACCCGGCTCTGAACCAGATTCAGATCTTCGGCCGCGACGGGCAGCCTCTTTATAGATTTGATCCGAGCTCAATTAAGAACGAGAACTTCGGCCATCCGTCCGCTATGTGGGCGGATGGCAATCATCTTTACGTCGTGGATTCCCAAAGCCAGCGCGTAGGCTTGTTTCAAATCACCGAAGGCGCAAGGACGCACTGAGGATGCGCATGCCGCAGAATCGCCCAAGATCGCTAGATCGATCTGGATGATTCTCAAATCGTTGAAAAACTGGTCTGGGCGATAGTATTCGAACCTTGCCACTGCACGGAGCCCATCGCGCACGTGCGAGTAACCTGTAACGTCCCGAAATTCTTTCCCGAATCAAAATGTCACTCGAAGCGCCAGTTGCAGAATGCGTTGGGTCTGCAAGGCGGCGATTCCCGTCCCGAACGTCGTACTTGTGATCTGCCCGAACGTCCCACTCGTGAGGGTCGTGTCGGGATTCGCGAATTCGGTATGATTCAACACATTGAATGCCTCGACGCGGAACTCCGCGCCTATACGCTCGGTGATGGAAGTCGTTTTGGCTAATGCCAAGTCCAGATTCGTGCGGCCCGGGCCTCGGAAGAAATCCCGTGGCAGGCCATAGCCAGAGCCAGGCACGTCCGGAATCTGCACGAAGGCGCCGCAATTGAAGTAGAGATTTCCACTCTGAGTCTGTCCCGTGTTCGGATTGTTGCAACTCCCAATGCGTTTCGGATTCATGATCGTAATGTTGTTGAACCCAGGCGCAAAAATCGCATTGGCCAGATAGCCATCGCCGGCACCCGAGGGACCCGGGTCGGATGGACTGAATGACGCCAACAACCCTGAGTTGATAGTGAGGGGAAAACCAGTTCGCCAGCTCAAGATGGGATAAAGACTCCAGCCTTTCACAAGTCGCTTCGGTCCGGACGCCCACGCGCGATCGAAAGGTAAATCCCATCCTCCGCTGAAGGTAAGGCGATGCCTGACGTCGAAGTCAGACGAAGCGCGAAATCGGCTGATGTTGTAGTAAGGAACTTGCGAATCACGGTTGCGAAATCCTGAGGCATTATCAATGCTGTGGCCATAGGTGTAAGCCAGCGTGAAATAGGTATTGCCAAGGTACTTGGAATCTCCTAGTTGCTTCGTAAGTGAGGCTTCGAGACTGTTAAAACTGGAAAAGCTGGCATTGGTAAATTCTGAAGCATTCTCAAAAGGGCAGTCGGAAGGACCGCCTTGATTTACGCAATATGCGGTGAGGGCGGCGTTCTGGTTCACATTCAGAAGTCGCGTCGGGGACGACCCGTTTATCGTGCTTAAGATGAACGGATTAATATCCTCAAGCGAGGTGAGTCCCTTTGAACTACTGCCAACGTAGTTGATCTCAGTTGTCAGGTTCTTGGCCAATTCGTGTTGGACACTCAGGTTGTACTGATAGGTATACGGAGTGTGAAGATTCGGATTCACAAAAAAGACCGAACCCCCGCCGAACGGGAGAAAATCTCCCGTCGCCGGATTGAATGCGGTCTCGGGATTGGGTGCGGCTGATGGGAAAGGATTGTTCAGAAAAGGGGTAGTAGAGTTCGCCCACGGCGCGCTGTAGTAAGGTGTGCCGGATGAAGTATAGGCGGGACTGGTGCATCCCGGCGATGGTTGCAAGCACGGGAAGTCGACGAACGGTTCGCTATAGAACGGCGGCGCACCATTGAACTGCAGGCTGTCCTCGCCCTTAAGCACGTCATAGAAGATGCCAATGCCTCCGCGGATACTGGTCTTACTGCTGCTTCCAGGACTCCAGGCAAACCCGATGCGCGGCCCAAAGTTGTCTTTATCCGGAAAGTTGGCGCCGCGTGGTGCTCCTGGATCTCCAGGAAAAACTAAGCCGAGCGGAGCAAACGGAAACTTTACCGACTGATCGCCAGGAACAATCGAGAAAGTCCTGCCTTGAGTGTCGATCTTGGGCGTGCTGTATTCATAACGGATGCCGAGGGTCAACGTAAGATTGGTTCTTATGCGCCATTCGTCCTGAACGAATCCGTAAGTCGCTTTGCTCCGAATGTCGCTGTGAGCCTGCGGTCCTTCAAAGAGATTGTTCGGGGCTCCGACCAGAAAGTCAGCGAAACTGTTTCCCGTCGCGTCTCCTCCTGCAGCATATCCCGAAAAAGAGAAATTGCTATCGGTGAAGAAGGCGTAAAGAGTGTTTTGCTCGTACGCCGAAAATCCTCCGCCAACCTTCCAGGTATTGCGTCCCCTCACCCACGTGAGCGAATCCGAAAGTGCATAAGTATTGCCTATTTCGCGAGCTGGCCCCGATTGGTCTGGTCCGAAAGCTAAACCATTATCAAACAGTATGAGCGGGGGACCGTTCGCAAGGTCCGACGCAATTCCGAATCCCAGCGAGCCCGGCGTACTCAGATTCGAGACGGGCTGGTCCTGGAGTGTGTTGTGCCGCTGAGCCGTCACGCGGAGCTCGTTTAGCACATTCGTCGAAAAAGCGCGCGTGTAAGAGAGATTCAAGAAATAGTTGTTGATCTGGTTCGTGCTAGCGAATCCGGGAACCGTGGCGGAATAACCGGGCGACGGCCGTCCGAAAGGCTGAAGCTGAGGATTCCGAATGCCGCCAACAGTGCCTGAGAGCTTGTCTTTGGGCGTGATGTCGAAATCAATTTTGACAGTCAGTTCATTGGTGTTGTTTGTTCCTCCCCCCGCGGGAAAGAGCTCGCCTGAAGGCGAAGTGGGAATCAAGCCGAGCTTGATGTAGGCCTGAGCTGCAGGATCGATCTTCGTCGGATCGATGATTCCCTGAGCGGCTAAGGCGGGATTAGATTGAAAATAAGGATTGGTCTGAAGAAAGGCTGCGACATTCGGATCCGGACCACCATTCACTGCCTGGGAGAAATCCCCATTTAGCTCGGTCGGCGTGAAGACCGTCTGTTCGGCCTCCACGTCCGTCTCGATTTGGCGCTGCCCTTGGTAAGACGTGAAAAAAAAGAGGCGATTCTTAACGATTGCGCCGCCTAGCGTGCCGCCGAATTGATTTCGTTTCAGGTTGTTTCTAGGGATACCCGCTTGATTGTTGAAGTAGGAGTTGGCATCGAAGTCGGTGTTGCGTAGAAATTCAAAAAGACTTCCGTGGAAATCGTTTGTTCCTGATTTGGTCACGACGCTCACCACTCCCGCGCCGTTGCGGCCATATTCAGCTGTGTAGTTGCTCGTCAAAATTCGGAACTCGGCGATCGAATCCGGATTGGGGTTGTAGACGATCCCGTTGCCCAGCAGTTCGTTGTTAATTCCTCCATCCAACAGAAAAGTGATGGAATCCGCCCGCCCTCCCCCAACGCTGAAGTTCCCGCCATTTTGACTAAGACTTCCCGCGCTCGTATCGTCCGGGTTGTCCTCTGTGACGCCAGGCTGCAGAAGCGCCAAGCTGAGTACGTTTCGTCCGTTCAACGGCAAATTGACTATGGGTCGTGCAGTCACGGATTGCCCTAGCGTCGGGTTTACGGTTTCGACGCCGGAGCCTTGTGCTTCCACCGAGACCTGCTCGTGCGCCGTTCCCAGTTCCAATTTCAGGTTCGCGCGAAACGACTGATTGATTTCTAGCGGAGGCGTCAGAGTCTCCAGCGGGCGAAATCCTGCGTGGCTGACCGCAATCTTGTAGGTTCCAATCGGAAGATCCAAGACCTGGTAAAAGCCGCTCCTGTCGGTCGTCGCTTCAGTGACCACATTCGTCGCCGTATTCGTGACTGTGACTTTGACCTCTGGGACCACTGCCCCTTGTACATCCGTCACTGTTCCCAAGATCTTTGCTGTAGCTTGTTGCGCACTTGCGTCTGTTAGCGACGCGAGGAGGATGGACAAAACGACAACAAAGGGAAGCGAATGCCCCAGTTTTGCAGAGAGACGTGTCATTGGATGACCTTTCGTGTTCCTAGTGACCGCACATCGGGTTGTCGGCCAAGTTCAAGAAATCGATCAAGACCGGCAGTTGGCGATCAATTGTGCAACTCGCAGGCCGGTAACAAATCGGGGTAGGGACTACTGCACGTTAAGGCTGGACTAACAACCAGGTACTTGCCACGGATGCTGCTCGCTCCCGAAAGCTAGCGACGGAAGGCAGATCCAGTTCATCAAAATCTGTGGCACGTACACGAGAATTTCCGGTCGCGCGACTAAAGAAGCCAATGCTCATTCCGGTCAGTTTTATTGCGAACTACCGTCTAGTCATCCCTCAAAAACCGTATTGGTCCCAGAGACAATCACACATGCAACAAACAGTGGTATTTATCGAAATTGTTGTGGCGAGTGGAAAAATGATTCGAGCAATAGGGAAGTAAGGAGCCGGGATGTGTCCTACTGGAAATACTACGAACGGCGTGGCCGGTTTCGGGCCGGATCCTCGAGTGCCGGAGATGACGCGAATGGCGACTTTAATTCAGTCTCAGTTGAAGCAGTTGTTGCAGCAACGTTCCGCGATCGTGAAACGGATCGCGATGATCCGCCGAGCAATAGAAGGCCTGAACGTCATCTTCGCGGACGCTCAACGCGAAAGCACGTCGTTCGACGCTCTTCCACCCCGGAGCCTAACCTCATCGAATCTGACTGAGGCATGCCGCTCAGTTCTTAAGAACTCGCCGACGCCACTCACCGCGATCGAGATGACATCGCTTCTTCGAAGCGAGCACGGGATCGACAAGAAATATCTCGAGCGCTCGGTCGCATCGATTTGCCGCAGGTTGGTGGCTTATGGTGAAGCGAATGTGAAGGCAACAGATTCCGGGCGTCAGGCTTGGACTTGGCGAATGAGTGGCGCGATTCCTGTGGATCCCGGCGTGCCACAGGAAATAACACAGCAGCACGGGTAGAGTTCTTATCCCTGCCGGGATATCACTCGTCACAAGGTGGAAAATAGAGATCGATTCAATTCGTCGACATTGATGACATTCTTGCAGAACGGCGACCTTGAGATGGAACACAGGCATTTCGAGAGGGAGAGCCCGCGATTCACGTCTGCCTCCGCTCTCAAAGAAAGGCTGCTCGGGGAACTGCTGGAACTCAATCGGCAGAACGGCGAAATCACCGCACAACTGCGGGCCATCCGCCATCTTGAAAAAAGCATAGCGAATGGCCTCGACTTGCAGCAGGAGGTTACGGCGAGCGCAGCGCGCCTGGCGCGAGCCTGCAGAATAGCCCTTCTAGAATCCGATGAGCCCCAATCTGTCGGACAGATTCATGCGCGGATTCAAAGACGAAATTCCTTTTACTTCTCAGCAGCACCGGAAAAGGCTCTGAGCATGATTGGACGAACTCTGGCCGAGATTGCAGCGCGCGGAGAGATACGATGCAATGCCGGTGCTTGGGAACGCGCGGTTCTCACGGATGGTGATATTGAAATCGCCCACGCACCAGAGTCGCACTGACCTCCCTCGCACGAACGAGAGTGCCTCTCTCAAACAACCAACAGCAATTACACGCCGACAACAAAGGCCCAAAAAACTCCTCGTCTCAGCTAAGACCGAGAGAACACAGAACCTCCTAAAAAACGTATCGGCGCCCGAAGATCTACGGTTTCAAGGATGACCCGGCGCCTCCGGCCGCCGATTATCGACTTCATAAAGTAGAACTCTGCGGTGCACATGAAACGTGCGACCAGCACTTCATCCCAGTTCTCCATTCAAGTATCCCGCTGTTGTCCTCGAGGGTTTCCCGCGGACCTCTAGATGTAGGTAATGGCTGCGTGATGTCTGGGGGGCGCGCGCTGTGTTCCGCAATTACCGTGGCCAAAACGTTGCGATCCGTTGCCTCGCCAACGTTATTACTGTTGCGTCGGGTGGTTGCTCCTTCGACGGCCGCCGAGCAATTCCACGTGTGCCCAAGAATGCAATCGTCCCCATTTCGATTCGTATCCCGCTTTCTTTAGGAGAGAACTCATGACTCGTATAGCGACGCTCGGTAACACAAGGATTCTGGCTTTCGGCCTGGCGCTGTGCCTGATCGTAGCTTCAAGTTGCAGCACTGCGTTTGCGCAAGCCATCAGCGGGAATTTGACTGGAACCGTGGTAGATCCGTCCGGAGCTGCTGTCAGCGGCGCAACCGTAGAAGCGGTGAATGCCGGAACTGGCCAAAAGATCACGACTACAACCAAAGGATTCGGCGAATACTTTTTCGGAGATTTGCCGGCGGGCACTTACAACGTCATTGTCAGTGCGCCGAACTTTACGACCGTTACCGTCAACAATGTTCCCGTCGACATCAACAAAACCGGCACAAGAAACGTGCAGTTAACCATCGGTAGCAGCTCGACGACGGTTGAGGTGTCGGGCTCCGCGCCGCCCGTCGATACTTCCACTGCGCAATTGCAGTCCACCTACACAGACCGTCTGTCACGGATCTGGGCTTAACCTCTGCTGGTGGCGCCGGCGCCGGAGTTTTGAATCTCTCACTCTTGAGCCCGGGAGTGACTAATGCGAGCGCCATGGGTGATGGAATCGGGCCGTCCGTGGGAGGCCAGCGCCCTCGGGACAACAATTTTACTGTCGAGGGCGTGGACAATAATCTAAAGAGCGTAACCGGGGCGCTGATCACAGTTCCGCCGGACGCGGTTGAGAACTTCACTCTTTTATCCAATCAGTTCAATTCAGAGTTCGGACACTCGTCGGGCGGTCAGTTCAACACCACGGTCAAGAGCGGCACAAATAGCTTTCACGGATCCCTCTATGAATATTTTCGCAACCGCAATCTCAATGCAGTGGATGAAACGTGGGTGCAGCAGGGGCTGACTTCGAATCCTCGGCTGGACAACAATCGCTTTGGGTTTACATTCGGCGGCCCGATCATCAAGAACAAGCTGTTCTTTTTTACTAACTATGAAAGAAATCCGGTCGGCTTCATTTCCGTGGGCGGTGGCGCTGTGCAGGCGCCGACCACCGCGGGGCTCGCCGCGATCGCTGCCGACCCGGGGCTCAATGCAACCAACTTTTCTATCTTCAAACAGTACGTACCTGTCGCGCCGTCGCCTGGTGGATGCATCACGTATAACGGAACGGCCGGAAGCGGCTCAGAAACGTTTAGCGGTTTTAGTGCGCCGGCAAACGGCACCTGTGCAGCGGGCAGCGTGGAGGTCGGCAACGTGTCTATCGTTCCACCCTCGTGGCTCAGTTGGACAAACTTTGTGCAGAGCGTCGATTTCAATCTTTCCGAGAAGGATCAAATTCGCGGAAGATTCATCTACAACAAAGAAAACTTGCTCGATAATGCAGCCCAACTCGAAGCCTTCTTTACTCCGTACTCGAACACATTTGCCTTGTTTAACTTGAGCGAATACCACACTTTCTCACCCTTACTAAGCAATGAATTCCGCTTCGGTTTCAACCGGTACGATCAGGTCGACGGAGTAGGCAAGTTTACATATCCAGGGCTGGATGCCTTTCCCAACATCATTCTCCATGACCTCGGCAGCGGACTGGACATTGGGCCAAATCCGAATGCTCCCCAGTTCACAATTCAAAACCTTTATGAGGTGGTCGATAATGTCAGCATCGTTAAAGGCAAACATACTCTCAAGCTTGGAGCTGAATACCGCTGGTACATTTCACCTCAAAACTTCACGCAACGTTCGCGCGGCGATTACGAGTACAACTCCTCGCAGGTTTATCTCGAAGACTTGGCACCCGACAATTTTGGCCAACGTAGTACTGGATCCACCACGTACTACGGAAACCAGAACGCGATCTACGGGTATGCCAATGACACTTGGCGCGTAACTCAGCACTTGAGCCTAAACGCCGGCATACGCTACGAATACACGACTACATCGCAAGGGGAAAATCGACAGATCCTGAACTCCCTT
>Ga0181537_10004588_pt1 | contig 11435 bp, 7 predicted proteins | sample PEATcosm2014_Bin_39_FD_119765 | JGI IMG/M metagenome (GOLD analysis project Ga0181537, IMG submission 119765) | Peatland microbial communities from MTU Mesocosm Facility, Houghton, MI, USA - PEATcosm2014_Bin23_10_metaG | ecosystem: Environmental > Terrestrial > Soil > Wetlands > Peat | place... | reverse complement strand
GCCACCGGCACCACCGGCACCGGACTGCGCTCCAGGATGCGCGTAATGCCGTTTTTGAACGGATACATGTCGCCGGTATCGGTGATGCGTCCTTCGGGAAAAATCACGATGATGTCGCCGGCCGCCAGCCCGCGCGCGATTTCCTCGTAAGCGGCGTCGAGCATTTTCTGGTCTTCTTTCGCCGGCGCGATCGGGATGGTGCGCCCGGTGCGGAAAACGAAGTTGAGCAGCGGGATCCTGAAAATATTGTGGTCCATCACGAAGCGCACGGGGTGCGGGCAGGCCGCGGCGATCACCAGCGCGTCGACGAAGCTCACATGGTTGCAGACGATGACAGCCGGTCCCTTATCCGGGATGTTCTCGATCCCGCGCACGTCCAGCCGGTAGACGGTGTGGATCAGCATCCAGATCAGGAAACGCATCAGGAACTCGGGCACGAGGGTAAAGATATAAATCGCGACGGCGGCATTGAGCACCGCGGTTACCAGAAACAACTGCGGAATGCTGAGACCCGCCTTGAGCAGGAAGCCGCCCATCAGCGACGATGCAATCAGGAAAACCGCATTCAGAATGTTGTTGGCGGCGATGATGCGCGCGCGGTGCGAGGGTTCGCAGCGGGTCTGGATCAACGCATACAAGGGCACGCTGAAGAAGCCGCCGAACATCGCGAGCAGAAACAGGTCGGCGAGGACGTGGATACTTTCGCGATGCGACAGGAATACTCCGACGCCCATCATGGTAGCCAGCGGCGCGGCCGGTGTGGCGAAATACAAATCCGCGGCGAACACGCTCATGCCGATGGCGCCGAACGGCACCAGGCCGATTTCCACCTTGTGCCCCGACAGCCGCTCGCACAGCATCGAGCCGATGCCGATCCCGACAGAAAATACCGCCAGCATAAGCGTCACCACGGCCTCGTCGCCGCCCATCACGTCCTTGGAATAAACGGCGAATGAATTCAGAAATACCGCGCCGAAAAACCACAGCCAGGAAATGCCGAGCATCGACAGGAACACGGTACGGCTCTGCCTGCCGATTTTCAGGTTGTTCCAGGTCTCGGTGAACGGATTCCAGTTGATCCTGAGGTCCGGCACGGCGGACGGTGACTCGGGAACGAAGCCCGACACAATGCGCCCCAGCACCGCGATCAATACGCAGGCGGTCGCGACGACGATGGGACCGCTCCCGGGAATCGCCGCCAGCGTGCCGCCCAGCATGGTGCCGAGCAGGATCGAGACAAAGGTGCCCATTTCGACCAGGCCGTTGCCGCCCACCAGCTCGCTCTCGGCCAGGTGTTGCGGCAGATAGGCGTATTTCACCGGGCCGAACAGGGTCGAGTGCAGCCCCATCAGAAAGGTGCCGGCAAACAGAAACCAGACGTTGTGCCCGATGAAACCGTAGGACGCGACCAGCATGATGACGATTTCGAGCGACTTCACCAGCCGGATCAGCCTCGATTTTTCGTATTTGTCGGCAAGCTGACCGGAGGTCGCTGAAAACAAGACATAGGGCGCGATGAAAACGGCGCCGATCAGGAACACCGCCATCTTGGGATCGACGCCGCTGAATTCGGCGGCGTGGAACGTGACGAGAATGGTGAAGGCGAACTTGAAGACGTTGTCGTTGCCGGCGCCCAGAAACTGGGTCCAGAAAAACGGCGCGAAGCGGCGTTCCTTCAACAGCGAAAACTGGTTGGGTGCGCTCATCGGTCGATCTCTCCCGGAAGAATCGTCTCGCTTATTTATCGGTTTATTCGGTGTGTGGCGGCGGCCCGCTCGGCGTCCTCGACGTAATCGAGCACGTTATGCAGGGCCTTGCCGAGGGTCGGATAGTCGATCCAGTAATACACTTCCTTGCCGATTTTCTCGGTGCGCAGCACGCCGGCCGCGTGCAGCAGTTTCAAATGATGCGAAACAGTGGAGCGTGTGAGCGTCGACACCTCGGCGACCTGCCCCACGTTCAGCCGTTCGCCGGGGCCGAAGGTCAGCAGGATGCGCTGGCGATGCTCGTCGCCCAGCGCCATGAACATTTTCGCGGTGTCGCGCCAACGTTGCGGAATAGCGCGGGAATAATGCCGATTCATAACGATATAATCAAGTATATCGTTATATTTGTCAAGCGCAATGAAACCACGAGGCGGTAATCATTTGAATCAAGGAATTAGAGATTGAAAAGCGCCGCGGCTGCGGCAGCTTTTCAGGCGGGCCAGTTCTTTATGTAACCCTTGAGCATGCGATTCTCGAAGCTCTGCTCCTCGAGTACCGCCTTGGCCACGTCGTGGAATGAAATCACGCCCAGCACGGTGTCGCCCTCCATCACCGGCAGGTAGCGCGCGTGATGTTCGAGCATGGTGCGCCGGAGTTCGTCGACGTCCATTTCCGGGTTGGCGATGATGGGTTCGCGGTTCATCACCTCACCCACCCTGATTTCCGCGACCGGCGGCGTCGGGCCGGTGCGATGCTCGACCTGGCGCTTGGCCAGCACTTTGATCACTTCGCGAAAAGTGAGCATGCCGGTTAGCTTTCCGCCTTCCATCACCACCACGGATCCGATGTCGTTGTCGGACATCAGGATCACGCTGTCCGACAGCATGGTCTCGGGCGTCACCGTAAACAGCGTATTGCCCTTGATACGCAGGATTTCCTTGACTTGCATGGTGACCTCCTCGCGCCGGCCGCAGATCGTCATGGCGCCTGCGTGCGCTTGCATTTTCACCATCTTAACGCAAACCCGCGCGCCGTCAATCGCCAATCGGACCGGGCTTCACATCTCGTGCAGCGAGCCGTCCCCCAAGATGACCGCGGCGTGTAAATTTTTCCCTGCAAACAGTGGCTTCAACAGCGCTGAATAAGCCGCAAGTTGCCCGCGCCACGCCGCCATCTCGATCGAACGGCCGCTCTTGTAATCGAGAATCCATACTTCGTCGGCGAATTCCACTACGCGGTCGATGCGCCTTAACTCGTCGCCGGCAAGCACTTCAAGCTCATTTTCTGCGCGCACGAACCCTCCTGGCAGGAAAAACCGCTGCAAGTGCGGCGCTTCCACCATGGCCCGCGCCTGCTCCCAAAGCGGATCGAATTCCGCCTGCGTCAAGCCGGTGCTGCGGCGCAAATCGTGGCCCACCACCGCTCCCGTCGCCGGGTCTTCACCGATATGCTCGAGGATGCGGTGCAGCACGACGCCCGCGCGCGCCGCGGGATTGTCATCCAGGCGTTCGCCGTGGGACGAGCCGGAGCGCAGAGGTGATGCCGCGACTTGCGCCGGCTTTCCGATTGCGATCTGCGGTACTGCGACTTCCTGCGGCTCCGGTATTGCACCAACGACAAGCGCGTCGTCGGCGCCCGCGAGCCGCGACACCGCCGTGGCCACGCGGTCGTAAGCGCGATGATCCTGCGAGGCCCCGCCGTGCTCGGATCCGATGCCGCTGACAAACAGGTAACGCTGGGCGCGCGTCAGCGCCACGTACAGCAGATTGAGCCGCTCCTGCGCCGCGAGCCTGGCCTGCGCTTCGAATACCGGGGCGCGCCGCTGCCCGCGCGCGGACTTGATGGTGAACAGCGAGAAATGCAGCGGCGCCGCCGCCTCGGGCGGCCAATCCACCAGCACGTCGTAGGACTCCGCGCGACTGCCCTCGTTGGCGTCGATCAGCCACACGATGGGCGCCTCCAGGCCCTTGGCGCCGTGAATGGTGTGGATGCGCACCGCGTCCAACCCTTCGCGCAAATCTTCCGCGGCTTCGTCGGCGCCTTGCTCACGGCCCTCGTCGGGCGCTTCCTGTTCCGGCGCCGCGCGCAAACGCCCGAGCTCGGCGACGAAGCGCGGCAGGCTCGGATAACGGCCACTGTCGAGCTCGAGCGCGAGCTCGATGAATCGGTTCAGGTTCGCCGTGACCTGGCCCGCCAGCGCCGGTGGGCAAGCGGCGCGGTAGCGACGGACCAGCTCGCCTTCGTGGTAAATGCGGTCGAGCAGGTCGTGCACGGGCTCGGTGTCGGCGGCGTCGCGCCAGCTTGCAAGCAGGCGGCGCGCCCGTTGCAGTGCCGGGCTTGCCCCCGGCCCCGCGGTCAGGATTTCGAGGCGCTGCCACCAGCTTGGCGGCTCCCCGCCCTCGGCAGCGGCGCATTGCGCGAGCCGGATCAGGTCCTGGTCGCCGCAACCGAACACCGGCGAGCGCAACGCGTGCGCAAGCCGCAAATCGTCGAACGGAGAAATCAGCACTTCGATCAGCGCGCACAGGTCGGCCGCTTCCAGCGTCTCCAGCAGGCCGCCGTGGCGCGCGGTGAGAAACGGGATGCCCGCCACGCGCAACGCGTGCTCGTAGGCCGGCAAGTGGGTGCGGCTGCGTTTCAGAATCATGACATCGGCATAACGCGCGGGGCGCGACCGGCCGCCCTCGCCCGCGACTTCCCAGTTCCCCACCATTTCGCGGATGCGCGAAGCGAGTTGCGCGGCCTCGGCGTTGCGCCGCAGGTCGTCGTGCTCGCGCAGCGGCTCGTGCAGGGGGTTGCGCCATGCCGTGGCGTCCGCCTCGGCTGCAGCGTCCTTTGGCGCTTCGCGGACCAGCGGCAGCACTTCAACCCGGCCCGCAACCGTGGCGGCATGCGCAACGTGCAGCGGGAAGTCGGGGTAATCGTCGGCGCCGCAAAACACGGCGTTCACGGTGTCGACGATCGCCGGCGCGCAGCGCCGCGTGGTGCTGGTTCGCAAAGTGGCCGCGCCATAATCGCGGGCGAGCACCTCGGCGGCGATGCCGAACAGCCGCGGCTCCGCGCGCCGGAAACGGTAAATCGCCTGTTTCGGGTCGCCCACCAGGAACACCGCCGGGCGCCCGGCGTCGGCGCCGTAAGCGTCGAGCCAGACCCGCAGCGCCTGCCATTGCAGCGGGTTGGTGTCCTGGAATTCGTCGAGCAGGATATGGCGATAGCGCGCATCCAGCTTCGCATGCATGAACGCCGCGTCTTCGTTGTCGGCAAGCAGGCGATAGGCCTGCCATTCGATATCGGTGAAATCGATGACCTGGCGCGCGTGCTTGAGTTGCTGGAACACCTCCAGCAGGCGCGCCGCGCAGGGCAACAGCGATTGGTGCAGGCGATAAACGTCGATCTCGGCCAGCATGTCGTGCGCGTTTTGCAGCCTGGCGCAAAAGGCGGTAAACACTGCGTCGAGCGCCGGTGACTGCCTGCCGAAAAATTTGACGAGCAGGCTGCGCGGCGTACCGTCGCCGGTATGGCAACTGGCGTAAAGGGCTTTGAGCCTCGCGCGCGGATCGGCGATTTCGCCGGCAGCCGCGAGCTCCCGCGCGAAATTCTGTTGTGTCTTGCTGCTGCCCGCGTCGACTTGCGCGAGGCTTGCGACGCTCGCGAGAAATTCCGTGTCGGCAACCACAAACGCCGCGGGATCGGCGAGCGGATCGACCCCCAGCAACTCTCTTAGCTCACCCAGGGCAAAATCGACCGGGTCGGCCTGCCCGCGGGTATAAGCCCACCATTCGGCGCGCTTTTGCAGGAAGCGGCCAGCCAGCTTGCGCAGGTTGGCGTAGCCCAGCGCAGCGGCGAGCTCGCGAAAATGCGCCGCCAGTGCCTGGTTTTCAGACAACGACAACTGCGCGCCGAACAGATCCCACGCTTCATCCAGCAGGAACGAGGTCTTTTCCTCAAGGCTGAAGTCGCCGGGCACGCCGCCCGCCGCCGCGTCGAGCGGCGCGCGCTCCAGCAATTGCAGGAACCAGCCGTGGAAGGTGTCTATGGTGATGCCGGGCCGCGCGTTAAGACAGATCTCGAACAGGCCACGCGCGCGTTCGATGAGTTCGATGCCGGGCTTGCCGTGGATGCCGCGGGCGTGCAGAAAGGCCGCGAGCCCGGCGTCGTCGGCGGTGGCGAGGGTACGCAGGCTGTCGGTCAGGCGCGCCTGCATTTCCTGCGCGCCCTTGCGCGTGAAAGTAATGGCGAGAATTTCCGAGGGCGCCGCGCCTGCCAGCAGCAGCCGGATAATGCGCGCGACCAGCAGCCAGGTCTTGCCGCTGCCGGCACAGGCGTCGATCACGACCGAGTTCGCAGGATCGAGCGCGTGACGCAGGAAATCCGCTTCCCGGTCCTCGCTGGCGTGGCCAGCGGCATTGCCGCTCACGAGCGCTCCCAATAATCGCGGCGGCACAGGCCGCGCGCTTCGCAGAACATGCAAACGCCGGCGGCGCCTTGCGCGGGCAGACCCGCGCCCGCGCGGATCTCGGCGATGACCTCGATTACGCGCCCGGCGGTGCGCAGCGCGGCTTCCGCGGGATCGCCCCGGTGCGGCACTGCGCTGACACCGCCGCGCTCGAGCGCGACGTAAGCCAGTTCCGCCGGCGTCCCGGCGCCGCCGAGCAGCAAGGCATAGCTTTCGAGCTGCACGTCTTCACCCGGCTGCTGCGCGCGCTTCTTCAGGAGGTCGGCGTCGCGCGTCTTGTAATCCAGCACCGCGCGGCCGCCGTCAGCGCGAACGTCGATGCGGTCAAGGCGGCCATGAAACGTGAGCGGCGCACCGGCCACGTCGAGAGCCTGCTCGCGCCTGGTTTCGGCCGATTCGAACATCCAGCCGGCAGATTCGCGCCCGCGCTGCCATTCGAGATAATGCGGCGCTATCGCTTCCCACTCGGCTTGGTAGGCGGCGGCCAGCGGATTGCGCCCGCGCAACGGCGCAAATACCGCTTCCCCGAGTCGCGTGAGCAGCGCCAGCGCCTCGGCATCCTTGAGAGCGCCGGCTTCGGGGACCTGCTCGTGAAACGCCTTGAGGATGGCGTGCACGGCTTCGCCGAAGTCGCGCTTGCCGATCTGCTCTTCGACTTCGTCCGCTTCGTTCAAGCGCAGCATGTGACGCGCGAAAAACTGATAGGGACAGGCGACCAGGCTCGCGTACGCGCTGGCGGTCAGGCGTTGCGGCAGCAATCCCGGCGCGCTGGGCCTGGGCGCAGCGCGCGGCGATACGATGTGTTCCGCCTCACGGTCTTCCGCCCCAATGTCCAGCCCACTGTCGCCCGCGCTGTCTTCATCCGGCAGCCAGGCGCCGGGGTGGGCGGCGCGCAATTCATCGCCGAATGCCTGCGCGTGCAGGGTCTGCAGGACGTCGATGAGAGGACCGGGCGCCATCGGCTCGCCGTTACGCCGGGCCTGCCAGCTCACGCGCACTTCGCTGGCGAGCGCCAGCAGCGAAATCAGGTCGCGCCGCAGGGTTTCGGCGGCGGCCTCGGCCGTCGGCAGGCCGAGACTCGCGCGCACGCGCTGGTTGAAGAAGCGCGTCGCGGGCAAGGGGCCGGGCAGATGCAGAGTATCGGCGCCGAGGATCAACACTTTGTCGAACCGCCGCAGGCGGGAGGCGCCGAGTTGGGTGAACGCCGCGGGGCTCGAAATGCCGGTGTCGCGAAAGGTCGCGGCTTCCAGTTCGCCGTTCAGCCAGCGCCGCCACTCGTGAAACGCGAACACCTGGCGGTCGCCGGCAAGCGCTTCGCCGCGGCTTAGCAGCAGCTCGAGTAACTGGCGGCCGGCGGCATCCTGCGCGAGCCCGCCGGCGATACCGAGTATTTGCAGCGCCTGGTCAAGCCGCAACAACCAGGCGCCAAGCGGCACGCCGCTTGCGCGTTCGCGCGCGCGCGGCAGCTGAGCCTGCGCAGCGTTGCGCAGGCGGTCGACGATGGCGTCGAGCCCGGCCGGAGCGCCGTTCTGCCTGAGCGCCGCCGCAATCGCATCCATGCCTTCGATGATATTGGCGCTGCGTATGGTTTTTTCGAGCAGGTGGACCAGTTCGCGGCGTGCGCCGCGCTCGATATCGGACAGGGTAAAGGGCGACTTCAGCAGGTCGAGCAGGTCGCGATGGTAGAAACCCTCCGCCACACAATCCAGCCAGCGCGAAATCACCGTCGCCGCGCTGGTGGTGGAGAGTTTCCAGCCGGCTTCGTCGGCCACCAGGATGCGGCTGCGCTCCAGGAGGGCGCGCAGGCGCCGCGCGGCAAGCCGGTCGAGCGTAACGACTGCAATATGTTTCGCGCCATCCTCCAGCCAGCCGCGAATTGTCAGCGCCGCAGATGTCGCTTCCTGCTCGGCGTCGGCGCAGCCAGCAAGCTTAAGCCTGCCCACGAGTGGGCTCGCAGCGAATTTGCCGCGCAGTGCGCGGGCCCGTTCCCGCAGCGGAGGCGGCGCGGTGGCGCCCGCATTGCTGCCCTCGGCCGGCGGCCACGCCTGTTGCAGCAGCGCGGTTACGCCAGTTACAGCCTGCTCCGGCGCAAATTGCACCAGCGTAACCGCCTCGCGTGAAGCCCAGGCCGAGCAAAACGCTTCCAGTTCAGGCTCCGGCTTTTCGCATGTCACGGCCACCAACGGACCTCGCGCATTCGCCGCAAGCGCGGCGAGCTTGAGCTTGCGGCGCGCCGCCGGCGACGCCGTGCCGGAGGCTTCCAGCGCAAACCATAGTTCATAGACCAGCCGCGCCTCGAAATCGACGCCGCGCCGCACGCCGCTGTCATACGCCGCGCGCAGGGTGTCGCGAAATTGCGCCAGATCGCGCGGCAGGGCGAGGTTGCGCGCGGTCAACTCGTCGAACAAGGCGCCGAGCTCGCGGCAGATCGCCCAGCGCGAGGCGTCGTCGAACCAGCCGCGGCTGCGCAGCGCCCCATACAACCAGGCGGCGCGCGCTGAATCGTGCAGCGCGGCCTCGGTGTCGTCGCCGCCGAGCTGGTGATAAGTGCCGATGCGCGGCAGGAGCAGCACTGGGCGGCCGCTTGCGCGCAACAGGGCGTGCCTGAATTCGACGCCGGCGTGCAGGCTGGGAAGCAGGACCCTGGCATGCGCCAGGTCGGGAATTTTTGCGGCCGCCAGTTCGACGAGCGCCGCCGCCGCCACGGCCAGCAACTCGCCGGGGCCGGCGACTGCTATGACGCGGATCTCAGGGGACAGCGTCATCGGGAGGGCTTGCTGGAAGGCGGCACACGCCGCTGGATGATAAGCGCGGACCGGCGCAGCAGCTGTTCTCTACTTTTCCAACTGTTGCAGCTTATCCTTGACCTTGGCCCACTCGTCCGCGTCCGCCGGCGCGTCCTTGCGTTCAATAATGGGCTTCCAGCCCTTGGCAAGCTCGGCGTTCATCGCGATGAACTTCTTCTGGTCCTCCGGCACGTCGTCCTCCGCGTAAATCGCCTCCACCGGGCATTCGGCCACGCACAGCGTGCAATCGATGCACTCGTCGGGGTCGATCACCAGGAAATTGGGGCCCTCGCGAAAGCAGTCGACGGGGCAGACATCGACGCAGTCGGTATATTTGCACTTGATACAGCTTTCCGTCACCACATAGGTCATGATTGCCGTGCCACAGGGGAATACATAACGCGATCCATAACGCGAGGTCGGGAATAAATATTTTACCACAGCGGAATATCGGCTCCGCCCTTGAAATTTCGCGGCGGGATACTATATTGGCTGCACACCCCATCCAACAACCGAGGGCATCATGAGCGAGCAACCAACACCGCGCCAATCGACAGAGCACAACGTGAGCGCGCACATTCACCACGTTACCGATGATTCCTTCGAACCGGAAGTGCTGCAGGCGCAGCTGCCGGTGCTGGTCGATTACTGGGCGGAATGGTGCGGGCCCTGCAAGATGGTGGCGCCGATTCTCGACGAGCTGGCCAAGGACTATGCGGGCCGGCTGAAAATCGCCAAGCTCGACATCGATAACAACGACAAGGTGGCAGCGCGCTACGGCGTGCGCGGCATCCCGACGCTGATGCTGTTCAAGAACGGCGCGGTGGCGGCGCAAAAAGTGGGCGCGCAATCGAAGTCGCAGCTCACGGCGTTCCTCGACTCCAACATCTGAAGGCGAAGCGGGAACGGCAACAGGCCGCAAGCGAACCTTGCGGCCCAGGTTTCTGCTTTTATCCGAGTCTTTTTCTGTCTCGCTGATTGCTTGCGCCGCGCCACCCCCGGCGCGGCATTCCGCACGTGTTGACAGCCCGCTTTTTACGGGCTATTCTGCCAATTGAACGCCCGTCGCACTCCCGTTCTTCCGTTTCACTTCACACGAAAATAATCTTCGGGCTTCCGTCCCGTATTGTTCTTTGCCGCGCAAGGCAGCAGCTGCGCGCGCGCCGACGCAGGTCTTTCACCCACCATGCAATTATCCGAGCTCAAGAACCATCATGTCAGCCAACTGCTGGAGATGGCGGTCGCCAACGATATTGAAGGCGCCAACCGGTTACGCAAGCACGAACTGATTTTTGCGCTGCTGAAGAACCGCGCCAAAAAGGGCGACAGCATATTCGGCGACGGCACCCTGGAAGTCCTGCCCGACGGTTTCGGCTTCCTGCGCTCTCCCGACACTTCCTACCTCGCCGGCACCGACGACATCTACGTCAGCCCCAGCCAGATCCGGCGCTTCAACCTGCATACCGGCGACACCATAGAAGGCGAAATCCGCACGCCGAAGGACGGTGAACGCTATTTCGCGCTGGTCAAGGTCGACAAGGTCAATTCCGAGCCACCGGAGAACTCCAAGCACAAGATCCTGTTCGAAAACCTGACGCCGCTGCACCCGGACAAGGCGATGGTGCTGGAACGCGACGACGCCAGGAGCGAGGAAAACATCACCGGCCGCATCATCGACATCGTGGCGCCGATCGGCAAGGGCCAGCGTGGACTGATCGTATCGCCGCCCAAGGCCGGCAAGACCGTGCTGATGCAGCACGTGGCGCACGCCATCACCACCAACCAGCCCGACGTGATCCTGATCGTGCTCCTGATCGACGAGCGGCCCGAGGAAGTGACGGAAATGACGCGCTCGGTGAAAGGCGAAGTGGTCGCCTCCACGTTCGACGAGCCGGCGACGCGCCACGTGCAGGTCGCGGAAATGGTCATCGAGAAAGCCAAGCGCCTGGTCGAGCACAAGAAAGACGTGGTGATCCTGCTCGATTCCATCACCCGCCTGGCGCGCGCCTACAACACCGTGGTGCCGGCTTCCGGCAAAGTGCTCACGGGCGGTGTCGATGCCAACGCATTGCAAAGACCCAAGCGCTTCTTCGGCGCCGCGCGCAACATCGAGGAAGGCGGCTCGCTCACCATTATCGCGACCGCCCTGATCGACACCGGCAGCCGCATGGACGACGTGATTTACGAGGAGTTCAAGGGCACCGGCAATATGGAAATCCACCTCGACCGGCGCATGATGGAAAAACGCATCTACCCGGCGATCAACGTCAACCGCTCGGGCACGCGCCGCGAAGAGCTGCTGATCAAGCCTGAAGTGCTGCAGAAAATCTGGATCCTCAGAAAGCTCCTGTATCCGATGGACGACCTGGATGCCATGGAATTCCTGCTGGACAAGGTCAAGGCCACCAAGACCAACTCGGACTTCTTCGACTCGATGCGACGCGGCTAAGCAGGTTGAAAATCGGGAAACCGCTCCCATCTAGCGTT
>Ga0181537_10004587_pt1 | contig 11436 bp, 3 predicted proteins | sample PEATcosm2014_Bin_39_FD_119765 | JGI IMG/M metagenome (GOLD analysis project Ga0181537, IMG submission 119765) | Peatland microbial communities from MTU Mesocosm Facility, Houghton, MI, USA - PEATcosm2014_Bin23_10_metaG | ecosystem: Environmental > Terrestrial > Soil > Wetlands > Peat | place... | reverse complement strand
CCTGGTGGCAACGCTCAAGGGACGCCATGCCGACAAGGAAAACAACCGGCTCACCGCCGACCTCACTTTTCCGACCTTCGATCTGAGCTACACGATGGAAGTCACAGCGGAACCAGGCGGCGTGAGGGTCAGCATCAATCTCGACAAGCCGCTTGCGCAGAAACTGGCCGGCCGCGCGGGCTTCAACCTGGAGTTTCTGCCTTCGATTTACATGGGTAAGACTTATCTTGTGGACGGAACCCAGGCCGGCATCTTCCCGCGAACGCCGAATGACCCGATGGTCAAAGTACTGCCTCTGGCCGACGAACCGAAAAAGGCGTACTACCTTGAGGACTGGGATAAGGCCAAGGGATACATGCAGCCATTGCCGTTTGCCCAAGGAAAGAGCATCACACTGGGGCTCGATGATGCGATCTCTCGGGTGAACGTAACTTCAGACACGGCCGACCTCATGCTGTTCGATGGACGAGACCGCGCGCCGAACGGCTGGTTCGTTTTGCGTTCGCTGATCCCTTCAGGGAAGACCACCGGGGCCATCGTATGGCACATCCGACCGGACGTGATTCCGAATTGGACGCGTCCGCCAGTGATCGCACACAGCCAGGTAGGTTATGCCCCGGGATTCTCCAAGGTGGCAGTTCTCGAACTTGACCCGAAGTACGACGGTCCGAAAACGGCGAAAGTACTGCGTCTAATGGAGGACGGATCGTACAAGCAGGTGTTCGAGGGCCCAATCACGCCTTCAACACCGTGGCTTCGGTATGTCTATTCGAAGTTCGACTTCACCCCGGTGAAGGACGCCGGACTTTATGTCGTCGAGTACGCGGACCAGCGGACGGCGCCGTTTCCTATTTCCAATGACGCTTACGCGAAAATCTGGCAGGACAGCCTCGACCATCACCTTGCCGCGCAGATGGATCATGTTTCCGTTCGCGAAGGCTACCGCATGTGGCACGGAGCTTCGCACCTGGATGATGGCCGTATGGCGCCCGTGGTCGGGGAGCAATTCGACGGCTGGAATCAGGCAACGGCAACCGACGGAAAGTACAAAGGCGGCGATCGCATTCCCGGGATGAACGTGGGCGGCTGGTACGATGCCGGCGACTACGATCTTGAGGAGCCGGCGCAACTCAGCGTGATTCAGAGTCTGGCGCTGGCGTATCGCGAATTTCATCTCGATTACGACGAGCTTAGCGTGGATGAGGCCGCGCGCGAGGTTGAGATGCACCGTCCCGATGGTGTGCCGGACACGGTCGAGCAAGTCAAGCACGGGGCACTGCTCATACTGGCGCAGTTCCACAACATTGGTCACGCGATCCGCGGCACTCATGAACCAGACCTACGCCAGTACACACAGATTGGCGATGGAGCTTCGAAAACCGACGGGCGCATCTACGACCCAAAGCTCGGCCCGAACGAAGTGAAGGGCGACTACTCGGGCAAGCCGGACGATCGCTGGATTTTTACATCGAATAATCCGTTCTTCCAGTGGAACGCCATCGCAGCGCTGGCGGCGGCGGCCGATGTGTTGAAAGGCTGGGATGACAAATTAGCGAACGACTGCCTCGATGTAGCGATCAAAGCATGGAACGACGAGAAAACTCATCCGACGCCGGTGGGTGGTGGCTTCGGCGGAGCTCCGGCAGGTGCTTCCGGCGGTGTTCTGGCCGCTTCGCAGGGTGTGGTGGGTGGGGCGCCAGCCAGTCATAACAGAACAGGCAATGCTGGCGCTTCGGCAAGTGCTGCCTCGACGAACGCGCCAACAGCTCCGCAGCCCAGCTTTGATCGCAATGCGTTCAATGCCGGGCTGGAATGGACTGCGGCTCTGGAACTGGCCATTGCGACGCATGGCGCTGAGCCCTACAAGTCTCGTCTCCAGGAGTTGTTTCCCCAGATGATCGCGCAGCAGCAGATCGGACCGCGTGGCTGGACAGCGGTTCGGGCATTGCCTTATCTCGATCCGGCCGCGAGAGATCAAATGCGTGAAGCAGTGAAGACATATATGGCGGGTCTGGACAAGCAGTTAGACGCGACGCCGTTTGGCGTGCCCCCGAGCCTCGGTGGCTGGGGCGGATCGGGCGCAGTGGTGGATATGGCCATAAGGATGTACTTCCTCCACAAGACGTTTCCGGATCTTGTGGGCCCCGAATACACGCTGCGCGCCGTCAACTACATTCTCGGCACTCACCCGGTATCGAGCACTTCGTATGTCGCTGGCGTGGGGACGGTCTCGAAGACCAAGACCTACAGCAACAATCGGGGCGACAACTCATACATTCCGGGTGCAGTGATTCCGGGATACATAATCATCAAGCCGGATTTTCCGGAGTGCATCGACGACTACGGATTTCTGTGGTTCGAGGATGAAGCCGTCGTGGCCGGTTCGGCAAGCTGGGTCGTCGCCGGCAACGCCGCGGAAGCGATTGTGAAGGAATCAAAGTAACTGGAAGCATCCGACATACCCATGGGCTACCGACTCTGTTTGACAAAGCGATCGGAACATTACTGTTCCCGAAACTAAGGGCGTACACCGTCAGGAGAAAGTGCGGTCAATCTTGGTTAGTCCGCAGCCATTCCCTGCGCTTCGGGCTCCCAATTCTTGTCGCACAACGATTCTTCTGCGGCATTGAGTTTTTCGCCCCGCAGTTGTGCTTCCAATGCCGCCAGTTGTGCTTCAATGTCGGCGGAGGCTTTCCGCTTGCGAATGACTTCCTCCCGATAGCGGCGGAGGAAATAATCGATCGTCTCGACTCGAATTCGTATCGAGCCGGACGGCTTGTTCTCGTCGAGATCTTTAAAGCAGAAATACGGCGTTCCCGACTGCTCGATGATGCCTTCGATGACTCCATAAATCGGAGCATCGTGGCCGCACTTGAAACTCGACATTTCGAGTGCTACCAGGTTGGGATGACGCGCCGTAAACTTTGCCGCCCAAACTTTATGGTTCGTGCTGCACGAATAAGAATTTTTCCATGCATCGGTAATATCGAGCGGACTTGTAACCACTCCGGCTCGGACTTCTTCGCCGAACAGACGTTCGAGAAGATCGTCGTCGATGGGCAGGGTATTCTGCGAAAAAATCGGATAACCGAGCTTCTGGAACTCCTCCAGGATCTCATGGTTGAGTCCCGGATCGTGATGGTAAGGTCGGCCCAACATCACGATGCCAATTCGATCTTCGGCCTCCAGCTGATCCAGTACTTGCCGCGCCCTGCGTCGGATGCTCGACTCATAGTCGCTCAACGCCACAAATCCAGACTCCACTGCCCGATCGTTCTCTTCCAGCGACAGGCCCATTGTCGTCTGCCATGCAGTCAACATCTGGTGCGCGAATAGTTTTCGGTCGGCGAAGTTCAGCACTGGATCGATGTATTTCAGATTGTTCTCGGCGAAAACATCGTTCTCTTTCGTGAACGCAGCCTTTACCGTCTCCGGAGTCGCCGTCACTGTGGGACATGCGTTCGCGCCGACGATCTTCACGAGCGGCGAATGCAACACGTCGTACATGGGAAAGAAAATCGCATCCAGCGGCTTCTTGCGGTGTTTCTCCTGAATGAGGTTGTAAACGTGCGAGATCCCAATTTTGGCGGGGAAGCACGGATCGATGGCGCCGCGGCTCGCGCCGGCCCTGTAAAGTTCAGAACTCGTATAGTCCGAGTAAATGATGTTTTCTGGCTGTACGCCCAGACTCTCAAAGTAAGCATTAAAGAGCGGAGCGTAGGTGTAGATATTCAGTACCCGCGGAATACCGATGCGTAACTTCTTTCGATTCTCCATCAGGGCACGCCGCTCTTTTGTCCCCTTGCTCCAACCTGCCCATCCGCGTGTCGGAAGCGCATCCGCTACGCTCTTTGCATTGGTTGGCCGGAACACTTCCTTCGAAGCGTAGTCGACGAAGTTCGGATGCGCGGCGCGGATGGTGTCGAGTCCGGCCTTGATTCCTTTCATGTCGTTGACATCTTCCACCGTGCCTTTTTCGCAGGTCGCGATAATCAGGCGCTGCTCGCCGTGCATCAATGGAACCTTCGTGACTTTTTGGACGGGCACAAAGCTGAGATCGTTCTTCGGCTGCGTCCGAATATCGATGAAAGTCCGCAAGCAGTCGTTCTTGCAGAAATGGCACCGAGTGTCTTCGTTGCGCGTTGTCCGATACTCGATCTTTCGCACCGCGTCGAGCCCAACGAACGTAGTGGTCTGACCGTTCCGCCACAGGCGTAGGGATTCTTGCGCTGCGCCGATCGCTCCCGATTCACCGCAATGCTCGTGAACGATGATCTCAGGTTGCTTACCGGTCGCCCGAAAGCTGTTCCGGATGAAATCAACCTCGGCCTTTACCACGGCGAGATTATTCTGCGTCCCACCCTGCAGAACGAAGCGCGACCCTAACGCTGCTAGATTTGGAATGCTGGCAACATAGAGAAAAACATTCTTCGGGAGAACCGCCGCCAGTCCGGCGAGAATTTCTTCCGCCCTCCAACCCTGGCGCTGGAAGTTCACAATGTCGGACTGCATGAACACGGCGCATCCATACCCGAAAACAGGCATAGCTTGCGCAGAGAAGGCGAGGTCGGCGTATTGAGTTACGTTCAGACCAAAGCCTTCTGCCGTCGATTGCAGGAAGTATCCGTTTCCGGCGGAGCATTGGGTATTCAGCTTAAAATCTTTCACGCGCCCGTTGTGGAGGATGATGATCTTGATATCCTGCCCACCCACATCGACGATGACATGTGGATCTTCATAGAACTTGAGCGCGGATTCTGTATGCGCGACGGTCTCGACGAGGGCGACATCGGCGTTGAGGACGTCTTTCAGAATGTCCTTCGCGTAACCTGTCGTCGCGACGCCCAGAACTTCCAACTTGGCATTTTGCGCTTCCACTTGGCCGCGCAAGTTCTCGAACATCTCGATCGTGTCTTGAATCGGGTTGCCATTCGAAAGTTGGTACGACTTGCACAGGATGTCGCCGTTTTCATCCAGCAAGACGGCTTTGGTTGAGGTCGACCCACCATCGATTCCGATGAAGCCCCCGACCGTCGTGCCGCTCTGAAAAACCGCCGGCGAGAATTTCTTTCGCCGGTAGGCATCCTTGAAAACGTCCAGATCTTCGGGCCCCTCGACCAACCCCTTGCCGCCCGATTTCGCTTTTTCCTCCTGCCGTCCAAACTCGATGTAGTGAATCAGCTTCTCGTAACCGCAGTAGCATCCGATGCAGTCTTCTTCACTGCGGCCGAACTCGACGGCGCCTAGAGCGGCGAAATACTGGGCGTTCTGAGGGACCTTGATCAGGTCTTCCGGCTTGGCGCCATCGGGCACGGCCACTTTGCGCTCTTGCCACATGCGCGGGATATTTGCCTGCCAAGCCTCTCGCATTCCTCGAATGAAGCTATTCGGCCCCCCCAACAGCAGCACATGTGGGCGCAAAGTATGACCGCGGGTAAGTACGCTGAGGTTCTGCAACACGATCGCTTCAAAGAGGGACGCCATCAACTCGTCCGGCGGAGTTCCCACCTTCTGAAGACCGTTGATGTCAGTTTCGGCGAACACGCCGCATTTGCCGGCGACTTTGTGCAACTTGACGCCGTGATACTTCTGCTCCGCAAGTAAGTCTGTCGGAATTTTCAGCTTGGCATTGATCTTGTCGATCACTGCGCCTGTCCCTCCGGCGCACTTGTCGTTCATCGACGGGATCTTTTTCTTGCGGCCAGTCTCATCGTCATCTTTGAAAACGATGATCTTGGCATCCTGGCCGCCAAGCTCAATCACCGAGTACACCTCAGGATGCAGCTTTTCAACTGCCAGAGAGACTGCCGTGACTTCCTGCACGAACTTTGCGCCAATCTGCTCTGCAATACCGGTGCCGCCCGAGCCAGTGAGAAATATTCGCGTGTTATGGCGATTGATCCCGACCTCGGCTTCCATGCGCTTCAGGAATTCCAAAGTCTTCTCGGGTTGTTTCGTCTCGTGGCGTTGGTAGTCCTGCCACAGAACCTTGTCTGTTGCAGCGTCCACGACCACCGCCTTTACCGTGGTCGAGCCCACATCGAGCCCCACCAGGAACTGAGTATTGTGGTCATGAGGTTTTTGGGCGTGCTGGGTTTGCTGGATCGACGAAGCTGCGGTTTGGACACCGGCGATCTGGATCAGCTGCGGGCCTTTGTGATCGTGCATTACGTCCTCTCTCTTCCAGAAACAACAGAGACTCTCACCACCGAGATCGAGGAGGTCGCAGAGAGAGACATAAGTGTTGGTTCTGCGCTCTCCGTGATCTCGGCGGCCATTGAGTTTAATCGCCAGACATCGCAGGTACTGTATCTACCCTCAGTCTCGACCGTTTCCAGAAATGTGTGTCGCGATCGATGCGCTTGCCCACATGCAGAATGAATTGTGCCGCAGTTCCGGCTACGCCCTCAGTGTGAGGTACCTGATAAAACGGGCGCTTCAGTTCGGGGTGTTCGTCGATGTACTCGCGGATCTCCGCCATGCTCTTGCCGGTAGATTTTAGGCACCCCTCGAATTCGGCCTTGGCCTTGACCTTGGCTTCTCCGAGTGCCATCTGCACGCGGCTATGAGCATTGACTTCACCCTCGCCGGAGGTTTCGATCGGAAGGAAGATCATGTCCTTGAACTTGTTGATCACCGCCGACTGGACACCGTCCGATTGCGATGACGGCATGCATCCGAAAGGCTTCAAAGCGAGGACCATGTGACACATCTTGTGTACCGTGTAATACACGTTCTTGCCGACTTCGAGATGCCCTTCACCGCCGCGCGCGAACTGGTTGTAGAACGGATCCGCCAGCTCTGCCAGCTCCGTTTGTGGAGCGAGATGATGCGTGATACCACCCATATTCTTGATCGTTCGGTGATAGAAGAAATTCCACATACGCTCGCCAGCCCCGATCCCCCACAGCTTTTTCCGAAGTCCGATGTAGTTGGCGAACTGCTTCTTCAGCTCATACCACTCCGGATTACGATGCGGACGGTTGACCGGCCACTTCGCCTTGGCATGCGCCTTGGCCTGATACATCAAGTACGCAACCCAGGTGGCAATCGGTTCGACGAGCACCTGTGCGCCCTCGCGCTCCAGGAAATCAAACATGTGGAAGTTGCCATCGCCTTCGGTAAGTTGAGCCCAGAACTCGCCCGTGATCTTCACTAACGGTTTCACCCGCGTACGATCGACCTCGATCGCGTTCATTTTTTCTCTCGCGTTGTGGAGGGCCTTCAGATAGTCTTTGCCCCACATGTGCTCATGCCATTTACCAAAGACGTTGAACGTGTTGCGAAGGATCTTGTTGCTTTTGAACTTAGGTTTCGCCCAATCTGGCGCGCGCTCTTCAATCTCAAATGACTTTCGATTTTTCAAGTCTTCGCACAGCCCGTCGACCATCTCGCGGAATACACGATCCGTCTGCCCCTTTTGTGCCTCATACGGACGGATCTGATAAATCAAATCGTTGATCACATCGCCCAAGTGCATCGCATTGAGCATCCCGAAGCCGAAGTCGATGGTGAATTTCAATCCTGGCTCGCCGGAAGCAGCCTTGATGCCGTCGCTGTCTTTGAACAAGAGCACGCGGAAACCATCGAACCCCGCATTCTTCAGGGCGAAGCGATATTCCGCCTCGTACATACCGAAGCGGCACGGACCGCATGAGCCCGCGGTGAAGAAAACGTAGTTGTCCAGAATCTGCTGGCGCGGCAATCCTTCTTTTTCAAGAAACTGGAGGTACTGAACCAGATTGCCTACCGTGAAATAAGTAGGATTGCACTGCCCGTTGTTGCCGAACTCTTTGCCCGTTTGAAATGCAGGAACATCGGGAACCGGAAGCTTCTCGCACCGATATCCGCAGCCCTGAAAAACGGCGCGAATCAAATCCTCGTGCTTCCAGGTGAATCCACCAAATAGGATTGTCACGCGGCCGCGCTCTTCCGCCGTGAAGGCGCGTTCAACAGGACGATGGAAGTGTGTGGGCTGATCGAGTCCGGCAATCTTTCTCAGACGAGTGCGCTCTGCCGCGAGACGTTCTTTGATCTCCGAGTCATTCTCAATGTGAACGAGATGTGTCGCCATTTCTTCCTCCGGCGTGGAACTTTTTATCTGAATTTAAGTTTGGAATTGGCTAACGCGGGCGGGGTTCGGAACCGGTCGAGACATTTCCTGCCTGAAACGCTCTCGGCGCAGTAAGAAGTAGTTCTCGAGCAAACTTCAGACCTGCTGAATAGCAACATCCGAACTCCAGGAAACACTTGGTTGAGAGCCAAGTCTTACGTCCGTGCAACTCGTCGAGGAGCGAGCACCGAACGCCGATAGAATGTCCGCTCTTAGAGACAGACAGTTCGGGAGGCGGTTGCCTCAGTTTAGTTCCCCAAGCAGAAATGCGATGGACGAAGGGGCCCGAAGTCCAATAACTCTTTCTAGCAAAATTGGAAGCTCGATTCAAGTGCGGAAAACTGCTGAGGGCGATGAGAATTTTGTATTCGACGTGCGTTCACAACCCGCAAAGTTATATGCCGCCCTCGATCCTGGCCGCAGGGGTGGGCACCTCAGCAGGTGAAGTTGATTTAAATCACCAGTTCTGCAGAACTATTCAACGTATTCTTTTGACCAAACATCGCTGCGGCAGAGAAATAAATGCGTTCGGCTGGCGAAGGTCCAAGGTGGTTAAGATAGTAAACGTTTGCTTCCGCCAGTGCTACAATTTTGAAAATGCTCCCCGGGCCGTTGTCGTTCCGTTGTTTGTCTCGGTACTTCGAAGGAACGCGCGTTTCGCTCATCTACGTCCTCTATTTCTTTCTTGCCCTTGTCTCAACAGCGCTGACGTGGTCGCAGCATAGTTCTGCCACCGTCAATATTCGGGTGCATGCTGATCAGACCGATGGCACCACGCCACCGGTTTGGAGATTCGTCGGATACGACGAGCCGAATTACACCTACACTCCGAACGGAAAAAAGCTTCTCGCCGAACTTTCGGCGCTCAGCCCAGTGCCGGTCTACGTGCGCGTGCACAATCTCCTTACGACTGGCGACGGATCTGCGTCTCTGAAGTGGGGTTCGACGGATGTTTATAAGGAAGATGATGCAGGAAATCCGGTTTACAGCTGGACAATTCTCGACGAGATTTTCGACACGTTTCGAGCTACAGGCGTTAAACCCCTAGTCGAAATCGGTTTCATGCCAGAGGCTCTCTCTACTCATCCGCAGCCTTATCGTCACAACTTTCCTCATGGTGAACTCTTCACCGGATGGGCTTATCCACCAAGGGATTACCAGAAATGGTCAGAGCTGGTTTTTCAGTTTGTCCGCCATTTGCGTGAGCGCTATGGCGATGCCGAAGTTAAGACCTGGCTGTGGGAAGTCTGGAATGAACCAGACATCGGATATTGGAAAGGAACTCCAGAGGAATACTTTAAGCTTTATGATTTTTCGGTGAACGCTGTTTTGCGCGCGCTGCCGGAGGCCCGCATCGGCGGTCCCGACAGTACAGGTCCCGCGTCCCCGAAAGCCGCTGAGTTCTTGCGTTCTTTCTTGGATCATTGCGCCCATCAGAAGAACTTCGCAACAGGCAAAACTGGCTCCCATCTGGACTTCATCTCTTTTCATCCCAAAGGCTCGCCAGAATGGTTGAACGATCACGTCCGAATGGGCATCGCGCATCAACTTGCCGCAACCGAAGACGGTTTCAAGATCGTCGAATCGTTCCCTGAGTGGCGCCAAACTCCGATCGTACTCGGCGAATCAGATCCAGAAGGATGTGCAGCTTGCTCTGCCAAGAACAATCCTCTTAACACCTATCGCAATGGTCCCTTGTATGCGGCCTACACGACCGAGGTGTTGAGCAGAATTTATGCGTTGTCTGAAAGCGAGCACATCAATTTTCTCGGCGCCGTGACATGGGCCTTCGAGTTCGAGAATCAGCCGCCATTCGAAGGCTTCCGAGAGTTGGCCACCAACGGGATTGACAAACCCGTCCTGAATGCCTTCCGCATGTTCGGCCTGTTGGGAAACGAGCGACTCAAGGCCACGAGTACTGGAGCGTTAACAACCCAAGAGGTAGTCCGCGACGGGGTCCGAAGCGAGCCCGACATCAACGTGATCGCCACTCGAAAGGAACATGAGATCGACGTCTTGATCTGGAACTATCATGATGACGACCTCGCGGCGCCGCCTGCCTCGATCGATCTCGAAGTCGACGGGCTGCCAAAAGCGCTGAGGCAAGGAGTGCTTGAGCATTTTCGGATCGATTCCAATCACAGCAATGGATTTACCGCTTGGAAAGAATTGGGATCGCCACAGTCTCTGTCGCCTGAACAGGTCGAACAATTGCAAGAAAAAGGCCAGTTACAACTTCTGGATCCGCCGCGACAGATCACGATCGAACGTGGATTGATGCAGCTGAAGTCCGAATTACCCCGGCATGGCCTCTCCCTCGTTCGCCTCACGTGGTGATGGCTGATACGATTCTTATCAGCGAGCCTGGCCGATCGCCGACTGCAGCACAAAGCCAACCGCTTCTTTCCGGTCTGAAACGCTATTCACGCAGCTTCACTTCGCAGGATACGATTGCGTCTTCTGTGTCCGTGAATTGAATACTTCGAATCTCCCGTCGGGCTGCGCTGTCAACTGCAGATAGTTACCTGTATCGGTGCCTTCGAGATTGGCGATAAATTCCGAGGCAACATTGTGCGCAGCTCCCCCCTCCTCCGAAAAATGAAGCTGCCAAAGGTTCTCAAGTCCGGGAGACTTCTCGATGATGTCCCAAACCGAAGGAGTGCCACCCTTCTTAGCGCCATTGTCCATGATCGCGACGCGTGGTGTGATTCCGTACACTAGCGCTGGACTGCTGCTCTGGTTCCATCCGTGGTGCGAGACGATATAAATGTCGATTTTCCCAAGCTTGTTCTTTGGACACATGAGCTGCATTTCTTCGTCTTTGGTCAGGTCCCCTAGGTCGAGGATTCTGAGCTTGCCGAACGTTATAAGTGTCCCAACTGAGCGTCGATTTTCCGTCTGATCCGTGGGATACTGCTCAGCGTTCTTGCAACTCGAATTCTCCTCTCCGGTGCCCGGAAGCGGATCGCTCAAAACCACCCCATCTGCACTCACGATCGTCGCCTTCATTCCACGGATGGGCAACGGATCTCCGGGCTTGGCAAGGATGTGCTTGTACTTCCCCGTGCTCATCAGTTGTTGGTATGCCTTCCAGACCTGCACGGTCGGTTTGTCGGTGCTTTCGCGGTTTTCACCGTGATCGATAAAGGTTCCGATGGGAATACGCGCGGCAAGTTGAGGCGCTCCACCAACATGATCCTCATGAAAGTGTGTGATGAGGACATAATCGATCTTGTTGACTCCCGCATTCTTCGCGGCGGCAACAATTCGATCCGCGTCCCGTCCGTCGTATCCTGGCCAGCCAGTATCGATGAGCAAAGTTT
>Ga0181537_10004586_pt1 | contig 11439 bp, 9 predicted proteins | sample PEATcosm2014_Bin_39_FD_119765 | JGI IMG/M metagenome (GOLD analysis project Ga0181537, IMG submission 119765) | Peatland microbial communities from MTU Mesocosm Facility, Houghton, MI, USA - PEATcosm2014_Bin23_10_metaG | ecosystem: Environmental > Terrestrial > Soil > Wetlands > Peat | place... | reverse complement strand
ATTTCATAGCAGGCAGTTGGCGCGCAGGCGGCGAAGGCGAGCACGCCTCCGACGGCTCCAGCCTTAAGCAGAGCGTGAAGTTTGTGCCCGGAGCCTACCAGGGCCTGGAAGCCGACCTCCTTGTGACGCGTACGCAGACCGCCGATGACTTCCACGGCTGCGGAAGACGGCTTGGAGACGGCGGAGCGCGAGGCGTCGGATGACGCTGACGCTGCCGGGCGCGAGGCGGTTGCGGCCAAGGCTCCGGCGCTGACGAACTCGCCTACCGGTGCGGCGGTGGCCTGCCGGATCATGCGTCCGGTGACAGGCTGGAATTCGTGGGTCACGCGTACTTCGCGCTTGATGTGGCGGGTGTGCTGCACGATGCGCTCGACCTTCGCCAGATCGCCTGAGGATTCCTTGATGCCGATGATATTGTGATGTTCGGCGAGTTCGGAGATCAACTCTACGGGCAGATCGTAGCCAGTACACTGCGGGAAGCTGTAGAGCACCACGGGTAGCGGAGAACGATCGGCAACGGTGCGAAAGTAGTTCAGCATGGCTGGCGCAGTCATCTGGGCGCGATAGTAATGCGGCGTGCGCACCATGGCAGCGTCATAACCGAGTGAGGCCGCGAACTCGCAGGCCTCCACCGTCTCCAGCACAGACTCATGACCGCAGCCTGCGATCATCACCTTGTGAGGTGCTGCGGCGGCGATGGCGGTGCGGAGAACCTGGCGCTGCTCTTCGCAATTGAGCATGACGGCCTCACCGGTTGAACCGATAACCACAAGCCCGGTGATAGGGCCGCGAGTGTAGCGCTCGACATTGTGCTCCAACTTTTTGAGGTAGAGGCGACCGTCGGCGTAAAAGGGCGTAGTAAGGGCGGGAAGAATTCCGTTGAGCAACATGGTCCAGCTAATTGTATTGCAAGCTGGGGAGCAAAAGGAAACCCGGCCGGGGCCGGGCGAAGTGAAGCAATTCAGGGGAAGAATGATTGACCAACACAGGAGAGGTCAGAGCGATTGGAAGATGAGGAACTCATGGAGGCAAATTCCGAACAACTTCCGTAGATAAACAATGGCGTAGTTTGCAACTGAATGGAAATTCATTCTTTCTATGGCGTGGATAAGGAAAGTTGTTGGATCGCTAACTCCCTATGTTTGAGGCATATTGAAAGAATATTGCAAGAGTGCATGCGCCGAACTTTCATGAATGTTTACGCCCGTTGCGGCTGGCAGCACCGGGCGTAAAGGTCAAAGCAACTGGCACGCAACTACTTCGTCTGGAGCTGTTGCTCCGCCTGCCGACGGGCGATCTCTTCCTTGCTCACGTCTTCGACATGGGTCGCGACCCACCACCAGTTCCCTGCGTGGTCCTCGAAACCTCCGCTGCGGTCGCCATAGAATTGATTTGCGACTGGCATCAGGCTCTTGGCACCGGCGGCAATGGCGCGCTGGAAGGTGGTATCCACATCGGGAAGATAGACATAAATAGTTTGAGGCCGCGGTGTGAACTTCTCATTGGCCTGACCAACCATGATCTTGGAATCCCCAAGCTGAAGTTCAGCGTGTTGCAGCGTTCCATCCGGGCGATTGTGCCGCTCAAACATCTTGGCCCCAAAGACCTCCTGCAGGAAGCTCAGCATTTTTTCCCCATCCGGCACGGTGAGGTACGGGGTTAGCGTGTGATAACCATCGGGAATTGCTTTTGCCATTGCTACCTCCACATTCGTTGGAAGCATAATGCCATGAACATGACGAAATAAATCAGCCTGATCTGCAAGAAACAAAGCTGAACAGCGGAGAGTTCCGCGCATCGTTTGCAGCTTATGAGCATCCAACTGAAGTTATGGGGAAAACAGAAACAGCAGTGCTCGGGGGAGGATGCTTCTGGTGCGTGGAAGCCGCCTTGCTACAGCTTAAAGGCGTGCTAAGCGTCGAGAGCGGGTACATGGGCGGAGAGGTTGACCAGCCCACTTATGAGCAGGTTTGCAGCGGAAAGACCGGGCACGTTGAAGTGGTCCGCGTGGAGTTTGACCCTGAGGTAATTGCCTACCGTGAGTTGCTGGAAGTGTTCTTCACTGCGCACGACCCGACGACGCTGAACCGGCAGGGCAATGATGTCGGCACACAATACCGTTCGGTGATCTTCTACCTGAACGGACAACGCAAAGTGGCCGAGGAAGTGATTGCAGAACTTACGGCAGAGAAGATTTTTGACGCTCCGATTGTGACCGCAATCGAACCTGCGCGCACCTTCTGGAAGGCCGAGGGATACCACCAGAACTACTTCGCCAATAACTCCCACCAACCGTACTGCTTATTCGCCGTGGCTCCCAAAGTGGCAAAGGTACGAGCGAAGTACGTGGAGCGGATCAAGCGCGCCGGGTAGGCTGAGTTTCCGCCAGCACAGGCGTCCCTTGCGGGACGCTTTTTCTGGTGCAAAATCCGCGCTCAGGCCAGGTTCGCGGTCTGTGGACGGCCGCTCAGCTCAGAAAGAGTGGATAACATGGTGCCAAGTGAGAAAGGCTTCTGAAGGAAGATCGTAGGGCAGCCATTGCATTCTTCATAGCTGAACATCTGGTCGGCATAACCGGACAATACCAGAACCCGCAGATGGGGAAGAGCCTTGGAAGCGTTGCGAACAAGCTCCCGTCCGCCCATGCGGGGCATTATGAGGTCGGTGATCAGGTACTCAACTTCTGCGTGACCTGCCAGAATTTCCATGGCTTCTACACCATCACACGCGGAGAGCACGCTGAAGCCGTGGTTACAAAGTTGTTCAGAGATAGCCTCGCGCAGAGCATCCTCGTCCTCCACTACCAGCACTAGACCAACGTCAGTTTTGGACTGGGCGGTGAAGGACTCTGTAGAGGGACTTGCTGAGGCACGACAGCGTGGCAGGTAAACTCGGAATGTCGCGCCCTCTCCCGGCGCGCTCTCCACGCGAAGGTGACCGCCAGACTGTTCCACGACGCTGTAAACAGTTGAGAGCCCGAGACCGGTTCCCTTTCCCACAGCCTTGGTGGTGAAAAACGGCTCGAAGAGCTTCTCCTGCGCTTCGAGAGGAATACCAACGCCAGTGTCGGTAACGGAGATTTCCACGTACCCCTCATTGAGGCGGAAGTTGCGGCTGGTGAGAGTCAGCAAGCCGCCATTGGGCATAGCATCACGTGCATTGACGCAGAGATTGATAATTACCTGCACGATCTGATCGGCGTCGGCCATAACGCGCCAGAGATCGGAGGCAAGGTCGCATTTGAGTTCAATGTTCTCTCCGATGAGGCGGCGCACCATGTTACTGGTTTCGGTCAGGATGGTATTGCAATCAAGAACCTTCGGAGCAAAAACCTGCTTGCGGCTGAGTGTCAGTAGCTGGCGGGTAAGAGCCGAAGAGCGCTCCGCCGCACGCAGGATGCCGTCAGTGTGTTTGCGAAGTGGATCGCCTTCCGGCAAATTGGCGGCCAGCAGTTCTGCATAGCTCGTCATCACCATGAGCATATTATTGAAGTCATGTGCCACGCCTCCGGCAAGCCTGCCAACAGCATCCATTTTGCGTGATTGCAGCAGTTGCTCCTGTAGCTCGAGTTCGCGTGTGACGTCGCGTTTGACTGCCACGTAATTGACGATTTCGCCGGCACTATTCACGACCGGAGAGATTGTGGCCTCCTCGTCATAAAGCCGGCCGTTCTTGCACCGATTGATGAAGCGGCCTGTCCAGCTTTCCCCGGCCTTCAGTCTGTCCCACAACTCAACGTAGAACTCGGCAGGTTGGCGTCCACTCTTGAGAACACGAGGATTCTTGCCGATTGCCTCTTGGCGCGAGTACCCGCTGATACGCTCAAAAGCCGGGTTCACATAAACAATGTTGGCAGCGATATCGGTAATGACTATGGATTCGGCGGCTTGCTCAATGGCGAGGATCAGTCGCGCGTTCTCGGCTTCGGCACGCTTGCGCTGCGAAATGTCCCGCACAATCACCTGGATGGAACGCTGGCCCGCATCCGAAAAAGAAGATGCGGAAATTTCAGCGTTAATGATCGTGCCATCGTTGCGCAGCAAGAAGGTTTCACGGGCGGAAACCTGCTTGTTCTCGGCGTAGAAGCCCTGAAGGAATTCTTCTGCAGGCACTTTGCGCTCGGGCGCTACAAACTCCACCATGTTGTGATCTTTATCGTCTTGGACCGGGTCGATTCCGAAGAGCTTTACGAAATTGCGATTCGCGAGCACAATCTTTCCACCCTGCTCAACGACGATGGCATTCGGTGAATCCTCAACCAGCCTTCGGTATCGGACTTCACTCTCTTCCAAGCCCCTGTGAACCTCATTGAGCGAAGTGAGCGCGTCGTTCAAATCGACCGTGCGCTTCTCAACCAGTTGCTCCACTTTAATTCGCGCGAAGAGCGATATCCATAGATGAACACTGACCAGAAAGGTGATCAGCAGGGAGAGCGCAAATCCCAGAAAACTGTACGTTCTGTTCAGTGGAAAGGCGCCTGGAGAGGGCGACGCGGCGAGCAGCCACTTGCGTCCACCCAGCCGGATGGTACGGCGCTCGGTAAAAGTCGAAGCAACCTTAGGTCTTGATGCGTCACTTGGATAGAGCTGCTGATCTGCCGCGTCCGCATCCAAGTCGGTGATCGTCAAATCTATTCCGGAATGCGCACCATGTTTCTCTACTACGGAGCCTACGCGCAAAACACCGAGCGCAAACCCCAGCAACTCTCTTGAGGCATTTACCGGAGTTCGGCGAAAGACCGGTTGAAATATCAGGATTCCGTATTGGCTGGCTGTCTCCTGAACCAAGGTGACTCTCTTAGTGGCAATTGACTCCGCAGTGGCGGCCGCATGCGAAAGAGCCTCGTGGCGACTGGCATTGAAAGCGATGTCAAAGCCGAGAGCAGGTTCATTTCCCTCGTACGGGAAAACCCAGAGAACAGGAAAATACTCGGCACGATCGCCGGCACGAACCATTTTGCCTTGCTGGAGGCGATCTCGAAATTCAAACTCCGAAAACCCTTCGGCGCGCGCCAGTTCTTCGGTCCGGAGGCGCTCTCCGTGCGACACTTTCGGAGCCCATTCCAGAGCTTGAATCGAGGCGTCAGGACCGGATGTGAGCGGGGCAGCAAATCTGTCAAAAGCCTGGCGTGTTACCGGGTAGGTGGACTCGCAGAAAGCTCCCAGGGCGTTGACCCGGATGACGGAGAGTTGCAGATCCGATTGGAGTTCGTCGAAGCGTTCGTTGGCTGCGCGGCCGAATGCAAATGCAGCCTTCTGTGTCTCCAGCGAGCGAAGGAGATGAAATTCCACGGCAGAGAAAGCGACTCCGGCAAAAAGGACAGCCACGACAGACAGGCGCTGCCACGTCAAACCCACCCATCGTTTCATTCCAAACCCGCCCCCGGCGACATACAACACAAGCTATCCAATACTTCGATCCACCGAGGTATCTGCTTTAATGACCATGCTGTAGCAATTATTTTCGCGCGGAACTCCAGCTCTGCCTATAGGCAAATCACAGCAGACGGTACAAAGGTAATCTGCTTAGAGGACCGCAATGGGCTCGGGAGCGTGTGCGAGAGCGCGGGCGCGCTGCACCATTGCCTCGATGAGTCCCGGAACAGTGTACTCGGCAGCCTGCACATCCACACTGAGTTGATACTTGCGCAGCGTATCAGAGGTGACCGGACCGATTGAGGCGTTCAGCACTCCTTCTACCAGGCGGGACTGGCCGGAACGGATGCCAAGCAACGCAACGTAGTTTTTCACTGTGGAAGAACTGGTGAAGGTGATGACGTGCGGACGGCGCAGCGGATCGCGTAACACGGCGCGGAGTTCAACCCGCGAGGACTGCGGAACTACGGTCTCGTAAGCTTCCACCACATCGAGGAACGCTCCCAGGCGACGCAATTCGCGTGGAATCAGATCGCGCGCAACTTTGGCGCGGCAGAGCAGAACGCGCTTGCCGCGAACCTTGTCCAGGAGCGACTCCACAACCGATTCGGCGATGTACTCGCGCGGCGTGACTGCGACTTTCAGGCCTTCATGCTCAATGGCCTTGCGGGTAGCTGGACCGATGGCGACGATGTTCAGGTGAGACAGCACGCGCTTGGGAATGTTAAGCAGAGCCATGCGTTCAAACATGGCGCGCACACCGTTCACGCTGGTGAGGATGAGCCACTCGTACTCGGTCACGAGCTTAAGCGACTCATCAAGAGACTTATACGAGCGCGGAGGACGGATCTCGATGAACGGGATATCGTACACTTCGGCACCGAGTGACCGCAGCCCTGAGGAGAGCGCGTCGGCCTGCTCGCGAGCTCGCGAGACAAGGATGCGCCAGCCCGCAAGCGGCGCAGTGTTATCGTGATTTATCTCTTCGCCCATAAAACGAAGCCCTGGGAAACGCTACCTGGATGCAGGCGCGTTCTCGCTGTAAACGTCTTCCAGAATCTTGTCTCCGCCACGGCCTAGAATCAGGTTTCCGAGGCGCTGGCCGAGCTCGACCGGATCAGTTCCGACGCCGACTTCGCGCAGCAACTTTGTGCCATCCGGACGGGCGCAGATTGCGGTGAGATGAATTTCACCGTTGCTGACCACGGCATACGCGCCGATGGGAACCTGGCATCCGCCGCCGAGCTGGTTGAGTAACGCGCGTTCGCAGACCGTGGCAAGCCGCGAAGCCTCGTCATTCAGGAACGCGAGGTGCTCGCGCATTACGGTATCTCCGAGGCGGATCTCAATGCCGAGCGCACCTTGTCCGGCGGCTGAGCACATGATTTCCGGCTCGATGATCTCTTTGATGTGCTGCGTCTTGCCAAGGCGCTTGAGGCCTGCGGCAGCCAGAATCACGGCATCGTAGGAGCCTTCTTCCAGCTTGCGCACACGGGTATCCACGTTGCCGCGCAGCGGGAAGATCTCGAGGTCTGGACGGAACTGCTTGAGCTGAGCCTGACGGCGAAGGCTGCTGGTGCCCACCTTCGCGCCCTGCGGAAGCTCCTTGACGCTGTTGTACTTGATCGAAAGGAAGGCGTCACGGGGATCGACACGCTCGGTGATGGCAGCAATCTCAAAAGGTCCGGCCAGCGCGGTTGGGAGATCCTTGAGGCTGTGCACAGCAAGGTCGACGCGACCTTCGGCAAGCGCTTCTTCAATCTCCTTGGTGAACATTCCCTTGGTGCCAACCTTGGCGAGTGCAACGTCCTGAATCTTGTCGCCCGTGGTTTTAATGATTTCCAACTCAACCTGGTGTCCTTTTTCGCGGAGCAGGGCCGAGATGTGATGTGCCTGCCAGAGAGCAAGCTGTGAACCACGAGATCCGATGCGAAGCAAAGCCATTCCAACATCCTTTACTTATTTCTGAATTTGTTTCACAAGTGCAGGTGCTTCCAGCTCGGGAGCGACTGACCTTCGGTCGCCTTCCCTCCGCTCCAGCTGAGCAGGCAGGGCGGGCGTTTCCGGAGGCAGCTCAGGGCGAAGATTGAAGAGCTTGCGAATCACGTCAATCACGGTGGTGGAGCCAGGATCGTGCGCAGCCGATTTCAGCGCGGTGATCGGGGTGTGCATGATCTTGTTGATGATGCCGCGGGTGAGCGCTTCGACAGCCATCTCCTGCTCGGGAGAGAGCGCACCAAGGCGGCCGCGGACGCGATCCAACTCGGCTTGCCGCAATGTCTCCAAATGCTGCTGAAGGCTGACAATAGTGGGTACGACCTCGGCGGTCTGGGCGCGCTGCTCAAACTTGCGCACCTCGTCCTCGACAATGACCTCGGCGTGAACCGCTTCCTTGCGGCGGTCGCCCATGTGCGACTGAACTACCTGCTGCAGATCGTCAATGTTGTAGACGAAGATTCCGTCAAGATCGTTAAGGCCCGGATCGATGTCACGCGGCACCGCAATGTCAATGAAGAACATGGGGCGGTTCTTGCGCGCGTGAAGAAACTTCTCGCCATGCTCCTTGCGGAAGATGGCATGGGGCGCGCCGGTGGAGCTGATGATGATGTCTGCCCAGGGAGCCGTGTCATAAAGGCGCTCAAAGGGAATCGCCTCCCCATTGAACTTGGCGGCCAGGGCCACGGCGCGATCAAAGGTACGGTTGCCGACGTAAATCTTCTTGGCTCCGTGCGCAATCAAGTGGCGGGCAGCGAGCTCGCACATTTTTCCCGCGCCCACCAGGTATACGGACTTACCCGTCAGGCTGCCGAAAATCTTCTCAGCCAGCTCTACGGCCACCGAGGCGATAGAGACAGACGAGCTGGCAATCGTGGTTTCGTTGCGAACCTTCTTCGCGACGGCAAAGGCGCGGGTCAGCAGCTGATCGAGCTGCGAGTTCACCGTACCCAAGGCGCGCGCGGTGGCGTAGGCTTCCTTCACCTGGCCTAGAATCTGCGACTCGCCGACAACCATGGAATCCAGGCTGGAGGCAACGCGGAAGACATGCTTTACGGCCTCGAGCTTTTCATGCTCGAAGATGTACGGCTCGTACTCTCCCTTGCTGAAGCCGAAGTAGTCGCGCACGAACTTTTGCAGATCGCAATGGCCGTTGGTCGAGCGAGCGAAGATCTCCACGCGATTGCAGGTGGAGACGATCATGCCCTCCTCAACACCATCCATCGCGGTGAGTTTGGCGAGAGCTTCCGGCAGACGTGCCTCCGGTATGGCGAAGCGCTCTCGCACTTCCACCGGCGCCGTTTTGTGATTTACACCCAGTACGAAAAAGTTCATGGGGCGATAAACCTATGCAGTTTGCTCAAGTAATTCGCACCCCACGCGCATACGGAGACGATGAATCCGAAGCTGGCCAGGTAAGCTGCCTTGCGGCCACGCCAACCGGCACTCCAGCGCGTATATAGAAGTGTGAGATAAATGCCCCACATCAAAAGTGAGAGTAACACTTTTGGATCGGTGACAAAGGTGGCGCCAAAACGCTCTTCGGCTACCACAGAGCCGGCCAGCAGGCCGATGGTCATAAACGGAAAGCCCAGCAGTAATGCTTTGTAACCGAGCTCATCGATTTCCTGCAAAGCGGGCATGCGCGCAGCCCATGGCGAAGCCTGCTTGAGCTTGAGCTGACGAGACAATACAAGGTAAAGCAGGCTCGAAACAAAGCTCAGGAAAAGCATGGCATAGCCAAATATCAGGGTGCTGACGTGGAAAAATATCCAACCACCAAAAATGGAGGAAGTCGTAATCGTCAGATGGTGCTCTGAAAGCGCTGAAGCAAAGGTCAGAAGGAAAATGAGCGGAAAGATAAGTGCAGCAGGAGAAGCTGTTTTGTAGCGCAAATACATCGCAGTGAAGATCAAGGCGATGATCAGTGCAAGGCCGGATTCAGCATTGCGAATGGTTAACAATTCGCCGTATCCGTGCAGCGCAGCGGTTTCCACCAGAGAAACGAGATGGAAGACCATTCCCAGGCCGACGGCGGGTGCGGCAATCCGTCCCGAACGCTCACCTCGCTGCCGGAGCATGAGGATGGCGTGGATCAGGCCCACTCCGTAGAGAACGGTTGCAACTCGAAGCCAAAGCAAAGGCATAAAAAGAAGTCCCAGCCAACCTCTCGCAATGAACAATAAACGAGGCAGGGACATCGTGATTATACAAACACACGGGGTTGTCCTGAGTTCAACTGTCACGATGACGTGTGATGATCGTCACATTTTGAGAGCCGGAACCGAAACGGTACCAGAGCTTCTCCAGCATGGATGCGCCCGTTTACTGCTCATTATAATTCCCAATCGTTGCCAAATATCCGGGGTGCTTAATTGGAGGAAAGTCTCTGGTTAGGCCCGCGGCGGGGGCGTCCCTCTGGGCCAATGAACCTTAGCACCGCTGGTTTGTAATTCCCTAATGTGGGTGCTAGCATTGATCGCTTAAGGTCTTATTGAGGAGGCATTCTATGGCAGACGAAAGCTGCGGCTGCAGTGGTGGCGGTATCTTATGGTTTCTAGCAGGATTGGGCGTTGGCGCCGCAGTCGGCGTTCTCTACGCGCCGAAGGCCGGTCGTGAGACTCGCGAGTCAATCCTGTCGGCGGCAGAAGAAGGTCGCGATGTGGTGCAGGAACGCGCGCGCAAGTACAAGGAACAGGCGCAGGAGTGGGCAGATCGCGGCAAGGACGTGATTTCCCAGCAGAAAGAAAACATCCGCTCGGCTTTTGAAGCCGGCCGCCAGGCATACCGGGAAGCCAGCCATGAGGACCCAATTCCTGATCCCGACGCCACCAAACTGTAACCTCACAAGAATTCGCAATCAGCAGGGCCACCGCACGGTGGCCCTGTAAGCGAATAGACAGGCCATCATGAACGAGTCCACCATACTCATCGCGTTTGTCGCGGTGACCTCGGTTGCAGTGGTATTGCAGACACTGATTCTGGCGGGAATGTTCTTTTCCACGCGCAAGATGAGCCAGCGCATGGAGGCACTTTCCACCAAGGTGGAGAACGATGTGCTCCCGCTGGTCGCGACGGTGCGCGGCATTGTGGATGAGAGCGCGCCTAAGGTTCAGACCATCGTTACGAACCTCGCCGAGACTTCTAACCTGGTTCGGGCACAGGCCGCGCAGATTGATAAGTCTGTGACCGAGATTGTAGATATTGCGAGAACCCAGGCGGGCAACGCCGGAGTGCTGGCCGAGCGCACCATGCAGCGGGTGGACAATGCTGCCGAAGCCTTGCAGCACACCGTCACCTCTCCGATGCGTCATGTTTCAGCGCTGATGGAAGGTGTGATGGCTGGGTTCGGCGAGTTTGTAGGCGGACGCAAGGCTCGCCGCGCCAAACCCGTGCCGACCGACGAAATGTTCATCTAGGAATCGCAAGTGAACGAAAGTCTTGAATCGGAGCGGAGGCTTAAACCTCTGCTCTTTTTCTTGCACGTGTAATGATTGAAGCAGGGCGCCCCAAGGGCAAATGCAAGACACAGACCCGATGGCGCTGGGAGCTTTGAACGCATGATGGTACCCGTAAAGCCGCGCATGATTCTTTGCACATTGATGTTTGCCATCGCAGGTATTGGGGCTGCTCCGGCTGCGGCGCAGCAATCGGATGCATCGCTGGCCGACAAGCCCGTTTTCCTGACGCGCCCGGCAACTCACCTGACGACTGCACACTTCGTCCAGGCCGAGTTCCTTCCAGCTCACGGCATGAACCTTTTCCAGATCAAGGCCTATGTGCCGGGCAAGGGAGTGATCAACCTGCTGGCATCGCCTCCACTCGCAGAAGCCAAGGTGAAACTGGACGGGCCGGACCCTTATGGCAACGAGGCGTTCAAGATTGGCGGAGCCTTTCTGCTTCCCTACCCCAACCGCATCCGGGGCACACTCTCTGCCGACGGCAAGATAATTGAGGCGGACGCGAACGGACAAAAGCTTTTTCTGCCCGCTAACTGGAAGGGCGACAATCCCGGCTCTGAGTTCCACGCCATGCACGGGCTGATTCTGAATGCAAGATTCGAGGACGT
>Ga0181537_10004584_pt1 | contig 11442 bp, 12 predicted proteins | sample PEATcosm2014_Bin_39_FD_119765 | JGI IMG/M metagenome (GOLD analysis project Ga0181537, IMG submission 119765) | Peatland microbial communities from MTU Mesocosm Facility, Houghton, MI, USA - PEATcosm2014_Bin23_10_metaG | ecosystem: Environmental > Terrestrial > Soil > Wetlands > Peat | place... | reverse complement strand
GGCACCGAGGTGGGCACCTCGGTGATCGACAGCTTCACCGTCGGCTTCAACGGCAGGCTGACCGCCGCCCCCGGATCGCCGTTCCCGGCCCAGGGCCTGGGCCCGTTCGGCAGCGAGTTCCGCCCGACCGACCCCGGCCAGCTGTTCGTGTCCAACGCGCACAACGTCGGCGCCGGCACCGGGACCGTCTCCGCGTTCGCCGACTCCTTCAACGGGACGCTGACCTCGATCGGGGCCTCCCCGTTCGCGGACCAGCAGACCGCCCCCTGCTGGGTGGAGATCACCCATGACGGCCAGTTCCTGTTCACCGTGAACACCGGATCCGGCGAGATCTCCCGCTACCAGATCGCCCCCGACGGCACGCTGACCCTGCTCGGCAGCACCCCGGTCGCCGCCACCGGCGGCGTCGGCGCCGTCGACGCCCGGCTCAGCCCCGACGGCCGCTTCCTGTACGTCGATGAGAGCAGGATCGGCAAGGTCGGCGCTTTCGCCGTCAACGGCGGCAACCTGACCGAACTGGGCACGTCCCCGTTCGCGCTGCCCGCCGGCGCCACGCCCGCAGGCATCGTCGTCGGCTAACTCTCGCCAGACGGGCCGGAGCCGCGGTCAAGTCCCGCCGCGGCTCCGGTCGCACGGCCGGCCGGCCCCTCTGCGGCCCCAACGGGGCTCGTTCTTCGACATCGGCCAGCCTGCGCAACAGAACACTCGCTTCGGCCGCTCTCAGCGTGTCGGCTGCTGCTCGGATCGATCTGCCGGAACCGTTCCGCCAGACTAGATCGCATGGCCTGGTGGCCGCGTGGCGGCCGCGTCGGCACGACGTGGAGGGATCACATGACGGACGCGCTGGAGCAGATCAGCGGCTTGCTACACGAGGCGGGCGAGACTCACCATCGTGTTTACCGGATCGTCGACGGAGCCGACGATGACTGGGCCTCTTGGTATGCGCAGTGGCTCATCGACCTGTCCGAGCTGCCGGACCTGCTGGGCGCCAGGCCGGTACGCAGCGAACTGGTCTACCTGCTTGTCAGCCTGGACAAGCAATACACGGCCGAGGCTCCCGGCGAACGGTGGGAGACCTACTACGCGCGCCAGATCCTGGGCCATTTCCGGCCATCAGGCAGTTAATACCGCCGTACGCCGGACGGCCTAACGCGGCGCCAGCATCCGGTCATGACGCATGGTGCGCGTCAGCCCAGGCGCGATCTAGTCAGCGGCGGGCCGTTCGCGCGCGGCATCGTCGTCTGTTACGCCGGTCCGGCCCTCGCGGTCGCGAAGTGGGGCGGGCGTCTGGGTTAGCCGACCAGGTTGTGGCGTAGCGGCGTGACCCTGGACTGGGACGGCTTCGCCACCGGAACAACCATCTTCATTACGATCTACCTCACCGAGGCGTGGGACACCGACCACTCGCTGGCCCGAGCGGACCCGGACGGCGTAGGCGATGGCATCCGCCAGCTGCTGAGCATGACCGACCTGTTCCGCCCCGGCCTCGACGAGGCCCGCAGCCAGGTCGCGGCGTGGCGGCAGTCGCTGCTGGACCTGTTCGGGCAGGTAGCTCGGTACCATCGCCGCATGGCCTATGACGAGGATCTCGCCGAGCGTATCAGGGACCTGATCGGCCCTGACCCTGAGCTGACCGAGAAGAAGATGTTCGGCGGGCTGGCCTTCCTCATTCGCGGGCACATGGCGATCAGCGCCAGCGGCCAGGGCGGCGTGCTGGTCCACGTCGATTCGGAGCGGTCAGCCGACTTGGTGGCCGCGACCGGGGCCACCACCGCGGTGATGCAGGGCCGGGAGATGCCCGGCTGGCTGCGTGTCAGCCCCGATGACCTTGCCAGCGACGACGACCTTTCCCGATGGGTGGAAATCGGCATCGGGCACGCACGGTCGCTGCCGCCGAAGCAGCCCGCGAAGGCAAAGCTGAAGAAGTAGGCGACCACTCGGCCGCCGCAGCACCGCCGGTGATGAGGATGGTCTTGCCGGGCATGAGCCCCATGGCGTTGATGACCGTCTGCCAGTGACTGTATCTCCGGATAACTTAAAGATGCAAGTCATTAGGCTGCCGGATCACTTCAAGCCTTAAGCTATCCTGCAGCCATGGACGCCCCGCAGGAACCGCGCTGGCTCGACGCCGGAGAAGGACAGGCCTGGCTCGCCCTGGCCAGCACGCTGATCAGGCTGCCGGCCGCCCTCGACGCGCAACTGCACCGCGACGCCGGGATCAGCCACTACGAGTACCAGGCGCTGGCCATGCTGTCCCAGGAGCCCGACCGCGCCCTGCGGATGAGCGTGCTGGCCACGCAGACCGAGGGCTCGCTGCCGCGCCTTTCCCAGGTAGTGGCCCGGCTCGAACAGCGCGGCTGGGTCCGTCGCATCCCCGATCCGGCGGACGGCCGCTACACCCTGGCGATACTGACCGACGAGGGCTGGGCCAAGGTAACCGAAGCTGCGCCCGGCCATGTCGAAGAGGTCCGCCGCCTGGTCTTCGACCCCCTCACCAAGGCCCAGTCCCGGCAGCTGCGCGAGATCTGCCGGCGCATCATGCGCGCCATCGACCAGGACGACCACTGCCTTGAAGACCAGCCGCCGCCCGCCCTCCGCGAGTCAGCTGGTCCGGGCGATTAGTCCGGGGGTCGCCTGCCCGGCTATCCGCCGCGGACGGCTCGGGCCGCGACGAGTACGGCGAGCAGCCCGACCGAGGCCGCGGTGGCCGCGAACAGCCGGTGCTGCTGGTGAACAATAGTCAGGCCGATGGCGAGGTCAAGCAGGGCCAGGGTCACCGCGGCGGCGATGTCACTGGTCCGGGTGGCGGCGAGCAGGGCGGTCGTGCCGGTGACGGCAATACCGTTACGGCAGGACAGCACGGGCTAGGATCGCAACCTAGCCCGTGCGCGCTGCTGCTACCAGTAGCCTCTCGGAGCCTGCTACGACGAAACCGCAGGCCAGCCGCCGTTCCTGTGCGTAACCTCCCGTCGCGTCGGCCGTACTGTATGGCCGTCAACTCGTGTTAACGACGCGTTCAATGATCGTGGCTGTGGCCGCGTAGTGGGCCTATTTGCGCGTCCCGCCAGGGTCTCGTCGCGTTCATTGGGCGTTCTCCGCGTCGAGGGTGAAGTAGATGGTGGCGCCAGCGCCGACGGCGCCCTCGGCCCAGGTCCGGCCGCCGTGGCGGTCGATGATGCGCTGGACGCTGGCGAGGCCGATGCCGGTGCCGGGAAATTCGCTGGCGCCGTGGAGCCGCTGGAAGGGCTGGAATAGCTTGCCGATGTAGGCGGGGTCGAAGCCGGCCCCGTTGTCGCGTACGTAGCAGCAGAGGGGGGCGTCATCAACCGCAGTGGTAGCGAACTCGATGGTGGCCTGCTCGCGGCCGGCGGTGAACTTCCAGGCGTTTTCTAGCAGCTTCTCCAGGGCGGTCCGGATCAGAGGCCGGTCGGCGGCGGCCCGGACGCTGTCCTGGATGGTCACCCTGACGTGGCGGCCGGGGTCACGGGCGCGGAGCTGGTCGCAGATGGCGGTGACCTCGGCGCTGAGGTCGACGTCCTGGAGGTTCATGTCGGCACGGGAAACCTGTGACAGGTGCAGCAGGTCATCAAGCACGGCGGCCATCTGCCCGGCCGCTTCCTGGATGCGCGCGGCGTAGCCGCGGCCTTTCTCCTCCAGCCGGTCGCCGTACTCCTCGACCAGGACTTCGGCGAACCCGCTCAGCCCACGCAGCGGGGTGCGCAGGTTATGAGCGGCCGAGTAGGTGAAGGCACCCAGGTTCTTGTTGGCCCGCGCCAGGTGCACGGTGCGCTCTCGCACCCGCTCTCCCAGGGTGGCGTTCATCGCCCGGACCTGGTCCGATTTCCGGAGCATCTCGCGTTCGGCGTCCCTGCGGGACGTGACGTCACGGTTGACCTCCATGAAGCCCACCAGGGTTCCGCCGGGCCCGCGCTGGGCCGCCCAGCGGCTCTCCACGACGATGGTCCGCCCGTCCGCGCACCGCTGGGTCAGCTGCCCGTCCCAGCTGTTCTGCCCGGTCGCGGCGGCCTCGATGCCGGGCAGCGGCTCGGGGAACCGGGTGCGGAGCAGGTGGCGGGATACCTGCCCGACCGCCTCGGCGCGGGTGAAGCCGTAGGTGCGCTCGGCGCCCATGTTCCAGTACGTGATGTGACCGTCGAGATCCCGGACGAAGATCGCGTCGTGGGCCAGCTCGAGCAGCGCGGCCTGGTCGGTGATGAGCTTCTCCCTGGCCCGGCGCTCGGATATGTCGGCGAACGCGGCGATCGCGTATTCGACCTGCCTGCCGCTCCCGTAGAGCGGCTGTCCCCAGACTTCGAGCGGGATCACCGAACCATCGGGCTTGTGGATCTCCATGTCGTCAACATGCGACAGCTGGCCCAGGCCGGCCCGGAAAGTGGCCATCTTTTCGGCCGGGTAAAGCTGGTCGGTGCCGGCCAGGAAAGCGCTGTAGGTCTCGGCCAGCTCGCCGGCGCCGACCTCCGGCCTGACGCCCAGGCCCAGCAAGCGCTCGGCCTCGCCATTGAGGTAGTAGGGCCGGCCGCCCGGCAACGTGATATGCACTCCGACCGGCAGGGCGTCCAGAAACCGGAACAGCAGGTTCTCGCTCTCCCGCGCCGCCAGCTCGGCCGCGGACCGCCGCGCGGTCTCCTCCACGGCCATCTGGCGCCCCCGGTCCGCCTGCTGTGCGAGCCAGACCGCGAGCGCCACCAGGCCCGCCAGGACAACCCCGAGGACGGTGGCGACGCCGGTGAAGGTGCCCGCAGGGATGTTCCCCGTGTCCACCGCCTGGCCATCGATGGCCTGCCAGAGGGCCAGGCCCAGTGCCAGCGCGCCGACGGCCATCGGCAGCCACCCGGGCAGGCTCGCACGACCGGTACGGGAGTCCTGCCAGGCGGCGCTGAGCAGGGAGAGCGCCAGGATGAGCATGGTCGCGGCGGTGGGCAAGGCCAGCGCGGTGGCGTACGTCCATCCGTGAGCCGCGGGGCTGGTTGTGGCGTACCCGAAGGTGGCCGCGACCGCGATCACCGCCGTGAACGACCCGGCCGCGGCCAGCATGCCCGGCCGCCGGCGGGAGCGCCACGGGCCCCAGACCAGCAGGGCCGCGCCCGCCAGCAGCAGGCACAGCGCGGCACTGAACGCCATCCTCCCCGGCGGATGGTGCGGCTTGTTGAGATAGGCCTGCACGAACAGCTGATCGATGCCGAGACTCCGCCCGAGGGCGTACTCGGTCAGTACCGCCGCGCCGAGGAGCACGTCGAACACGCCCGCCGCCGTCACGGCCCGGGGCCACCCCCTGGCCTGCGCGACCAGCGCGGTCCCGGTCACCGCAAAGGCCAGCGCGGTGTTGAATGCCATCGCGCTCTGGCTGCCGAAGGTCACCACGGTCGTGGCCCGCGCATACCATGCCGCCATCACCGCCACGCCTACGGCGGCGCACAGCAGGCCTCCGGCCGTAGTTATCGCACCCGGCACCCACTCGCCGCGCGACAGAGTTCCAGCCGGGCCGTCAGCCCCGGCCACAGGCGGAGGCGCGTCTACCGGCGCGGGTGCCAGCCGGGCCTCGTCTGCCCCTCGGATCAGCATCGCTCCCCATCCCCCGTCAAGCCCGTGACGGCAGCAGGCTCTATGCCTGGCGGAGCATCCGCCGCGCGCAAGGCGCATCGCCCCTCGGCCAGCCGCCGGGAGCCACCCACGAGCGGGCTAAGCGCTCCCGGCACACTGACTCACTAGAGCAATTACCTCACCTTTAGTCACTTATACCACACCTAATGTGATCAAGCTCAGGTCGCGTCGCGACGCAAGTCTTGTCGCGCGTGGCGGTTGCCGGTCAGGTGCCCGCCCACGTCCGCGGGCTGGCGAAAGCATGCTCGACCCGGATGCCGGAAGGCGGGCGGGAGCGGGACGGGCTGACCGGTGGTCTGGGACAGATCCCAGACGTAGGCGACACGCCGGGCTTCACGCCAGCTATGGTCCTGACCGGCCTCTTCAGCGCCATGGCGGTCTGGTTCCTGCCGGCGCATCCCGGAGAAGATCTCGATGCCCTTTCCACCGCGATTGAGGAATGGCACCACGTCGACCCGCCGCTCCGCGGCGCTGGCGACTGGGACGCCATGCAGGAATTCGGCCCGCATCCGGGCCCAGGGTCCCGGGGGGGGCCTCACTGGTGCTCAGTACCAGGCTGAGCCGGTGCCGGGGGAGAGCCGAGGGCAAAGGCCGCCATGGCGGTCGTCCCGGCCGGGCCATGGTCGATGCTAAGTCGGTCCGCTACCTCGCCTGCTACCCACAGGCCATGGCCCTGCTCACGGCGCCACGCTGCCGCCCCGGTGGGCTGCTGATCCCCGGATCTGGCCGGGCCGTCATCGCTGACCTGGCAGTATAGGAACCTGCCGTCGGCCCGCAATAGCAGCCGCCCGCGGCCTGCGCCGTGCCGGACCGCGTTGGCGGCCAGTTCATGCGCGGCGAGCACGGCGTCGTAGACCCGTGAATGGCTGAGCCCTGCAGCGGCCGCATGCGCGGCCACCGCGGCCCGCAGCAGGTACAGCGAGCCGCTATCGAAGTCCTGCTCCAGGAGCGCTGGACCAAACGGGCCTGCGCCTTCACCGGCTCGCCGCAGCGTCCCGCTAGGCTCACCGTCCATCGGCAGTCACAAGCCTGATGCCAGGCATCCCGGTCAGTCCCAGCCGGACGAACCCGGCAGCGACCTCGGCCAGGCAGCAAAGGGTGACCAGGCGGCCGGCGGCCATGGCCCGCGCCGCGTCAGCGATCATGAGCGTGCACCGGGCGTCGATGAACGCCAGCGAGGTCATGTTGACCATCAGGTCGCCCTCCAGGCGGACCGCCCCGGCTAGCGCTAGCGCCAGCTCGGTGATCTGCGTGCTCGCGTCCGCTGCCACCATGTCTCCTCTGCCAGCCCGGCACCAGCCATCTCCGGTCATGACCGTGCCGACCGCCACCCCCGCGGGACGCCAACGGCCAGCTGCCCGCCATGGTGACAATCTCCTACCCGGCTGGCTCTCTACCCGCCCCGCGCCAGGTCATTCGCCTTTCCGGCATCCGGTCGGCGGGTTCATCCTGGCGTCGTTGGCGTCGCGGTACGGGCCTCGTGGTCCTGGGCGGGGGCCGAGAAGGAGTCGAGTAGCCCGCCGATTTCAGCGAGGTCGAGAGGCTTGGTGAGGTAGGCGAGGACACCGTCGGCGAGGAGGCGGCGGACGACCCCGGGGCTTGCGTCAGCGGAGAGGACCACTACAGGGATCGCTGCGGTGACCGGTTCGGCTCTGAGTTCTTTGAGGACCTGCTCTCCGTGAAGGTCGGCTAGGTGAAGGTCGAGAAGGATGATGTCGGGAACGCCCCGGATGGCGCGCTCGAGGCCGGCCCGGCCAGATGACTCGGACTGCAGCCTCGCGTCCGGCCGGCTCTTGAGGAACCGGGAGACGACCTCGATGTTGGCCGGGTTGTCTTCGATGTAGAGGATCTCGATGACGTCTCTGGCGTGGCTATGCATCTGGGCTGGGATGGCCGGCGTCACCTGGGGTGGCCCGACGTGGCTCATATCCGGGGCGCGCGGGAGGCTGATGGTGAAGGCTGATCCTTCACCGGGCACGCTTGACGCGCTCAGCTGGCCGCCCATTGCCTCGGCGAGGGACTTCGCCAGGGGGAGCCCGATGCCATTGCCTTCGACTGCTGTCTGCTCGGCGCCGAGCCGTTCGAAGGGAATGAAAATGCGCTCCAGGTCGTCCTGCGACAGGCCCGGCCCGGTGTCGGAGATGACCAGGCTGACCCAGTCGGCGCCTTCGTCCTGGCTGGTTGCCGTGATGGTGCCGCCGCGCCGGTTGTACTTGACCGCGTTAGACATCAGGTTGATCAGGATCTGCATCAGGCGGTGCCGGTCGGCGAGGGCGGTGAGAGCAGGTTGGGTGCAGTGCTGGGTGATTATTATCGAGCGCTCGGCGGCGAGGGGACCCATGAGCTGGCTGGCCTCTTCGATGAGCGGAAGGAGCGAGACCGGCTCGAGGGACAGGCCGAGGTCACCTGATTCGATGCGGGCGATGTCGATCAGCTCGTTGATGAGGGTCAGCAGATGGTGCCCGGCGCCGAGAATACGCCCGGCACTGTCGTGGTCCTCCTCACTGAGGTCCGAGATCTCCAGGAGCTGGGTAAACCCGAGGATGGCGTTCAGCGGGGTCCGCAGCTCGTGGCTCGTATGCGACAGGAACGCGTTCTTGAGTTCGGTGGCTTTCAGCGCCGTATCCCGGGCGGCCGTCAACTCCGCGGCGTAGCTGGCGAGAAGGCTTTCGGCCCGGACGAGAGCCCTGGACAGGTGGCCGAATTCGTCATCTGAGCGGTCGGCCGGTTCCAGGGGCTCTCGCACACCCAGCCGGTCCGCGTTCGCCGCGACCGCGGCGAACGGCGGGAGATGCCCAGGGTGAAGAGGGCGACGCCGATGAGCCCGGCCACCAGCCCCAGCGACAGAGCGGCGATGTTGAGTGAGTCAATCTCCTGTTCCTCCTGGGTGATCGCGTTGGAACGACTGACGATCAGGCCTGCCGGACCGTCGGCCAGGTCGGCGATCTGCAGGCGAAGCCGGTCCATAATTTTCTTCTCGGGGCTTAGCTCTGCGCGGAGGCCTGCCAGGGACACATGGCGACTGACCGAGGTACGGAGCAGTGCCATTTCGGCGAACGCCGTGACCGTAGTGCCATCTGCCAGCCGCTGCGCGCCGCCGTCGCCTTCGGTGATAGCAGCGGCCCGCAGCGACGCCCGGTCCGCGCCGATCCGCGTCAGCGCGAGGTTGTACGGGGCGAGGTACAGCGGCTGGTCCGTTGCGGCGTAGCCACGGACGCCCGTTTCCGCGTTCACTGCGTCGGTCAAGACCTGAGCAGCGGCGGTGGTCAGGCCGCGGCCGGCCAGAGCGACGGTCCGGGCCTGATGTTCGTTGTGCTGGAGCACCAGGCTGGCCGAGGTGGTACCGATCAGGGCGGCCAGCGGGACCGCGATCACGATCAGGCCTTTCAACCGCACCGACAGGTCGAGCCACCACTGTTGGAACCACCACTGCCGGAGGCGCTGCGGAAAGGCCGCGAGCCGCAATGACCTTATTTCACGTGATCGCATGCTATTCCCCCGGTGGCTACGTAAAGTAGCTATGTCATCACTAGATGTTACAGTACTCCGAAGGTCGGCCGGAGACCGGGGCTGCTGCGGCGGCCCGCCAGGTTGAGGGCAGGCGGCGCGGCTTGTCCACTTTCCGGGCCGGGTTGTCCGCCGGGTCGATCAGGCCGTCATCCTCGGCGTGCTTGTACATGCAGCGCAGGGCGGCGATGAGGTGCCCGGCGGCGAGGCCTCACCCGAAAGTGCTACCCGGCCGGCCGGGGTGCGGTGTCAGGGATCAGGCCAAGCTGCAGGGCCCGCGCGGCGGCCTCGGTGCGGTTGGCGGCGCCGAGCTTGCCAGGCAGGTGGGTCACGTGCTTTTTGACCGTGTTCAGCGACACGAAAAGTTCGCGGGCAATGCGCTGGTTTGACCGGCCCACGGCAATCAGCCGCAGCACCTCGAGCTCGCGGCCGGTCAGCGGCTCGGCCATGCCCGGCGGTGCGGCCGCGGATCGCCTCGGCGGCGGCATGGCGTCGGCCCGGCCGCAGGCGCGCAGGAGCGCGGCCGGGTAGCCGGGCTCGGTGCGGCGAGCCGCGTGCTGCTGGCCCGGCCGGGCGGCGGACAGCTGGGCGAGTAGGGCGCGCATCGGCGCGCCCTCGTCGGCGAAAACCCGGACATAGCCCGGCCGGCGGGCGAGCGTGAGCGCCTCGGTCAGCGCGCCGAGGGCGCTGGCGTAATCACCGCGGGCGGCCAGCGCTAGCGCCCGCAGCGCCTGGATCTCGATGACGCTGCCGGCCCGGCCCTGGCTGGCCGCGGCGCCGAGCAGCCGCTGCAGCAGCGTGAGTGCCGGGGGAATCCGCCGCCGGGGTCGCGGGACCCGCGTTCATAGGTCAACAGTGCTGTCGCAGGCCGGCGCCGCGCATCAGTCTCACGGACGATTTCATGGCGCCGCCGTAGTCCTTAGGATGATCCGCGGGGACTAATCCTCCTGGAGGACCGGCCAGAGGTGGGGACATCCTTAGGCAAGGGTAACGGCACCGAGCGGGCCGGGCGATGTTCTAGTGCGACTGGAGAGGCGTGAGCGCTGACGATGGCATGCCCTCCGCTGCTCAGGTCCAGGCGGCCGAGGGCGGGCGGGCGACTCATCCCGGGGAGCCGCACGCTGGCGGCATCGCGGGGCGGCTGAACTGGCTGCGGGCGGCGGTGCTGGGGGCCAACGACGGGATCGTGTCGGTGGCAGGCATCGTCATCGGGGTCGCCGGGGCCACCACGGCCCGCGGCCCCATCTTCACCGCCGGGCTGGCCGGGCTGGTCGCGGGGGCCGTGTCGATGTCGCTGGGTGAATACGTGTCGGTCTCCAGCCAGCGCGACGGCGAGCGCGCGGAGATAGCCCAGGAGAAACGCGAACTCGCCGACACCCCGGAGGCCGAACTGACCGAGCTGACCGCCCTGTACGAAGCCAAGGGCCTTTCCGCGGCCACCGCCCGCATCGTCGCCGCCGAGCTGACCGCCCGTAATGCCCTGTCCGCCCATCTGTACATCGACCCCGCTGATATCCCCAGTCCGGTCCAGGCCGCCGCCGCCTCGGCGCTGTCGTTCACCTCCGGCCGCCCTGCGGGTCCCGGTGACATTCGTCGCCGTGCTGGTCGCCCTGGCTTTGACCGGTGCCCTCAGCGCCCGGCTCGGCGGCAGCGACGTCCGCCGCGCCGTCCTGCGGGTGGTTGTCGGCGGGGCGCTCGGCTTGGCCTTCACCTACGGAGTCGGGCACCTGTTCGGCTCCGCCATCCACTAACGGCGCTGGTCCCGATCTGGCGCCCTGGCTGAGCGGGCCAGTGGCATCGCCGCCGGAACCGCGGGCATACCTGTCTGGCCTGCTCTACCTGGTCCAGCGCCGGCCCGGCGGTCGCGACAGGGAAAAACAGGGTCCTCCGATGTCCCGGGGTACGGCGATCTGCCACCATCCTGCAAGCTCGGCTCCGGCCCCGGAATCGGTCAGATGACTGTTCCGGCCCGGGCCCAGTCTTAGGGGTTCACTCAAATCCCGGGAAAAAAGTAATCGAGTCCGGTCACAGACCAGCCGGGAATGTCAGACCCCCCGGTTACAGTCAGATCAAGAAACACGACCCGGCCCCGGGGGGAGGTGAGCAACCCGCGATGTGCACCGCGATGGTCCCGGCGGACATGGGTGAGGCGTTCGTGATGCTGGAGTCCGTGATGGGGTTCCTGGCCGACACGGACCCGGCGGACCTCCCGGTCTCGGTGATGGCCGAGGGGCTGCGGGCCCTGGAGCAGGCCGACGCGGTGGAGGCGGTAGCCCGGGCCCGGCTGCTGGCCGTGTTCAGCGCCCAGGACGG
>Ga0181537_10004583_pt1 | contig 11445 bp, 10 predicted proteins | sample PEATcosm2014_Bin_39_FD_119765 | JGI IMG/M metagenome (GOLD analysis project Ga0181537, IMG submission 119765) | Peatland microbial communities from MTU Mesocosm Facility, Houghton, MI, USA - PEATcosm2014_Bin23_10_metaG | ecosystem: Environmental > Terrestrial > Soil > Wetlands > Peat | place... | reverse complement strand
GATGAGTGCCGAACTCTCGCCTGAGGATATTGGACGGCCGGCCATGGTGCAAAAGGTGGCCGACGGCGTAAAGGCCGCGATGCGGGATGCTGGTATCGATAATCCGGCGGATGTCCATTATGTGCAGACCAAAACGCCGCTTCTGACCATCGAGTCAGTGCGCGACGCGCAATCGCGTGGCAAGGACGTCGCGTGCGAGGTGCCCATGTCGATGGGCGTGTCGAATGGCACGACTGGGCTTGGCATCGCCGTGGCGCTTGGCGAAATCGCCATGCCGAAGGCCGAAGAGATATGCCACAACCTCGATCTCTATTCGTCGGTAGCCTCATGTTCGTCAGGTGTAGAATTGACGCAGGCGCAGATCGTTCTGCTCGGCAACAAGCCTGGCGCCGGCGGGCGCTACCGCATCGGCCATTCGGTAATGAAAGACGCGCTCGACATCGACGGAATTTACGATTCGATCCGTAACGCCGGGCTCGATTTGCCGGAGCGGCCCCGCGCCGAAGATCTCAATGGCCGCGTGGTTAATTGCTTCATGAAATGCGAGGCTGACCGGCGCGGCACCCTACGCGGGCGCCGCCAGATCATGATGGATGATTCCGACGTGCCGTGGCACCGCCATATCAAGGCCGCCGTGGGCGGCGTCGCGGCCACCGCCATCGGCGACGCAGCTGTTTTCGTGTCGGTTGATGCCATGCATCAGGGTCCGCAGGGTGGCGGTCCGTGTATCGCCATCATCGATGCCGGCGAGTGATGGCGGCATAAGACTTGCACCAGAGAAGCCGACGCACCCGCACCCGATCCGCAGTCGAAACGGGGTAACTCTATGAAGAAACTAAAACATTTTTCGAGTTTCATTTGCTGCATCGCGCTGGCAACGGCATGCGTCGTCGCATCCGCCAGAACACCGGCTCGCGCCGACCCGGACAAAGTCAAGGTCGGCGTCTTTCCAATCAGTTCGTCGCTGCCGTTCTTCGTCGCTGTCGATCTCGGCTATTTCAAAGATCTCAATATCGAGCCGGAGACGACGACGTTGATGGGCGGCCCGCCGAACGTTGCGGCGCTAATGACCAATCAGATCGAAGTATCAGTCGTGCTGGTCACGCTGGAAGGCCTTAACGCCGACGTGAAGAAGCCGGGTGTGGCGCAGTACGTCGCCATGCACAGCCAGAACGCCACTTACAAAATGGAGCAATTCGTCGTTCGCTCCGGACTTGCGGACAAGGTGAAAACGCTGGCCGATTTCAAAGGACTCAAATTGATGTCAGCGCCAGGTCCCGCCAACGTGAATACGGCCAAGGGCGTTCTCGCCAAAGTCGGATTGAAGGACGGCGATTACACGATCGATCAGCTCGATATGGGCCAACACGTCAACGCCATGAAGGCCGGCACCTTTGACGGCGGCTATACGCTCGAACCGGCCGCCACCATCATGCACAATCTTGGCGCCGCCACCACCGTCGAGGCTGGCGTCATCGCGAAATACATACTGGGCAGTCCCGATGCGGATGCCTACGCTGCCGGCTGCGCATTTACGACCGAGTTCATCAACAGCCGACCGGATGTTGCCAAGCGTTTCGCGCAAGCCTGGGCGGAGGCGATCGACTATATCCACGCCAATCCGGATGCGGCGCGCAAATACCTCGCCAAAAACACGATGACTCCGGACAACGTCGTCGATTCGGTGCCGATGTTGGGCTACATCATGACTAAGGACATGAGCCCGAAGCAGCTCGGCTATCTGCAGGAGTTCGCCGATTTCGGCAACCAGATCGGCGTCGTGCCGGAAAAGATCGACGTGAAGCAAGACCTCAAGTCGTTCTGATGAAGGTGCCCATGAGCGGCGAGCCATGAATGCGCTGCAGGTTCTTCGGCCGCACACCAGAGGCGAGCTGACCGCGACGCCGGAAACGGTCGGCAAACGCCCGCACGTCACCATTCGGGGCTTAAGCAAGCGTTTCGGCTCGACGACCATTTACGACAGATTCGATCTCGATATTCCACGGGGCGAATTGGTCTCGGTATTTGGACCGAACGGTTGCGGCAAAAGCACCTTGATCAACATGATTGCCGGACTCATTCCACCCGACGCCGGGCAAATCCTGTTCGACGGCAGGCGCCTTGAGGAGATTAAATTCGGTTACGTGTTTCAGAACTATCGGGAAGCCTTATTTCCCTGGCTGCGTGCCTTCGACAACATTGCCTATCCGCTGAAGATGATGCACGTGGATAGTGCCGAAAGGCGCAAGCGCACCGAGAAATTGGTTGCCCATCTCGGCGTCAAGATTGATCTCAATCTCTATCCGTATCAGATGTCCGGCGGCCAGCAGCAGCTGGTATCCATCATGCGCGCACTGGTGGTGCAGCCGGAAATACTCTTCCTCGATGAGCCATTCTCGGCGCTCGATTATGAAATGACCCTGTTCATGCGCGAACAGCTGCAGCGTATTTTTCTCGAGACCGGCACCACGACGGTGCTGGTATCTCACGATCTTGAAGAGGCTGTGTTTCTCGCCGACCGCGTGCTGCTCTTGTCGCGCCATCCGGCACTCGTCGCGGACTTTCCCTTGATTGCCGCGGCGCGGCCGCGCACCGACGCGACCTTGTCCGATGCGGAATTCGTGCGCATCAAGGCGCATTGCCTGGAAGTGTTCCAACGTGAAGTGAGGCGCGCATGACAGCCGAACGCCTCAAGCCATTGTTGCCCGCGGTCGGCGTTGCAGGCCTTTTCGTCCTGTGGTCCGTGGTTACTTGGCAGCAATGGGTCGACCCAGTTCTGTTACCGTCGCCGATCGAAACGGCCAAGGCGCTATGGTCGGGTCTGGACGGCGGCGCCATGGGTTTCGATTTCGTCAAGACCGTGTACCGGACCGCCGCCTCAACCGCGATTGCCGCCGTGATCGGAATTCCCGTCGGCATTGCGCTCGGCGCATCGGAGAACGTTTATCGGTCGCTGGAATTTGTCATCGATTTTTTTCGCTCGACACCCGCTTCGGCAATGTTCCCGCTGTTCCTGGTCCTGTTCGGTGTCGGCGATGAGACCAAGATCTCGGTGGCGGCTTTCGGCGCTGCCTTGGTGATCGTTTTCAATGTCGCTTACGGCGTAATGAATGCGCGTAAAACCCGGCTTCTTGCGGCCAAAGTGATGGGCGCCTCGCGACTGCGGGTCCTATTTGATGTAATGCTGTTGGAATCGCTACCACAGACATTCGTCGGCCTGCGCAACGGCGTCTCGCTGGCACTCGTCATCATCGTGGTCGCCGAAATGTTCATCGGCTCGCAGGACGGCCTCGGCCACAGCGTTTTCGAAGCGCAACAATTATTCGACATGCCGCGGATGTATGCGGCGATCTTCGCCGCCGGCGCGCTCGGCTATGGGCTCAATCTTCTCTTTATTCTAGCCGAACGGCGTTTCGTGCACTGGTCCGGCAAATAGATTCCCAGTACGTCCATAAGATGTCAGATGCGACCCTAACCAGAAAATCGGCACGCGAATTGGCGAAGCTCATCCGCCAGCGCGCGGTCAGTCCGGTCGAAGTTCTCGACGCTCATCTCGTGGCGATCGAGACCGTCAATCCCACCCTCAATGCCATAGTCACCCTCGCCGCCGACCAAGCACGGGAAGCCGCGCGTGCCGCGGAACAGGCGGTGATGCGGGGTGAGCCGGTGGGTCCGCTCCACGGTCTGCCTGTGGGAATCAAGGACATCACTCTGACCGCCAGGATTCGCACCACGTTCGGTTCGCCGATCTACCGGGACTTTGTGCCTGCCGAAGACGCCGAGGTGGTACGTCGGCTGAAGGCCGCGGGCGCGATCGTCCTCGCCAAGACCAACACGCCGGAATTCGCCGCCGGCGCCAACACCGTCAATGCCGTGTTCGGTGCAACCCGGAATCCTTGGAATCCAAGTTTAAGCCCCGCCGGTTCGTCCGGCGGATCGGCCGCCGCGGTGGCGGCCGGCATGCTGCCGCTGGCGCAGGGTACGGATTTTGGCGGCTCCGTGCGTGTGCCGGCCGCTTTTTGTGGCATTGTCGGCATCCGGCCGACGCCCGGTATTGTTCCGAGTTATCCAATGCCGCTTGCCTGGGATCCCGGACAGGTCAACGGGCCTTTGGCGCGTGACGCCGAAGATGCCGCTTTGATGCTCGACGCCATGGCCGGGTTCAGCCGGCTGTCGCCGATATCGGTCGTGCCGCCATGGCGCAGCGCACTCGTCGAAATGCAAAATACCGTAGGCGCCAAGGGGCTACGCGTGGCCTACGTGTCCGACATTGCCGGAATCGGTGTCGATCCGGAGATTGACGAAATTTGCCGGCACGCGGCCCTTCGCCTCGAAGACGAGGGCGCAGCGGTCGAGGAGATTGCCTTCGACGCCAGCGATGGACGCGCGCCTTATCAGACTTGGCGCGGTTTCTGGATGGTCGGGCAGCAATACCGCCGCCTGAAGATGATTGAGAAATTCGGTCCCAATCTGAAAGGCAATATCGAGGTCGGCCTCCGGCTCCAGGCACTCGATTTTGCTGCCGCCGAACAGAAGCGGCAGGAAGTTTTTCATCGGTTCCGAGCGCTATTCGATCGGTTCGATATTTTGCTTACGCCGGCCGCGCCGGTAAAGCCGTTCCCGGTCGAGAAGAACTATCCCGATGCCATCGCGGGCAAGAAACTCGAGAATTATATCGACTGGATTGCACCCGCTTTCCTCATTACACTTGTAAGCTTGCCGGCCGCGAGCGCTCCCGCAGGCCTGACCCGCGACGGACTGCCTGTCGGCATGCAAATTGTCGCCCCGCGATTCGAGGAACCGACGCTCTTGAGGCTCGCCAGCCTGATTCACCAGAAAAGCGTCGTCGGCTGGCCGCATCAAATCGCTTCGAAAAGAATATCCTGAGCTCCGTGCCAGAGCACATATTCACCGAGTGGCCGCAATTGATCGATGCCTTCGATCACCGTTAGAAAATGATTGCCCGCAAGTTGTCCTACCTTGCTCGCGAAGTGAACTCCGCCATAAGCGAGCAAAATCTCGGTCTCGCTGATGCCGCCGGGATAAAGGATGAACTCCCCCGGCGCCGGATAACTGGTGTGGTTTTCGTGCGACAGCCCGAGATCAAGATCGCCCAGTGGAATCCAGCAACCCTCCCCGCTCCATCGCACGTGGATGATCCGCTCTTTGTACGGAAGCATGGATTTGAATTTTGCGCATGTCTTCGGCGCGCGCTCGGATTCGAAACGAGCGACGAATTCGAAGCGGCCGGCTTTAACGCGGATACGCTCCATGATCGACTCCTGATTGCGCTGAGTGCATTGGCCTAGTCTAAATTGAGCAGGACATCGAGCAAGATGCGCGCGGCGAGATCAACATCGGACTCGGTGACCGTTTCGAGGGGACTATGACTGATACCGCCATTGCCGCAACGGACGAACAGCATTCCGATATCAGTTACCCCTGCAAACATCGCGGCATCGTGCCCAGCGCCGCTAGCCAGGTGAAACGGTTCAATGCCGGCCCGGCTGACCGCAGCGGCTATTGCAGACTGCATCGGCGGAGCACATCGAACAGCCCCGTGGCGGCCGATTTCGATAATTTCGGCCTTCACGCCGCGGCTTTCGGCGATTTGCTCGATCGCCACCAGCACGTCCGCGACCGCGGCATCGCGGGTAGCATCGTCGCCGGCCCTGATGTCGATAGAGAATTGGCAAGTGCCGGGAATGACGTTGATGGCGCCCCCGGGCACTACCAGCTGACCCACTGTGCCGACCAGGGTTGAGCCTTTCGCGCAGCGTTGCTCGACGGCGAGAACGATTTCCGCCGCCGCCGCCGCGGCGTCGCGGCGCAGCGCCATTGGTACGGTACCGGCATGGCCGGCAGCGCCATGAATGGCGACCTGGAAACGTCCGGTTCCGACAATCGCGGAGACGATACCGACCGGCACACCGCGATGCAAAAGGACAGGACCTTGTTCGATGTGTATTTCGATATAACCGCGCAATGTTTCCGGCCTCCGCGCCAACGCGCGGATTGCCGCCAGATCGACGCCGTCGTGCTGGAGGAGCGACGCCAAGGTGACGCCATCGGCATCGCTTCGTTGCAGGATTCGCTCGTCAAAACGACCGGCAACAGCGGCGCTGCCGAGGTAGGGCTCGGAAAATCGTACCCCTTCCTCCTCGGCAAACCCGATTACATCGAGATGGAACGGCAATCGGGCGCCGATACGGTGCAAATATTCAGCAACAACGAGGCCGGTTAAAACGCCAAGCCTGCCGTCGAACCGTCCGGCATCGGCCACTGTGTCATAATGCGAACCGACGATCAACGCTTTGGCGCCGGCACGGCTACTAGCGTAACGCCCTGTCGCATTGCCAATGGCGTCGATCTCCGCCACCAGCCCAGCGGCCTGCATCCAGTCGCGCAATTGCGCGGCGACGGCCTTATGCGGCGGCGAGAAATATGTGCATGTCAGCTTGTCCGGCTGCTCCGACCACTGAGCCAATATGTGCGCCAGATCGAGGACTTTGACGCCGAAATATCCTGTGAGCAGATCACTCGCGGTATGTGTTTTGTCTTTCAACATGCGGTTGGTTTTATGCGCGCGGCGAGGCAATGCTGGCTTGAATACGCCGCCGTGCATCTGTCATGGTGACCGCGGCTTTCGGTAAATCAAGAGTGGTCTGGGACGGATAAGCGGGATGAGCATGGCGGTCGGGGTGTTGCATATTAGGTTCAGCATATCACGGATGAGCAATCCACTCCATTTCGTATCCCCGCGGGATGTCCTGCAGCTTCTTGAGCGCGGGGTCTGCTGATGTCGCCTTCTTCTTCCGACTATCCACGCAACCTCGCAGGGTATGGCCGCCATCCGCCCAACCCCCGATGGCCCGGTGGTGCGCGCATCGCGGTCCAATTCGTCATCAACTTCGAAGAGGGCGGTGAGCGCGCGATTTTCCATGGCGATGCCACCTCGGAAGCCTTCCTAACCGACGTCCTGGGCGCGCTCCCATGGCCGGGGAAACGCCATATGAACGTGGAGTCGATGTTCGAATATGGCTCACGTGCCGGTTTCTGGCGCCTTTGGCGCCAGTTTAAATCGCGCCGATTGCCGGCGACGGTGTTCGGCGTCGCTAGCGCGCTCGACCGCAACCCGGAAATTGTTGCTGCCATGCGGGAAACCAATTGGGATATCGCTTGCCATGGATTGAAATGGATCGATTACAAAGATTTCTCCTACGCCGAGGAACGCGAGCATTTCGCCGAAGCGATCCGCCTCCATACGACTTCGACCGGTCGGCGGCCGCTGGGCTGGTATACCGGCCGCACCAGCGAACATACCCTGAAGCTCGTGCTCGAAGATGGCGGCTTTCTCTATTCATCTGACTCCTATGCCGACGATCTGCCATACTGGGTGAACGGCCCGAAGGGACCACATCTCATCATTCCCTACTCGCTCGACGCTAACGACATGCGCTTTATCAACCCGCAGGGCTTCTCCGACGGCGAGTCGCTCTTCAACTATCTGCGCGACAGCTTCGATTTCCTCTACGAGGAAGGCGCCGAGTCGCCGAAAATGATGTCCATTGGTCTGCATTGCCGTTTGGCGGGCCGGCCGGGACGCGCCGCGGGCTTGGTACGGTTCTTGGATCACATCGCCAAGTTCGACCGCGTTTGGATCGCCTCGCGGCTCGACGTCGCGCAGCACTGGCACCGCGAGCATCTCGCGCTCGCTAAAGATGCGCCGGGCGTGGTTTAAAGCAGGACCCACACTAATGGAGCACGCGGCGGCACCAATCAGCCTCGAGGAGCTCAATCGGGTCGATCGCGAGGGCTTCGTGGCCGCGTTGGGCGAAGTCTTCGAGCACGCGCCTTGGGTCGCGGAAAGTGTCTTTGCGGCGCGGCCATTTGCCACCGTAGACGCGCTGTTCCGGGCGATGACGGCCGCGGTCCTCTACGGCGCCGCGGAGACGCAAATGGCGCTGATCAAGGCGCATCCCGATCTCGCCGGAAAGGCCGCACGCGAAGGCGCGATAACCGACGACTCCAAGCGCGAACAGTCGAGCGCGCGGCTGGATCGGCTTTCCGAAGAAGAATTTGCCGCCTTTCATCGCCTCAACAACGCTTATCGCGCCAAATTCGATATGCCGTTCATCATCTGCGTGCGCCGGCACGGCAAGGACTCGATCTTGCGGCAGTTCGAGAAGCGCCTGCAAAACGACAACGCGACCGAACGTGAAACGGCGCTTGGTGAGATCTTTCACATCGCGGCCTTACGGCTCGATCAGCGCGTCGCAGGACCGGATCGGCTTAAGGTGCACGGACGACTTTCTACCCACGTTCTCGACTCACACAGCGGACGGCCCGCGCAGGGCGTTGCCATAGAATTTCTCGAGATTGAGGCCGCCGGAACGGTGCGTTTGCTTTTGCGGACTACAACCAACCCGGACGGCCGCACCGACAAGCCGTTGATCGCCGGGCAGCCGATCCCCACAGCAGAATACGAACTCCGCTTCGCTGTCGGCAACTATTTTGCTCGCGAGAAGGCGCCGGTCGCGGATCCGCCCTTCCTCGGCATTGTGCCGATTCGTTTCGCGGTCGCCGAGCCGGAGGCCCATTATCACGTGCCCATCATCGTCACGCCGTGGAGTTATTCCACCTATCGTGGGAGCTGACTATGGGAGGCGATGGCGAGCGTTCCGACGACACTCAATGGATCAAAGACCCGCTGGCCATCTTTGCCGATGGCGCGGGGCGCGGTATCGTTGTCAAAGGCGATCGAATAGTAGAATTGGTGCCAGCCGGACATAATCCGCAAACGCCGAATTACGCTATCTATGAAGCCGGCGACCACGTTGTCTTGCCAGGCCTCATCAATACACATCATCATTTTTATCAAACGCTGACGCGCGCCGTACCTGGTGCGCTTGATCGCGAACTATTTCCCTGGCTCCAAGCGCTCTATCCGATCTGGGCGCGCCTGACGCCGGAGGCGCTCGATCTCGGCATGACCGCAGCGATGGCCGAGTTGCTATTGTCGGGATGCACTACGACCACGGATCACCATTACGTGTTTCCCGCAGGACTCGAGGAAGCGATCGACATCGAAGTGACCGTAGCTAAACGACTCGGCCTTCGCGTCATGCTGACACGCGGCTCAATGAACCGCTCGCAGCGCGACGGCGGCCTTCCGCCGGACAGCGTGGTGCAGGACGAGGACACCATCCTCGCTGACAGCGAGCGCGTGGTGAAACGTTACCACGACCCCCATGAGGGCGCGATGATCCAGATCGCGCTCGCACCCTGCTCGCCGTTTTCGGTTACGACTTCGCTGATGAAATCGACGGCCGCGATGGCCGATAGTTTGAATGTGCGTCTGCATACGCATCTCGCCGAGACCGAAGACGAGAACCGGTATTGCCAAGAGACCCATGGCTGCCGTCCGCTCGATTATCTGGAGGAATGCGGCTGGCTGAACGACCGCGTCTGGCTCGCACACGGCATTCACTTCGATACTGGTGAGATCAAACGGCTTGCACGCGCCGGTACCACGATCACGCACTGCCCCTGCAGCAACCAGACGCTCGCTTCCGGAGCCTGCCCGGTCTGTACGATGGAACAGGCAGGGGTTCGTGTTGGCATTGGCGTCGATGGTTCGGCGTCGAATGACGCCTCCAATATCATGCAAGAGGTACGCTCGGCATTTCTTCTCCAGCGCAGCCGATACGGGGTGTCGGCCGTCAGTCATCGCGACGCCCTGCGATGGGCGACCCAAGGTTCGGCGGCCTGCATCGGACGAGCGGATATTGGCGAGATTGCCGTGGGGAAAATGGCCGATTTGGCGTTTTTCAAGCTTGACGAGTTGCGGTTTTCCGGGAGCGGCGATGCGCTTGCGGCTCTCGTCCTTTGCGGCGCGCACCGCGCCGACCGGGTCATGATCGGAGGACGGTGGATCGTCGAGAATGGTGAAATTCCGCAACTCGACTTAGGCGCTCTCATCAAGCGCCACTCCGCCGCGGCCTACAAACTACGGCCTTCCCGTTGAGTTGAGAGCGTTTTTGGTTTGCCTTGGCCTCAAGCGTTATGCAACGCGATCACCATTGTGTAGAGCGAGCCGAGGCACACTGTGTCTCGGCTCGCTGCAACACGACGGCTGACCGAAGATTTTTAGACGATCACTTCCCCGGAATCTTGTCGTCGATTCCCTTGACGTAGAAGTTCATGCTCAGAATCTGGCCGGCGTCGAGATGGTCGCCCCCCTTGCATTCGACCGTCTTGCCGTCCTGATCGACGATCGGGCACTTGAATGGATGCAGCTTGCCGGATTTAATCGCGGCCTGCGTATCCATCGCCATCTGCTTCACATCGTCGGGCATATTGGTATAGGGCGCCATCACGACCATGCCAGAGTCGATGCCGCCCCAGGTATCTTCCGACGTCCACTTGCCGTCGAGCACAAGCTGGGTGCGCTTGGTGTAATAGTCACCCCAATAGTCGGTATCGGCGGTGAGCTGAGCATGCGGGCCGAACTTGATCATGTCGGAAGACTGACCAAAGGCGTGAATGCCGCGCTGCTCCGCGATCTGCATGGCGGCAGGCGAATCGGTATGCTGCGTGAGGATGTCGGCGCCCTGGTCGATCAGCGTCTTCGCGGCGTCGGCTTCCTTGCCAGGGTCGAACCAGCTGTTCACCCAGATGATCTTGAATTTGATGTTCGGGTTGACCGACTGGGCTCCCAGCATTGTCGCATTGATGTTGGAGATGACTTCAGGAATCGGGAACGACACGATGTAGCCGACAATCCCCGTTTTCGACATCTTGGCCGCGATCTGGCCTTGGATGTAGCGACCTTCATAGAAGCGCGCCGCATAGGTGGCCAAGTTCTTTGCGCGTTTATAGCCAGTCGCGTGCTCGAAATAGATGTTCGGATACTTGTTGGCGACTTTCACGGTGGCATCCATGAAGCCGAACGAGGTGGTGAAGATTAGCTTGTGGCCGGAGCGCGCGAGCTGTTCAATCGAGCGTTCGGCGTCCGGCCCCTCAGGGACGTTCTCAAGAAAGGTCGTCTCGACTTTGTCGCCTAGGGCCTTCTCCATCGTCTTGCGGCCGAGATCGTGCTGGTAGCTGTAGCCGAGATCCCCGATCGGTCCGGTATAGACGAAACCTACTTTCAGCTTTTCGGCGGCATAAGTAGCCCCAAACGTTGCGGTCGCGGCCGCGAGGACCGCGGCCATTGCGATGATATTCCATTTCTTCATGACTTCACTCCGAGTTGGAAAGACGGGCGTATTTTCACATTCCCCATTCGAATTCCCCCCACGTGCGAAGCGCCCGTCGCGCGCTCGAGGAAGATCAGCGGTCTGGCACGAAGACCACACCGAGAGAGGCTGGCGCGGCCGACCCGGCAATGCCGCGCGTTCGTGAAATCAACACGAGAACGATGACCGTGGCAAGATAGGGCAG
>Ga0181537_10004582_pt1 | contig 11445 bp, 8 predicted proteins | sample PEATcosm2014_Bin_39_FD_119765 | JGI IMG/M metagenome (GOLD analysis project Ga0181537, IMG submission 119765) | Peatland microbial communities from MTU Mesocosm Facility, Houghton, MI, USA - PEATcosm2014_Bin23_10_metaG | ecosystem: Environmental > Terrestrial > Soil > Wetlands > Peat | place... | reverse complement strand
TCACCGCACCCAAGCCAAATTTGACCTTGAAGTCGGTCTTGTTCTCGACCACGTAGCTGCCCTTCGCGGTGTCGGCGTAGTAATCCTCGGTTTGGTTGTAACGGTTCAGGTAATCGTAGAAAGAATTATTCGTGATGGTGAAATCATCCGAGACCTTGAAGGTCTGGATGATCTGCCCCATGGCTTTCAAGGCATGCGCGCCGGTACCCGCCGGTTCGTCGATGAGGATTCTGGGGTTGAGCTGCACCGAACCGGTCAGTGTGACCGGCGTACCAAAGCCGTTGATCGTGCAAGTGTCATACGGCACGCAGGTCGGCGTGTCCGGCGCCGGTGCGCCCGTGAGGTAGGTGCCGTTGTCGATCAGGCCCTGGTTGACGCGGTTGACGCCGTCATTCTCGCGCAGCCGGCTATCGACCGCTTCGCCCTTGAACAACACGCTGTATTGGTCGGTGAAATTCGTCTGTACCGCGGCATAGAACGATTGCTGGTGGAAATACATGTCGTAGTAGTAGCTGCCGCTATCGTCGGAGGCGAAGCTCACGCGCACCGCCGTGTTCGAGGACACGGGACCGCCGACATCGAAGGAGGCCCGACGTTTTTGCTGAGTGTCGGCTTCCAGATTGAATGCTTCCGTCCACTTGTTGAAATAAGGCTGCTTGGTGGTGATGCCGATCACTCCGCCAACGCCTGTCCCCGGTCCTTGCTGCACGCTCGCCGTGCCTTTGACGATATCGATGGAATCGACGTCGTTGAAACTGATCGGGGCGCCATAGCCGTTCAGGGTAAAGGGGTCGCGCATGCCGTCGTAGAAAATGTCTGCGTACTGGCCGCGGATTTTGGGCACGTTGGGTACGCCGAACGATGCATCCGAGTAGCTGCTCGACGTCAAATAGGAGAACCCGCCCGGGTTTTGAATGTTCAGTGCGTCGAGCTGCGCCTTTGAAATGAGCGAGTTGTTGCGGGGCGTGTCCATTACGCCCAGATCCAAACCGTAGGCCGATGTGGATGTCACCTGGGTCGGCATGATGAGTTCGCCGCGCTTGATGCCGTTCACCACGATCTCGTCTAGATCCCCGCTGGATGCTGGCTGCGGGGCCGGCGCCGCGTCCGCCGCGGAAGCCGCGGCTGCCGACTCGGCGGCTTCCTCCGCCTGCGCCGCGTTAACGGCGCAGAGGATCGAGAATGACGCGATGACGGAAATACGAATCGGCATACTAGTCGACTGAGTCATTGCCCCTCATCCCTATTTGGTTTGTGTTGCGTCCGATCCTATTGACGCAAATTCAGTGTGTCAATCAAGCAATTGACGTGTGGCGTAAATGCTTCACAGCAAATCAAAGTGCGCACTTTCGCGGAGCATTCGCGTCTCGCGTTCGCACCAACAGCGTGCGCTCGAGCATTGCCGCCGGATGTTACGAGTCCGCATTTTTGGATGGAAAGACCGGATTGAAACCTTGACCGGTTGGGCCGGGATGGGCGATATAAGAAGTTATTCGGCCCCTGCTCCTGTCCGAAATAATCGAAAATTAGACATGTCGTTCATCATTCGGCGCGCACGTGATCCGGACATCGACGGAATCGCTGCGTTGGTGAAACTGTACTGGGAATTCGAGCAGATCGACGGCTTCGATCACTCGCGCATCGCGACTTTGCTCGGCAACTTTCTTAGCCAGCCCGAGCGGGCGTATTGTTGGATAGCTGAAGGGGAACGGGGGCTCGAAGGATACCTGCTCGCGGTTACGATGTTCAGCCTCGAACATGGCGGGATCATGGCGGAGGTCGATGAGCTGTTCGTGGCCCCTGATCGACGATCCGCCGGAATCGGCGCGGCACTGCTGCGCACAGCCGAGCAAGAATTGGGGGCGGCGGGGGTGGTTCGGCTGCAGCTGCAACTCGGTGTCACCAACCATCCCGCCAAGGTCTTCTATGCACGACAGGGGTTCGAACCGCGCGGCGGCTATCAGTTGATGGACAAGCCTCTCAAGTGATGACGATTGAGTCGATGCGCGGCAATTCTTGCCGTTCACGGTAAGGTCAGCTATTCGGGCTGCGGTGCTGCTGCCTTCTTGAGGATGGCGTCCGTGGCGGAAGTCGGCGGCACGAGCAGGGCGAGGCACACGGTGCCCACCGTCAGCACCAACATGGCCCAAAAGGTGAGGTTCAGCGCCTGTCCCAAGGTGAGGCGGATTGCCGCGTCGCCGGTTGCGAAACCCGACGTGTTCAACAGTTGACGGAGCTGATCCGAGGTGACCGGCGCCAAGTTGCCCGAACGGCTCAAGCCGTGGTTGAGCACGGCGCCGAGCAGGGTGGCGCCCAACGTACTGCCCAAATTGCGCGAGAAGATATTGGACGCGGTGACGCTGCCGCGCTGCGAGGAATCGACGATTTCTTGTATGAGCACGAGCGAAGGCACGCTGATGAGACCCATGCCGAAGCCCATGATGAGAGATCCGATCGCAGCCATGAGCAGCGACGCGGAGGGTGTGAGCGTGACAAAGAATACGGCGCCCAGCGGTTGCAGCAGCGCGCCCGTCAACAGCAGGTGCCGTAGCGCAAACCGATGAAAGAGACGTGCCGCCAGGGTGGCGCCGGCCGGCCAACCGATGAGCATCGTCGTCAATGTGAGCCCCGCCATGGTGGGGGAGCGCTGCATGACGAGCTGCAAGTAAATGGGCAGAAAAGTCGTGAGTCCGATGAGCGCCATACTGGCGAGCACCGCGACGCCGTTGGTCGCCGCGATGGGGCGATGGCTCCAAAGCGCAAAGGATACGATCGGATGCGCGACGCGGCGTTCAACCAGCACGAAGGCCACGGCCGCGACGCAGAACACTCCGGTCGCCGCCGCGAGCCCCGTGGGATTGTGGTTGCCGAGTTCGGTCAACGCGATCAACAGAGAGGTGACCGCAACCGTGAAAGTGGAGGCGCCGCCCACGTCGATGGAGCGCCGTTCATGTTTCGGAGCTTCCTTCAAGAACAATATGAATCCCGCCGCGGCGGCGACGCCGACCGGAATATTGATCCAGAAGATCCAGGCCCATGCCACCGAATGAATGATGAGTCCGCCGAGTACGGGTCCGACCACCGCCGCGACGGCCCAGACACTCGCGAGATACCCCTGCACCTTGCCGCGTTCGCGCGCCGGATACAGATCGGCCACGATGGTCATGGCGACGGGCTGCATGGCGCCCGCGCCCACGCCTTGAATGAGCCGGCAGCCAATCATGGCCGGCATGGACCACGCGAAACCTGCCAAGAGCGACCCCAAGAGAAATATCCCGATCCCCACGAGCATCACCGGTTTGCGGCCGTAGACGTCCGCGAGATTCCCGAACACGACCGTCATGGCGGATTGCGCCAGCAGGAACGAGGAGAAAACCCAGCTGTAGAGACGCAGTCCGCCGAGATCTGCGACGATTTGCGGCATTGCCGTGGCCACGATGGTCGCCTCGATGGCAATGATGGCCATCGTGGTCATGACCGAGGCTATGACGAGCGCGCGCGCGGATTTCAAGTTTGGCACAGCGGGCGGATCTCGCTATTGCGCGACCACGAAAGGCTCTTGGTTGAATTCCGCGAAGTCCCGCTGCAGCGCCGTCGCGGCGGCGGCAATCAGCCGGGCGCCTTTTTCCGGGGACGCCAACGACGGATTCGAGCCCATGCGGCCGTCGGGGAATCGGCCGCGAAAATCGAACGCATCGCGAATCGGTCCCGTGGGTGCGATGGGTGGCGTGCAAACCGCCTGCTTGATGCTCTCCGGATAGGCGCTTTGGGTGATGGCAATCTCCGAGGGCGTTGCATGCGAGCCATGACCCGACGGAAACATCTCCTCGGCGAGCGAACCGATGCCGGGCAACTGCCACCAGCTCTTCAAGCGGAGCATGAACGGACATATCTTCGCGCCGTATGAGTAGCGGGCATACACCTCGGAGAAGGCGGCCTCGATCGAGGCAATGTTGCCGCCATGGCCGTTGAAGAAATACAGGCGCTCGAAACCATGCCGGCTGAGTGAATCCACCCAATCGCCGATCGCCGCCTGGAAGGTCGACGGCCGCAGGGAAATCGTTCCGGGAAAACCCAGATGATGCTGAGCCATACCGATGTTGAACGTCGGCGCGACCAAGATGTCGCCGCCGCGCCGGTGCGCCTCGTGCGCGATGATCTCCGGGCACAGCCAATCCGTGCCGAGCAGACCCGTGGGCCCATGCTGCTCGTTCGAACCGATGGGGATCACCAGGGTCTTGCAGCGTTGCAGCCATGTCTCGATTTCGGGCCAGGTAGAGAAGGCAAGAAGCATGCAAAATCTCCGCGGGTGATTCTCAGGGTTCGCGCGGGGAACATTGTGACTCATTTGGCGAAGCCTCAGGCAAGCAACCTAGGCCGAGTCGAGGCGCCCGGCGTCTCGGGAGGTTGCTTGTAGTCAAAGGCTCCTTACGCTAAAGTAAGGGATATCAAAGGCATTGGGGCCGCCATGACGACAGCCACGTTGACCAGCAAGGGGCAGATCACGATTCCGGCCGAGGTACGCGAGGCACTTGGCGTAGAGACCGGCGACCGTGTCGAATTCGTCGAGGTGGCCCCGGGGCGCTACGAGTTCATAGCGGCGACGCAGTCGGTGACCGCCTTGAAAGGCATGTTCGGCAAGTCCCGCAAGGCGGTATCGATCGCGGACATGAATGCGGCGATTTCCCGTCGTGGCGCATCGGCCAAATGATCGGCTTGGACACCAATGTTCTGGTTCGGTACATCATGCAGGACGACGTCAAGCAATCCCTGCTCGCCACCCGGCTCGTCGAGTCGCGCTCCGCCGCATCCCGTGGCTTCGTATCCCTCGTCTCGGTGGTCGAGCTATTTTGGGTGATGTCTTCCGCGTACGAACTCGACCGTGACCAGCTCATCGGAGCACTCGAAGGCCTGCTGCGCACGAAGGAATTAGTCGTCGAACGCGCAGAAATCGTCTGGAGGGCGCTGCGTATGTTCAAAGCTGCGAATGTAGACTTTGCCGACTGCCTGATCGAACGCTCGGCCGCAGCGGCGGGATGTGACAAGACGATGACCTTTGATCGAGGCGCCGCGAGGAGCGCCGGTATGATGCTCGTCGCGTAGCTTGTTGCCCTTCGGGGGCATCCTCAGTGATTCGCGGATCGCGTATGGCTCCTGGGTCCGTCCGCCGGGCCCAGGAGCGGTGCCGGTTCTATTGCTTGTCGAAAACCGCGACGTTATTGGAAGCCTTGCCATCGGCACCGGTGACTTTGCTGGCGAGCGTCAGAACTTTAGCAGTGACGCCGTTGACCATCAGAGTGATAATTATGCGCCCGGGAACGCCGCGATCCAACGGCGCCCGCTGCCCGCGGATTGGGGCAGGTCGCGACTCAGCGCATGAATGGCTGGCTCTCGACGTCGTGCGCTTCTTGATTGCGCTGCTGCGCGCGCAGCGCATCGGCGAGCAATCGCCCGGCCTGCCTCTGGGCGCCATGATCGCCGCTCGCGAGCGCGAGCGCCTTTCGGGCGCAGCCCTCGGCCTGGTGGGACTCGCTGTCCAAGAGCCGCAATCGACCGATTTCTATCCACAGCAGCGGATTATTCGGCTCGATGCGCAGCGCGCGATCGAGCGTCGACGACGCACCGTCAATGTCGCCGTGCGATGCAAGGGCTCGCGCTTGAGTCACGAGCGAGAGAGTGGCGGGCGAGAGATGATTCTCGCGCGGCGGGGGCGGTGCATGCGGCAATGGCCCACCGGATGATGCGGGACCGGTTGATGACGGGCCGGGTGAGGATGTGCCGGGCGACGAAGGAATTGGCGACGTTTGACCCGCGGTCTCTGGCCGCGGCGCCGACAATGAGCAGCCGCCGAGCAACGCGGCGGCACAGAGCAACGCGGCAGCAACGCCCGCCGCATCGAGACTGGTCAACGAACGACGTTCTTGAGCCACGACTTGATCTTGTCACTCAATGTGCCGGACGGCGAGGAATTGGTCGCGGGCGGCGAGGAATTGCAATCCGGCTTGGCCGGCAATTCGGTGTCCCGGGGCACCGAGATCAGAACCGCATCCGCGCTGCAGGCGGGTGTCGTCGCCAGTCCGTCGCTGAACCCGATCCAGCGGTCCTCGAGCGCCTCCGGCGCCACGGGTTGGAATGACACGGACTTGAGGCTTGCCATCGTATCCGCCCACACCGGCAACGCTCCCGCGGCGCCGGTGAGTCCGGTCGCGCGATTATCGTCGTAGCCCACCCACACCACCGACAGATAGCTGCCGGTGAAACCCGCGAACCAGCTGTCGTGCGTATCGGAGGAGGTCCCGGTTTTGCCGGCGACTACCAAGCCGCTCGGCAGCCGGACCGCGGCATCCCGACCGGTGCCGTTCGTGGTCACCAGCGTCAGCATTCGGTCGAGTTGGTAGACCGCGGCCGGCGGCGCGGCGGCTTCGACCTGCACTTTGAAGCTCTTGAGCGCACGGCCTTGCTCATCCAGGACCGCCAGCACCGCGCGCAAACGCGCACGGAACCCGCCGTTGGCGAGCGAGGTATACACCCGTACGACCTCGAGCGGAGTCATCTCCACGGTGCCGAGCAGCAGCGACGGATTGAGCACCGGAGGGGTTTCAAGCCCGAGCCGTTGCAGGGTGTCGGCCACTTTCGGCAGACCGAGGTCGAGCCCGAGTCTGGCCGTCGCCAAGTTCATGGACTCGGCCAGCGCCCGGGCCATGGGCACCTGGCCGTAGACTTGATGCTCGAAGTTCTGCGGCGCCCACGTGCTGCCGTCCGCGAGCTTCAGTTCGAGCGGCGAATCCTCGATCAGCGTGGCCGCGTTGTAGCGGCCGCTCTCGAGCGCGGTCAGGTAGACCGCGGGCTTGACGAGCGAACCGATCGGGCGGCGCGCGTCGAGCGCGCGGTTGAATCCGTCAGACCCGAACTCGCGGCCCCCGACGACGGCGATCACGTCGCCGCTGTTCGGCTCGGCGACGACCACCGCGCCCTCGAGATGCGCATTGCGAAGTCGGCTCGCCGCGTCGAGGCGCGTGAGGTTCACTGCCAGGGCGTGCTCCGCGGCCGCTTGCGCTCTCGGGTCGAGACTCGTGTAGATACTCAAGCCCGCGGCGGCGAGATCCGCTTCCGCATAGTCGCGCTTCAGGTGGCGCCGGACCAGATCGAGATAGGCAGGCACGTAGGTGCTGCCGGGAGGCCGCAGCATCACCGGAGCCGCCGCGGCGCGCGCCGCGACAACGGCGTCGATCAAATGGGCATCCGCGAGCTGCTTCAACACCAGGTTGCGGCGTGCTAGGGCGCGGTCCGCGTGGCGTCGCGGATCATAATAACTCGGCCCCTTCACCAGCCCGATCAGCAGCGCCATTTCGCCGGCGTCGAGCTCATCGAGCGGCTTCGCGAAGAAATACTGGGCGCCGAGTCCGAAGCCGTGGATCGCGCGCTCGCCGTCCTGGCCGAGGTACACCTCATTGAGGTAGGCGACCAGGATTTCCTCCTTGGAGAAATGCGCCTCCAGACGCATCGCCATCACCGCCTCGTTCAATTTACGGCCGATGGTCTGCTCGTCGGAGAGAAAATAGTTCTTCACCAGCTGTTGCGTCAGCGTGCTGCCGCCCTGCACGACGCGGCGGGCCCGCAGGTTGACCCACACCGCGCGCAGTACCGCGTGTACGTCGACGCCATGATGCTCATCGAAGCGCCGATCCTCGACCAACTTGATGCCGGCGCGCAGCAAGGGCGGCACTTCGGCCGGCGAAATGACGAGACGATCTTCACCGTGAATCGGAAACACGCTCCCGATCACGGGCGGATCGAGCCGGAACACCGGCAGCTCTTTGCCGGCCAGCGACATGCCCGTGATCGAATGGCCGTCCGCGCGGATCGACACGAGTTCAGGTTCGCGCAGTTCGTCGATGAAGCGCGCGCGGCGGGTATGGACGTCGAAGGCTCCGCCGCTGCGGCGATAGAGGCCGGTACCACGCGAGGGATCGCCGACCCGGTAGTGCAGGCGGTGCAATTCCTGGTCAAGGTCGTCCGCGGAGATCGGAGCACCGGCATAGAGATCGAGCGGCGCCGCGTAGACATGCGCCGGCACGGACCAGTGCCGCCCTTGGAATTGCCGGGTCACGACTCGGTCGAGGTACACGGTCCACACCGTAATGACAATCGCGAGCGTGAGGGCGGCGAACAGAGCCGGGCGAAGCAAGCGAGACCACTTGAAGCGAGACCACTTGAAGCGAGATGACTTGGAGCGAGACGTCTTGGAGCGCGCCACTATGGGGCGCACTATGGTCGGGGACGCGCGGGCGTGCAAGAGAGCGGCGCACGGTAAACTGATCGGCGCGGTGATACCCTAGGCATTCCGGCGTCAAATTCAGGCGTTGAACAATTGGGTGGCTGGTAAGAGTGAGTCGCGGTCGGTCGCAAGGGTGTGGCCAATCGGAAAGAGTTGCGTAGTCAGGAGTTGCGATTGAAGTACCTCACAATTCTCGCGTTCAGCATGCTGTCTGCGTGCAGCTGGTTTCATCGGAAGCCACCGCCGCCCCCCGATCCCCCCGAATTCATAGTGACCGGCGCACCCGCAGGTTCGATCGTGTTCATCGACGATGTTCAGCGGGGGACCCCCGCCGAAGTCAACGACAAGTCGCAACAAATCAACGTGGCTCCGGGCGAACACAAAGTGGAAGTGCGCTTTGGCGACACGGTCGTGTATCGGGAGAACACTTACATCAAGAGCGGCGAGCGCATCGTCGTCACCGTGCTATCGGGTTCGAATCGCGAGTAGGGATTTTCAATGGGCTCAGTCGAAAAATTCTGCTGCACAGTGCTTGCGTCGACGTTATTTGCCGCAGCCGCGACGGCCGAGGCGCCGCCCACCGGTAAACTGCCGGACGATGCCAGGCCGCTGGCCTATACCCTGAATCTCAAGATCGATCCGCGCGCCGACCGTTTCAGCGGCCGGGTCGTCATCCGGGTGAAACTCGCCAAGGCGCAGGACCACCTCTGGCTGCACGCGAGCGAGATCGACGTCGGCAAGATCGAGGTGACCGATGCGCGCGGCGCGATTCATCAGGCGCAACTTGCCGTGCGCGATCCAACTGGAGTCGCCCTCGTGTCGTTCGACGGCGTACTGCCCGCGCAGGACATCGACCTCGCGATCGACTATAGCGCGGCGTTCAACGCGAAGCTGCAGGGCTTGTACAAGGTCAAGGTCGGCGCGGATGCGTATGCGGTGACGCAGATGGAGGCGACGAGCGCGCGCTACGCCTTTCCGTCCTTTGATGAGCCGCGGTTCAAGACGCCGTTCAGCGTCACGCTGACCGTGCCGAAAGACCAGGTCGCGATCGCGAATACCCGGCCGATCAAGGAACAGGATTCGGCCGATCCGCTGTGGAAGACCCTCACGTTCGCGAAGACCGAACCGCTGCCGACTTATCTGATCGCGGTCGCCGTGGGTCCGTGGGACGTCGTCGAAGGGCCGACGATGGCGCCAAATTCAGTGCGCAAGGATCCGATTGCACTGCGCGGGATCGGGCCGCGCGGCACCGGACCGCAATTCAAGTGGATTCTCGAGCAGACGCCGAAGACGGTGAAGTATTACGAGGAGTACACCCACCAACGCTATCCCTTCGACAAGCTCGACCTGCTCGGTGCTCCGGACTTCGGCGCCGGTGCGATGGAAAACGCCGGTCTCATCGTGTATCGCGACGCGCTGCTGCGCATCGATGCCAATTCGGCTGCCACCACCTATCGCCAAGGGTTCAATGTCAATGCGCACGAAATCGCGCATCAATGGTTCGGCGATCTGGTGACGGTGCCGTGGTGGGATGACATCTGGCTCAACGAGGCGTTCGCGACCTGGGCGCAGGGCAAAGCCACCGTCGATCTCGAGCCGGGATATCACGGCGACCTCGGCCGGCTCGAGGGCACGCTCGGCGCCATGCGCAGCGATAGTCTGCTCTCCGCACGCAAGGTCCGGCAGCCGATCAACAGCGACGACGACATCCAGACCGCATTCGACAGCATCACCTACCAAAAAGGCGCGGCGGTCCTGCGCATGTTCGAAGAATGGCTCGGCAACACCACGTATCGTGAGGCGATGCGCGAATATCTCGCCAAGCATGCCTTCGGCAGCGGCAGTTCGGAGGATCTGATCGCGACGATCGCCAAGGTCAGCGGCAAGGGCACGGCGGTCACCGCGGCGATGCGCAGTTTGCTCGATCAACCGGGGCTGCCTCTCGTGAACACGAGCCTGCGCTGCGCCGGCGGCAAAGCGACGCTGGCCTTGAGCCAGTCGCGCTATTTGCCGTTCGGCGTCGTGAGCGATGACAAACTGCAATGGACATTGCCCGTGTGCGTCCGTCTCGAGCGCGGCGGCAAATCGAGCAAGCAGTGCTTTTTGCTCGAGCAGCCGAGCCAGGAATTCGCTGTCGCCGGGCAGTGTCCGGATACGTATTTACCCAATGCCGATGCGAGCGGGTACTACCGCTTTACGATGGCCGACGCGGATTTCGCCGCGTTGCGGCCGCGCGTGGCGACGCTCGCGCCGACCGAGCAGCTCATCTATGCGGATGCGGTCTCGAGCGCCTTTGTGCAGGGCACGCTCGCGCCGAGCGCCCTGCTCGATGACATGGGCGCACTGTCGGGTTCAGATCTGCCCCAGGTCGCGACCGCGCTCGTCGGGCAGTTTGCCTGGATACGGGAATATCTGGCGACCGACACGACGCGTCCCTCCTTGGATGGGTACGCGGCAACTCAATTTGCGCCGCGCCTGACGCCATTGGGGCTGGAGCGGCGATCCAACGACACCGACACGACGACGGAGCTGCGCGCGCGACTGGTCGATGTGCTGGCGGTGACCGCGCATGAGCCTGACCTGCGCCGGCGCTTGAATGACCTCGGCCGTGCGGCGCTCGGCCTTGACTCTGGCGGTGCCGTTGATCTGACGCGCCTGAATCCCGACCTGCGCGCAGACATCCTAAAAGTGACGGTGCAGGATTCCGGCGAACCGGCGTTCAAGGCCATTCTCGGCGAGCTCGCCAAGAATCACCAGACCCGGCAGCGGTATGAAATGCTGGCCGCGCTCGGCGCGACGCATGATCCGACACTCGGCGAGCAGGCGCGCAACTTCGGCCTGACGACGGCCGTGGCGGTCGGCGAAATTCAATTCCTGTACGCCAGCCACGTCGCCGAACCTGAGAATCGCGACGCATTCTGGCAGTGGCTGGAATCGAACTACGCGGCGCTCGCGGGCCGCCTGCCCGATCAGTACCAGAGCTACGTCATCCGGCTCGCGTCCACGAAACGCTGCAGCCAATCGCAATCCGATGAGATACGCGCGTGGTTTGCGCCCAAGATCAAGAGCATCATCGGCGGTGAGCGTGCGCTCGCGCAATCGCTCGAATCCATCGACCAGTGCGCCGCGCTGCGGGAGCACGTAGGCGAGCAGGCGCTCGCCGCGTG
>Ga0181537_10004580_pt1 | contig 11446 bp, 10 predicted proteins | sample PEATcosm2014_Bin_39_FD_119765 | JGI IMG/M metagenome (GOLD analysis project Ga0181537, IMG submission 119765) | Peatland microbial communities from MTU Mesocosm Facility, Houghton, MI, USA - PEATcosm2014_Bin23_10_metaG | ecosystem: Environmental > Terrestrial > Soil > Wetlands > Peat | place... | reverse complement strand
CCGCCTTGCGCTCAGGATGGCTTAGGTGCTGTTTTCACTCGCTTTGCGTCCTACCACGGCGAACCTTCAAGGCATGAGCAAATTCTTCAAAGTCCCTCTGCCCGCTGATCCTCATGGCCAAAAAACGCCGGGCGTTTGGCTGAATCCTATATTCTTTACGTTCATCATAGATCACATCAAGCCGTCTCCCCTTGATGATTTAGAATTACTTCCCGCCTCTATTTGGGCACCGATCTTGCCTGAAAACCAAACCCTCGTTTCGTTAAAACACGTGGTTCTCAATGAGTCCGAATCCCCGGCTACGTTGGGAAAGATTGGTAGTGGTACAGTTTGAATCCGGCGTTAGCCCTGATAGGCGGCTTCGGATGTATGCCATACCCTGTGATCCAGCCAAAGAAGAGGCTTGAAAATAAATTTTACTGCGCGATTTATCTGGTTGTCTCCTGAGTAGCCCTTGGGCACCCACACGACATACAATATGTCGTTCTTTAGACTGTCCCTGTATTCTCCCTGCGAGGAGAGGCGACAGTAGCTGCCAACGTAGATCACTAAGACGCTGGCGAGGATAATCAGAGCGATCTTTAATCGGGCTTTCACCTAATCCAACAATGCAATCACTTCCTCCAAAGTCCAGACGTGATCGGCAACGCCCGCTTCCATCGCAGGAGTAACGCGCAAGCTGCCGTGAATCCGGCAGAAATTGTAGCTCATGGGGATGGAAACGGGGACAGGCACCGGCCCGGTCCTTCTTTCATTCATTCATGGGGAGTGGCCTTCCCCAACAAAAAGCGGCTTCCCTTCCAGTTGCTCACTTCCCTAGTCTGGCGCTGTATATCGCGCCGTGAAAAACACTTTCCTGGACAAGCTTCTCAACCGGATCGACCGCGTCGGTCAGGGAGACCTGCAGGCTTATCTGCAACGACTGAACAATGAGAAGGGCTTTTTTGAAACGATCTTCAACACGCTTCAGGAAGGCATCGTCGTGGTCGATTCGCATGGGCGGATTCTCTACCTCAACCACGCCGTGACGACGCTGCTGGGGATCGATCCGGCCAAGGCGATGGGCACGCCGATCTCGCATCACCTGAAGGAGCTCGACTGGCCCAAGATCCTCGCCGAGGGCCGCGTGGTCAACCGCGACCTCGAAGTTTTCTATCCCCACCAGCGCTACCTGAACTTCTATCTCGTGCCGCTCGAGGACAAGGACACCTCGCTCATGGGCTTCGCCATCATTTTCCACGACCTGACGGCGCGGCGCGCCCAGGCCCGCGAAGCGATCGAATCGGAAAAGCTCAACGCCGTCACCCTCCTCGCCGCCGGGGTGGCCCACGAGCTTGGCAATCCGCTCAACTCGCTCAACATCCATCTCCAGCTACTGGAACGCGACCTCCGCCGGCGCGGGCCGGAGAAGGGCGAACCGGACGACGAACTGCTCGAATCGGTGCGGGTCGCCCGGAGCGAAGTGGGGCGGCTGGACACGATCATCAGCCAGTTTCTCGGCGCCGTCCGCCCGGCCCACGCGGTGCGCGCAATGGTGAGCATCAACACCGTCGTGCGCGAATCGCTGGCCTTTCTCCAGCCCGAAATCGCCGACCGCGACGTGATCGTGCAGGAGGAACTGGCCGAGGGGCTGCCGCTCATTCCCGCCAACGTCGACCAGCTCAAGCAGGCCTTTTACAATTTGATTAAAAATGCCGTGCAAGCCCTCACGCATGGCGGCATCCTGCGGGTCACGACATCGCGTTCCGACACCCATTTGCAGGTCTCCTTCGAGGACAATGGCACCGGAATCTCGGTCGAGGACATGGCCCACATCACCGAACCTTACTTCACGCGCAAAAAAAACGGGACGGGCCTGGGACTCTTCATCGTGCAGCGGATTCTGCACGAACACGGGGGCTATCTCGAACTGCTGAGCGAACCGGGCCGCGGCACGACCGCGCGCATCCTCCTGCCCCTGGCGGAGCGGCGCGTGCGGCTCCTCGGCTCGGGCGATGAGCCAGCCGCCTCACCGCCAGCCGATAAAAAGGAGGAAACATGACCATGTCCTGCCTTTATGGCCCGGAGGGCCAATGGATATTAGCCGGTGGCGCCAGCCACCGGTGTTACGCAACCAAAGAACCAGCCCCGGAGGGGCGTTGGAGCCTGGGCGAGATTTTCCTCGTTCCCAAATTTTATTTGGGAACGCACTTGCTGAGGCAATTTTATTGCCGATCTCGTCGCGAGGAGGCCGAAAAAAAATCGGCGCGAAATGAAATTTCGCGAGGAACAAGAGACGTTCCCAAGTGCAACTTGGGAACGAGGGGGAAAGCACCATGAGCTCCCCCGTCAAAGACAACCTGCCCATCCTTCTCGTCGTCGAGGACGAAAAGAACACGCGCGAAGGCCTGCGGCGCTACTTCGCCGGCAAGTTCGACATTTACCTCGCGCCCGACGTGGCGGCGGCGATGAACGTGCTGGAGTCGCAACCGGTCGACGTGCTCCTCACCGACTTGCGCCTGATGGGCGGGACCGAGGGCCTCGACCTGCTCACCCGCGCGCAATCGATCCCGCATCCGCCCGTCTCGATCCTGATGACCGCCTACGGTTCGGAAAAGGTGGCCGTGCAGGCGATGAAACGGGGCGCGTACGATTACATCACCAAGCCGCTCGACCTCGAAAAACTCGACGCCGTGCTGACCCGCGCGCTGCATTCGCGCCAGGTGGAAACGGAGAACCGGCAGTTGCGCGAGGAGCTCGACAAGAAGTTCGGGCTGGAAAAACTCATCGGCAACGCCCCCGCCATGGTCGAGATTTACGACCGCATCCGGCAGGTCGCGCCGACGCGCGCCACGGTGCTGATCGAGGGTGAAAGCGGCACGGGCAAGGAACTCGTGGCGCAGTCGCTGCACATGCTCAGCCCGCGCAAAGGCGCGCGGTTCGTGGTCGTGCATTGCGCGGCGCTTTCGCCCCAACTGCTCGAAAGCGAGCTCTTCGGGCATGAAAAAGGCGCTTTCACCGGCGCGGCCGAACGGCGCATGGGGCGCTTCGAGGAAGCCAATCACGGCACGATTTTTCTCGATGAAATCGGCGAGATCGACGCGGCGACGCAGGTGAAACTGTTGCGCGCGCTCGGCGAACAAACCATCCAGCGCGTCGGCAGCAACCAGAACATCAAGGTCGACGTGCGCGTCGTCGCGGCCACGAACAAAAATCTCGAGGCGCTGGTGCGCGAAGGCAAATTTCGCGACGATCTTTTCTACCGTCTCGATGTCGTCCCGATCCACCTGCCTCCCCTGCGCGAGCGCCGCGAAGACATTCCCCTGCTCATCAACGCTTTTATCCAGGAGTTCGCCCGGCAGAACGACAAGCGCATCACCGGCCTCTCCGCCGACGCCCAGGAGGCGCTCCAGCGCTACGACTGGCCGGGCAACGTCCGCGAATTACGCGCCGCCATCGAGCATGCCGTGGCGCTCTGTCGCGGCGAACGCATCGGCGTGCGCGACCTGCCCGCGAGGGTGCTGGGGAAAGCCGGCGATGGCTCCGACCCCGCCCCCGGGCGGCTCTCCTCCACGGGCGAAACTCCTCTTACCGCAGACAATCTTAACTTGGAAACGATGGAGAAAACCCTTATTCATCAAGCCCTCCGGCTAACCGATTCGAATGTGACCGAGGCGGCAAAACTGCTCGGCATAAGCCGGCGCACCCTGCATCGTAAGATCAAGCTCTATCAAATGGACCCGAAATGAACTACTTTCAAGACATACTGCAGGGGGTGGAAGTGGGCAAGGGGCAGATCCTCGTCCGCCTCGTTCCGCTCATCACCGCCATTGTCATCATCGCCTTTACCTGCGACTTGATGATTTATCGCGGACTGGATGACGCCCAGTCGATGGACAACGCGCAACTGTCCCGGCAAATCGCCCGGGGGCAGGGATTCACCACCGAGTTCCTGCGGCCGCACGCCATCGCGCAAATGCGCGACTTCGCGATCAACGAAAGCTTGCAGACCGGCAAGCCGCGCGACCTTTTCCCGCCGGACAGGTTCCCGCCCGGAACCCCGCGTATTCTCCCCGATACCTATAACCCTCCGGGCTACGCCTATCTTCTCGCCACCTGGTTCCGCTTGACTCATCCCGAATGGGATCAACCGCCCATGGCCATGAGCACAAGCCACATCTATTCGGGCGACCGCTTGATTCCCGTGTTAAACCAAATCTTCCTGATCCTGACCGCGATCCTGGTTTTTGTGCTGGGACACCGCCTCTTTGACGGCCGCGTCGCCTGGATGTCCCTCGTCGCCTTCCTGGCCACGGACTTGATCTGGCGTTATAGCCTGACCGCCCTGCCCACGCTGGTCCTGATGTTTTTCGTCACGGCCATGCTGCTCTGCACGCTGGAAATCTTTTGCATCGGGGAAGATTGCTTCGAAAGCGAGGAGCGTTCCTTCACCCCGGCCTGGTACTGGGCCATCGCGGTCGGCCTTCTCCTCGCCGCCGCCTGCCTGACGCGGTTGCACGTCTTGGTCCTGCTGCTGCCGCTGTTCATTTTTCTGATTTTGATGCCCCGGTCCAATTTTTTCATTTTCATCGTGATCGCCCTCATCACGTTCGCCTTCGTCACGCCCTGGTTTGTTCACGTCAACAATGTCTGCGGAAATCCCCTGGGTTCCAATACGCCTTTGCTGCTCTACGGTGAAGACGATTACAAGGGCAATCAAATTTTTTGCACCACGTCGCTCCCCACCTACGAGCGGCTCTTCAAGGACGCGAGCAAAAAAGAGTATTCCGGGTTTCGCTGGCATTTCGAGCATGCCTGGAACCTGCTCGGCTCCAATCCGCTGATCCTGCTTTTTGGCGCTTCCATTCTGCATCAATTCAAGCGGCGTCGGACCAAATTGTTTCATTGGCTCGTCTTTGCCTGCGCGTTTGCCCTGATTGCGGCGAATAACCTCGGCGACGCGGCGCCCGAAACGCTCGGCCCGTGGAATACCGTGATCATCCTGTTCCCCGCCATGCTGGTGATCGGGGGCGCTTTCTTTTTTATTCTTCTCGACCGCCTGATGCTGCAGCTCTGGCTCTTGAACAACCTGGTCGTGACCGCCACGCTGATCCTCACCGTCATGCCCCTGGTGCTGACCCTGACCTCGTCCAATCCCCTCTATTACAACTTTCCGCCTTACATGCCGCCCGTGATCAAAAGCTTCGCCCAATTCTCCAATCCCGACGAGTGGGTCACCACCGACATGCCCTGGGCCACGGCCTGGTACGGCGATCGCGCCTCCCTGTGGATGCCGGATTCCCTGACCGATTTCGAAAATCTTCACGATAACGTCTGCCCCACCGGTCTGCTCCTGCTGACGCCCGCCACCTGGGATGAACCCTACAGCAATATCAGCACCGGCGAATACAAGGACTGGTACTCCGTGATCGTCGGACCCACCGCGCCCGCCAATTTTCCGCTCTCGCTCCACACGCAGACCGGTCCCGGAGGCCCCGACTATAGCCTCTGGAGCGATCGCCCCCGGTGGCAGGCGAAGTAGGGACAACGCGACGACCAACGTGAAAACCCGCCTTATCGCCCTGTACGCCCTTCTTGTTGGCGTGAATGTTGGGGCGTGGGCTTGGGCGCTGGCTGCCTTTTACCATTACCCGGTCCTGCTTTGGACCGCGTTTTTGGCCTACACCTTTGGCCTTCGTCATGCGGTGGACGCCGATCACATCGCGGCCATCGACAACGTGACCCGCAAGTTAATGCAGGAGGGCAAGCGGCCGGTCGCGGTCGGCTTCTTCTTTTCCCTCGGCCATTCCACCATCGTTTTCGGATTATCGGCCGCCATCGCTCTGACTTCCGTGGCCTTGAAAGACAGGTTTGATTCACTCGAGTCCATCGGCGGAATTATTGGAACTCTTGTCTCCGCCATCTTCCTTCTGGTCATCGCCATCGCCAACATTTTCATCCTGATGGCCCTCGTTCGCATTTTTCTGCGCGTCAAGCGTGGAGGCGGTTATGTCGATGAGGACCTTGACCTGATCCTTTCCAAACGCGGATTTTTCGGACGCATCTTCCGCAACTTGTTTCGATTGATCGACCAGAGCTGGCAGATGTATCCCGTCGGGTTTCTTTTTGGACTCGGTTTCGATACCGCAACCGAAGTGGGGCTGCTCGGCATTTCGGCGACGGCCGCCGCCAAGGGACTTTCGATTTGGTCCATTCTCGTTTTCCCAACCCTGTTCACCGCAGGCATGGCCCTGATCGATTCCACCGACAGCATCCTAATGTTGGGCGCTTACGGATGGGCCTTCATCAAACCGATTCGCAAACTTTACTACAACCTGACCATTACTTTTGTTTCCATCCTGGTGGCGTTGATGATCGGCGGAATCGAGGTGCTCGGTTTGATTGGAGATGAGTTGGGATGGAAGGGGGGCTTCTGGAAATCGATGGATTCCTTGAACGACAACTTTGGCACAATTGGCTTTGTGATCATTGGCGTCTTCGTAATCAGTTGGGCCGCCTCTTACGTCGTCTACCGGATGAACAGGTACGATGAAATCGAAGTGAGCCCCGGCTCTCTCACCTAGAAATTCTACCCCACGGCGACCTGTTGGATGGCCTTGATCTTTTCGCCCAGGAAGCGCTCCGCCAGGCGCGAAATCTGCGCGGGCACATCGGTGGAGCATATCGTGGTTTGGCCTGTTTTCGACCGGGTGGGACGACTCAACCCCGCCGTTTCCAGCTTGCGGGCCAGCGCGACCGCCGCATTTTGCGCCGAATCGACCAGGACGACTTCCGGTCCGAGGACGCGTTGCGCCAGTTGTTTCAACAGCGGATAATGGGTGCAGGCCAGCACCACCGTGTCGACCCGGGCCGCTTTCATGGGAGCAAGATACTCCTCCAGGATCAATTGCGTGGCCGGGTGGGCCAGCCAATCTTCCTCCACCAGCGAAACGAGCAGCGGCGCGGCCACCGCCGTGATGGCCACGTCCTTGCGTGAAGCGCGCAGCAGGTCCTGGTAGGCCTCGCTGTGAATCGTCCCCTGCGTGCCGATCACGCCGATGCGTCCGTTGCGCGTGGCCGCGAGCGCCGCCTCGACCCCCGGCGCGATCACACCGATGACCGGAATATCGGCTTCCTTTTGCAGGATGGCCAGCGCGTGGGCCGAGGCTGTGTTGCAGGCCACCACGACCGCCTTCACCCCGTTGCCGCGCAGGTAGGCCATGATCTCCCGCGAATAACGGATGATCGTGTCCGGCGACTTGTTTCCGTAGGGGACCCGCGCCGTGTCGCCGAGGTAAAGAATATCCTCCGACGGCAGCAGCTCCCGCATCGCCTGGACCACGGTCAGCCCGCCCACACCGGAATCAAAGGCGCCGATGGGCCGCTCGGTATCGGAGGCATTCATGGATTTTGATTCGAGGGCGAAGCCGGTGAAGCATTCGTGTTCGCGGCGGATGCGGAACCCTCGGAATTGCTGTTTACCGTGGGAGGCTCATCCGGCTCTTGCGGCGCTTTCTCGGACACCGCCGACGGCGCGGGCGCGGCGGGTTCGCTTAAATCCAAGGCACCGCTCGGAGTAGCCGAGGTCGGCGTCGAGGCCGTCGATGACCCCGGCGTGGCGGACGTCTTTTTCGTTTTCTTCACTTTATGAGTGGCCGTCGTTGGAAAGGTGCCGGCGGTGGGCGTGGCGGCATTGAAATTACCATTCGCCGGGTCATGGGCCAGGCCCGACGGAGCCGAAGGCGTAACAGGAATCGCTCGTGGCGCGGGCCCGCCCTGGTCGGGCAGTTGCAGATGCCGGTCTCCCATGACGTTGACAAAGCGGATCACCCCCCGCGCGATGGCCTGCGCCAGGCTCTGGCGATATTCGGGCCGGTTGACCCGCGCCGCCTCCATGTGATTGGAGACAAAGCCGCCTTCGACCAGGATGGCGGGCAGCACGTTTTGCTTGATGACCACAAACCGCGCCCGCTTGACCCCGCGGTCAGCGGTCGCGTCGCCCGGATTGAGCTTGATGATTTCGGAATGGACCATCGAGGCGAGCAGGATGTTCAGCGTGTCGTAGTCGTTGCCCGGAAGCTTCTGGATGTCCCCGCGCGTCAGGTAGGCCGACGAGGTCGATGCGGCGCCGCGCGGCGACAGGCAGTAGGTCTCCAGCCCGCGCGCCTCTTCCATCGCGGAATTGAAGTGGATGCTGACAAAGCAATAATCGGGATAAAGCGAGGCGATGTGCGCGCGTTCGTAGAGATCGACAAAGACATCGGTGCGGCGGGTGAAGACGGTCTTGAGTCCCGCCGCGCGCAGAATGGCGTCGAGGCGGTAGGCGGTGTCGAGCGTGTACGTTTTCTCGTTGCCCAGCCGGCTGCCCGCGCCGTTGTCGGAGCCTCCGTGGCCGGCATCAATGACCACGCCGCGAATCGGATGGAGGTCCGCAATTTCAGTCGGGCGCAAAATCGGATCGAAGAGCTTGATCACGTCCATGCGCGAGACAAGCCAGTCGTGGTCGCCCTCCTCGATGGGAAAACTCAGGACGTAATGCACGCCGTCGAGGTAGATGTCGCCGTTGCCCAGCTTGAAGCTGATCGAATGGAGCGTACTCCGGCTGACAAAGCGCGGATTGCCCGAGGGCGCCTGGTAACCAAAGCCGTAAAACAGGCAGAACGAACGGAGCGTGACGTATTCGCGCCCGTTCGAGGTGGCGGTCTCCCAGTCAAACGCCCGAAGCGGAAGCGCAAAAACGAGACACAAAAAGGCCAAGGCCAGACACGACTTGGTCATCCTAGTATGAAGCCAAACTCGGCGGCAGGCGGCAAGGAAATAGCGGGCTTGCTCCCGATCATTTCAAGAGCGCGGTAAACCCCGCCTGTTCAAAATGGCGATCTCCCGTCAGCGCCTCTTTGATGCCACGCTCCTGCATGATGAGAAATGAAGTGCAGTCGGTGAGTGTCCATTGCTTGTCGGTTCTTTCGTGATAAAGATCAAGCGCCCTATTAAAAAGAGCCGTCGAGACTGGAACGATCTCGCATAAGCTCGATTGCCGAAGGTCATCGATGATTTCCCGAAGTCGCGGTCGAACTTCCGACTTTGCCAAACCATCAGCCACCTCCACCAATATCCATTCGGAGGTCAGCAAATGCATATCCGGCGACCGAAAAAAGCGAACCGCTTTTTCGTGATGCTGATCGCGACGATTGAGGCGAGCGATGAAGTAAAACGAATCAGCAAAAACCAGGCTCATTTCTTGGGATGGCCGTGAATGTAATGATCGTGGTTGGCTGCCATGTCGGTTGGCAGGTCATCTGCAATCCCATCATATTTTTTGAGCGTATCCCAAATAGTGGGCTGCTCTTCAACCGGCTCGATCCGCACGACGGTGCCGTCGGGCCAATCGACTCCCGGCGGGAGCACGATTTTCCCGGCTTCAACGGTGGTCGTGATGCTCATAGGTGAATGATGCCGTTAAGCTGGTTCCAAGGCAAGCCGCCTTCTCTTGCGACCTAACCGTTCAAAACCTCGCCGCGGCCTCGATCTCCGCCAGTTCCGCCGTCGGGCTGACCACCGCAATGTTCAGCCGCTCGTCGTGCACCAAAAGCGCCGCGGCGGCCCGCACCTCCTCCGGCGTCACCAATTCGATTTGCCGGACCAGCTTGTCGGGATTGATCACCCGGTTGTGGCCGAGCAGTCCCTCGCCCAACCACATCATCTGGTTGTCGGTACTCTCCAGGTTCAGGTGAATCTGCCCATAGGTGTATTCCTTCGCCCGCCGCAATTCCCTTGCGCTCGGCGCGCGCCGGGCCAGTTGCCGCACGGTTTGCAGGGTGAGCTTGATCGCCTGCACCGTCTTCGAGTTCTCCACGCCCGCGTTGATGAAGAAGCTGCCCGTCTCCTGGTAATAATTCGCGCCCGTGCTGATCGAGTAGGCCAGCCCGTGCCTTTCGCGCACGTTTTGGAAAAGACGCGAGCTCATGTTCTCGCCCAGCATCACGCTCATCAGCCGAAACGCCGAACGGCGCGGATCGTGCCGCGACACGCCGCGCATCCCGACCACGAACTGCGTCTGTTCGATGGCCTTGCGCACCACCTCAAAGCGGGGCGCGGTCTGCCGGCGCGAAACGGGGGTGAACAGCGCGCGCGGTCCCGACGGAAATTGCCGCAGCAGGGGCCGCAGCAGTTCCTTCACCTCGGCCAGATCGGTCTTGCCCGCCACCGTGATGCAGAGGTTGCCCGAATGATAAAATTTCCGCCGATAGTTCAGCAGGTCGCGCCGCGTCATCCGCTGGATGATTTCGCTCGTCCCGAGCAGCGGCCGCCCGAGCGGATGGTTCGGCCAGAGCAGCGAGCCCGCGATGTCCTGCGCCAGTTGCGACGGCTGGTCCTCGTACATCCGGATTTCTTCCTGGATCACGCCCCGCTCGCGCTCAATCTCGGCGGCGGGAAACGTCGCGCGCAGCAGCATGTCGGACAGCACATCGACCACCGAACGCAAATGGGTGGCGCTGGCCCGCGCGTAATAACAGGTCATCTCTTCCGCCGTGAACGCATTGAGGTAACCACCCACGCCTTCAACCGCTTCGGTGATCTCCCGGGCCGACCGCTTCGTCGTCCCTTTGAAAAGCATGTGTTCCAGAAAATGGAAGATGCCGTTCTGACGCCGCGACTCCTGCCGTCCGCCGACGCCAAGCCAGAAGCCAACGGAAACACTTTCGACGTGAGGCATGTGCGCCACGGCGAGCTGAGCCCCCTCATCGAGTCGTTCCTGGCTGAAAATCATGCCTAAGTCTCGGTGCGGCTGCGATGGGTGTCAAACTCCCGTTGCATGATATAAATTTAATTCATGAAAGCTGGATGAATGATGACGCATTTTATGCGCTTAATTGCTTAATATCAATATAATACAATCATTACTACAGATTCAATCCTACGCACTATACCCTTCCGATTTGGTTTAAAAAATGCTTGGCCGGAAAAACAACGGAACTGTTCATAATTCGCGCACTTCATTACCCTTAAACGCAATGCGGTGTGGACTTATGCGCTCTTTTCGCTCATTTTCGGGTTAAGATGTCTCTACCGGCCCGTTTTCCCCATATCGTGGGGATTGCCCTGATCGCCTTCTTTCTCGGCGGCTGCTCGCGCCAAACTGAGGCACCCACCCCTCCCGCCCAGGGTCATCCTGTGGTCAACGATACGCAGCCGGTTCAGGGCGATTGGGTCGTCCAGCGGATATCTGCCGATATCGACAGCCTGAATCCGGTTACTTCCCAAGCCGCCGATGCACAATGGCTCTGCTGGAACGTGATTAATGAAGGCATGCTCCAGATGAACAACTACACCCTCAAGCTGGAGCCCTGCCTGGCCGAGTCGTGGGAGATTTCGCCCGATCAACTCACCTATACCTTCCATCTCCGGCACGGCGTCAGGTGGCACGACAGCGCGCCCTTCACCGCCGACGATGTCAAATTTACCT
>Ga0181537_10004579_pt1 | contig 11446 bp, 9 predicted proteins | sample PEATcosm2014_Bin_39_FD_119765 | JGI IMG/M metagenome (GOLD analysis project Ga0181537, IMG submission 119765) | Peatland microbial communities from MTU Mesocosm Facility, Houghton, MI, USA - PEATcosm2014_Bin23_10_metaG | ecosystem: Environmental > Terrestrial > Soil > Wetlands > Peat | place... | reverse complement strand
CGCTGGGCCGGCCGCAGGCCGTATGCCGGCGGGGATGCCAATTTGAAGACCATGTTTCAGAAGATCTGGGAGCAGCACGAGGTGGTGCCGGAGACGGCCGACACGCCGGCGGTCCTCTATGTTGACCGCCACCTGATCCATGAGGTCACCTCGCCGCAGGCGTTCACCGTGCTGCGCGAGCGCGGCCTGAAACTGCGGCGCCCGGATCGCACGCTCGCGACGATAGATCATTCGAGCCCCACCCGCAGCGATCAGATTTTCGGCGGCGTGCCGATCGCGATCGAATCGGCAGCCAGCCAGATCGCGCAGCTGCAGAGGAACTGCGCCGAGTTCGGTGTCGAATTGCTCGATCTCAAGAGCGATCAGCGCGGCATCGTGCACATCATCGGACCGGAATTCGGCTTCACCCAACCCGGACAGACCATCGTCTGCGGCGACAGCCATACCAGCACCCACGGCGCCTTCGGCGCCCTCGCCTTTGGCATCGGCAGCACTGAGGTCGGCCACGTGTTCGCAACCCAGTGCCTGCTGCAGCGCCGGCCGCGTACCTTCGCGATCACAGTCAATGGCTCGCTCAGCGCCGGCGTGACCGCCAAGGACCTGATCCTGTCGATCATCGGTGAAATCGGCATCGGCGGCGGCACCGGCTGCGTGCTCGAGTACCGCGGCGCGGTGATGCGCTCACTGAGCATGGAGGAGCGCATGACGGTGTGCAACATGTCGATCGAGGCCGGCGCACGCGCCGGCATGATTGCGCCGGATGAAACTACCTACAGTTATCTGAAATCCAGGCCGCGCGCACCGCACGGCGCTGACTGGGAGCATGCCCTGCAGCGCTGGCAGCAGCTTCCGAGCGACGCCGATGCCCGCTTTGATCGCGAAGTTACGCTCGATGGCAGCAAACTCGAACCGATGATCACCTATGGCACCAACCCGGGCATGGTAATCGCGGTGTCAGGCTCGATACCCGACCGGCACAACGATCCGGTATTCGACCGGGCGCTGGCCTATATGGGACTGACACCGGGCGCACCGATCGGCGGCCAACCGGTCAATGTCGTGTTCATCGGCAGCTGCACCAATGGCCGGCTGTCGGACCTGCGCAGCGCCGCGCAACTGCTGCGCGGACACCGGATCGCACGCGGCGTGCGGGCGCTGGTCGTGCCCGGCTCGCAGCAGGTCAAGAAGGCGGCCGAGGCCGAAGGGCTCGATCGCATCTTCATCGCCGCCGGCGCCGAATGGCGCGAGTCGGGTTGCTCGATGTGCATCGGCATGAACGGCGACACCGTTGCCAGCGGCGACTACTCAATCAGCACCAGCAACCGCAACTTCGAAGGTCGCCAGGGACCTGGCGCACGCACGCTGCTCGCCAGCCCGTTGACGGCCGCCGCCAGCGCGGTGCGCGGCCAGGTCACCGATCCGCGCGAATTCCTCAACGGCTGACGGCGCAGCATGCAACCGATACGCAACATCAGCTCGCGCACCGTGGTATTGCCGTCCACAAATATCGACACCGACCAGATCATACCGGCGCGCTTTCTGCGCACCACGACCAGGGACGGCCTGGGCAGGCAGCTGTTCGCCGACTGGCGTTACCACGCCGACGGATCGCTAAAGCCCGAGTTTGCGCTAAACCGGCCGGACGCCGCAGGCTGTGCGGTGCTGGTTGCCGGCCGCAACTTCGGCTGTGGCTCCTCGCGCGAGCACGCACCCTGGGCGCTGCTCGACTACGGCATTCGCGCCGTGATCAGCACCGGGATCGCCGATATCTTCCGCAGCAACTCGCTCAAGAATGGCCTGCTGCCGGTCCAGGTCGATGAAGCGACCGGTCAATGGCTGCTGGATCATCCCGGCATCGCGGTCAGCATCGACCTTGATAGCCGGACGCTGCTGCTGCCCGACGGCAGGGCGGTGGAATTTCCGCTGGAGCGGTTTGCGCGCTATTGCCTGCTCAACGGCGTGGATGAACTCGGCTTCCTGCTCGCAAGGCAGAGCCAGATCACGGCCTACGAGCAGGGCGCGGTGCAATGAAAGCTGCGATCGCGGTGCTGGCTGGCGACGGCATCGGCCCGGAGGTGATTGCCGAGGCAGTGCCGGTACTGCAGCGGGTGGCAGAGCGCTTCGGCCATCAGTTCGCGCTGTCGGCGGCGGCATTCGGTGGCTGCGCGATCGACCAGCATGGCGAGCCGCTGCCGGACTTGACGCTGCAGACCTGCCTTGAGTCCGATGCCATCCTGCTCGGCGCCATCGGCGGACCAAAGTGGTCCTCACCGCAGGCCAAGGTACGACCCGAAAGCGGTTTGCTGCGATTGCGGCGCGAACTGGGCGTGTACGCGAACCTGCGGCCGGTCAGCGTGCATCCGGAGCTGCGCAATGCCTCCTCGCTCAAGCCGGAGATCATTGATGGCGTCGACCTGATATTCGTGCGCGAACTGACCGGCGGCATCTACTTCGGCGCCAAGAGCCGCGATGCGCACCAGGCGACCGACCTTTGCACTTATACCGCCCCGGAGATCGAGCGCATCGTTCGGGTAGCGGCCCGCATCGCGCGCACCCGTCGCCGGCGCGTGCTGTCGATAGACAAGTCCAATGTGCTGGAAACGTCGCGCCTGTGGCGCGAAGTCTGTGAACGCGTCATGCACAACGAATTCCCCGATGTCCAGCTCGAGCACATGTTGGTGGATTCCGCCGCGATGCACCTGATCCGCCGCCCGCGGGATATCGATGTCGCCGTCACCGAGAATATGTTCGGCGACATCCTGACCGACGAGGCCTCGATGCTGTGCGGCTCGCTCGGGCTGCTGCCGTCCGCCTCGCTCGGCGACGGCAGCCGCGGCCTGTACGAGCCGATCCACGGATCGGCGCCAGACATAGCGGGCCAGGGCATCGCCAACCCGTATGGGGCGATCCTCAGCGTCGCGTTGCTGCTGCGCCATTCGCTCAAGCTCGACGAGGAAGCGCGCGCGGTGGAACTCGCGGTGCACCGCGCCATCGGCGACGGCGTACGCACCGCCGACATCGCGGCGCAAAACCAGCGACCGGCAACTACTCAGGAAGCGGGCGCCGCCGTGCTGGCCGCGCTCGCCTGAACGCCAGCTGGCCAGCGAACAACCATCAGGCCGTGGCGCGAGCCACCCTGGAACGCCGCACGGGCCCCCTGAGCGACGCATCGATCAACTGATCGACCACCCGCGCCAGGGCGTCAGCAGGACCTGCGCTGTGAAACAGTTGGCGGCTGGCAAAGGCGCCCTCCAGCAGCAATGCCAGTCCATCGCCCAGCAGCCGCGGCTGCGTGGCCCCCATTGCCGCAGCCATCTGCGCCAGGCGCTGCCGCAGCCGGCGCTTGTTGGCAACCGCTACCAGTCGCGCCGGATGCCCGGCCTGCGGATACTCGATAGCCGCATTGGTAAGCGCGCAGCCGCGGTATCCCGGTTGACGCATGCGCTTTGCCAGCCGCAGCACGAACAGGCGCAGTTGCAGGCGCGGCTCGCCAGGGTGCGCGGCCACCGCCGCCTCGAAACGCTCCCAGAACGCGCCATCCCAGTCGCGCAGGTAGGCTGCCGCCAGCTCATCCTTCGACTCGAAACTGCGGTACAGGCTCGGCTTAGTGGCACCCGCGCGTCGCACGATCTCATCGACGCCGACCGCCCGGATGCCTTCGCGGTAGAACAGCCGCGTGGCGGTCTCACGGATGCGATCGCCGGCTTTGGTCGCGCCGGCTTTGGTCGCAGGATCGAGCCTGCGCGCGCTCCGGTTCAAACTCTTTTCCCCTTGACTATGTTACCGATCGGTACGTAGCATCGGCTTACTGCTACGTACCGGTAAGTAACATGATCCTGCGACTGCGTCAACGACTCGGCCAGAACTACGTGTTCGTGGTGGTGGCGGTGGTGTTCCTGGCGCTGATGATCAGCGCCGGCATGCGTGCCACCCCCGGCGTGCTGATCCTGCCGTTGGAGTCGGCGTTCGGCTGGGATCGCGCCTCGATTTCGCTCGCCGCGGCGGTCGGCATTTTCCTGTATGGGCTGGTCGGGCCGTTCGGCGCCGCGCTGATGCTGCGCTTTGGCATCCGGCGCACGGTGCTATGCGCGCTGGCGCTGATGGCGGCGTCGACCGCCGGCAGCGCCCTGATGACCAGCCGTTGGGAGCTGGTGCTGACCTGGGGCGTGCTGTCGGGACTGGGCACCGGCTGCGTGGCGGTGGTGCTGGGGGCCACCATCGTCAATCGCTGGTTTGTCACGCACCGCGGCCTGGTCATGGGCGCGATGACCGCCAGTGCCGCGACCGGCACGCTGATTTTCCTGCCGGCGCTGGCGGCGATTGCCCAGCATCACGGCTGGCGGCCGGTGGTGCTGACGGTCGCCAGCTGCGCGCTGGCCCTGATACCGCTGGTGTGGTGGCTGCTGCCCGAGAGCCCTGCCAGCATCGGCATCACCCGCTATGGCGCCACCGGCGCCGCCGCCACCGAGGAGGTACGCCGCAATCCGCTCAGCGCCGCCCTGGGCGCGCTGGCCACCGCGGTCCGGCGGCGCGACTTCTGGTACCTGTTCGCCACCTTCTTTATCTGCGGATTCACCACCAACGGACTGGTCGGCACGCACCTGATCGCGCTGTGCGGTGATCATGGCATCGCCGAAATTCGCGCCGCGGGCCTGCTGGCGGTCATGGGCGTATTCGACCTGGTTGGTACTACCGCCTCCGGCTGGCTCACCGATCGAGTTGATCCCAGGAAACTGCTGTTCGTGTACTACGGCGTTCGCGGAGCCGCGCTCGTCTACCTGCCGTACTCCGACTTCTCGTTCACTAGCCTGTCGGTGTTCGCCGTGTTCTACGGACTGGACTGGATCGCTACCGTACCCCCGACCCTGAGGCTGACGACCGAAGCCTTCGGCGAGAGCGCCGCCGCCATGGTGTTCGGGTGGATCCTCGCAGGCCATCAGCTGGGCGCCGCCTGCGCTGCATTTCTGGCCGGTTACCTGCGTACGCTGCAGGGGGACTACGTCGACGCCTTTGTGTTTGCCGGTGCCACCGGCATCATGGCCGCGGGAATCGCGCTGCTGATCGGCCGTCAGGGAACGGTGAGCACGCGCGTGGTGCCGGCGTAAACGGGCGGTGGCCCGCGGCGGCGGCGGGCCAGAAGCCGCCTGGCAACGAACAGCCCACTGATCGGAATCTGGATCATGGCTTCGCGCAGCCGGCGTTCGCAGCACTTGTAGTGCTTGCCGGTAGTCAGCACGTCGTCGAATAGCACGATGCGTTCGCGCAGTGGTGCACGCTCGAACAGTTGCCGATCGAGCCGCATGAGTCGATAAAGCGCGGCGCAGCTGGATCGGCGCGCGCTGGCATGGTCCGCGGCGGTGGGCCGGCTCTGGTACAGCATCGCGCGCAGATCCAGCGCATAGTCGCCGAATGCCTGGCGCAAAACGCGTTGCAGCCGATCGTCATAGTCGGCATCGGGCGGCGGCCGCGAGGTCGGTATCGGAATCCACGTGGCGCGCTCGACCCAGGACCGGCTGACGGCCGCGCGTAGCGCGCGCGCGACCTCGCCGATGGCCTGCTGCTTGTAGCGCCTGCGGCGCGGGTCGGTGGTCGCGATCGAGGGCGGGCATTTGAGATTGGCGATCAGCTGGTTGACCCGATTGGCAGCCGTGCCGCGCCCCGGCAGGTAGTCGGCCAGGCAAAGACAGCGATCGGCGTCGCCCAGGAAGCAGTGATCGGTGCGCATCTGCTCATCCAGCGCAACAAGCCCGGACAGCAGCGCCGTCACAGTGACAGGTCCTGGTCGGCAGCGTCGCGCTCGAGCGTTTGCGCCGACCGCTGCCGCTCGGCCGCCGCCGATCGCGGCTGCTCGCCCGCCGAAGCCGACTGCTCGCGCAATTTCAGCCATGCATCGCACGCCTGGCGCCGCACCGTCTCCAGATCCATGCCCTGCGCGCGCGCGAGGCGCGCCTGCACACGCTCGCGATAGCGCTCCCGCAGCTTCTGGGCGATCGGACTGTACTGCCCGCGGCGCTCCATCCGGAACGCGGTAAAGGGAATACGCGGCGTCGGCTCCCGATCGATGCCCTGGGCACGCAGGCTGCGGTGGTCGATGCGCACTGCCAGACCGGCCGCGGCGAACGCCTCGTTGCTCAATACCGCCCACCTTTCGCGCAGCGCCTTGATCTCGGCGATACCGAAAGGCGGCCCGCGCCGCCGCTGTTCATCGCTGTTCATGTCCAGTCCGGCTTTCGCGCCCAGCCCGGCGGCAGTGACCTCCCGCGTGGTGACCAGCAGATGAGCATGGTGGTTCCGGGGATCGCCTTCGGGCCGCGGCGCATGCACTGCGAGGTCCACCGCGACGTTATGGCGCTCCGCCAGCTCCTGCGCAAAGGTGCGCGCGAGCTGTAGTCGGCGCTCGGCATCGAGTTCCGCCGGCAGCGCGACCTGGTATTCGCGCGCTACGCGGGAATTGCGTTGCCGCTCGGCGCGCTCAGCGGCGTTCCAGAGGTTGGCGCGATCGGTAGCCCAGGCACCATCCGCGCCGCGCAGATGCCCCGGTAGCAGGATTTCCTTGTGGATGACGTCTTCACGCCGCGAATAATTGTGCAGCAGCCCGGTGCGCTCATCGCGCAGACGCTCCCCGGCGCGATAGGCCGCCGCGGCAATGGCGCTGCGGCCGGCACCACGTGAAATCGACCTGATGTCGAAGTGACAGATCGCCACGGCTAGCGCCCGGCAGGCAGGCGCAGCGCGACGCGCGTCCAGGCGCTGCCCGAGGCGGTCTTCAGGTAGCCGGCGAGGTCCGGCAACTGCTCGAGCTCGGATGCCAGCACCGCGCTCTCGATGATCTGCTGCGAACTCACCTGGGTGGAACGTCGGCTTCCACGCGATGCGAACAGCCCGTCACGGTCACTGCCGCGCGAGGTCTGGCGGCGAATGACTTCGCGCTCGCCAATCAGCCGCGACGCGAACTGCGAGGTTCCGCCCTGCTCGCTGCCCGAACAGCGCAGAATCAAAGTATTGCCGCAATTCTCGACCAGGGTCTGCGCGTCGCCCTGGCCGTATGTGCTCGACACCTGCGCAAGCGATTGGAATCCAAGGATGCAGCGCCCGCCAAATTTGCGCAGCCGAGCCAACGCATCCTTCAGCCCGTCAATCGCGCCGAGTGCGTCGAGTTCATCGACCACGAACCACAGTCGCTGGTCGCGATCCTCCGGCTGGTTCATCGCCTCGATGATCGCCAGTCGGATCCAGGCGGCGATTATCGACCGCAGCGCGGCGATCTGGCCGGCGCGGTAGGGAATGAACAGGACGCCGCGTCCCGCCCGGATCCAGGCGCGCACCGAGAACGCGGCGGCGCGTTGTGACTGGATGTACTCGAACGCGGCCATCGCGGACACGGCCACCGAGCGGATTGAACCGAACATGCGTGCGTTGTCCGGCTCCATGAACGGCTGCGCCGGCGTGCCGGTAACGATTGCGCGCAGCTCGTCGCTCTCGGCGACGGCAAGCAGGCGCCACAGCTCCGCCGGGTCGCGCTGGCCGTCGGCGTGACAGCGGCGCAGCACCGCGCTAACGAAGGTGCGTGCATAGCCGCGCCATTCCTGCGCCGCCGGATCCGCGCTCGGTGAAATCAATGCGCTGGCGAGCTGTTCGATATCGTAGCGGTCATCGATCTCGCCGCACGGGTCCCAGCGCATCGAATCTGGTTCGAATGGATTGAGTAGCACGTCGCCGCGATAGCGGCTCGAAAATCGCGTGGTGTAACCCGCGTCCGGATCGCTGATCACGGCACGATCGCCGCGCGCCAGCGCTTGCGACAGCAGCTCGCGTATAGCGGTTGACTTGCCGGTGCCGGTGCTGCCGATGAATTTGAAGTGCTTGAGTTCGTCAAGCGGCGCGATCGGAATGCCTGCGAGGCTCAATCGGCCGGCCGCCGGATACCCCGCCAGCGGCCGCCACCAACCCGTCGCCCGGCGGCTGGTGATGCGGGTCCCGCGCCGATGAATCTCGCGTGGCCACCAGCTCATCGCTCAGTACCCGCGCACCACAAGGTAATCCGCCTGCTCGCCGTAGGCGGGGGCTCGCCGATCTACCCGCACGCACAGCCGCGCGCTGTCGCCGCAGTGGCGCAGATCGATGCGCCCACCGCTGTCGGCAAGCCGCGCAATGCCTGCCGACAGCCGCGCCTGCTCGGCGCGCAGCGCGGTGAGCTGCCCCGCGGTCGGCAACCACCATGCCAGCAGCAATGTCACTGCGATACCCGGCGCGACACAGATCAGCGCTGCCCACCAGCCAAACCTGGCGCCGGCCGCGCGCCTCATCGACCGAAGCATATCGGCCGTCCTGGCGCCCTCGTCGATCAGCGCACCCAATTCGGCGACGAAGGCGCGCCGGATCTCATCCCGTACCACCTGGTCCAGGTCCTGGGTGTGCGCCTGCAGCCGCTTGAGGCTGGCATCGACCAACTCCTGGTGGCTGTGTGCGGTTTCCATGAGCAGGCCAAGCTTGACCGTGCCGTCATCGACTGCCGGCGTCTCACTACTCACGGCTCACATCCTGGTCCGGCGGCCGCAGCACCGCGGTTGCGCGCAGCGCGGGGTGCCTTGGCGGCCGGAGCGTCCGCGGCCTTGGGGCGCCGACCGGTGGTGCTCGCTGCGCGCGAGCGAGCCGCCGCGCGCGCCTTGTTATCTGCGGCAGCGGGAGCGGTCGCGCCGGCCGCGGTGATTTCCGCACCGATGGGCATGTCATACGGAATATGTGCCGGCGGCTCGGCCTCGCCGGCGGCACGAGCACTGCCGGGTTGCAGGCGCACGCTCACCCATTCGTGACGCGAGGCAAACTTCAGGTACGCGCACAGGTCCGGCAATTGCTCGATCTCCGAGTCCATCACCGCCGGCTCGATGTTGATGTGCTCACTGCGCGTGATGGCACCGAACAACTCGGTCAGCCGCCGGCTGTACGAACGCGTAGTGCGCAGCACTTCGCGCTGGCCGATCAGCGTCGAGGCAAAACGCGACGTGCCTCCGCCTTCGCTGGCCGAGCAGCGCAGGATCATGCTGTTCCCGCAATTTTCAACAATTGTGTGCGCATCGCCCTTGCCATAGGTACTTGCCACCTGCGCAACCGACTGGAAGCCTAAGATGCACCGGCCGCCAAATTTGCGCAGCCGTACCAGCGCATCCTTGAGGCCGTCTATCTGGCCGAGCGCGTCGAGTTCATCCACGACGAACCAAAGGCGCTGGTCGTGCTCCGCGCGATCCATCGCGGCAAATATCGCGATGCGCATCCAGGCGGAAATGGTTGAGCGCAACGCCGCAATCTGCCCGGCGCGATAAGGAATGAACAGCACGCCGCCGCGAGCGTCGGTCCCGCGCTCGACCCATTGCCGTAACGAGAACTCCGGCGAGCGCTGGCCGGCGACATACTCGAGCGCACCGACGGCGGAGCTGGTCACCGACCGGATCGAATCGAACATCTTCACGTTGTGCTCATCCAGGAACGGTTGCGCCGGTGTCCCGAACGTCAGCGTGCGCAGCTCATGGGTGTCGGCCACCACCAGCAGCCGGTACAGCTCGCGCACGTCGCGTACGCCGGCGGCGTGTGCCTGGCGGGTCACGGCAGTGAAAAACGTGCGCGCGTAGCCAAGCCACGTACGATCGGCCCCCTCGACGTCCGGCAGCAGCGAGCGCGCCAGCTGGTCCACGTCATAGCCGCGGCGTATCTCGGCGAACAGATCCCATCTCACCGATCGCTGGTCGAAGGGATTGAGAATCACATCGCCGCGGCCGGCGTCGTAGAAGCGGCGCAGATAGCCACCTTCCGGGTCGGCGATGACGGCGCGGTCGCCGCGTGCCAGGGCGCCGGCCAGAAGTTGCGTGATCGCGGTACTCTTGCCGGTACCAGTGGTGCCGATGAACTTGAAATGCTTGCTCTCATCCGCCAGTGCCACCGGCAGGCCGGCGAGTGTCAGAGTGCCGCTGGCGCCGGCAGTACGCCCCGCCGCTGCGCTGTGCTGACCGGGAGTGCCATCGACCGCTGCCCGGGCAATGACTGCCCCGCGCTGATGAATACTTGCGGTCGCCGCCGTCGAATGGCGTGCGATCGATCGGCCGCCGAGGTATCCGATTCCTGCGAACACCGTGCCTCCCACCGCCAGATGCAACAGGCCGGACGGCGCCAACCCCAGCCCGCGCAGCGCCGGCCCCGCCAGGCCCATGCCGATGCCAGCGAGTGCGGTCAACGGAACGGCGATCAACGGCGAGAGCGCGATGCGCTGCCAGGCCGCGCGGGCGCGTACCATGCCCACCAGCATCGGTGCCTGCACGTTGGCGTAGGCAACTGCCAGGCCCGACCAGCCACTGGTGAGCGCGATCAGGTCTACTGTCGGCGTCACTGGCGTCGCCTCAACCCGCGCCCGCGCCGCCGCGGCGCTTGCGTGCCGGCTCGTACCAGATTTCCTTGATATAGCGTTGGTGCTGTTGGGTATCGAACTGGATGACCACATCAATCAGCAGGTACAGCAGATCCTTGATGTCGTTGCGTGACAATTCGCGCCCGGCAGGGCTCTGCTTCACCAGCAGCACCAGTTGCTCGAACGCCAGCTCGGCGCTGGTCGCATGCACGCTGGTAATGGATCCCGGGTGGCCGGAGTTGACGCTGCGCAGGTAGTCGAACGCCTCCTCGGCACGCAGCTCGGCGAGCAGGATGCGATCGGGTTTCATCCGCAGGCAACACTCGATCAGCTGCTTGGGGCTGACGCGCGCCAGGCCCTGATCGTCCTTGGAATAGAACAGGCGCACATGATTGGGATGCCGGTCGAGCACCAATTCGGCCGCATCCTCTATGGTGATGAGGCGTTCATCGGCTGGGATCTCGCGGATCAGCGCCTTGGTCCAGGTAGTCTTGCCCGAGCCGGTGGGTCCGGAGACCAGGATGTTGCGGCGACTGCGCACCGCCAGGCGCATGAACTCCTCGAACTGGTTTGCCGCCAGCATCCGCAGCAGCTGCGTCTCCAGCCTCTCGCATACCGTATCCGAGCGGCGCGTGCTGCGAAACACCCCGCGCCGGGCCAGTTCCTCTATGGACCACAGCTGCGGGGCCGGACGCCGTATGCTGATCGCGACGCAATCGGCCGTGGTCGCGGGTGGCAATACCAGTTGCACGCGCTCCCCGCCGGGCAGCGACGCCGATATCAGCGGGGTGGTCGCGTCGACGCGCTGCAGGCTGTGATTGGCCACCAGTTTCGCGAACCGGCGGCACCAATCCAGGTCCAGTTCGGGCGCCGATACATACTGCCAGCCAGATCCGCTCTCGATGAAAAGCGCGCCCGGTCTATTGATGCATATCTCCGTGATGTGCGGATCCTGCAGCCATCGCCCCAGCGATCGCAGCGTTAATACCAGCGCACTGAGCTCGCCGTGGCCGCCCGCCAGCACCTGCGGCCCGCACTCAGGGGTTGCTG
>Ga0181537_10004577_pt1 | contig 11447 bp, 10 predicted proteins | sample PEATcosm2014_Bin_39_FD_119765 | JGI IMG/M metagenome (GOLD analysis project Ga0181537, IMG submission 119765) | Peatland microbial communities from MTU Mesocosm Facility, Houghton, MI, USA - PEATcosm2014_Bin23_10_metaG | ecosystem: Environmental > Terrestrial > Soil > Wetlands > Peat | place... | reverse complement strand
CAGTTCCGCCTGCGCGAACCAGCTGAAATCGCCGCCGGGCGTCAAATGCTGGCGATGGAATCCCCCGAGCAGCAAATCCGTGCTGCCCGTGCCGAGTTCGCTGTCGCGATCCACGTCGCCAAAGGAATCGTTGTGCGTATAATTGCCCGTCGGCAGTTTCAAGCCGAACGTCAGGCCGCTGGACATGTCCGCCGAAAACCCGGTGTATATCCCTTTCACGCGAATATCGCCGAGGTCGCCCCAGTTCAGAGTGACCAGGCCTCCCGACGGCGCGGCGGTGGCGGTTGTGAAGGTCCGGTTCACGTAAGGCACCTCCACCTGCAGGCCCCAGTTGCGGTCGAAAAAGTATTGCAACCCGGCGGTGACAAAGTGTGTCTGGATCGCCTTGTCACCGTTGTTTTCATCCGGCGCGTGGGAGTGTCCGCTCCAGTTCTGGTTCTGGTCCTGGAAGTCGTACTGCAGAAACGCCATGCCGCCCGGCCCCATGGGAAACATCGAGGCGGTGCCGACGTCGAAGATGCCGCAGCCGCAGGCGCATGGCCGGCCGGTGTTCGGCGCCAGCGCCGCCGCCAGCACCGTCGCGACACCCAGGCCGCGCGGTATTTGCGCCCAGCCTTGCATGGCCCGGCGCGTCAAACTGTCATTTTTTCTGTTGGATCTGTTTTTCTTGAGTTTCATGTTGATAATCTAATGTTGCGGGCACGCCGCATCAGCGGCGGCCCAAAATTAAAGGAAAAAACCAACGCCCGCGCCCACACGGCGCGGACATCAGACACGGTGGATAATCAGGCGGGGATTTCCCGCGGGGGAGGCGTCGGCGGGGATTCGGTCAGCAGCGGCGCGGATGAACTGCGTTCAGCCGGCAGGAAAAAATGGTTCGGCGGGCAGAAGACGAAGACGGCGGACTCCAGCGAGTATTCGAGCTTTTTTGATTCCGTTTGCGCGTCGGATTTCTTTTCCGACTGCCTTTGCTTGGCAATTTGCAGGCAGAGAGGGCAGGGATGCCGGCCGTCGAAAGTTTTGGTGATGGCATCCGCGAGGCATTCGGTTCGCGCGTTGGTCGCGAGCATCGTGGCCCACGCCACGGACTGCAGCATCGCCAACTGGCCGCCCGTCGCGCACAACAGCGCCACAATCAGCAGCCCATGGCCGAATCGTTTGAACACAGCCTCCCTCATAGCCGACGATGTGCCCGCTGTCAAGCGGACCTATGCTCAATGGCCCGCAGCCAGGACGCTAAGCCGCCTTCGCCAGTTTCTTGACCAGCACCTTGGAATTGCGCCCGCTCGTGTCGTATTTCTCGCGCCGCGCCGGCGGCAAATCATCCGGCGTTCCTTCACTAAATCCCGCCTTGGATTGAAAATACGTGAACGCCTGCGTCGAAAGCGTCAGCAATTCGCCCAGCCCCGTTTCCCGCGCCTTGCTTTCCACGAATTGAATCAGCTTCTGCCCGATGCCCTGGTTCTCGTGCGACGGATTCACATACAGGCACGCCAGTTCGCCCTTCTTCAAGTCCGGATACACGTGCAACGCCACGCACGCCACCGGGTTCTTGTCGATTTCAAAAATGTAGTAGTCGTTGAGCTGCTTTTCAATCGTGGCCCGCGTGCGCTTCACCATCTCCTCGTTTTCCACGGAGTTCTTCGTCAGCATCTGGATGCTGCGCACGTCCTTCTTTTTCGCCGGGCGGATTTGCTGGTATTCATTCGCGTAAATCAGCGTCCCGATGCCCTCGTTCGAGAACACCTCCGCCAGCAGGCCCTCGTCCACCTTGCCGTTGATGACATGCACCCGCTGCACCCCCGCCGTGCAGGCCGCCGCCGCGTGCCGCGCCTTGGACAACATCTCCGGCGGAAAACTCGATTTGGCCAGCAGCGCGTTCAAGTCCGCCACGAGCATCTGCCGGATGAGCTGGCCCTGGTGCATCAAGCCGTCGCTTGTGGTGATGAAGATGAGCTTGATTGCCTTCAACGCGTCCGCCACCGCCACCGCCACGCTGTCCGAATTCACGCGGTAAGTCTTGCCGTCGCCGTCAAAACCCAGCGGCGGAATCACCGGCACGATTCCCTGCGCCAGCAGCGTCTGCAGCAGCTCCGTGTCCACGCGCTCGACGCGGCCCGTGAACAAATGGTCCACGCCCTGGATGATGCCCATCGGGTGCGCAATGATCGCGTTGGAGGACGCCGCCCGCAGGTCGTTCGCCGACAACCCCTCCAGAATCTCGTGCGTCAGGCGGTTCGCCGCCGTCAACGCCAGCTTCAACGTGTCCGCGTCCGTCACGCCCGTGCCGTCCACGTCCGACGGCTTCACGTGCTATTCCTCCGCCAGCGCCTTCACCTGCGCCCCCGCCCCGTGCGCCAGCACCACGCGGATGTTCAGCGAGCGCAACACCGCCACGTCCAGCAGGATGTTCGCGAAATTTTCGTCGGTGATGATGGCGCCGTCCACGCTGATGATGAACGTCTTCTCCCGGAAGCGCGGAATGTATTGCAGGATGCCCCGCAGGTCGGTGGGTTTCACTTTGTAATCAGTTGTTCGCTCGCATGATAAGTAATCGCTCTGGCAAGGGTTTCAATACTTATTTCGGCGCACACCGGGTCAAAGCGCTTTCTTCAACGCCGCCAGGCAGCGCTCGTTCTCCTTCGCCGTGCCGATCGAAATCCGCACCCACTCCGGCAAATCATACCCGCCCATCGGCCGCACAATCACGCCCAACTTCTGCAGCTCGTCGAATACCCGCTTGCCGTCGCCCACCCGCGCGAGAATAAAATTGCCGGCGGACGGAATGTATTCCACGCCCAGTTCGCGCAGCCCCGCGCTCACCTGCCGCAAGCCCGCCGCGTTGTTCGCCCGGGTTTTTCGCACATGCCCGGGGTCTTCCAGCGCCGCCAGCGCCCCCGCCTGCGCGATGGAATTGATGTTGAACGGCTGCCGGATCGTCTCCAGCCCCGCAATCAATTCCGGCGACGCCATCCCGTAACCGATGCGCAAACCCGCCAGGCCGAATATTTTTGAAAACGTCCGCATGATGAGCAGGTTCGGTTTTCCCCCGCGCACCAGCGGCAGCAAATCCACCGGCTCCTCAAGGAATTCAATGTACGCCTCATCCATCACCAGCAACACCCGCTCCGGCACTTCGTTGACAAAACGGACCAATTCCTCCGTCGATGCCACCGTGCCCGTCGGGTTGTTGGGGTTGGCCACGAACACCACCTTGGTTTGCGGCGTGATGGCCGCCAGCATCGCCGGCAAATCATGCCCGTAATTCCGCGCCGGCACGACGATGGGGTTCGCGCCGAACAACCGCGTCACCAGCAGATATATCGCGAAGGAATACTGCGACATCACCACGTCCACGCCCGGCCCGATCAGCGCGTGCCCGGCAAACTCGATGATTTCGCTGGAGCCGTTTCCCAGAATCAAATTCTCCGGCGTCAACCCGAGTTTCGCCGCGAGCTTCCGCTTCAAATAAAACGCGTTGCCGTCCGGGTACAAGTTCAGGCCGGCGATGACTTTTTGCATCGCCGCCAGCGCGGCGGGGGATGGGCCGAGCGGATTTTCATTCGACGCCAGCTTGATGATGTCCGCCGCGGGCAGGCCCATTTCGCGCGCAACTTCTTCAATCGGGCGGCCACCTTGGTAGACCGGCACGTTTCGCAGCGCCGGATTGAGGGGCAGGGGTGAGGACATGATGAAAGGACTTTAGAGAGACTTGAGGATGCGCTTCACATCCACGCTGCTGGCAATCAAATCGCGAATCAACGTGATCTTGTGCGCGTCTTCCGGCCGCGTTTTCACGGTCAGGTCGTGCACCTTGGACGCCACCTGGTAGCTGTCCTGGGCGGCGAGCATCACCGGGATGGGCATCGCGCGAATCACCTTCATCACGTTCTGGCTCGGGCGCAGGTCGCCGGTCAGCACGATGCCCGCCATCATTTCGCCGTTGGCGCCGTCCAGGCTCGTGCAAGCCGCGAGGATGATGTCCTCGCGGTCCCCCGGCGTAATCAGCAGCACGCCCGCCTTGAAAAAACTCAGCGCGTTGTGCGCGCCCATCGCTCCGACCGTCACGTCCTCCACCAGGTTCTGCAACCCGCCCGTCTCGTTCAACATCTCCCCGTTCAATTCCTCGCGGATCAGGCCGATCGTCGGGTTCGAGAGCATCGGCCGGTGCGGAATCACTCCCAGCAACTCGAGGCCCTTGCGCTTGAACCCGCGCCGCGTGAACTCGGTGACGTAATCCAGCTTCGCGCCCAGCACCTTGTTGACAATCACCCCGATGATTTCCACGCCTTCCTTCTCGAACAACGCCTGGTTCAAGCAGACTTCATCAATCGGACGCCCGATCCCGCCCTGCGTCACGATGATGACTTTCGCGCCCAGGACCTTGGCCACCGTCGCGTTCGACAAATCGAACACCGAACCCACGCCCGCGTGCCCCGAGCCTTCGCACAGCACAAAATCCTTCTCCCACGCGACGCGGTCGAACGCCTTTTGAATCTTCCTCACCAGCGCATCCTTGTTCGCCGATTCCAGGTATTTGCGCGTGAAATCCGGCTCCACTGCGATCGGGCTCATGTCCACCAGCGGACAGTTCAGCCGGAATACGCTGTCCATCAGCACGGTGTCCTCGTCAATCTTCTGCTCCTCAATCTCCACGAACCGCTGCCCGACCGGCTTGATGTAACCAATCCGCGGATAATACTGCTGCAAGGCCGCGATCAGCCCCAGCGACGTCGTCGTCTTGCCGTCGTTCTGGCGTGTGGCGGCGATGAACACCCGCGGTGTTTCTGTGTTCATATCAGGAAGCTCGGGGACGGCCGGTTTGCATGGAGCGGAAAATCGGGTCCGGTTTATTCGCCCGGCAGGCTCGACCCCGCCCCGGGATAAAGTTTGTCATACTCGATGGATTGCAGCCCCACGATCGCCGCCACGCCCAGGATGTCGTGCGCGCTCGACCCGCGCGAAACATCCGCCGCCGGACGGTCCAATCCCAGCAGGATCTGCCCGTAAGCGTTGGCGCGCGCCACGTGCTGGATGAGCTTGCTGGCGATGTTGCCGGAATTGAGGTCGGGAAAAATCAGCACCGTCGCGTTTCCGGCCACCTTGCTCTCCGGCAGCTTGCGCGCCGCGATTTCGGGAATCAGCGCGGCGTCCACCTGCAACTCGCCGTCGAAATCCGCCTCAATCTTCCGCTGCTGCGCCTTCTGCACGGCCATCGCGGTCGCCGCCTGCACCTTGCCGGTCGTGGGATGGTCCGCGCTGCCCTTGGTCGAAAATGACAGCAACGCCACCCGCGGACGTTTCCCCATGATCTGCCGCGCCAGTTGCGCCGTCGAAACCGCGATGTCCGCCAGTTGATCCACCGTCGGTTCGGGAATGACGCCGCAATCCGCCATGAACAAAATGCCGTTCTCGCCGAACCGCGTGTCCTCGACCTCCATCACCATGCAGCTCGAGGCCGTGGTCGTCGTCGGCGCGACCTTGATGATTTGAAACAGCGGCCGCAGCACGCTCCCGCTGATTTCCATCGTCCCGGACACCAGCCCGTCCGCCTGGTGCATCGCGACCATCATCGCGCCGAAATAATTTGGAATCTGCATCGCCTCCCGTGCCTCCTGCGCCTTGAGCCCCTTGCTCCGACGCAACGCCTCAAACCGTTTCGCAAAGCCGTCCAGCTCCTCGCTCTCCGCCGGGTTCACGATCCGCACCCCCTCCAGCGACACGTTCAGCCCCGCCGCCGCCTCCTTGATCTTCGTGCGGTCCCCCAGCAAAATCGGCGACCCCAGCCGCAGCGAATAAAATTGCCGCGCCGCCTGCAAGATGCGCGGTTCCATCCCCTCCGGAAACACAATCCGCTTGGGATGCCGCTGCAACTTCTCGATGACATTGCCGATGAAACGCATGACTCGTTAGTAACCGACGACCGCCCAAACTGCAATTGCAATCCTTGCGAGACACTCCCGCGCCTGGTGACAAAACGGAGCTACAGAACGCCTCATCACTCGCTTCGCATCTTCCAATCGGGAATCCCTCAGTTCCCGTCGTCCTTTAACAGTTCGAAAGTCTTGCCGGCGTGGTTGATGATGTCCATACGCACGCCTTTTTTCACATCCACAGTTTTTAGCGCGTCATAAAACTCCTTCGGCGTGGTCACCGCCTGGCCGCCGATGGCGGTGACGATGTCTCCCTCCTGGATGTTGCTTTGGTCCGCCACGCTGTCCGGTTCCACGCGGTAAATCGCCACGCCTTCAACACCGTGGAGCCGGCGCTTCGAATTGCTCACCGTCATGCCATACGCGTCTGGCGCCGTTGCCGGCGGATCGGGCGCCGCCGCAACGGCGGTTTGGACGGGGTCCTTCCATTCGCCCGGTTGGACCACCACCTTCAGGCTCCGGCCGCCGTCGTTGGCCTGTCGAAACACGCTCAACGTCACATTCGAGCCGGGTTTTTTCGCGCGAATCTCCTCCTTGAGTTGATCCGATGTCACCACCGTTTTGCCGTCGATGGCCGTGATGACGTCCGCCGGCTTCAGGTCGGATTTTGCCGCCGGTCCGTCCGCAATGACCTCCCTCACCACCACGCCGTCCTTCACGCCCGGCACCAGTTCGCGGAAATCCGGGTTCTCGCGCAGCGACTCGATCTGGATGCCGAGCCATGACCGCGGAAACCGGCCCTCGCTGATTAATTTGTCCGCCACCTGCCGCGCCAGGTTGCTCGGAATCGCAAAACCAATCCCCGTGCGCAATCCGCGTATCAGCGTATTGATGCCGATGACTTCCCCGTCCACGTTCACCAGCGGCCCGCCGCTGTTGCCGGGATTGATGTTCGCATCCGTCTGGATGAAATTCTGGTCCAACATGCCCGAGCCCTCCCCTTCATCCACGATGTTCGAGCGGTCCTTCGCGCTGACGTGTCCGAAGGTCACGGTGTAATCCAGGGCAAACGGCGCGCCGATGGCGATGGCAAATTCCCCCACGCGCGTCCGCGAGGAGTCCGCCAGTTTCGCGACCGGCAGGTCCTTCGCGTCAATCTTGATGACGGCCACGTCCGATGGCGCGTCCACCCCGCGGACGGTCGCCTTGAAAACCCGCCCGTCCCGCAGCCGCACTTCAATATTCTCCGCGTCCTCCACCACGTGGCCGTTCGTCAAAATGTAACCGTCCGGGCGGATGATGATGCCCGAACCCTGGCCGATGCTCTTCCGGGACTGCAAATACCGCCGCAACTCGGGGGGAACCGGGTTCGCTTGATTCTGCTGTCCGTCCGGGTCGTCCTCGTTGTCCGATGACAATGCGCCGGCCTTTTCGGTCACGGTGATAACCACCACCGAAGGCGAAACCTCCTCCGCCACCTGGACGAACGCATCGTTTAATTGCCGCGCCAGCGCCAGGTTTGCGTTTGCGGCGCTTCCCGCCGCGGCGTCCTCCGCGGAAACGCGCCTCGAACCCGGCGCCGCGACCGCAACCGCCAGAACCAGCAGCCAAATCTTGGTGATTTTCATGATACAAGCACGCTTCGTAACGTCCGGGCATTATACACCCTCCACCGTGAACCGCCAGAAGTAGTGATTCCAGTAATTGCACGTGCAACTCGGTGGTTAAGGTGGCATCTCCCGCCGGAGGGCGCTGTGTTCAAGATGCTTTCATTAGCACCCTGCTTCAGCAGGGTGATTGAGGCGGTCGTGGAAAAAAACCACTTTAGTGGTTTGTGCGCATGGAAAAACCGCTAAAGCGGTTGAAGGTGCGTGGCCGCGCCCGCACCCAGCTAAAGCTGGGTGCTAATACGGCGGCCCCTGGACCGTGCGAGAATCGAGATGCACGCACTTGGTCGATTCAGTATCCCGGGCCGGTATTGCCGGGTGGCCTCTGCGTGCCTGGCGACTGTTGGTAGGGCTCCAGATCCCCTTCGAATTTCCGCCCCGGGCCCATGACGGTTCGTTGTCGCGCCGCCAGTTCGCCGAGCAGCGCGCTCTCGCTTTCGTACTTCGTAAAACCGTCCGGCGGCACGAACATCTCCACCGGCGGCAATCCCGGCCTGACACCTGACAGCGTCAGCGTGAACGGCCCCAGTGGATCCAGTGATTGAATCCGCGTCGCCAGACCGTTCAAATCCTTCGCTCGTTCCACTCGCAATTCCGCCGGCTTGGCGGCATCGCCTCCGTTCGAAGTGTTCATGCCGCCCGGTTCGCGGGCAACCGGCGCAAATCCTTGCAACGCATCGCTTAGAATATATCCTTGTTTTCCAACCGTATCCCAGATGAGGCTGAACGCGCCCGCATCGAAGCTCTTGCGTTTTGATTTTTTAAATACCGGCTCATAGCAAAGCTTCCCGTCGCGCTCGTGCAATGCTCCCGTTACCACCCGCTCATTTTCTCCGTCCGTCCCAAGGCTGATGGTGAACTGGCCCTGATACCCGTCGAGATTCGTGAGCAACCCGGCGGCGGGGCCGGTCAGAGCCTCCGTCAACCGCGGCAGCAACATCTGCGCGGGCCCCCGCACGGGATCTTCCTGGGGACTTGTGTTTGCGCAGCCGCCGGCGCCAACCGCCAGCCCGGCCGCCAGCGCCGCCGGCCAGAATGTCGCCTGCGCCCGGTTCCAACGCCGCCCGCCCTTTGCCGAAGTTTGCATGTTTGATGGTTGCCTTTGCCGCCGGACCGGCGGCGCGTTCCACCATGCCATAAGCCGCGCGGAAACAAAACATTAATGAACCCTTCCCCAATCCTCCCCATTGACTCCCGCTTGCCGGTCTGTAAAATCCCGCGGATATTCTATTTTGCACATGCTCGAAGCCATTGAAAAACTGCTCGTTCTCCAGGACCGCGACCGCCAGATTCTGCATCTCCAGGGCGAGCTCGACCGCATCGAGCCGCAGCGCCAGATGCTGAACTCCCGCGCCGCCGGCGCCCAGACCAGCCTTGACGCCGCCAAAAACCGTGCGAAACACATAGAATCCGAGCGCAAAAAACTCGAGCTCGAGGTTGAGTCCAAGAAGCAGCAGATCGAGAAATACTCTCTCCAGCAGTTTCAGACCAAAAAGAACGAGGAATACCGCGCCCTCGCCCACGAGATTGAACTGTGCAAGCAGGCCATCGTGAAACTCGACGACCAGCAAATCGAACTCATGGAGCAGGCCGAGGGCGTTCAAAGAGACGTGCAGGCGGCCAATCAAGCCTCGGCCGAGGCCCGCAAGGCCGCTGATGGCCAGATCGCCGATCTCGCCAAGCGCGAGGAAAACCTGAAAAAGGAACTCGCCGAGCTTGAATCCAACCGGGCAGAACTGCTGGCGGCGGTGGATCCGTCCGCCGCCTCGCGCTACGAGCGCCTGCTCAGAAACAAGGGCGCCACGGTGGTCGTCGGCGTCCAGCACGGCGTTTGCGGCGGTTGCCACATGAAACTTCCCGCGCAAATCCTCGTCACCTGCCAGGCCCAGACGGAAATCGTGACGTGCATCAACTGTGGACGCATTCTTTATTACACCCGCGACATGGACCTCGCGGTGGTGGATTGAGTCGGCAGTAGTTCTCTTCTTGCTTGATTCCCGGGCCGTTTCGCGCTAACTTTTCGGTGATTTTGGAAGGGCGGAGAATCGCTCCCGGCCGCTTGCGGTTCGGGGGAGGAAAGTCCGAACTCCATAGGGCGCGATGCCGCGTAACCTTGCCGCGAGGCCGGGATACACGCGGGCGGAAGGTCGAAAAACCTTTCGACGGACAGTGCCACAGAAAATTAAACCGCCGCCGGTTTCGGCCGGCGGTAAGGGTGAAACGGCGGGGTAAAAGCCCACCGCTCCAAGAGCAATCGCGGAGGCACGGAAAACCCCATCGGGTGCAAGGCCAAATAGGAAACCGGGGAGCGGCCCGCTCCGCGTCCCTTCAACGGGACAGGTTTCGGGTACTGGCTGCTTAGACAAATGATTCTCTCCGCCCGCAAGGGCGCAGACAAAAATCGGCTTACAGCCCTTCCAAAATCACTTCAATTTCCCAGCCCGAGCCGGTCGAGCAACAGGGCCAGTTCCGGGCCGGATGCCGGCAGGCTGGAGAGAATCCGCGGCGCGCTTTTTGACAGCCAAAGGGGCGTGCCGGGACGGGCCTTGGGCGGACCTTTCAATCCCAGCAACCATTCCCATTCTCCGCGGTGGTAGGCATTGTAGATTTCCAGCAGGCCTGGCGTTTCCTTCCCGCGCAAGATGCGCACCAACTTGTGGGCGAGGTCCCCGGCCTCGCGCAACCCGGCGTTCATGCTCTGCATCCCCACCGGGCTGGTCTGATGCGCGGCATCGCCCGCCAGCCAGCACCGCTCGCGCCCAAATTCCTTCGCCAGCCGGCGTTCGAACTGGATGTCCGTGCACCAGCCGACTTCGCTGACGGCTTCGGCCAGCCAGGGCGCGCGCTGCCCCAGCCAACGCAGCAGGTGATGCAGGCTGTCTTCATCGCCGGGCTGCTCCTTGAGGATGAACCGGCTCCGGTCTTTCCCGGGAAAATCCTCCGGGTCGTCCGCGGGCAGCAGTTGAAAACTCCAGCGGCATTTCTCGCCGGACAACGGCCACATCACGCTGGCGGTTTTCCCGTCGAGAAAGATTTTCAGCTCGTGGCCGCAATCCCGGTTGCACGCGGCTTCATACACCACGTACAGCTCCGGTTCGCCCGTCCGCTCGCACTCGACACCCAGGAGCCGCCGCACCATGGAATTGCGGCCGTCGGCCCCGATGACGTAATCAGCCCTGGCCTGCATCTCCTTCTGGACCGAGACATCAACGTAAAGGGAGCCATAGCCCTTCGCGGTGAGCGCCAGCTTTTCGATGGTCGCAGTGACGCCGCCGCCGTCTGTTTCCAGGCCGGCCAGCCGGTGGTTCCAGCTCACGCGCACATTGCCGGCGCGCCTCAGCTTTTGCTCCAGCAAATCCTCCAGCACGGCCTGCTCCAGCACCAGCGCGAACGGGAATTTCCACGGCATCTCGGGCAGTTTCAACTCGGCGCGCCGCGAACCGTCCGCGTACAGACCGATCGAATTGACCAGGCGGCCGAGCTCGACCGCTTCCTTTGCCACGCCGACGTCGCTCAACAGCTCCAGCGTGTGGGGATGCAGCGCGCAGGCGTAACTCCTTCCCGCGGTGCGGGACCCCTCGTCGATGATGTGGACCTTGACGCCGTTTTGCGCAAGTGTCAGCGCGGCAAACATTCCGACCGGACCGGCTCCCACGACCAGGACTTCCGTCGCATCATGCTGCATAATACACCTCTGTGGGTAAGCTGATGCTCCGTAACGGCCGTTGCTCTCCCGTTCTTGGCCAATCCTTCCCTTTTTTTGCCGCGCCTGATGCGACCGCCCCGCCTAGTTGCGGTCGTTAATCTGCGTTTCAATTTTTTGCAGCACCGCCGCCGGACTCGCCAGGCCGCAATGGTCAATTGCCGTCAACGCCAGCACCTCCGGCGCGCCCGCAATTTCGAGGCT
>Ga0181537_10004576_pt1 | contig 11448 bp, 10 predicted proteins | sample PEATcosm2014_Bin_39_FD_119765 | JGI IMG/M metagenome (GOLD analysis project Ga0181537, IMG submission 119765) | Peatland microbial communities from MTU Mesocosm Facility, Houghton, MI, USA - PEATcosm2014_Bin23_10_metaG | ecosystem: Environmental > Terrestrial > Soil > Wetlands > Peat | place... | reverse complement strand
TGCAGGCGCACGCCGTGCACGAAGATCACGCGCTCGAAGCGCTCGTAGACGTCCGGGTCCTTGATGAGGCTGAGGAAGGGTGCGGCCCCCGTTCCGGTGCTCAGAAGGTACAGCCGCCTGCCCGGGTTGAGGTCATCCAGCAGCAAGGTTCCCGTGGGCTTGCGGCTGATGAGCACTTCGTCGCCCGCCCGGATGTGCTGCAGGCGCGAGGTCAGCGGCCCGTCCGGGACCTTGATGCTGAGGAACTCCAGGTGTTCCTCGTGGTTGGCGCTGGCGATGCTGTACGCGCGCAGCAGCGGTCTGTCCGGCAGCGCCAGCCCCACCATCACGAACTGGCCATTCGCAAAGCGGAATCCCGCATCGCGCGTGGTGGTGAAGGTGAACTGCGTGTCAGTCCAGTGCCGCACGCTCAGCACGCGTTCCTTGCCTATGGCTGCCACGAGTCTCGCACCCTCCCGGGTCGCGCTGAGAAGAAGAGGGCGCAATCTTATTCGGGAGGGCCCCCGGGGCCGAATACCTTCAGGAGATGGCTTCAGAAGTTACAGTTATCAACCGCCCGCAGGTGCCCGGCCCCGCTTGCGGGCAGTTGCGCAAGGACGTCCAAGTCATTGAACGCATGATGAAAAATTGGCCGTGCCGGGGGATACCCGGAACTTCCGGCCACGCCTCAGCATTGCTCGCGCAGCGCTGCCGAAAGCCCCGCGAGTCCGCCGCGCAGCTCCGGCAGAGTGGGCCAGCCGAAGCCGATGCGCAGGTAAGTGTCGGGCCTCTCGAACCAGTGCCCCTGGCCGACGTAGGTGCCGTGGTTGTGAAGCAGCGAGCGGTAGAACCTGCCGGTGTCGAATCCGCCGGGAACCTTCAGGCGCGGAAAGCACACCACTCCGCCCGCAGGCTCGACCCACTCGATGCGCGGCTCCTGGGTGATCCAGTGCCGCACGATGCCAAGTCGCGTGCGGTTGTCGGCGGCGCAGGAGGTGAGCCACGAGTCGCGCTGGCGCAGCGCCGCCAGCGCGAGCGCCTCGTCCACGACCGAGCCACAGATACCGATCTGTTCCTTCGCGGCCAGGAAGAGTTGCTGCAGCGCCGGGTCGCGCGTGATCAGCCAGCCGACGCGCACGCCAGGGATCCCGTAGGCCTTGGACACCGAGGAGACGCCGATGAAGCTTGGGCTGATGCTGGCAGCCGTGGGATAGGGCGTCGAGTAGGCGAGGTCCCGGTAGGTCTCATCCACCAGCACGCGACAGCCAGCCTTCTGCGCCACGCGCCCAAGGCGCACGAGGTCCTCCCACGGCATCACCGTGCCGCTCGGGTTGTGCGGGCAGGTGATGCTGACGTAGGCCGTGTTGGGGCGCAGCGCAGCCTCGATACGCTCGATGTCGAGGCGAAAGCCCTGCTCGAACTCGAGGTCGACGTACGAGATCTGGCAGCCGATGGCCTTGGGAGTCTCGATGTTGGTGGCGTAGTTGGGCCGCACCACGACGAGGTGCGACTGCGCTCGCAGCAGCGAGGTCGCCACGATGAACAGCGCACCCGCGGCGCCGCCCGTGGTGAGCACGTCGGCGGCGCGGATGGCGCCCGAGCCGCTCTGCGCGGCGATCGTTTCGCGCAGCGCCTCATCGCCGCGGTGCGGCCCATAGAAGAGCACGAGGTCCGAGAGGTCCGCGTTCAGATCCGCGAGCGTGCGGTCGCTGATCGAACTCTCCGACAGGTTGTAGCGGATGCTGCCGTAGCCGAGCTCCTCCGGAGACTCCACTTCCAGGGGCATGCGGACGTAATCCATCGAGAGGGTGCTCCTGCAACTCGTGCGGGCGGCCAAGATGCGGGGAATCCCGGCGATCGTCAATGCGCTGCCGCTGCGGCGGATCGTCCCTAGCGTGGCCCGAGGTGCGCGGCCACGCGCGCAGCGGCGTAGCCACCGCGGGAGATACCGGGCCGGCTGAGCGCGGCGCGCACGCGCGCGCTGAGGAGCGCCGCGAGCTCATCAGCGTGCCGGTACGCGGCCATGGGGGCCGAGATCGGCCCGTGCCCGGGCATCGCCGGGTGCAGGTAGATCTCGCTCACGCCCGCTGGCAGCCGTTGCAGGATCGCCAGCACGGCCGACTCATCCATCCCACCCGTGCTGCCGATGCCGAACAGCTGGTCGTTGCAGGCGATGCCGGCCTCGCGCAGCCGCCGTCGCATGCGCGAAATCCATGGCGCGAGAAGGGCGGCGGAAGCGACGCCCGCAGCGCCTGCGCGGGCGGCGAACCACCAGGGCTCACGGGGAACGCGCATGCTGCGCAGCCCGAAGTCGCGGCCGATGCTAAGGATCATGTCGAGGAGCGTCGGATGCAGGTGAAAGTGCTTGTGCGCGTTCACGTGGTCCAGGGAAAGCCCCGTGTCTGCGAAGGCCTGGAACTGCGCACGGATCTCCGCCGCGAGCTGCCGCCGCACCCGCGGCATGAGGAAGAAGCGCATCCCGGCCGAGAACATCCGCGTACCGAAGCGACCCTCGCGATCCACGAGGTCGGGCAGCTCGGAGGGCGGCAGCACCGCCCGGCCGTCCGCCAGCACCAGGTGCAGTCCGACCTGCAGCTGCGGCAGCGCCCGGGCGCGGCGCACCGCGTCCGCGGTCGCGGGCGCCGCCATCATGAGGCTGGCCGCGCTCAGCACCCCGCCTTCCGCGGCGCACTGCACCGCTTCGTTGAGTGCCGGGTGCAGGCCAAAGTCATCCGCCGTGATGATCAGGAATCGTGCTCCGGCCCCATCGCTCACCAGGGCTCCTCCCGGGGCGTGCGCAGCCGACGCCCTTCGAGCCACTGCCAGGACGCAAGTGCCGGCAGCCCGCACAGCAGCTCGCGCAGGCGCTTGCCGAGTGACACCGCGAGGGCGAGTTCGGGGCTGATGCCGAACGCGTGCCCTAGCAGGATGAGCCCCGCCTCCTGCACGCCAAGCGCCGCAGGCACCATGAACGCGGCGTGCCGCAGCGCCTGCAGCAGGCTCTCCACGACCAGTGAGGGCAGCAGGCCCACCGGATGGCCGAACAGCCGCAGCAGGAACCACACCTCGCCGGCCCCGCAGATGAATGCCAGCAGTTGCAGCGCGCCGGCGAACATGAGGGCCGGGCGGCGGCGCAGGCAGGCGCGCAGCGCCTCATCAAGAGCAGCGGCCCCCGCCGACACGCCCGTGAGCCCGATGAGGGGGCCCAGCAGTTGCGCCAGGCGCCTGAACACGGACCCGTAGCGCAGCAGCAGCGCGAGCAGCACGGGTAGCGGCAAGGCGAGAACCAGGGCGGCGAGAAGCCGACGGTACTGTTGCCCCGGAGTCGCCATGCCAAGGAGGATGAGCACGCCCAGGGCCGTAAAGAGATAGAGCGCGACTACCGTGAGCAGCACCTCGATGATGACCGTGGCACTGACCGCCACGCCGGGCAGACCCCGCCAGCGCAGCAGGCGCACCCCCACGAACGCGCCGCCGACGCTGGCCACCGGCAGCAGGCGGTCCACGGCTTCCCGCACCGTGGTGACCCAGAACAGGTAGCCGAGCCCGGCGCGGGCGCCCGGGTCACAGGGCTGCAGCAGGCGCTGCCAGCCGAGCGCGTAGAGGAGGAAGTAGAGCCCGCGATAGGGGACGAGCCACAGCAGGCTGTATCCGCCGAGGCTCGCCAGCTGCAGCAGCGCCGCCCGGTCCGCGCGCCCCAGCAGCAGCAGCAGCAGCGCGAGCCCGAGAACACCCCCGATGTAGATCGCCGATTTCAGGTGCGCTCACGCCGGCACGGTGCGCGCCTCGCGCCGCAGGCGACGCTCAGGTGGGCTTGCGCATGATGCCATCTGCACCGACGTCGAACTCCGTGCCGCGCCAGGTGAGGCGCGAGGTGAAGAAGCCCTGCAGCCAGACCCACAGCAGCAGCAGGTCCCGCACCGGCACGAGCCACAGGTCGGAGAGCACCCGCCGCTCATTGCCTGCACGACCGCAGAGGTGCAGCGCGAGCCGCGCCAGCACCACGACCGCGAGGCCGCCATCAGCAATGAGCCGTGGCGCCGCCGCCGCACCCAGCAGCGCGCTGCCGGCCAGCGCCAGCGGCAGGCTGAAGCTGAGGAACAGCAGGCGAAAGCTGCGCGGCCGCAGCACCTTGAGGGTGCGCATCCAGCGCACCTCGTGGCGCTGCAGTCCGCTGAAGCTCGGCTCGTCGTGTTCGGTCCGCAGCAGGTACGGCGACAGCTCGATGCGCCCACCCTGCGCGCGCACCAGCTCGCCGAGCTTGTAGTCATCGGCGAGGTGGTTGGCGATGGCACGCAGGCTGCCGATCGCCTGCAGCTTGTCGCGCCGGATGCACAGCGTCTGCCCGGAGGCATAGCCCTCGTGGCCGCAGAGCCACGCCAGCAGCACCGAGGGGATGTACCACTCGTTGATGTACATCGCCCCGAGACGCGACCACAGCTGCCCGGTCGGGAGGTCGCGGTAAATGCACGTGACGAGTCCCACGGCCGGGTCCTGCAGCGGCGCGGTGACCTGCCTGAGGTAGTCGCGTCCCACGATGGCATCGCTGTCGGCCATTACCAGCACCTCGTGCTGCGCGCGCTCGAGCATGTTGACGAGGTTGCTGACCTTGCGGTTGCCGCCGTGCAGCTGCGGGTTCAGCACGATGTCGGTGCAGCACCTGGGGAATTCCCTGCGCAGGCGCTCGGCCACACTGAGCGCCGGATCGGCGCTGTCGCGCAGCCCGAACACGACCTGGAACTGCGGGTAGTCCTGCTCGCAGAAGGAACGCAGGTTCTCATACAGCCCGGGCTCAGCGCCGCACAACGGCTTGAGCACGGTCACGGGCGGCAGCTGCGCCGCCGGGGTCGCTGCGCGGCGCAGCCGCCAGGCCGCGACCGCGATGACGGTCAGCGTCGAATACAGCGCCGCGACGGCGACCGCGAGCAGCCCGAGGGTGGCGAGCAGCGCGTGCAGGGCCGGCATCAGGGGTCCCCGCGGCGTGGATGCGGTGTGCGGCCCATGTTTCGCTAGGCGGTGTGGGCGCGCAGGAAGCGCAGGAACTCGACGCCCTCGCGCAGGCGGCGCTTCGTCATCTCCCAGCTGCCCAGCATCTCGCGCACGATCTCCCAGATCTTGCCGGGCCGGAAATAGAAGCGGCGGTAGAATTCCTCCATGCTGTGGAAGATTTCCTCCCGCGAGAGGTGCGGGTAGCTGAGCGCTGCGAGCTGTACGCCCTGATCGTTCACGAGGCGTGCGCCCTCGCTTTCGTTCAGCCAGCCATTGGCGCGCGCCTGCTGGTAGAGCGCGGTGCCGGGGTAAGGGGCGGCGAGGGAGACCTGGATGGTGTGCGGGTTGATCTCCTTGGCAAACTCGATGGTGCGCTGGATCGTCTGCGCGGTCTCACCCGGCAGGCCGAGGATGAAGGTGCCGTGGATCACGATGCCGAGCGCGCGGCAGTCGGCGCTGAACTGGCGGGCGATGTCGGTGCGCAGGCCCTTCCTGATGTTGTGCAGGATCTGGTCATCCCCGGACTCGTAGCCGACCAGCAGCAGGCGCAGGCCGTTGTCCTTCATCACTTTGAGGGTCTTGTAGGGGACGTTGGCCTTGGCATTGCAGCTCCAGGTCATGCCAAGCGCGCCCATGCCGCGCGCGATGGCCTCCACGCGTGGCAGGTTCGAGGTGTCGGTGAAGGTGTCATCATCGAACATGACCTCCTTCACCTCGGGCATGTGCTGCCTGATCCAGCGCACCTCCGCCAGCACGTTCTCGGCCGAGCGCACCCGGTAGCGGTGGCCGCCGACGGTCTGCGGCCACAGGCAGAACGTGCACTTGGAGCGGCAGCCGCGTCCGGTGTAGAAGCTGACGTAAGGGTGCTTTAGGTAGCCGATGAAGTAGTTGGCAATCTTCAGGTCGCGCCGGTAGACGGGAGCGACGAACGGCAGCTCATCCATGTTCTCGATGGCGGCACGCGGCAGGTTGTGCACGATGGCGCCGTCAGCGCCGCGATAGCTGAGTCCCCTGATGCCCGAAAGCGGCAAGCCGGTGGCGACCTCCTGGCAGGTGAAGTCGAATTCCTCGCGGCACACGAAGTCGACCGCGCCCGCGGCCTTGAGGCAGCCATCCGGGTCGACCATGGCCTTCGCGCCCACCAGTCCGATCAGCGCCTGAGGGTTGTCCTGCCGCAGGAGTGCGGCGAACCTGGCATCCGTGGCGAACGAGGGGGTGCTGGTGTGCATGATGATCAGGTCGTAGTCGCGCGCGATGGCGCGCGCCTGCCCGACCGTCAGATCCTCCACCGGAGCATCGAGGAGGCGTGAGTGCGGCACGAGGGCGGCCGGCTGCGCGAGCCACGTCGGGTACCAGAACGATTTGACCTCGCGCTTCGCCTGGTAGCGCGAGCCTGCGCCGCCGTCGAATCCCTCAAAGGACGGTGCCTGCAGAAACAGGGTCCTCAGGGGTGAGGGGGTGATGGGAACCGGGAGTGCAAGTGACACCGCTGTGCTCCTCAATGCCGCTCCCGCCCGGCCGCGCAGCAGCGCCGCGGGAGACTGTCCATGACCGATCCCGGCCTCGCACACGGCATCCCATAGATCACCGCGACCGAGATAACTCTGCATGGCAAAGTAGCGGGGTTTTGCGATCCAGGCAAGTCGCTTTTTCGCGGCCGCCGCCTGACTCATGACCGCGTGACGGTATTGTTTCGCCCGCTGGCAATCAGGAACAATCGCGCGGCGAACGTGCTGGGAGGCGCGCACCGATGGGAACAGGGGAAATCGTGAGCAAGGTCCCGGCCGTCACCCTGACGTTCTGGATAACGAAGGTGCTGGCGACCACGCTGGGCGAGACCGGTGGTGACACGCTCTCGATGACCCTGAATCTTGGGTACCTGGTCTCGAGCGTCATCTTCGTGGCCGCACTCATCGTGCTGGCCCTCTTCCAGATCGCATCCCGAGGGTTCCGGCCGTGGCTGTACTGGGCCACCATCGTTGCCTCGACCACGGCGGGCACGACGCTCGCGGACTTTGCCGACCGCTCGCTCGGCATCGGCTACCTGGGTGGCTCACTGCTGCTGTCTGCCTGCGTGGCCGCGACGCTGGCCGTGTGGTATCGCTCGCAGGGCTCGGTGTCCGTACAGAGTGTCGCCACCCCGCGGGTGGAAGTCTTCTACTGGGCGACCATCACGTTCTCGCAGACGCTCGGGACGGCGCTCGGCGACTGGGTGGCCGATGCGGGTCTGGGCTACGAGGGCGGGGCACTGGTGTTCGCGGCACTGCTTGCGCTCATCGCGGCAGCCTACTTCTGGACGCGGATCTCCCACGTGCTGCTGTTCTGGAGCGCCTTCATCCTGACCCGCCCCCTCGGTGCAACGCTTGGGGACCTGTTCGACAAGCCCGTGGCGCAGGGAGGCTTCAACTTCAGCCGGCCGCTCGCCTCGGCGGTGCTCGCCGGCGCGCTGCTCCTGTGCGTCCTGCTGTTCCCGCAGCGCGCCGGTGAGCACCCCGCGGCAGGCACGACATCATGACGGGGACGAGGGGAGTGGGGCGTGGGTGAGATCTACCTGGTACGGCACGGGCAGGCATCCTTTGGCGCCGCCGACTACGATCAGCTCTCGGCGCTGGGCGTCGAGCAGTCCCGCAGGCTCGGCGCGTGGCTCGCTGCCAGCGGGCAACGGTTCGACCGGGTCGTCACGGGTACGCTGCGGCGGCACCGGCAGACAGCGGACGAGTGCCTGGGCGCGCACGGGGAGGGCAGTATGCGCAGCGAGGATGCCGGCCTTAATGAGTATGACCACCGTGAGATGCTGCGCCGCTACGACCCGCGCCTTGCGACACCCGAGTCGGTGCGCAGCGTCATCGATGCACACGCAAACCCGCGGCGCGCGTTCCAGGAACTGTTCGCGGCCGCCTTCGCACGCTGGGTGGCCGGTGAGCACGATGGGGACTATGCGGAGTCCTTCGGCGCTTTCCGCACGCGGGTCCTGGGCGCGATTGAGCGGCTGGTGGCTGCCGCGGGACGTACCGAGCGCCTCATCGTGTTCACCTCGGGAGGCCCGATAGCCGTGATAGCCCAGAGTCTCCTCGGGCTGGCCGATGAGCGCGTCGCTGCACTGAACTTCTCGCTCGCCAATGCGGCACTGACCACCGCCTTCTTCGGCGCCTCCGGGATGAGGCTCGGGACCCTGAATGCGTTCCAGCACCTGGAGCAGGCGGGCGAGCGCACCCTGGTTACCTACCGCTAGCGCGGCCTCATTGGGCAACGGCCGGGCTATCATCGTGCGGCCGACTCGTGCCATGTATCCGGGGGGCTGGGGATGAAGATCGAAGGCAAGACTGTCGTCATTACCGGAGCCGCCCAGGGCATCGGGCAGGCCCTCGCCGAGAGGTTCCGGCGCGAGGGCGCACGGCACATCGCTCTTGCCGACCGCAACGCGGCCGGCGTGGCAGCGGTGGCGCGCGCCATCGGCGCGCGTGGCTACGGCTGCGACGTGTCCGTAGAGGCCGACCTGCGGCAGCTCATCGAGGACACTGAGTCGCGCGCCGGCCCGATCGATCTTTTCTGCTCCAACGCGGGTGTCGCGGACCCCGACCCGGATCCTGCCAATCTTGCCTCGGCTGCCGATGCCGTATGGACCCGCGCCTGGGGGGTCAATGTCATGGCACACGTATACGCGGCGCGCCTGCTGGTGCCGCGCTTCATCGCCCGCGGGGCGGGCTATTTTCTGAATACGGTCTCGGCCGCGGGACTGCTGAGCCAGATCGGCAGCTCCGTGTACGCGACAACCAAGCATGCCGCGGTGGGTTTCGCCGAGAGCCTTGCCATCACCCATGGCGACCAGGGGATCAAGGTCTCGATCCTGTGCCCGCAGGGGGTGGACACGCCGATGGTGCGCAACGCGCCCCCGGGACCGCAGACCATCGACGGCGTGATCTCGACGCAGGAGCTTGCCGAGGCAGTGGTGCGCGGACTTGAGGCGGAGCGCTTCCTGATCCTGCCGCATCCCCAGGTGGCCTCCTACATGACCCGCAAGAGCGCGGACTACGATCGCTGGCTGAACGGCATGCGGCGCCTGCGCCGCAGCGCCTACGCGCCCTGAGCCTGCGCGCGGTGCCGCAGTGAGCCCGGCGGCACTCATCCGGTGGCACGCGGACGGCCGTGCCCACACTGCCCTGTGGCGCTCGGCCAGCGAGGCAGCGCCACCGCAGGAGGTCGTGATCGTTGACGACCGCACCAGCGCCGATGAGGCCTACGGGCTGGCGTGCCAGGGCAAGGGGCTCCTGTGGCGCGGAGACTTCCAGAACGCGCGGCAGCTGCTCCTCGCACTCGGCCGTCGCGCCGATCGCCGCGGGCGCCGCACGGGTGCCCGCGCCGCCTCACCGGCCGAGGCCTTCAACCACTACCGGCAGGTCCAGTCGCAGCGCGCGCGCACCCTCAATGCGCTCCTGGTGCCACTGGATGCGACCTACGTGGTGCCACTCGCGCGTGCCCCCGACGTGCGGCAGGCCTGCCTCGAAGCCTTCGGTGCAGGCGGGCACGACTCGCTGCTGCCCCTGCGGGCGCTGCTCGGGGTTATCGGTGCGCACGAGTGGCGGCTCAAGGGGCTTGAGATACCCGCAGCCGGCGGGCGGATACATCCGCACTACGGCGTGTTCGCGCCCGTCAGGAATGAGTACGTGGACCTGGTCGCCACCGCGCCCCTCCCGGGGTCGCTGGACGCGGGGGGCGTCGCGTTCGATATTGGCACCGGTACCGGCGTGCTGGGGGCAGTGCTCGCGCGGCGCGGGGTGAGACGTGTGATTGCCACCGACCTCGATGAGCGTGCGCTCGAGTGCGCGCAGGACAACCTGCGGCAGCTGGGTCTCGGGGAACGGGTGCACGTCGAGCGCGCCGACCTCTTTCCCGCGGGCCGCGCCGCGCTCGCCGTCTGCAATCCCCCATGGATTCCTGCCCGGCCAGGCTCATCCCTGGAACGCGGCATCTACGACCCCGAGAGCCGCATGCTGCGCGGCTTCCTCGCAGGGCTCGCGGCGCACCTCGAGGCCGGCGGTGAGGGCTGGCTGATACTCTCGGACCTCGCCGAGCATCTGGGGCTGCGCTCGCGGGAGGAACTGCTCGCGGCATTCGACAGAGCGCAGCTGCAGGTGGTGGGCCGGGATGAGGCGCGGCCGCGACATCCGCGCGCTGCCGATGCCAGGGATGCGCTGCACGCAGCGCGCGCAGCCGAGGTCACCTCGCTGTGGCGTCTCGCGCCGCGCTGAGGCTCGTGACTCAGGGCAGCAGGCGGTAGACGCGTTCGAAGCGGGTTCGCTCGACGATGCCGTGGTCACCGGCGGCGTACTGCACCAGCCAGTCCCCGCTCGCGCCGCGCAATACGTCGCCGCCGGCGCTGCGTGACACCGAGAACTCGCAATCCATCTGCTTCGCGAGCACCTGCGAGGGGCGGTTGCGGTAGGGCCCCGCGCCGCCCGGCCGCGTCGGGGCCACCGCCTGGTACCTGGCGTCGAAGCGCTCGCGCGACACGCACCAGCGATCACCGGTCGAGCCGGTGATGAGGGCATCGCCCGGGCGGTAGTGATTGGGGCCCACGGCGCTCGCAAGCATCCCGGCGGCGGCGGCGAACTCGACCTTCACGGTCTCATCCTTCACGGCCCGCCGTGCAGCAGGATCGGCGCTCAGGTCCGGGTTCTTGAGTGTCAGGATGGGAGCAGTCCTGGCCGCTTTGAGGCGCTTTCGGTACCCCGAAAAAGATCGCGCGGGCCACCGGGGGCCCGCGCGATCTTAATCGACAGACTGAGGGATCAGAACCCGTACTGCAGCTGGGCTCCGACCTGTGCCTTGGGCGCCCAGGCAGTCGCCGAGTAGTAGTAGCCGGTCACCGGCTGCTCGCCCCCGACGGCATTCGGCACCGGCACATAGGGCGCGGCGCCCTGGCCGATGACGTGCTCTGCGTACTGGCGGTTCGCGCAGTTCTTGCACCAAACCGAGAGGCGCAGGGTGTTCTTCTTGCCGTGCGTGTCGAAGTTCCACGTCAGCTTGCCGTCCAGCACCCCGTAGGCCGGGATGGAATAGAACTGCGTCGCGCCCGGCACGTTCACCCCGGTGGGCGACGTGTCGTACTCACGTCCCTGGAAGCGGAAGTTGGTGAAGAACTCCAGGTAGCCGCCGCCGGCATGGAAGATGTTCCAGTCGACGTTGGCGTTCACGATGTTGTTCGGCGCGTAGGGGACGCGGAACAGATCGGCGACGTTCTGCCCGACCTTGTAGGGCGAGTAGGGGTTGGAGGCCGGATCGAACACCGTACCGGGGAGCGCGTACACCGTGTCCATCTGCGTGGACAGGAAGGTGTCGTTGATCCCGAAGGTAAGGTCAGGCGTCGGCTGGAACAACAACTCGAGTTCCGCGCCCTTCACCTTGGCAACACCCGCGTTGTAGGACTCGACGATCGCCAGGTTGGTGGGGTCGACGTCGAACTGCAGCTGCATGTCGGTG
>Ga0181537_10004575_pt1 | contig 11451 bp, 14 predicted proteins | sample PEATcosm2014_Bin_39_FD_119765 | JGI IMG/M metagenome (GOLD analysis project Ga0181537, IMG submission 119765) | Peatland microbial communities from MTU Mesocosm Facility, Houghton, MI, USA - PEATcosm2014_Bin23_10_metaG | ecosystem: Environmental > Terrestrial > Soil > Wetlands > Peat | place... | reverse complement strand
GGTTTGTCGACCCGGCGCCGGCCAGCAACGCCGATGTCGGCAAGACCCTGGCACACATCCTCGGCCTCAACATCACCGACAAGGGCAAGTTGGTCGGCCGCGTGCTGAATGAAGCCGCGCCAGGCGGTCAGGTTCCGAAATACATCGCCAAGGCAATGCATTCGACGCCGGCACCGAACGGCCTCGTCACCGAACTCGACTATCAGGCCGTCGGCGACACCCGCTATTTCGATGCCGCCGGGTTTGTCGGGCGGACCTTTGGCCTTGGCGCGCCAAAGCCGCAGACATCAGGCGCCAACGCGACGAATTGATCACGGGCTTGGCGGCGCCGGCGCGACGCGGCAATCTCGCTGTGTCGTCCTCCTCGGGAGAAACCCATGCTCACTTTTTACTACGCACCCGGCGCCTGCTCGATGGCGTCGCACATCGCCTTGGAAGAATCCGGCGCCGATTACACGCCGCGGCCGGTCCAATTCGCCAAGGCCGAGCAGGAATCGGCGGAATATCGCGGCGCGGTCAATCCGCGCGGCAAGGTGCCAGCGCTGCAAACCGATGATGGCATCATCACAGAAAACGTCGCGATCCTGACCTATATCGCGCGCAGTTTTCCTGATGCGAAGCTGCTGCCGACCGACACGCTCGGGCTCGCGCGTTGCCTGTCGCACATGGCGTATCTGTCGAACGCGGTCCACCCGACCTTTACCCGCATCGCGCGGACCGCGCGCTTTGCCAAGAGCGACGCGGCACAGGCCGAGGTCAAGGATGCCGCGCGCGAAACGTTCTGGGGCTTGTTACAAGAACTCGACGGCATCATCGACGGCAAGGACTGGGTGATGGGCGCCGACTACACGACCTGCGACCCCTATACGCTGGTGTTCTATGGCTGGGGCACGCGCATCGGCATGCCAATGCAGGAGCTGAAGAACTACACCGCCTTCAAGAACCGCATGCTGCAGCGGCCGGCTGTCCGCAAGGTGCTCGAACGCGAGCAGAGCCTGCTGTTGAACACGTGACGGCTAGTATTTGACCGTGCACATCGGCCAGCAATGCGGCAGCGCGGTGGCGATACCATGCCAGGTCGGAGCACCCTGGACCTCGCCGTGATAGAATTGGTTGTTAGCATTGGGGTCGCGCCAAGTCGCGACGACCCCGGAGCGTGGGCCATTCGGGTCGATCACCCCTTGCCCGCCGACCACCCGGCCGCCAGAACCGCCTCCCGTCCCCGCGCCGCCGCGTGAGGCGGTGGTGAGGGCCGGCGGCAGGGTCGGATCCTGGCTCTTGGGGTCGACCTCCTGGGCCTTTTGCCGCAATTGCGTCGCCTTGAACTTGTCCGCCGGGCCGAGCAGGCCGCGCTCATAGAGGATCGCGAGGTATTTCAGCGAAAATCCGTCGCCGAGATCGGCGGCCTGCTGGAAATAATTCGCCGCCATCTTGTAGTCGACCGGGTTGCCGCGCCCCCAGACAAACGCGACCCCGACCTGGCCCAGCGTCGCCGCATCGCCGGCGGCCACCGATTTGGCGAAATATTCGAGCATCCTGGCGTCGTCGCGCTGGACAAAATCGCCGTTGCCAAACATCGCCCCAAGGTCTTCGTAGGCAATCGCGTTGCCCGTTTCCGCCGAGCGATACCACAAGACGAACGCCTTTTCCTTATCGACCACAACGCCGAGGCCCTTGAAATAAAGCAGGCCCAGCGATTGCAACCCGTCACCCTCACCCGCGTCGGCGGCGATCTTGTAATGATTTAGCGCCTCGGCGTAGTTCTTGGTTTGCTCATAGGCGTGGCCAAGTTCGAATTCATAGCGCGGCTGTTTGGGATCATCCTTGATGGCCTGGGTGCAGGCGGTGATCGCCTGCGGCCAGTCGATGTCGCCCGGATGGGTCGCCTGCGGCGATAGCGGCACCGGCGCCGCCGCTAGTTTGTCGCAGGTCATCTCCGCCTCGGTCTGTGTCGGCGCAGCCGTGGCTGCGGCAGGCGCAGCGGGCGGCGCATCAGCCGCCGCGGCCATATGGGAAAACGTAATGCCGAAGCCGCAACAAACGATGATTGCCAGAGCGTATTTCATCGATCACCTCGCGCCATATCACGCAAAGGCCGGCATGACCTCGCGGGCAAACAGCTCGGTCGAGCGCAGCGCGTCTTCGTGGCTGATCGTACCAAAAGCGAAATCGCAGACGTAATAGTTGACGCCGGTCGCCTCGATCTCATGGGCGATAAAGTCGCGCACGGTCGCCGCCGTTCCGGCGATTGCGTCGCCGCGCTCCAGCACGGTCTCGAAATCGGGCGGCAGCGAGGCTTCGAGCGGGAACGGCACATTGTACTGGTGCCACAACAGGCCCATGTGGTGCCGCCACGCCGGATAGGCACGCCGCGCGATATCGCGCGCCTCGCCATCGCTGTCGGCAACGATGATGTGCCGGTTCACGCCCATTTTCGGCAAATCGATCTCCGACCGGCCGAGATTTTGCCATTCCGCGCGATAAGCGTCGACGGCCTCGCGCACCGCCGGGATCGGCCGGCGCAGGATGATATTCGCGCTGTTCTTGGCCGCCCACGGCACGCTCTCGAGCCGACCGATGCCGTACCACAGCTCCGGATAAGGCTTCTGCACCGGCTTCATCGCGATCGGCACCTGATCGTAATCATAAAATTTGCCGTGAAAGGTCAGCTCGTCCTCGGTAAACCCGAGCCGGGTCACCTCGAAGATCTCGCGGAACTGCTCGGCCCCGGTCGAGAAATCGACGCCGTAAAAGCCGACCTCGATCGGCGAGATGCCGCGCCCCACGCCATAAAGAAACCGCCCATTGCTCATCTGGTCGAGCATGCAGACTTCGTCGATCAACCGCAGCGGATGGTATAGCGGCAGCAGATAGACCATCGGGCCGAATTTGAGCTGCTTGGTCCGCTGCGCGACGGCGGCCAGGAACACGCCCGGCGACGGCGCGTAGCCGAGCGGCGTGTTGTGGTGCTCCGCGAGGTGATAGCCATAGAAGCCGGCGCGGTCGTAAGCCTCGATCAGTTTGAGGCGTTCCTCAAAATGCCGGGCAAGCGGCTGCCCGCTATCGTCGAGATGATCGAAAATGCCAAAACGCATGAGCAGCCTCCGCTTGCTGCCGCATCCTAGCGGCTGGTGGAATGGGGAGCAAAAGGGATGGACGCTGCATCGCGTCGCGAGCGCGATGGCCACCACGCTTTTCGGTGATCAATTAGAAGCGTAGGCTTGGCGTATGAAAGATCCTGTGATCACTGCCAGTCCAGATGTCATGGGCGGAACGCCTGTGTTTTATGGAACGCGAGTTCCGGTACAAACGCTGCTTGACTATTTGGAGGCTGGAGACCCGATCGACGAATTCCTCGCCGGCTTTCCCTCCGTCACGCGTGCGCAGGTCATCGATTTTCTCGAAGCAGCAAAGGACCGCCTCGTCGAAACGGTGACATGAGAATTTTCCTCGACGAATGCGTTGATTGGCGACTTTCGCGTGACATCACCGGCCACGAGGTCATGACCGCACGTCAGATGGGCTGGACTTCAATAATCGGTCCACGATAGTCGCCTGCCTATTGATGCTAAAGCGCGCGCCGCGGCGGACGCTCGTGTCGCTGCTGCGATGTCTCGCGGGTAAGCGATCTCATGCGAGCATCGTCGCGCTGATCTTTTCGGCTGTCATCAGCGTTGGGAAATTGGTGTTGGCGCAGGGCACCGCCGGAAACAGCGAGGCGTCGACGACGCGAAGCCCCGTCACGCCACGCACCCGGCCCTGGTTGTCGGTGACCGCCATCGGGTCGTCATCGGCGCCCATGCGGCAGGTACAGGTCGCGTGCCAGACACCGATCGTCGCGCCGCGGATAAAGCTTTCGAGCGCCTCATCGTCGGTCATCAACTGATCAAATTTGTAGCCCTCGACGATAAACCGGTCGATCACCAGCCGGCGCAGCCAATCAGGCCCGTCGAGCAATTTGGCGACGATATTGGTGATCCGCCGGTTCTTGTCGTTGACGACGCCGATCTTACGCACCCGCTCGGTGTAGCTTGCCGGAAACGGATCGCTGGTCGCCGCCTGCATCGCCGCGCTCATCTGCATCGTGGCGAGCCGACGGAAGCCGTCCATCAGCCGCTCGAGATCGCGCCGGTCGGACATCAGGTTGAATTCGACCATCGGCTCGGCCCGCCAATCCGCGCTCTGCAGCTTGACCTGGCCGGTTTCGGAATAGGTCTTGTAGACCGCGAGCAGCAGCGAGGCGATCTGTTCGCCGACCGCGTGCCAGGCGGATTTGCTGACCCCTGCGACAAACATGTCGCCGGCGGGCGCACCGCCGATCTCTGACGAATAGCGCAACGCCAGCAGGATGTGCCGGCGCGTCATGCCATTGATCCGCGCCTCGGGCTTGATAAAGGACGACACCGAGATCGACGGATGGTCCATCAGCCGCTGCCCGACCCCGGCGAGATTGGCGCGCACCTCGATACCGAGGTCGCGCAGCGCCCCCGCTGGGCCAATCCCGGCGCGCAGCAGATGCGCCGGCGAGTGGATCGCGCCCGACGAGCAGATGACCTCCTTCGCGCGGAATTCGGTCTCCTTGCCTTTGACAAAGGCTTTGACCCCGACGCATTGGGTGCCTTCGAACAGCAGCGCGGCGACCTGCGTTTCGGCCGAGATGGTCAGGTTCTGGCGCAGGCGGGTGCCATTGTCGAGATAGCCGATCGCCGCCGACACGCGCCGGTCGTAAAGATTGGAGATCGTGATCGGGAAATACCCGTCCGGCTTGAACTCGCCGTTCTGGTCCTCGATATAGGGAAACCCGGCGGCCTCGAACGCGGCGGCAACCGCCTTCGCGTGGCCGTTCCACATATTCGGGAAGATGCGGCGGACGGGGATGCGGCCCTCCTTGCCGTGATAGGGGCCGTCAAAATCCATGTCGCGCTCGACCTTTTTGAAATAAGGCAGCACGTCCTTCCAGCCCCATCCGGCGGCGCCCTTGGCTTCCCATTCATCGTAATCGGTCGGCGCGCCGCGATTGGCGAGCTGGCCGTTGATCGACGACCCGCCGCCGAGCACGCGCGCCTGCTCGTATTTCCTCAGTGGCGGGCGTTCTTCCGGACGGTTGTGCGAAACCACCTCGGTGTGGACCTTGAGGTCCTGCCAGTGAAAGCGCGGGTCGAAATAGGCGGTACCGGGATAGGAATCGAGGATTTCCGGCGGCACCTTGCCGTCGGGCGTGTCTTGACCCGCCTCGCACAGCAGCACCCTGTTGGCGCTTTTCGCGGAGAGCCGGTTCGCCATGACCGACCCGGCCGACCCGCCGCCGACGATGATGTAATCGTAGTCCATCCCCTGCCCCATTTCTCAAGCGCTTGGCGCGCGAATGTTATCGGCTCACCGAGAGCCGGGGCAAGCCGCGCAGCACCCCGCGCACGGCCGGAGAAGCAGGCTTACTTCTTCTTGGCTGCGCGCGCCGCGGTGTTGGCCGCAACGGCGGCGCGGATCAGTTGCTTGAAGGCGGCTTCGTCGATCGTCGTCCCTTCGTCGAGATCGATCGCGCGCCGCGTGTTCCCTTCCAGACTGGAATTGAAGAGCTTCTTCGGGTCCTCGATGGAGGCTCCGCGAGCGAAGGTGAGTTTGACCACCTGCCTGTACGTCTCCCCGGTGCAGACGATGCCGTCATGCGACCAGACGGGGACTCCGCGCCATTTCCACTCTTCCCGGATATCGGGGTCGGCATCGTGGATGAGCCGACGGATATGGGCGAGGGTCTCCCCTCGCCAATCCCCCAATTCTTGAATCCGCTGGGTGATGTTCGCCGAAGCTGCCTCTTCCTCCGGGGAACTTGTCGACTTCATGTTCTCTGCGATCCTTCGCTTTGCCGATCGTCCCTATGCCGGGAGCCCGGCGACAACCTGTTCCAGGGCGCCGATGAATTTCTGCCAGCCGTAGGTCGCCCCTCGATAATTGGCGTCTTGATCGGCACGGAAGCCGGATTGCTCCATGCGCACGAGCGTTCCGCCGCTTGTCGCGACCAGCGTCCAAACGACGATGCTCTCCAACCCCATAGAATTCCAGCTATAGGAAAGCTTCTTGTTGGGTTCGACGACCAGGACTTCGCAATCGACGACGCCGTTCCAATGAGGCATCGGCGGCGCGCGGAAATTGAACTTACGGCCCAACGCAGGCTGGAAGTCGTTGTCCATCAGCCACTCCTTGATCAGCGGACCCTGCGTCAGTGCGCGCCAGATTTTTTCCGGCGGATGAGGCAGTTCCTTCTCGATCACAACCGAGCGCGTGGCGGCAGCGTTCATTGGTCCATCCTTTTGAGCAAGTCTTCGAGACGATCAAACCGGTCACGCCAGAACGCGCCGTACAGCCCTATCCAATCGACGAGGGGAACAAGCCCTTTCGGCTCGACGCTGTAATGGGTTTCCCGGCCTTGGCGGCGATCGCGCACCAAACCAGCCAGTTTGAGCGCGCCCAGATGTTTTGATACGGCGGGCTGCGAGACACCGGCAAAATCGGTCAATGCATGAACGGTTTGCTCGCCTTCGCGGCTTAGCCGTTGGAAGATCGCGCGGCGTGTCGGGTCGCCGAGGGCTTTGAATACGTCGTCGGTACTGGCTTCCATTCCATAATCATAGCTGATTGGTTATGGATTTGTCGATGATTGCATTTTGGCCGACCGCGGTGGAACGGCCTTCGCGCGCGGAAGTAAGGATGGCCGCGCTGTTAGGCGCGCAGCGGTGCGGTTGTTTAGTCCGCGCCGGTCAAAAACACTGATGCCTCAGCGGGTCGCTTGGTCGGGGTTCTCGCCGGCGGCCGCCGATGTAGGCACGACGTCGCCGCTTACACCCGCCTCAGGGCCTATGCCGGACGCGAGGTAGCTGCCGTAAGCCCAACCGGTGGCCGTCGAAGACCGAACCTCAGTCCAGCCGTAATTCGCACGCGCGAGGATCTCCAGCTGATCCCCGGGGTGAAGTGTACCGATGACGGGCGTATCACGATTGGGCCCCACATGAAGCGAAACGACGCGGACGGGCGTCGTGGTGCCCAACTCGGTAGGCTGCCCGGCGGGAACCGCCGCGGGCGTCACGGCGTCGGTGGAAGCCGCTGGCGTGGTTGAGGCAGAAGCCGATGTCGCGGCTCCGGTTGGAGCCGGCGTCGCCTGGGTTGTCGTCGCGGTTGCCGCCGTCGTTGAGTTGGCCCAAGGCGGCGCGGCGCCGGGCGCGAGATAAGGCGCGGGTGGCTGGGCCTCGGCGCGCCCGATCGCGAGCGAGGCGGCGGCGAACAGCGCCACGACGGAGGTCGCACATGCGATCTTGCTCATGGATGCTCCTTCAGGCCGTACCGAAGGTGTCCCCCGCGGCATTTTCTAACGGCAACGCGCCGGACAGGTGGCGAGTTCCCGTGGCACGGCGACGCGGAGCTATTCGACGCTGATCGTCACCACATCGCGCACGTTGCGCGCGCCGTGCTTGTCGCCGGGCATGACGATGCGGAAATCATCCAGCGGCTTTCCATCGCGCTCATAGGCAACGAGCGCCTGCTTGCCGCCCAGCTCGGGGGCAATCTCGCCGGTCGAGGTCACCATGACATAACCGTCCTTCGCCGTGATGCGGATCGCGTGACGAATGGCGGCGCCTTTTTCCGGGTCGTCGATCCCGCCCGACGTCTCGATCAGCGACCACAGCAGCACGCCGGTAAAGCTCGCGGTCACCGGGCCGCGATCGGTCTGATACGTCACATCCTCGTGCTGGGCGGGCAATTTTTTCAGGTCGTCGAGGTCAAAGTGCCGGGGCGCTTTGACCTTGCCGTCGAGCGCGAAGGTCGGCGATTGCGCCGCCGCCGCGCCCGCCAGCATCACCGCGACGACAAGCGCCGCCGCTCCGCGAAACAGCATCATCATAACGCCTATTTCGCGACCATCACGTCCGATGCCTTGATGACAGCGATCGCCTCATCGCCGACCTTAAGCCCGAGATCGTCGACCGCCTCATTGGTGATCGAGGAGGTAATCACGACGCCACTGCCGATATCGATCCGCACATGCGCGGTCGTCTGGCCTTTTTGCACCGCGACGACCTTCCCGCTGATCTGGTTTCGCGCGCTGAGTTTCATAGCCTGCCCCTCGCTGTATTGCCGCTATATCTCGTTAAACATAAGCGCGCGACGCTACAACAAAAGGCATGGCGGATATGTCTACTGGAACGCGATTTGAATTTCCGACGTTCGTAGCCCGACGGGTGCTATAGCCGCACGCGTCAATGCTCGTTCACAGGAGAGTTTTCCGATGTTCAGGACACTAGTGATCGCCGCCGGGCTGGCAGTGAGCGCCGTGGCTGCGACGGCCCCGGCCTTTGCCGATGCGTATTGCGGACCAGGCTTCTACTATTCGCGTCATTGGGGCGAGTGCCAGCCCTACGGGGCTCGGCCGGGTTACTATGAGACAGTGCCGGGTGCAGCGGTGGGCGGTGCCGGCTATGTCGCTGGCAGCGCGGTCAATGCGGCCGGCAATGTCGCGGGCGCGGCGGTCGGCACGGCCGGCGCTATCGTCGGCGGGGTGTTCGGCCATTAATTAGCGCCAGACGACCGAGCCGCGCCTGGATTTGCTTCCGGCCGGCGCGGGTGCAAAGCTAAGGCCGTCCTCGCTCGGGACGGCCTTTTCTTTAGCCCCCGCCGATCTTGGGGATCAGCACGACTTCGCTGTCGGGCCTGAGCGGCGCGAGATAGGCGTCCTGGAAGATCTCGCCGTCGATCGCGATCGCCATGCTTTCGTCGATCTGCTCGCCGAGCCCCGGATAGCGGCGGTCGAGCTCGGCGATCATCCGGCGGACGGTGTTCGCCTCGACGTCAAACTCGGTCACACCGCCGGTCAAACGCCGCACCGAGGTTCCCGTCACTACGACATGGGGCATGGATCAATCGTCGTTGCGAGCGGAGCGAAGCAATCTCGTGCCATGGGGAGACTCCTCCGGTCGAGATTGCTTCGTCGCGTTGCGCCTCGCAATGACGTTCTTCCTACTCCGCCGCCATTCGCGGCGGGTCCTTCTCGTCGAGCACGGCGCGCAGCTTGGGCGGCGACATCGGCAGGTCGCGCATGCGCGCGCCGACCGCGTCGGCGATCGCGTTGGCGACCGCCGCCATCGGCGGCACGATCGGCACCTCGCCGACACCGCGCGCGCCAAACGGATGGCGCGGGTTCGGCACCTCGACCATCACCGCGTCGATCATCGGCATGTCCGAAGCGACCGGGATGCGGTAGTCGAGAAAGCCCGGATTTTCGAGGCAGCCATCCTTGTTGTAGATGTATTCCTCGTTGAGCGCCCAGCCGACGCCTTGCGTGACGCCGCCCTGGATCTGGCCCTCGACGTAGGAGGGATGGATCGCCCGACCGACATCCTGAACCGCGGTATAGCGCAGGATTTTGACGTGGCCGGTCTCGCGGTCGATCTCGACATCGCAGACATGGGTCGCGAAGCCTGGGCCGGCGCCTTGCGCATTGATCGACACCTCGGCGCTGATCGGTCCGCCGGTGCGACCCGCCTTGATCGCGATGTCGGCGAGCGACAATGGCTCGAAACTGCCGGCATTAGCGCCAGCCGGGAAGGCCTTGCCGTCCTTCCACTCGACCGCTTCGGGGCTGATGTCCCAGATCATCGCGGCGCGCGACTTCAGTTGCTCGACGACCTTTTCCGCCGCCTGCGTCACCGCCATGCCGGTGGCGAAGGTGACCCGGCTGCCGCCGGTCAGGAAGGTAAAGCCGATCGAGCCGGTGTCGGCGACGATCGCCCGCACCCGGTCATAGGGAATGCCCAGTACCTCGGCCGCCATCATCGCCATCGAGGCGCGCGACCCGCCGATATCGGGGTTGCCCTCGATCACGCTCGCCGTGCCGTCTTCGTTGATGTGCACCGCCGCGCTCGATTCGCCGCCGATATTGAACCAGAAGCCGGAAGCGATGCCGCGGCCCTGGTTCGGCCCAAGCGGGATCTTGAAGTTCGGGTGGTTGCGCGCTGCTTCGAGGGTCGGGATGTAGCCGACATTGACGAGGGTCGGGCCGTAAGGGGTTTTAGTGCCCTCGCGCGCCGCGTTCATTTCGCGCAAGGCCAGCGGCTCGACGCCGAGTTCGCGCGCCAGTTCGTCGAGACAGCTCTCGACGCCAAACGACGAGATTGGCGCGCCAGGCGCTCGATACGCCGCCACTTTCGGCCGGTTCGACACGACGTCGTAGCCGGTGATGTGGACGTTATCGAGGTCGTACATGGCAAACGCGCACATGCACCCCGGGCCGACCGGCGAACCGGCGAAGGCACCGGCCTGATATTTCAGCACCAGCTCGGCGGCAACGATGCGCCCCGATTTCTTGGCGCCGATCTTGACCTCGATCGTGCCGCCCGAGGTCGGGCCGGTGCCGCGAAACACTTCCTCGCGGCTCATCACGATCTTGACCGGGCGGCCGGTCTTTTTTGACAGCGCCATCGCGACCGGTTCGAGGTAGACGAGCGTCTTGCCGCCAAACCCGCCACCGATCTCCGCCGGCATCGCCCTGATATTGGCGATATCGACGCCGAGCAATTTGGCGCAATAGGCGCGGACCATAAACTGGCCCTGGCTCGAGCTCCAGATCGTCGTCTGATTGTCGCTGCCGACCGCAACGACGCAGGCATGCGGCTCGATATAGGCCTGATGCACCGGCTTTGTTGTGTATTTGCGCTCGATGACCACTTCGGCTTCGGCAAAGCCCTTGGCGATGTCGCCCTTGGTAAAGGTGATCTTCTTCGCGACGTTTGACGGCTTGGTCGGCTTTGGCTCGACCCCCTGGGTGAACATATCGTCGTGGAGCAACGGCGCGTCGGGCGCCATCGCCGCCTCGACATCAATCACATGCGGCAGGACGTGATATTCGACCTCGATCAGCTCGACCGCCTCCTCGGCGATCGACGGCGAGGTCGCCGCCACCGCGGCGACGGCATGCCCGTCATACAACGCCTTGTCGCGCGCCATGCAGTTGCGCGACAGATCGCGGAAGTTCATCGGCCCTTCGCCGACAAAGGCTTCCTCATTCGGAATGTTCGGAAAATCCGCGGCAGTGACCACCGCGAGAACACCAGGCAGCGCCGCCGCCTTCGACGTATCGATCTTGACGATCCGCGCATGCGCATGCGGACTGCGCTTGACCTTGCCCCACAGCATACCGGGCATCGTCGTGTCGGCGCCAAAGCTGGCGCGGCCGATAACCTTGTCGACTCCGTCCGGGCGGACCGGACGCGTACCGACGACTTTCAGGCTCTCCTTGTCGAGATAGCTCATTGTCCAGCCTCCGCGCGCATGACCGAGGCAGCGTCCATCACCGCGCGCAGCACCTTGTCGTAGCCGGTGCAGCGGCAAAGATTGCCGGCGAGCCAATAGCGCGCCTCTTCCTCGGTCGGGTTGAGTGTCGTGTCGAGCAGCGCCTTGGCCGCG
>Ga0181537_10004574_pt1 | contig 11454 bp, 6 predicted proteins | sample PEATcosm2014_Bin_39_FD_119765 | JGI IMG/M metagenome (GOLD analysis project Ga0181537, IMG submission 119765) | Peatland microbial communities from MTU Mesocosm Facility, Houghton, MI, USA - PEATcosm2014_Bin23_10_metaG | ecosystem: Environmental > Terrestrial > Soil > Wetlands > Peat | place... | reverse complement strand
GAGATCTACCTGTCAGAATCATCCGCTGTAGGTTTCGATCGAAGCATGGTCGTGCGGACAAATTTGCCGCCCTTGTCCCTATCCAAGGCGATCCAGGCGGCAATCCGCGGGGTGGCTCCTAATCAACCCGTTTCAAATATTCGGACCTACGAGCACGTTATGGAGCAGCAGGCGTTTACACGCCGCCTGATGCTGGACTTGATAGGGTTCTTTGGGTTGGCCGCTGTAACGCTCTCCGCGATCGGTCTCTATGGAGTTATGGCCTTTTCGGTCAACGGCCGTGTCCGAGAACTCGGGATTCGAAATGCGCTCGGGGCTTCGCGCTCCAACATCTTCATGCTGGTTTTCTCAGCTGGACTAAGATTGACCGCTGCCGGAGTCCTTCTCGGCCTTATTGGCTCGTACTTTCTCAATCACCTCATGTCGCACTTCCTTTTCGAGACAAACGCGACTGATCCATACACACTTGGATACGTGATACTGTTGCTGTTCGGGATTGCGCTTGTCGCTTGCTTCTTTCCCGCGCGCCGCGCGACCAAGGTGGATCCGATGGTCGCATTGCGCGATGAATAGCATTGGACTCCGCTTTGTCGGGCGCTCGAAATCCGGGACTATTTCGTTGTGCATTCTGAACTGCGAAGGAACGGATCGTCGTTAGGTGTCCACTGATCTCGGCATTGTTCTGGCTGCTCCAGACCGGCGGCTGCGTACCTTGAAGTCCAAACCCACCTTGGCGGGTATTCGCGGACCTCACCGAAATGCATCCGCACCTGGCTACCGGCTCGTAGCATTCTGAGCTCCAACCTCTAGAGCATCGGACCAATGTCATTTCGATACATAAACACGACAATCGCGGCCATTGCATTGCTCGGACAGGATGCCCGAGCCGCAAACGTTGCCGGCAGCCCGATCCTGGTCCGTTCCGGTGACCTACAGGCAGATTTTACGGTCTTTAGAAGGGCTTATGAGACTCTCCATCCTGGCCTTTATCGGTACAACAGCCGCGAGCAGATCGACACGGATTTTGCAGCCTTGCGAGAGGAGTTAAACCACGATCAACCCCTCGTTACCGCCTATCTAGCGCTTTCGGAATTCACCGCGAAAATTAAGTGCGGCCACAGTTATCCGAACTTCTTTAACCAAACCGACGCAATTGCAGATATCCTTTTCAAACAGCAGGACAAAGTCCCCTTCTACTTCAGATGGATCGATGGTCGCATGATCCTCACAAGGGATTTCTCGGGCAATCCGGACCTGGGCCCCGGCACTGAGGTGATCGCCATTAATGGCACGCCCGTGAAAACTATTCTAGAACGCCTGCTCACCGTAGCCAGAGCAGACGGATCCAACCGAGCCAAGCGGGTGGCACAGCTCGAGGTGAACGGGGCGGACAGCTATGAAGCGTTTGATGTCTATTTCCCGATGTTCTTTCCCCAGGCGAGTCCTGAGATGGCCCTGCGCATCTTACCCTTTCCGGCTCTTGCGACGGGAGAAAAAACCGTGTTTGTGCGCGCCCTCACCTATGCGCAACGAGTTGCCCCGATCCTCGCCAGGAATAAGGTGGCGAGAGGGGGAAACACCGCGTTTTGGGACTCGAGGTTCCTGGCCGACGGCACCGCCGTGTTACGCATGCCATTATGGGAGACCTTTAACAGCCCGTGGGACTGGAAGTCCTATCTGAATGCCTTCTTCGATGATCTCGGCCAAAGGGCGACACCGCATCTAGTTATCGATCTCCGGGGCAATGAGGGCGGGACCGACAACGTGGGAGACGTCATCCTAGTGCACCTGATAAAGAGCACTCTAAAAAAGAACGCCACCGTTCGCCTTGTCCGCTACCGGAGCATACCCCCCGATCTGGCCCCCTATCTGAAGACTTGGGATCCGTCGTTTAGGAATTGGGGGGAGAAGGCTGTCGATCTCGGGAACGGGTTCTACTCGCTCAAGGATTCTGGTCCCACCTCCGACGACGTCCTAATTCCTTCCTCGCGCCCTTTTCATGGGGACGTTTACGTGCTCGTAGACGCTTCCAACAGTTCAGCAACGTTCCACTTTGCTCAGACGTTTCAGCAGAATCGGCTCGGCCTACTCGTCGGACAGCCCACGGGAGGAAACAAACGTGGAATCACTGGCGGAGCATTCTTTTTCCTGTATCTTCCGCGGACACAAATCGAAATCGACGTGCCCCTGATCGGGCAGTATCCCGTCGCTGAACAACCCGATGAGGGGCTAAGCCCTGATATCTACGTTCGCCCGAGCATTCAGGATATTGCTTCAGGAGCGGACAGCGAATTGAATGCATTGGCCACAGAACGCGGAATCGGCAGGGTACGGAACTGACAATCCCCGCTGCCACTTATCGTTTTCTATTCTTCGGTTAGGCTGATTGTAAGCGATCCTGTTTTTTCCCGAGGTACATTTCTGTCTGCCAATTCCTGAAAAATGGAAGATTCATACTGTCTCAAATTGGACCCCTTTTCGAACAGCGACCTTCAAGCTTGAGCGGCATAAAACCGAAGGTAAGGGCTGGCCGTCGGGGCCGATTCCTCCAGCATAACAAGCCATGTCATATCCGAAATGCTTCACTCTGCTTGCAGCGCTGACGTTCGCAGCCTCGGTTGCGTGCGCGGCAGATATCGCCAATCCGAAACGCGCGATCACGGCCGAGGACCTGTGGGCCGTGAAACGTCCCGCATCATTAAAGCTGTCGCCTGATGGCAAGCGCCTGGTCTTCACGGTAAAGGAATACAACCTGGCGAAGAACGACTCGGTGACCCATCTCTGGCTTCTGGACACCGCGAGCAACGCGGTCCGGGAGCTCACGACCGCCCAGGCCACCGACGGTGACCCGGCATGGAGTCCAGATGGCAACACGGTGGCCTTTGTTTCCAAGCGCGGCACCGACGAGGTGGCCTCCCTCTACACGATCAGCGCCGACGGTGGCGAGGCGCAGAAGGTTCTCGAGCTGCCGCTGGCGATATCCTCCCCTATTTGGCTGCCCGATGGACACCGCATCATCTTTGCCACCAGCGTCCTGCCGAAGCTTGCCGGTGACATCGAAGCCACGAAGGCCGAGCTCAAGAGACAGAAGGAGAACAAGGTCACCGCTAAGGTCACCGAAGACGAGTTCTACAGGTATTTCGACACGTGGCTCACCGATGAACGCGCCAACCGCCTGATGGCCGTCGATCTCGCGACAAAGAAGACCGTGGATCTCACGCCGCACTGGGACCGCGCCTTCCTCTTCAACATGGAGGTGCAGTATGACGTTTCTCCCGACGGCAAGTGGATAGCGCTGTCCGCGGGGACGACGCCTCCTCCCTTCCACGGGCGGGAGAACGCCGACGTTTACCTCATCTCGGTCGACCAGCCGGACTCCCAATGGAAAAACCTGACCGCCGATAATCCTGGCGAGGACGGGAACCCGCGCTTCACCGCCGACGGGACGGGCGTCCTCTTCGGCCGCCACACCACCGAGGATGAGGGCGAGAACACGAAACTCATGCGGGTCGACCTGGCGACCGGCCAGGTCAACGCGTTGTTCCCCGGGGCGGACCTTTCGATGCGCGGCTGGCGCCCTTCGCCGGACGGCTCGGCCCTCTATTTCACCGCGGAAGACCACGGCCGCACCAAAGTCTTCAAGTCGCCCGCCATGGGAGGAACGTACTCTTCCGTGGTCAGCGACGGCACCTGTTCAAGCATCGCACCGGGAGCGCAGTCCCTCTTCTTCCTCAAGCAGAGCTTCACCCGGCCCGACGAGGTCTACTCCCTTGATCCGGCAACCGGCGTCGCCTCGGCGCGCACGCACCTGAACGACACCCTGTTTGCGGAGCTCAAGCTGGGGAAGGTGGAGGAGCACACCTTCACCGGGGCTGGAGGCGACCCGATAATGCTCTGGATGATCTACCCGCCCGACTTCGACCCGTCCAAGAAGTACCCCCTGCTCCAGCTCATGCACGGCGGGCCCGCAACCATGGTGGGCGACTTCTGGCAGCCGCGCTGGAACGCGCAGGTCCTCGTGACCCCAGGCTATGTCGCCACATGGATAAACCGGCATGGGTCGACCGGGTTCGGGGAGAAGTTTGCCGAGTCCATTGCCGGCGCGTGGGGTGAGAAGCCGTTTGAGGACATCATGAAGGGCACCGACTACGTCCTTGCCAGTTTTCCGTTCCTTGACGCCGACAGGACGGCCGCGCTCGGAGCCAGCTACGGGGGATACATGGCATGCTGGGTCTGCGGGCACACCGACCGCTTCAAGGCGATCGTCTGCCATGCGGGCGCGCTGGACTTCAACACGCAGTATGCATCGGACGTCGCCAACTATTGGCAGGACCTGCCGATGGGAGGGTCGCCCTGGCACCGCACCCCCGAATACGACCGGGAAAACGCCATCAACTATGCGTCGCACTTCAAGACACCGACGCTCGTGATCCACGGGGGCATGGACTACCGGGTTCCAGTCGATCAGGGATTTGAGTTCTACGCGGCTCTCCAGGCCCAGAACGTGCCGTCACGGCTCGTCTATTTTCCCGACGAGAACCACTGGGTGCTGCATCCGCAGAACTCCGTCTTCTGGTACGGCCAGGTCAGCGACTGGCTGGCGCGCTGGCTGAAGTAGAAGGCGCAAAGACCGTCCCGAAAAGGACCCTTTAGGAAGCACTTTATACGCATTTACGAAGACTGAGGCGTATCTCCAAACCCTGTTAAACGCTGGGCACGGAGATTTGATCCCTGCTGTCAGGTGGACAATGGGTAAAGCGACTCTAACTCCGCGACCAATTTGAGAATGCTAGCACTACGCTATCGCCATCGCTCTCGCCTCCCTTGAATACGAAAAGGAAGTTTTTCACACCTGAGGGCATCATGAATAAGTCGCCCTGGTGAAAAATCAGCCATCCAGAAAACGTCACGCCATGAGTGAGAGGGGGGCTTGAGGCCGTTGCCGGTGCCTCGCTCGGAACGTCGTGGAAATTCGCCGGCATTAAACCGTACGGCGCATCGCCAACGGAAACAGAGTATTTCATTCGCTGTTCAAGCGTGAATACGTCCGAGTCGGGAACGATTTGTTTGAAGGTGCGGTCTGAAACAAAAAGAAGGATCTTCCCCTGGCTCTGTAGCTCCATTCCTCTCCTAGTTTTTGCGTAATATTCGCCTGCGATATTACCATGCTGGGTGGCGAATACTGCTAAGTAGAAATCTTTTAGATCACGCTTCGCTGCAACCTTCCACCCCTCGCGAGAGATCCCGGATACGAATGCGCCTAGAGAGCTGTAGGTTGGCCTCCAGTTGTCCTTTAGATCCTGAAGACCATCTGCCTGCATGATTTCGTTTCCGGGAACATCGTGGCCGAGGTATTCATACACTATTTGCAGTTTCGGCACCACATAGTCCACCAATGGATCAAGGCTTAAATCGAGCCTAGATGCCGTTACCGTTACCTTTTCTAATTTAATTGGCTTCTGGGTTTCGGCGTCGTTGGTGGCATCCGCAGCGACACTTCCACACGACAAAGAAATGACGGCGAGCCCAACAGGTAGAAGGCGCTTCATGGGCACTAGTTCGACGCGGAAAGGTAGCACATCGCCTGATTTCCACCAGCTGCGAGAAGCAGGCCGTCACCTACCTCAGCTTCGTCCAGTCCGCCAAGGTGCCCGATTGTCTGATACATGGGGTTGATGGCACTCCCCAGTGGGACTCCTTCTCGCGCCTGTTTTCAAAGGGACCCCTCCCGAGGCTCGGAGGTTAGTCCGACACAGGGTGTTACGTCTGCCGCCCTCCGCCCGGCGGCGTCACGCCGAAGGATAAAGCTTCGCGTGGACGCGGTCGTCGAGCTGGAACGAGCGGAGCGCGAGCGCGAGCGCCACGAGCATCAGCAGGGAGGCCTCATAGAAGGCGACGCCCTCGATGCGCCACGAGCCGGACGCGGCGAGCGCCTTCCCAAAGCTCCATGCGGCGATGACCGGGCCGAAGACGTAGCCGAGGCTCGTGAGCCCCGAGAGCGAGCCCTGCAGCGCGCCCTGCTCGTTGGGCGGCACATGCTTCGTGAGGAGGGCCTGCGCCGCGGGCCCCGTCACGCCCCCCAGTGCGCCGAACGTGGCAAGGACGATGAACACCCAGCTCTGGGTCGCCGTGCCGTACCCCGCCATGGCGAAGGCCGATATGAGGAGGCCGAGGACGAGCCCCTTTCGCTCGCCGGTCCGCGCGATGATACGCTTGACCAGCACTCCCTGGACCACGATCGCCATCACGCCTACGTAGGTCAGGGAGAGCCCCACCTGGAGGGTACTCCACCCGAAGCGGTGGCCGGTGTAGAGCACCCAGACGCTCTGGAGCATCGTGCCCGCAAAATTGAATATGAAGTACATCCACGCCAGATCCACGACGCCCCTGAAGCGGCGCAGCGCGAGGAGCGATCCCACCGGGTTCGCCCGCTTCCACGAGAAGGGCCTGCGGTTCTCGGGGAGCAGCGACTCCGGCAGGACGAACGCCCCGTAGAGTGCGTTCAGCCCGACGCAGCCCGCCGCGACGAAGAACGGCAGCCTGAGGCTCAAGTGCCCGAAGAAGCCCCCGAGGGCGGGACCGATCACGAAGCCGATCCCGAAGGCGGCCCCGACCATGCCGTAGGCCTGGGCGCGCTTCTCCGGCGGCGTGACGTCGGCGATGTAGGCGTTGCAGGCGGCAAGCGAACCCGCGGTCGCCCCGGAAATGACCCGGGCGACGAAGAGCCATGTCATGTTCGGTGCGAGCCCCAGGACGACGTAGTCGATGGCCGAGCCCGTCAGCGCGATGAGGATGACCTTGCGGCGGCCGAAGCGGTCGGACAGAGAGCCCAGGATCGGCGAGGCGATGAACTGCATCGCCGCGAAGACTCCGACCAGCCACCCGTAGGATTCGGAGCCCTCGGCGACGCTGCCCCCCTTGAACTGGGTGATGAGGCCCGGCAGCACGGGGATGATGATCCCCACCCCCACCATGAGGAGGACAAGGGTGACGAAGATGAAGCCCACGGCGGGCTTTCGCGGTGCGGATGCGGCCATCGCACTATCCTTCATGCCGCGCCCGATTTGGAAAGCCTAAGAAAAACTCGATTCCCATTTTCCGGGCTACGGCTGTTGCGGAGGTCGCCCCAGATGGGGCTGATTGCGCGCCGAACGGGACCGTTCCATGATTTCCTCAGACTGTGCCAAGATCTGGCTCTGGGCCCGACGCCACCGCCGCACTGCGACGATTCCATAAATGAACCTGAGGCTCCAGGCTCCGAGAGAGGCGGCAACGAGGACAATCCTGACCCGCTGACGATTGTCGCGATTGTCCGGCGAAAGGTCCATGAAAGCAGGGCCCAGGTAGGCTGCGACCGCAAGAAAGAGCGCGAGCCGCCCTAGCCAAATTGAGGCTCTTGCCGCCCGCTGCGTCCCGGCCAGCTCCGGCATCACCGCCTGATCCAGGCTCCTTTGCGCAGCGAGGAACAGTATATAGAGCAGGACGGCCAGAAACAGGGAATAGAAGCAAAGGTCCTCCGCGAGGTTCTGAAGGTAGGCTGCCCGATCCCTAGCGCGGCCCAGCCTTTCCAGGTCATCAACCCGTATTTGCGGAACGGGCAGCGGTTCCAATAGGAGCCCGACGTTCGGCTTCGCAGCCGCATCGTGCACCTTCTTCAAGGCCGGCCTTACCACGGTCTCAAAATAGGTATCGTAGTCCCGCTTTGTCCGCTCCGTCTTGAAGTCGAGGAAGCACGAAACCGCGGCGCATAGGACCGCCATCGCCACGGACGCGACGGACGCCTTTCGCACTAGGAGGGCTGCCGATTTGCTGGTCACAGCACGTACGAGAAACAAAATTCCTCCGGGAGCATCAGTCCTGGAGCCGCGACAGGAGTTTGTCCACGTCCGCCGCCAGGGGCGTGCCAGGCTGGATGTCCAGCGCCATGCGGGCCCTCTCGACGGCCTCGCGGGCCTGGGGCCTCATGTGCAGGAGCGCCAGGTGCTCCGAGAACCCGACGACGATCATGTCGAAGAAGGTCGTGCTCTCGCCGCGCCCGTACTGGGAAAGGATCCCGTTGTAGGTCGCGAACTGGTCGGGGACGCCCTGGGTCGCGATGCTCCGCGCCAGGATGAGGGCGGCCTGCTTGATGGCCAGGTCGTCGCGGTCGCCCCGCATCCGGTCCGCGAGGCCGCGCTCCTCGTAGCTGGCGAGGCTCGTCTCGCCCCGGTCGCGCAGGCTCTGGACCACCCGGTTGCCGAAGGAGGCCACGAGGTCGGGGTAGCGCGGGGTGAATGCTAGCGCCGCCTCCCTCATCACGCCCTCCACGCCGCTGGCCGGCGCGCCGAGCTTGGTGTCCGCCGCGATCAGCGTCTCCCAGGCCTCGAGGTTGCGCCGCTCGTAGTTGACCGCCGAGCGGGCCGCCCGCGCGGCGCCCGCGTAGTCCCCGAGGTCCAGGAAGTCGCGGGCGAACTCCTCGTGGACGCGGGACTGCATGAAGGTCGGGAGCGCGCGGAACCGATCGGAGAGGAACCGCAGCTCATGGTCGGAAATCACCGACCAGGTCTGCGGGTCGATCGCGCTCCCCGTGACCAGGCGGAGCTCGGCGTAGCGCCCGGCGTCCAGCTGCCAGGAATGGTTTTCGTCCAGGTAGCCGAACCAGGCGTGCCTCGCGTCGTTGCCCGTCCCGGTGAAGAGGAGCGTCGGCACCCCCCTCGCCTTCCCCGCCTCGGACGCAAAGTACGCCTGGTCGACGCAGATGCCCCCCACGTTCTGGATGGCGGGAAGCGTGTAGGGTTCGCCGGCCCAGACGAACTGGTTGTTCTGCGCCCTATCCTCCCGGTACTTGATCATCAGGTAGGCGCCCTCGAACCGGTCCAGCGGATAGGGCACGTGGTTGAGCGACCAGTCGAGCTCGGGGAGCGGGGCCGCGGCGTCGACGACGAACTTGAGCTCCTCGGCGCGCAGGCGCGTGAGCCTGTGGTAGGTGTTGCCGTTCATGTCCTCGAGGGCCAGCCGGTCGAAGACGAACGCCGGGTTCGGCAGCTTCCTCGGGAGGGCCTGGGGCGTCACCTGGCCATGGGGCCAGTACGGCGGGGGCGCCACGTCGTTGACGAGCGCGATCGCGAGCGCCAGGGACGAGTACTGGGCGAACCGCTCCGCGTTGCGCCGGTGGAGGCCCTCGAGGATCTGGAACACCATGGGCAGGTAGTCCACCGGCTTCACGTTCGAGAAGAACTCCTCCGAGAAGGCCGCGTTCGTGAGCACCCAGTCCTGCATCCCGGGGGTCATGTAGCTCCCGAGCGGCTTGTCGGTCGGATGGTAGGCCCCGGCCACGCCCTCGTAGTTCGCGCGGCCCGCCACGATGGCCTGCACCCAGTTCGAGGTGAAGACGTTCTCGGGCTCGGAGAAGAGCGCCGCCCATGCGTAGAGGTGGAACCAGGCGTCGGCGGCCCCGTAGCGCTCGCGGGCGTAGGACCGGAGGGCGGCCGAGCGGATGGGGACGACGACCGCGTTCCAGCCGTCCGTGGCTGCGACGGCCTCGATCGCCTGGATCCGCGCCTGCGTCGGGGGGTCTGCCGTCTCCGAGTCGGGGATCGGGAACGCCGCTCCCGCGTCCTGCGCCCTGAGCCTGCCCGACGTCAAGGCGACGCCGGACGCGACCAGCGCGAGAGTCAGCAGGCGGCGGGTCGTGCTCATTGCGCCCCGGGACTAAAGCCGGTCCGGCCTGCCCCTGCGAATGAAAACCCCGCCTCCTTTTGGGGGAGGCGGGGTTTCATTCAACGGCGGTTGGCCGTCTTTTAGGGCGCCACGCCAGTGGCTGCGGGCGGCGTCTTCTGCTTGAAATTGAGGACCTCGCCGTCGCGGCCCACCATCACGGCCTCGTTCTCCTTGATCTCCCCGCGAAGGATGGCCTCCGCCAGGGGATCCTCGAGGTAGTGCTCCACGGCCCTGCGAAGGGGCCGGGCGCCGTACTTCTCGTCATAGCCCTTCTCGATCAGGAGCTCCTTGGCCTCCACCGTGAATTCGAGCGTGATCTTGCGGTCTACCAGGCGCCTGGCGAACTTGCCGATTTCGAGGTCGACGATCGCCACCAGGTCGTTCTTGTCGAGCGGCCGGAAGAACACGATGTCGGAGATGCGGTTCAGGAACTCCGGCTTGAACACCCGCTTGGCCTCCTCGAGCACCTTCTCGCGCATCTTCTCGGCGTCGTTGAAGCTCGAGGTCGCCGCCGCGAAGCCCATCGACGTCTGGCGCTGCAGGAGCTGCGCCCCCACGTTGGAGGTCATGATGATGATCGTGTTGCGGAAGTCCACCGTGCGGCCGAGCGAATCCGTCAGGCGCCCGTCCTCGAGGATCTGCAGCAGGATCTGCAGCACGTCCGGGTGGGCCTTCTCGACCTCGTCGAAGAGGATGACCGCGTAGGGCCTGCGGCGGACGTTCTCGGTCAGCTGGCCGCCCTCCTCGTAGCCGACGTAGCCAGGGGGCGACCCGATGAGCCGCGAGACGGAGAACTTCTCCATGTACTCGCTCATGTCGATCTGCACGAGGGCGTCCTGCTTGCCGAACATCTGGGCGGCGAGCTGCTTGGCCGTCTCGGTCTTGCCGACGCCGGTCGGGCCGACGAAGAGGAACGAGCCTATCGGCCGGCGGGGGTCCTTCAGGTCCGCCCGGGAGCGGCGCAGCGCGCGGGCTATGGAGCTCGCGGCGACGGACTGCCCGATGACGGACTTCTGGATCTCGGCCTCGAGGTTGAGAAGCTTCTCGCTCTCCTTCTTCTCCATCCTGGAGAGCGGGATGCCCGTCCAGTCGGCGACGACCTGGATCATCAGCTCCTCGTCGATCGTGACGCGCTTCTCCTCGCGGGCCTTCTTCCACTGCTCGGTGGCCTGCTCCTGCTTGGCGCGAAGCTGCTTCTCCTTGTCGCGGTACTTGGCCGCCTCCTCGAAATGCTGCTCGCTGATCGCCTGCTCCTTCTGGGCGCAGACCTCCTCGATCTCCTTGGTGAGCCCCTCGATGTCCGGCGGCCTGCTGAGCGCCGAGATGCGGGCGCGCGAGCCGGACTCGTCCATGACGTCGATGGCCTTGTCCGGAAGGAAGCGGCCGGTGATGTAGCGGTCCGAGAGCTTGGCGGCCGTCTCGAGCGCCAGGTCGGTGAAGGTGACCTTGTGGTGGTCCTCGTACTTCCCGCGGATCCCCTTGAGGATCGTGATCGTGTCGTCGACCGAGGGCGGCTCGACCTTGACCGACTGGAAGCGGCGGTCGAGGGCGCTGTCCTTCTCGATGTACTTGCGGTACTCGTTGAGGGTGGTCGCGCCCACGCACTGCAGCTCGCCGCGCGAGAGCGCCGGCTTAAAGATGTTCGAGGCGTCCATGGCGCCCTCGGCGGCGCCCGCGCCGACGATCGTGTGCAGCTCGTCGATGAAGAGGATGATGTTCCGGGCGCGCTTGATCTCGTCCATGACGGCCTTGATG
>Ga0181537_10004573_pt1 | contig 11455 bp, 12 predicted proteins | sample PEATcosm2014_Bin_39_FD_119765 | JGI IMG/M metagenome (GOLD analysis project Ga0181537, IMG submission 119765) | Peatland microbial communities from MTU Mesocosm Facility, Houghton, MI, USA - PEATcosm2014_Bin23_10_metaG | ecosystem: Environmental > Terrestrial > Soil > Wetlands > Peat | place... | reverse complement strand
TCGCACTGATCTGTACTTGAGTTGTTCCCGCTGTGGTGGGAGTGCCGGAAATAGTGCTTCCACTCAAACTAAGCCAGGAGGGTAAACTTGGGGCATTAAAACTCGTCGGGCTGTTGCTGGCCGTGATCGTATAGCTGAACGCCGTACCGGTGGTTCCACTTGCAGTCGTGGAACTGGTAATCACGGGAGCGGGCGGATTCCCCCCACCCGTCAACGTGATATTGTTAAAAACTGCGGTGCAAAGAACGGAGTTACTATGGCTGCACACCTCAAAGCCGATATCGACCGGGTTGACGAGTGAACTCAGGGTGGTCTGGGCCGCTTGCGTCCAGGTTACGCCATCTGGCGACTGATAGAAGGTAATCAAGGTGCCAGCTTTGACGACTTTCTCCCAGTACGGCGCGGTCGAAGTGCTCGTTTGGACGTGCGTTGTCATGGTTCCACCGGACGAAGTTCTCTGGAAAAAATTGATTCCATTGCCAGGAGTTACGGCAAGGAAGGCCGTGATGTCGCCCGCCGCCGTGCTTTGCCGGATCATTAATCCCGCTTTCGCCCATGCGTTGGTATTTTGGATCGAGGACACTTGGGCGATGAGCTGCCCGTCACCAGGCAGACTTTGGTAGACGAAGTGAAAGGCATCGGCAGTGCCTGCGATATCTGCGCCACTGCCCGCAATCGTGTAAACTCCGCCGCTGTAGCTATCAGTTCCCGCAACTCCGACCGCGCCAATATCTGTTCCAATCCAGTTTCCACTACCAGCAGACACGGTGATGGTTAACGTTACCACCGGACTGGTCCCCCCGCTGTTACTCGCGCTGATCTGTACTTGGGTTGTCCCCGCAGTGGTGGGAGTGCCGGAAATAGTGCTTCCACTTAAAGACAACCCGGCAGGTAATCCTGTCGCACTAAAGCTCGTCGGACTGTTGCTTGCCGTGATGGTATAGCTGAACGCCGTACCGGTGGTTCCACTTGCAGTCGTGGAGCTGGTGATGACGGGGGCAGGCGTATTGCCGACGGTTATGGTTAACGTTTCCGTTACTGTTCCAAATAGATTGGTCGCACTTATAGATACGGTATAGGTACCTGCAGCTGTGGGCGTGCCTGAAATAATACCATTACTGAAAGTTAACCCCGGGGGCAAACCTGTCGCACTAAAGCTCGTCGGACTGTTGCTTGCCGTGATGGTATAGCTGAACGCCGTACCGGTGGTTCCACTTGCAGTCGTGGAGCTGGTAATCTCGGGGGTAATCCCCTCTAAAATCGACAGAGCCAACGTACTATTGTTCCCACTGGTCGCGCCCAAGCCCACATATATCGTCCCGGTCATACTGATCGTTTGATTTCCGACGAGCGTCCAAGTATTGCCATCGGTCGATTCGTACCCGTAAAAAACGTTGCCGGAGCGGACAAGCTTGACCCAGTAGGGAATTGCGAATGCTGCTCCAGCCGTGCTGCTTGCTGTTCCCCCTGGCGTTGCGCGAGTAACAAAACTGATTCCGTTTGTCGCATTCAGCAAGACTGCCGCCTCCGCTGAACCAGCGGTCAAATCCTGACGCATCATAACTCCGGCTGAAGCGGTGCTGGCAGTCAGAGCGTCGACTTGAGAAATGATGACTCCGTCCCCGCTCAAAGCTTGATAAGCGTAATGAAAACTATCTGATGATCCCGTGATGCCGTTGCCACCTCCAGACACAGCCCACATATTTTGTTCAACATGAACTTGCCCCGGCTGACCCGGCGATCCGATATCCTGATCATACCAGGGGGGTGAAGGCGCAAATGTCGTTTGAGCGGTCAGAGTTATATTATCAAATGTCGCCGTGCATAGAACGGAGTTACTATGGCTGCATACCGCAAAGCCAATCTCAACCGGGTTGGTAAGGGACGTGAGTCGAGTCTGGGCAGCGTAGGTCCAATTCACGCTATCCGGCGACTGATAGATCGTAATCAATGTACTGTCCTTGACGATTTTCACCCAATAGGGCGCAGTTGAAGTGCTCGTTTGAACCGAAGTCAACATGTTGAGATTTAGTCCCGGCCTTTGGAAAAAATTGATGCCATGGCCCGGAGTTACGGCAATAAAAGCTGTGATAGCTCCCGCCGCCGTACTTTGCCGAACCATCAATCCAACTTTGGCCCACGCATTCGTGTTTTGGATGGAGTTGACTCTGGCGGTGAGTTCGCCGTCCGCTGTAAGCGTTTGATAGACGTAATGAAAGGCATCAGCGTTGGAGGCGATGTCCGTTCCGCTCCCCTGAATCGTGTAAACTCCGGTTGTGCTGTTGTAACTATCCGTTCCCGCTACTCCGACGGAACCAACATCTGTACCTGTCCATGTTTGAGCCGTAGCCAAACTAAAAATAGAAAGAATTAGGAATGCAACAAATGCCGGTATTGTCCGGTTAAGACCGCGTGCGAAAATGCGGGTTACGTCCATTTTTTCTCCCCCAACAATCAGACCTAAAAACAAATCGACCTGTGCGGGGCGGACTTAAGAGAAATTCTTCCTGGTCAGCAAGAACAAAAATTTTCTACGCCTTAAAAATTAGCAAAAACGACTATTTAAATTCGCCTGTCTTGTTAAGTACAGGGGGGTTGTATTTACTTCTAACTTTTTTCAGATAAATACTGCATCTGGGCCCAATTTCTTGATGCTGGCGATGACCTTCGCTTTTGCGTAGAGCATGTTATTCGTGGCATGTGACATACCATTGCTCCTTTCTCACCCCGAACGCCAAACTCGGAAAAATTCTGGCGCGCCAGCGAAATTCCGCCGGAAACAGCCAGGCAAAAAATGGCCGAACGGCTGGGAATTTCATTGCGGCATTTTGAAAGGGTGGAATCGGGCGAAAGTGCGGCGCCCATTCCCCTTTTAGTCGATCTTCACAAATTTTTTTAAACGACCTGGGAAGATATTTTTGCCGGTTTGGGCTAAGGTGACGGAGTAACGGGACGACCCTGCGGCGTGCTAGCCTGAAAACGCAGCTGGCTCCCTCGCCCGGGAGGAGATCGCTGGCCGCGAAGCTGGATGTAGTCGCCGAACTGGCGAACGAAGTCGCGCTGCAAACGCGAGGCATACTCGCGGGAGACGGCATGTTCGCGCGCGCACCATGCGGCGGAAGGATGTTTGCAGGGCAGGAGCTGCGGACAAAGGCAGAGCGAAACCAAATCGGACCGAAGCGCCCGCTGGCGGGCATCGCCCCGGTTGATCCACTCGTAAAAGCGGATGACTTCCAATTTCGTCAAAGCCGAGGCGAGCGCGTCATCATTTTGGGCGCGGTCGAGATTGGCGGCGGGATCGTCGAAATAAGATCCCGCTGGAGGGCGAAAACGCTGGCTCATGCGGAAGGCCCCTTACGGGCGATTTGCCGCAGACGGTGCGAAGAAAGACGACGACTATTGGCAAGGTAATCCCTGATTTCATTCGGAACGAAGCGGACGGCCCCGCCCAGTTTGACAAAGGGCAAGCCCTTCTTGCGAAGTTCGGAGACGGTCTTGACGCTGACATGAAGAAACTTTCCCACCATTTTGGTAGTCCAAAGGTCCTCGAAGTCTTGAGGGTGAACATCGACTGGGTGACTTTCGGAAGGCAACTCGCCGGGAGATTTAGGTAGAGGTTCTTCACTCATTTTCGTCCTTTTTCCTTTCATCATTGACCTCCTGCCAGAACTTGAAAATCGTCGCGCACGCCTTGTTGAGCCACGGCTCGTCGTCGCGCAGACGACGCAGCCGGACGGTCGCGTAATACTTGGTCGTGCAACGGTTGGGATTTCCGAGCGGCTTGAGCAACCGTGCCTTGGTCAGATGCGGAATCTCCCTGGGGTTGAAGCCCAGGTACCATGCGGTTTCCTGGGCATTGAGGCGCGCCGGGATATTTCGCAAATTGAGGAATTGCTGCCGTTCAGGATTCATGGTTTTCCATTGATTTTGATCTCAAGCCTCGCTTGAGGAACGCCCGTGTTATAGTTAGATGAATGTATTAGCGAAAAAGGCATTGAACATATCCAAATAAGAAATGATGTGTCTACAATTATCATCTAGTTTTCATAAGTTGTTCTGTTACAATCTCGTGACAGCCGGTGTGCATGTTTAGGACGTGAATGGCTGCAAGGTGAGGCCATCCCGGGCCGGGCGGACTCGAAGCATGCCTTTTGCGGCCCCGGCGCGGCTGGCCAGGGCCACCGGGTAGCGAATATGTCTTTCCATCGCCTTTTGCAACGGGCGGGCACCCAAATACTTGTCGAACCCGACTTGCAGGAGAAAAGTAAGCACGTCGTCGTGAAAGGTGATGCGATGGCCTCTTTCAGCCAAATGTTCCTGTTCGCGTTCGAGGTGCATCCTAGCAATTTCGACCTGGACCTCATAGGTGAGCTTGCGAAAGACCAGCGTCGAATCGATCCGACCCAAAAATTCGGGCCGGAAAGTCGAGGCGACTTGGGCCAAGACGTGCTTTTCGATCTGCGTGAAATTGAGATGCTTGGCCCGCAGAATATCCGCCGCGCCCAAATTGGACGTGAAAATGATGTAAAACGCGGAGAGATCGAACGCCCGATCTACGCCGCAGGTCACTCTTGCGGCATCGAGGATCGCGAGGAAAACATCGACGACATCGGGGCTGGCCTTTTCAATTTCATCGGCCAGAAGGATGCCTTTTTGATGCTGAACCAAAATATGCCCGAGTCGCCCCAGTCTGCCGGTGTGGTCGCCGATAAATTTCGTCAGCGCGTCATCCGCATTGAACTCCGCCATATCGAGACGGATGGGATCACACCCGTGGTAGAGAGCTTGCGACAAGGTGCGGGCCAGTTGCGTTTTTCCCACACCCGTAGGGCCAAGGAAAATAAATGAGCCTTTGGGCCGGTGGGGAGAGGCGAGATTTGACTCCCCAATGGTGACGCGCTCAAGGACGGCGGGCAAAACGTGCTCCTGGCCGCGAATCAATTCGCGGAGATTTCGTTCCAAATGGGCGAGGCACTCTGAATTTGATAACGACATAATCAGGTGGTGATGAGCGAAGGTGGTGGCAACGAAGCGCCGTTGCCCGCCGCCTTGAGCTTTTCGGTGACAGCGGGATCGTAAGGTTGGCCGTCTGCCGTGATTGGCGCTTGGGGCGCGGGGCCGTTCATCTTACGGGTGAAGCGGGTGAAGGGGAGCACCGTGCGCTTGTAACCCTTCTCGCAATGGCGGATCACGCATTCGGAACCATGGCGACGCTTTTTCAGATTGCGGAGAACGTGGGGTTTGAGAAACGGCTCCTCTTTTTCCTGGTAGGAGCGCGAAGTCGAAAAGCCATTGTACTGGCGCGATACCGTCCGCGAAGTTTTCTCGATGGTTTTTTCGCCGATGCGTTTCGAGAGGATTTCGGCGTCTTCCTGATTGGTCTGGCAGAAAGCAATTTCGTTGCCGAGATTATCGACCAGCGTGTTCTTGATGTCGCGGCCCAAGGGTGGAACGAACGAGCGTTCCGTCTGCGTGGAAAAAATGGCGCAACCTTTGGCCTCGCGGACTTGATCGACCTGGTTGTGGTCGGCCATGCCGAGTTCGGATTTCGTCACGACCCGCTGCCCCTCGTCGGCCCAAAGAACATTCAAATTGCGCTGTGCCAATTCCTCTTCGCTGAGATTGAACCGGCTTTTGATATGGGCATACCAGGCGATTTTCATCAACGTATTGAGAAATCCCCTTTCAGCGTCGAACCGTTGCGGAATCGAACAGCAAAAGATTTTACCCTGGTCGGTCAGGCTGAAATCGACCGTGCTGCGAGGTTGGCCGAAGACGGCGGCGATGTCGGGATGCTGATAAAAAAAGAGGATATTGAGGATGGTCGAGCGGACGCCGGAAAGTTCCTCCTCGGCCAGGGCGAGAAATTTTTCGGCAAAATGATTGAAGTAGACCGCCGCCTCCGGCGTATTGAGGACTCGGAGCCGCCCCATTTGGAGGTTCATGCGGGGCGGTGAGGTCAAGAATTCAAACAACTCCGGCAATGTCGGAATTTCTCCGATCAATCGGATTGATTCGATGGCCATGCCAATATGAAGTTTCGCCTGTTGGGCGAAATGATCGGAGGAGCCGCCGCTGCCGACCGCGCCGCGCGCCTGGGCGACATCGGTGAGGAGTTGGGCATAGCTCGAACCGGGGATGAGCGGGTTTTCCAGCCAGTTGAAGACATAGGGCGGACGCCAATCGGAAGGAGCCAGGTCGGGCCGCACCTGAAGGAGAACAACGTCTTTTTCCCGGCCAAAGTGGGACGCCATTTTGAGCAGCATCCGGTAAAAGAGTCCCTTTTGGTCGATGCAAAGGCCACCCCAGCGCGGCGCATTTTGGAACAATTGCGCCATGATATTGGCGATGCCGGCGGCGGTCTTGCCCGATCCGGTTCGTCCGGTGATAAGCCAATTACGGCAAAAGTCCTCCAGGTTCCAGGTCAAAGAACCGAGCCGCACCACGATATTGGAATCAGGTGTGGCCTGATTGGGGTGCGATAACAGCAAGGTTGAGAGGACGGCGGCGGTCCCCGCAGCGGCGGCCTGCTCGATCCAGCGGTCGGTCAAGAGCGATGAGCCAACGTATCCGACGCCAGTCGCCGCGCCGACGATTCCCATGGTGGCGAGATGAGAAGAAGCGTGTGAATTCATGGCCAATAGGGATTTGCTATCCAGTCCAGAAAAGCCTTTCGATTGCCGCTGTCGGCGCAACCGAGAAAAGCAAAGAGGTCGAATCTCCAGCCTTTTGAATCGGCATAACCGGGATTCCAAACATTCAAGATGAACAAGGCACAATGAGTCTCACCGGTGGAGGCGCATGCAAATAATTGATAAAAATCATCCGCATCAAATTCCGTGGTATGATCCAGCCATCGGCGCACTTTGATGGCAAGGCAGGGAAAACTTCGGATGAGGACAAAGATGTATTCGTCGGGCATGGGGGGCCTCTTGGGAATCGTATTCATAAACAGTTACCTCGTTGTTACGGCCACACCTCGACGGCGAGACCTTCGGGCGAATTGATCGGCTGTGCCGCTTTGCGGGCGCCCTGAAGAATCAGGTAATAGGCATCGGCGTCTTTGCTCCGCTCCACTTTCAGGGCGATCCCGGCAGTCAAAAGCCGGTTGAGCGCAATGGTGTTTTCAATCGAATCAGCCTCCAGATGGGAGAGCCGCTGCTGATAGGACTCCTCGTAGGCGCGGGAGAGATGAGACGCACCAACAGAAAGCACGGCGACGGTGATAATCATGGAGACCAAGGCGCAAACGCCGCCAGAGACCAGCCACGCAACGTGATCGGTGAAAATAGTTCTGGCGGTTTCAGGAAGTCTTTCGACGTGCCATTTTAATTTGCGCCAAAGTCCTTCGGGTGGTGGTATCGATCCCGGTCGCTTCGAGAGCAGGAGAACCGGGAGCGCTTCCACATTCCGCGCCAAGTCGTTTGAAGTGCTCTCTAATTTCTCAACGGGCGCGGTAAAGGCGTCGAGCAGGCCATGAAGCTGCGGCTCAAACCGGGCCAGGATGGTGGCGGGAAGATCCCGAAGTTCGGCAAGAAGTTGCTTCGCCTGATGGGAATGAAGCAACGCCTCCTCGTAGAAATCGGGCGCGGCCTCTTTCCGGGGCGGATTCTTCTCGTAGAAGTCAGCGAGCACGGCGAAGACGGGATGGTCGGGCGACAGGCCGGAGCCGGAAAGCCGCGCCTTGCATTGCTCGCGCAACGGTTCCGACAAGGTCGCCAGGAAGCGTTCAAATTCGTTGGCCGGGACCGGCGCTGAGGTTGCGGGTGTCGCGCTCATAACGAGGAAACCTCCTGGGGCCGGGTATGGCGGCGCAGGTAAAAGAAAAGCGCCTGATTTGGGTCTTCCACGGTGACGTGATGGCTTTCGTAGAGGACTTCGGTCGAGGGAACCGATTCGTCGGTGGCGGGCCGGTGGACGAATCCCATGACTAGCGTCGGATTAAAGACGAAATGGCCCACCTGAACGAAGGCGCTGTTGAAACTGGTTTGGGTCTGGCCCGCGGGGAGCGTGCGTCCGGGAGGGGCGGGCGAAGGTGGAGGTATCATGAATTAGAGGCCAATTTTTGGCTTGTTTGGTTTGGAACGGATCGTGACCGTGGATTTCGGCGCACGTGGCGAGAGTGTGGGCGCTGGGGCTTTCACTCCTTTTTTGCGTCGGAAAATTGTCTTTGTGGCATCGGGTTGTGGAAGCAAACGGCGGCGCGAGGCCCGATACTCGGAAATCAGCCGGTAGCGCCGGGCCTGCAATTCCCGCAGTTCGCGAAAGAGCTTTGCCGTGTGCGCCTGCTCCAGCACTCGCAGCCATTTGGGTCGCCGTAGTCGGAAAAGAGACGCGAGATTTCGACCGTGGGCGGCCTCGCGCAGCGCGATACGCTTTTCATTAATCCGTTTGTCCAACGCGGCGACGGCAGACCGTTTCTGCTCCAGTTGATAGTGGGCGGGCGTCCTCGGCCGAAAATCATTTTTCGCGCGGGCCGTGTGGCTTTGGCGGGGCGCGAAATAAATGCGATCCGAGTAGAGGTTGTTTTTTAAGTGAGACGCTTCCTTCGGATCAGAAATTTCTTTAAGCACGTAGGCAACGCGGCGGCGGACGGTATCGAGGAGAAACCCGAGCTGATCCTTGTGTCGTGAAGCGTGTCCCCGATGGCGAGCTGGTTTGCCGCTCATGCCGACGAAAGCGCCTTCGCGGGTGCGGGGATGAAGGAAGACATGCGCGTGGAGATTATCGGTGTCGTGGTGGAGGCCGTAGCTGTAGCCGACAGAATCACCCGGATGGAATTTCTCCTGAAACGAGCGCATGGTGCGCTCGATCATCCCGCGCAACGCCATATCGGGATTGCGGCCCGCCTGGACCAGCGCGTCGTGAAATTCATTGGAAATCGAAAAGACAAGCCGGTGATGACTCACATCGGTAGCGCGACTTTTTTGTGCATGGGTTTTCCAAGCTCGTCCCAGCCGTCGAATGATTTCCTCGGTGGAAAGAGAGGCGGGATGGCTGAAACTTCCATCCGCGTTCTCGGCCACGCGGTCGTGCAAAAAACCTCGGACGTAAATTTTTCCCATTTCCTCTTTGGCGAGATAGGGCAACGATTCCCACGGCTTGGGCGTGTAGACCTGGCCGCGCTTTTGCGCGCCGATGCGGTCGCACTCGATTTTGAAAACAGAAATTTCGTCCAGGTAACGGAAATCAACCGGACTCGTCCACGAGTTCGATTTGATGACGTTGACGGCTTTTTGGAGTGCGATGGATTTCATGCGGGGAAAAGAAGCCGGAGGATTTCTTCGGTGCGGACGGAGATGATTTTCAGGAGCGTTTTTTCGTCGTCGGACCATTTTCGCGTGTTGGCCAGATCGACCGCCCGCTGGATGGCGACGTTGGTCTTGACGCCCCATTTGGCGGCGAGCAGCCGCACTTTGGTTTCAAATCCGGGCTCGGCATCGAAACGGATGCGATGACGCTTTTTGGCTGAAACGGTAGTGCTCATATCGGTAAATCAGCGAATGCCTCCGCCAGCCGTCGCGGGCTTGCCCGCGAAAGGCCCGGGCCGTGAGGCCCCGCACTTTTGGCCGTCCGTTTTGCGACCTGCAAAATGGGGACCAAAAGTGCCATCCTGTGTCTTCGGTAGAGACACCCATTGTGGGTGTGGGCAGACCGCCGCTGCGTTCGATGCTCTCCGTTGTCTACGGAAGATCATAAGCGCCTCCCATGGCTGCGGCGGTGTGTCGCGCAAAGATCATCGTTCCAATCCTTCGCGGCTGGCATCATGCGCCGCGCGGGTGGATCATGGGGGTAAAGCAGCCGCTGCGTTTCCTGGCAACGCTCCCAGCCGGCGTTTCCGGCGTGGTCGTTATCGAGCGCCACCGTCAGCGGCCAGCGCCGTTCATGCGCCGCCTGAAGCACCGAGGGGAAGACATGCGAGCAGGACATCGCGGCGACGATGGCCCCGTCCGTCCGATTCAGGACGGCATAGCTGATCGCGTCGATGGGGGCCTCGACCACGATGGAACGGTTGGCGTTTTTCGGATTGCCGAGGGTGAACCAGGCCGTCGCCTTCTCGCCAATCGAGCAGGCAAAGCCGGGGCCGGGCGTGGTGGCGCGGATGGTTGCGCCGCGAGGCTGACCTTCGAGATTGCGGTGAACGAAACAGACGCAGGTCACTTCGGGCCGGGTCTGTGAAAAGCAGGCGTAGATGTCTTTGCGCTCGTAAATCTGGTTTACCAGATCGTCCGGCAGCCGACGCGAATGGAGCAGGTAATTTCGGGCCATGGGCCAGCGGGCATCGTCCCGAATAGCCAGCCGCGCCGTTTGACTCGCAAAGGATTCTTTGAGGAGCGTAGCTTTTGGCGCTATGGGCATCGTGGCCGCCGGGCCGGTGCCCGGCTGGAACGCAGCGAGCCAATCAATGGCCTCTCGCAAATGGGCCTCGGAAGCCAGGCGGGGATTCGCCCGGCATTTGAGGTGCAGCGTCAGGTCGATGGCCCCCCGCCCGCCTATCGAGGCGGCGTTGTCGAACCAAAGGCTGTTTGGACTAACGACAATGTTGTACTGGTCGTTCTTGTATCGGGTGGTCGCCCCCTCCTGCCGTGGGGAAAGACCAAACTGGCCGAGAATGGAGCCGAGCGGAATATCCCGGAATGGATCGATCATGGACGGACTACTCATGGAGGTCGCGAGGTGGCTGCTCTCGTGCGGGAGGGTTCAGCGGATGTGGTGGCGTCGGATGAGGCAAAGCACCAATGCGCCCAGCCCGATGAGGGTCAGCGTCCAAGTCGGCGGTTCAGCCACCGCTGAAGGCGGATCAACCAGAACGTCACTGAGCGTGACGTTGTCGAAAGCGGCTTGGTAGGCGGAGCCTTGCTGCGGGAGAGTCGCCAGTTGAATCGTCAGATTATCTCCGAGAACCGGGCCGTAACTTGGGCTGGCATAGGTCAGGCTAAAATCCTCGAACGTGCCGTTAGGTACCGTTCCATTCGGCACCTCCTGGGTGGCGATCACCGTGCCGTTGGCCAACAGGCTGAACGACACGGGGCCAGGTGCGCCATAGAGACTCGAATCGCTCGCCTTCACGTTTCCGATCGCGAGGGTAAGGGTGTAATCGGTCAGGGGCGCAATCGTCGCCAAGGACGCCGACGAGGTGATCGTGTCGGTCACATTGGCCGCGTCATTGTTAATGAACGCGCAATTGTTGCCGGAAGACGCGCCGGGCGAAGTGAAATTGGAGGAGATCGCCATCGTTCCGAATTCGCTGCCCCCCTTCACGTTGAACACCCAGCCGGGAAGCAGGTTGAAATTCGTCGAGCTTTGCGCCGGGGAAGTGGGCGACTCGAACGATGCGTTGGGAACGGTGATCGGCGTCGCGTTGGCTGCGAGAGCGGTGAGCATAAAAAGAAGCGCCGTAGCTGCTCGCTTGCGGTGTGTGGCTTGAGTTCGGGCTATAGTCTTGAGGATGGAG
>Ga0181537_10004572_pt1 | contig 11455 bp, 10 predicted proteins | sample PEATcosm2014_Bin_39_FD_119765 | JGI IMG/M metagenome (GOLD analysis project Ga0181537, IMG submission 119765) | Peatland microbial communities from MTU Mesocosm Facility, Houghton, MI, USA - PEATcosm2014_Bin23_10_metaG | ecosystem: Environmental > Terrestrial > Soil > Wetlands > Peat | place... | reverse complement strand
GACGCCGAGATTGGCGTTCTGCTTGACCACCTTGCCGAGACCGGGGATTGCCTTGTCGAGTGCGCCCAAAAGATTGGTGACGTCCTGCGTCTTCACGCCCGGCGCGACGCGGTCGAGCGTGGCCTGCGGCACGCCCTCTTCCAGCATCTTCTCGATACCGAGCGCGGGAATGACCTTCTCGAGGCCGGCGACCGTCATTTGCACCTCGCCGTCGATACGGCCCTGCGCATTGAGCTCCAGGGTGCCCGCGGCCACCGCGATCAGATCATCCTGTTGAATGCGCGATTGGACGATCTCGACATGCCCGCCATTGGCCTGAAGCTCGCGAAGCCGTTGCGGCCATGGCTTCGGCACGAGATCCTTCAGGCCCGTCAGCTTCGCATGGATGTCGGCCGTAAACGGCCGCGCCAGCAGGGGATGAACGTCCTGCACGCTGCCAGCTTCGATCCGCAGCACGCTTTCGATCACGGGATCCGCGGGGCTAGAGCCTTCGGCGAGCCGGCCGTGCAGTTCGACATGTTTGGCGCGCGCCACCGGCACCTGCGCCGAATCATTGGTTCGGTCGATCGCGACATCGTCGAACACAACAGAGGCACGCTGCGGGATGGCAGGCAATCCAACCACGCTTGCGCGCGCTGTGCTCCAGTTCACCCGCATCGCAGGCGCGTTTTGCGTCTCGGAAATAGTTGCAGGCGCCTGGAACTCCGCGATCAGCAACTTCGGATCGTAGATCTGCGCGACCGCCAGAATCTGGCCGAGATTGATCGTGACAGGCTGCACCGCGCCGGCCGTCTGCGATGTCAAGGTGACGCGCGCGCCATCGCATCGCACCTCGAGGCGGAACGGAAACCCGCCGGCCGATTGCTTCGCGCAAGTATAGCTTCGCCCCGATCTGGCCTCCTGCGCACGCCAGGCATCGGCCTTCACTTCAGCCTGCGAGACGGCATAAAACCAGAACGCACTCCATGCCGCGGCGGCAATCAGGAGCAGGATCGGCATCAGGAATAGCGGCCAGCGCGCGCGGTGGCGCGGGGCGTGGGGAGCAAGGGTCATGGTGGTCATAGACCGACCATTGGCCGGCAATTTTGTCAAATATAAGCAGCTACTTGCGAGGGCGATATCCGGATAATTTCCGCTTCGTTTCACAATTATGTTCTGCTAGCCAATCACCAAATGTCCGACATAAAGCCTCCCACGCCTGCGCTCTCTCAAGACGACCTGTGGGTCTTCGGCTATGGCTCTTTGATGTGGCGACCGGGATTTGAGTTCATCGAACAGGTATCCGCGCGGCTGATCGGCGAACATCGCGCTCTGTGCGTGTACTCATTCGACCATCGCGGAACGCCTGAGAAGCCGGGCCTCGTGCTCGGCCTCGACCGCGGCGGCGCCTGCCGCGGCATCGCGTTTCGTGTCGCGGCAGCCCATCGCGACGAAGTCGTCAACTATCTGCGCGGCCGCGAACAAACCACTCATGTCTATCGCGAAGTCATGCGCTCGGTATGGCTGGAAAACGACGCCCGCGAACGGGTCTCGGCGCTCGCTTACGTCGTCGACCGTGGCCATGTTCAATATGCCGGACGGCTTTCGCTGCATGAGCAATTGCGTTACGTGCGGCAAGGTCACGGCCGCTCCGGCAACAACCGCGACTATGTGCTTGAGACCGTGAGATCCATCGAGGCGCAGGGGTTTCGCGATTCCCAACTGCATCGGCTCGCGCTGATGCTCCACGACGAGACGCCGCTGCACCGCTAGGCAGGGATTCTACGCCTTCGCGGACGCCGAGTTTTCGGCGCGATTGAACAGCTGCGCCTGCTCCCGCCGCCCTGCCTCGACCAGCCGGTGGGTCGCGTCCTCGATCACGCTGGAAATACGCGTCAGAAACTCGTCGCGAGCCAGACCCGGCGGCACCGGATCGAGGAACTCCACCACCAGCGTGCCGGGATAACGCATGAAAGTCCGGCGGGGCCAGAACAATCCCGAATTGAGCGCGACCGGCAGACAGCTCACGCGGCAACTCGAATAAAGCTGCGCAACACCGGGCTTATACTGCGGTGGGGCACCAACCGGCCTGCGGGTGCCCTCGGGAAAGATGATCAGCTGACGGCCGCCACTGCGGACTTCCTCGCTGGCCTGCCGCACCATCTTCAGAAGCGCGCGGCCGCCGGCACGGCGGTCGACGGAGATCATTCCGGCCTTGATCAAATACCAGCCAAAAAACGGAATTCGCGTCAGCTCGCGCTTGAGAATGTAAAGCGGCTGATCGAAGCGTTGCAGCAGCGCGAAGGTTTCCCACATCGACTGATGCTTGGAGGCGACGAGCAGCGGTCCTTTCGGGATTTTCTCGACGCCGCGATATTCGACCTTCACATTGCACACCACGCGTAACAGCCAGGTATTTTGGCGCGACCACAACCGGGCGATCCTCAGGATCGCCGAGCGCGGCATCACGAAGGTAGGGACAGCGACGATCAGCCAGCCAATCAACAGCAGATAGAACAGCAAGTTGTAGATCAGCGAGCGGAGGAAAATGGAGACCATCGATAGCCCGATCAGTTCAGCAGTGAAGTGGATTTGACATTCGCTACAGGCCCAGTCGCAAGCTCGCAAAGCGAATGTCAAATCCAAAACTCCACTACAATTTGAATTTGCTAGTGGGCCTTTGATTCTAACATTCGTAAAAGAGCCTGCCGCAAGGGTATGCGAATGTTAGAATCGGCCCACTAACGCAGTTGCCGGTCGGTGCGGCACGGCGGCGGGAGAGTCAGTAGCCTCGCCCATCACATCGAGGCCTGCATCCGCCAGGCGCACCCGCATCTCGGCGGCGACATATTTGACGTACTCCGATAGCAGGAGCCGCACCGTTGCGCCATTGCTCCACCATGGTTCCTCGCGCCATTTGTCGCCGACCACTGCGAACGGAATAAGGGTGATATCGGGCATGGCGTGGGACAATTCCACGATCGCCCGGGGCATATGGTAATTCGACGTCACGACAATCAGGGACTTGAACCCCCGTTCATGGGCCCAGCGGCGCGTTTCGGCCGCGTTGCTTCGGGTGTTGACCGCTGAACGGTCGAGATCGACACAACAATTCAGCAAGGATTGATTGTCGGAGAGCGAGCGCGAGATGTCGCTGGCGCCGCTGGCCGGATGCACGCCGGAAATCAGAAGCCGCTGGCCGTAACCATCCGCCAACAGTTCCATCGCGTCAGACACACGCGACGACCCGCCGGTCAACACCACGATGCCGTCGGCGCTGCGCGACGGCTTGGCCTCAGTCCCGCGAAGTTGCGAAAGGAATCCGACGAAGCCGGCCGCGGCAGCAACCAAGGCGATCGCGAGCAGGCTCACGATCACAGTACCCCACCTCTTCCGCGGCACGGCGGAAGCCGGAGCGTTTGGTTGATCGGCAGATGGCCGGTTCATGATCCCTCTTCAGCCCAATTCTAAGGCATGATCCGGAAAAACGAGAACCGGTTTTCGCGTAGCCCGCCGCCTCATTCGATATCGTTGAGCGTTGCAAATAACGTCCGCCGCGACGCCCAGGCCGTGATCGCGGCGATCACCACCGCCTGCACCGCCAGCATCAGGTAACCCGACGGGCGCAGCGAAAACGTTCCCAGCAAAGCGGCGAATTGGTCACCGACCGGGGTGCCCGAAAACCAGTTCGCGATCGATTCCGAAAAGCCGAACACGAGCATGGCGATGCCGCCGCCTATGACTCCGCCCTCGAGACCGAGCCTGAGAAAATGCCTTAAGAAACGATTGGCGATGTAACGATCGCCCGCGCCTACAAAATGCAGGACTTCCACGATCGGACGGTTCGCGGCCATCGCGCCGCGGGTCGCGAACGACACCGAGATGATGGTGGCGACGATCACCAAAGCCAGAATACCGATACCCGCGACCACGGTGGCACCGGTCATCGAACGCATCCGCTCGATCCAGGCCCGGTGATCGTCGACGCTCGCGGTAGGCGCTGCCTGCGTGACCCGGCGGCGTAACGCTTCGAGATCGACCGCCGATCCGGGCTGGACGCGGGCGACAAGCACGCGCGGCACCGGCAGTTCATCGAGCGAGAGGCCGCTACCGAGCCACGGCTCCAGCAATTTGGCGGACTCCTCCCGGGAGAACGGCCTGACCTCGACAATGCCGGACTGCGCCCGCACCGCGTCGGCCACCGCGGCGGCGTCGCGATCAAGGTCGCGGCCGGGCGCGGGGCGAACCTGGATCGTGATCTCGCTTGCGACCTCAGATTGCCATTCGGCCGCGGACGCGCTCACCAGCAACACCGTGCCGGTCGTGATCGATGCCAGGAAGGTCATGATGGCGACGACCGCCACCAGCGCGCTGCCTGAGATCGAGCCGCGGGGCACGATCGGCGACATGTTGCGCGCCCGAGCCGGCACCTGCGGACGCTCGCGTCCGAGATCGACCAATGGTCCAAACTGGTGATCGGTCTTACTCATAAATATGCAGCCGTCCCTGGTGCAGCACCAGCCGCCTGGCTTCGTACTGGTCCATCAAGGTCATATCATGGGTGGCGATCACAACCGCAGTACCCGACTTGTTCAATTCGATGAACAGCCGCAGCAATCGCCGCCCGAGCGTCGGATCGACATTGCCGGTCGGCTCGTCCGCCAGCAACAATTGCGGCCGCGAGATGACGGCGCGCGCGATCGCCGCCCGCTGCTTTTCGCCGCCTGACAGAACGGGCGGCAGCGCGTCCATGCGCTCGCCAAGGCCGACCCATTTCAGAAGGTCGATAACTTCCTTGCGGTAGCTCGATTCCTCCCGGCCCATCACGCGGAACGGCAAGGCGACGTTTTCGTAGGTGGTCATGTGGTCCAGCAGGCGGAAATCCTGCAACACGATTCCGATCCGCTTGCGCAAGTCTGCGACCTGTTCCTTGCCGAGCAGCGAGACGTCGTGACCGAACAGATTGACCAGGCCGCGGGTCGGCCGCAGCGACAGGAACAACAGCTTCAACAGCGAGGTCTTGCCCGCCCCGGATGGGCCGGTAAGAAACTGGAAAGAATGGGCGGGAATGGCGAAACTGAGGTCGCGCAAAATCTCCGGGCCGAGCCCGTAGCGCAATCCGACATTTTCGAACCGAACCAAGTTCAGCTCCGTTCGATGAAGAGCACGGCTAGTGAAGTGGATTTGACATTCGCTTCCGTCTGGCCACGAGCTCGCAATGCGAATGTCAAATCCAAAACTTCACTAGTGTCCCGATTCCGAAGTTCGTAGCCTTTTGCGGAGCCACGTTTCGAACTTCGGAATCGAAAGGACACTAGCAAACCTATTGATTTAGTGTGGCTTTGGTTCAGAAGTCCGCATGATCACCCGGCGGCACAAACGATGCGGACTTCTGAACCGCCACACTAGAATCCAATATTTACTAGTGATCCCATGATTCCAACATTCGCAAAGTGCCCGCTGAGAAGGAATGCGAATGTTAGAATCGGATCACTAGAGACCCCAAAGTCGGCGGCCCGCGGGCTTCGCCTGCTGCCGGGAACCAAACTAACGTCGTTTATGGTTTCCGATTCGTTAACGGTCGCCTTGTAGCATCCTGGGGCCCCGCTTCCGAAGTCAATTGCCACTGGGCTGCTCCCCTCAGGCACGAACCTTGGAAACGCCGGCCAGCGTCCCTGCGGAGAGCAGCCTATGCAGATTGTTTGTCCTCATTGTTCGACGTCCTATGGCATTGATTCGGCAAAGCTCGGTGAGGCCGGCCGCAGCGTGCGCTGTTCCCGCTGCAAGGAAGTCTGGCTGGCCCGGCGCGAAGATGCGGTCGAATTCGCCCACCAGACGCCGGCCATGGCGGGGGCGAACCAGCAGGACGCCGAACAGGATGCCGCCGCCGAGTGGGAAGCGCTAGCGCGCGAAGAGGACGAAGCGAACAACGACGGCCCGCACGTCGAAAGCCCTTCCATCGCCGGCGACTGGCAGGGTTCGGCTGACTGGCAGGCTGAGGCGAGAGACGATCCGTACGGTGCGGAAGACGCGCGGCCCGGACGTTTCCCATGGCTCAACAAATTCATGAAGCCGAAGGCGATCAATCGCGCGCCTCCTCGCAAGCCGCCCTTCAGCCTTGCCATCGCGTGCGCCGCCATGGGCGCTCTGGTGCTGGCGGTTGTGATCTGGCGCGCCGACATGGTGCGGCTGCTGCCGCAAACGGCCGCTTTCTACAAATTGGTAGGCCTCGAGGTCAATTTGCGCGGACTGCGATTCAGGGATGTCAGGGTCACGGCCGAGACGGTAGAGGGTACGCCGATGCTCGTCATCGAGGGCGCCATCACGGACGACTCAAACAAGCCCGTCGAATTGCCTCGGCTGCGCTTCAGCATACGTGACGCCGATGGCGCGGAAATCTACGCCTGGAACACCGTGCTGGAACAGTCCTTCCTCCGACCCGGAGAAAAGGCCGAGTTCAAGTCGCGGCTTGCCTCGCCGCCCCCCGGCGGGCGCAATGTAGACGTCCGCTTTTTCAGCAAGCGGGACCTGACCGGCGGTCGTGTATGAAACGGGTCGCCCCTTACCAAAGCCGGTGCTTTGATGTCACGCGTGCTGATCGTCGACGATGAAGATTCGATGCGCCTCCTGGTCGCGCGCGCGATCGCGATGGACGGTCACGACATCACGACCGCCTCAGATGGCGCCGAAGCGCTCGAAATCCTGGGGAATACGGGCAGCGACTTCGACCTGCTATTGACCGACATCCAGATGCCGGTGATGGACGGCATCGCATTGGCGCTGGCGGCGGCGCGCGATTTTCCGCAGCTAACGATTTTGTTGATGACCGGGTATGCCGAACAGCGCGAACGCGCCTCTGGCCTCAACGCGATCGCTCACGACGTTATCAGCAAGCCGTTTTCGGTAGCCGATATCCGCACCGCGGTTGCGGACGCACTGTCGGCCCGCAAGGCGAGCTAGCTAAGGGTGCGCCTATCACCGTGGTCATACCCCGCGCAGGCGGGGTATGACGGTCCAATGGAATGGCGACCTTAGTAGTCTTTCAGCAGCCGTTCGATGTAATCGAGCTCGATCTGCGGACGCTGCGGATCGGCCAGGCGGCGGCGAAGTTCTTCGAGAATCCGACGCACCCGCTGTACATCGATCTCGCCGGGGATCTTCACCGACAGATCGTCGGGAAGCCCCCCGTGCAAAGGCCTTCCCAGCGGATCGCTCGGGGTGTTACTGCCTTGCTGCCGGCCAGCGCGATTGCCGGGGCCGTTGCCCTGACCTTCGCCATCGCCCTGCATGGCGTCGGTCAGCTTCTGCGCTCCCTTGCGCAGGGCATCCAGCGCCTGACCTTGCGAATCGACGGCGCCATCGGCGTTGCTCTCGCCAAGTTTGCTGCCGGCATCGGCCATCGCGTTATCGGCTGCACTGAGACCGTCATCGTCATCGCCGGCCTGCGGGTCGCCGTCCTGGCCCGGTTGCTGACCACGCTGGCCCGGCCCCATGCCGTGCTTGGCCAGTTCGTCCTGCAGCTTTTTCAGCCGGTCGCGCAGGCCCTGCTGGTCCTGCTGAAGGTCGCTCATGCCCTGATCGCCCTGCTTGCCGCGCTGGCGGTCGCGCCGCGAATCCTGGCCCTGCTTGAATGTCTTGTCGCGCAATTGCTGCTGTTTGCGGATCATGTCGCCGAGTTCGTTCAGCGCCTGCTCCATGTCGCTGTCGCCGGACTGACCGGGCTGGGCGAGTTGCAGGCCCTCCAGCATCTGTTGCAACTGGTCGAGCAATTGCCGGGCGGCGTCCTTGTCGCCGGAGCGCGACAGCCGCTCCAGGCGGTCGATCATGTTGTTGAGATCTTGCTGGCGCATGACCCTGGCATTGGGGTCAAGCGGCCGCGCCAGGGCTTGCGGATTGTTGCGAAGCTGTTCGGCAAGCTGACGCACGAAATTATCGAGCGCCGCGCGCAGATCCTGGGTAAGTTTCCTGATCTCTTCGTCGCTGGCGCCCCGCTCCAGGGCCTCCTTGAGGGCGTCTTGCGCCGCACGAAGCGCCTTGTCGACATCAGTGATGTTGCCATCCTCGATCGTGACCGCGAGCGCCCACAGGCTCGCCACAACCTCGCGCAGCCCATCGTCGGTCCGCGCCATCTCGAGTTCCCGAGTGACGCTGCGCAGGCCGAGATAGTGGCCGGCGTCGGGCATGAACAGTTCCGGCGCGATCAACAGCGACTCCAGCGCGTCGTCGACGCGAGAACGCTGGTTGGCATCGAGCGCCAGCGTGCGGCGCTGCTCGACCAGCGCCCGCGCCAACGGCTTGGTGAACAGCCGTTCCGGCAGGCGCATATCGAATGGCTCGCTGCGTCCTTCATTGCCGGCCTGGTCCTTGGCCGTGAGCATGAGCGTGACGTCGGCGCCGGCATAGGGATCCTCGCTGAGGTCCTTGACGGTCTGGCCGACGCCGTTGCGCGTGCGGACATTCGGCAGCACCAGCGAGAATTGCGGCGGGTCGAACAGGGGCCGTGTCTCACCCGCACCGGCTGCATTTCGGGCCGCAAACTGCGCGTGCGCTTCGGTGACGCCGTAATCGTCCTCGACCTTGTACGACAACTGCAACGCACCCCGCGCCTGACGCTCCGGATCCTTGGCGAGCGCGATGGTCGGGGGATGATCGGGCAAAGCGCTGAAGCGCCATTGCGGCTGGCCGGACGGCGCGCGGACGTGAGCGGTGCCGTCGCCTGATATCGTGAAATGCTTTTCGCTCGTTCCCTTGGGCGCCTGTTCGGCGGCCGCTGCCTCGGTGACCCCGCCGCCGACCACAACATCGAGGGCGCCGCCGCTCGAACGCACGATCAGTGTACTGCCGGCCGGCACCGTCAGCGGACCCGAGGCCGGAAGTGCGGCCTCCTTGTTCGCTGCCGACAGGATGATCGGCGGCCGCCCGGTATAGAGCGGCGGCGTCACCCAGGCATCGACCCTGACATTGTCCGCCGCGAACACCCCGTTCCAGTCGAACGCGGCGGCGACGCGAATCCTTCTTTCATCGCCCGCCGCGATATAGGTCGCGACCATCAGCACAACGATCAGCGCGCGGAACGCCCAGGGATCGTGAATGGCCAGCCGCGGTGACGGCAGGCCGGCGCGGACACGCTTGATCGAGGCCAGGGTGCGCTCGCGTTGCGCCTGCCAAAGCGCCAGCGCCACCGGGTCCTGCGTCGTCAGGGTGTCGGTGAGGGCCGTCGCCGGGCGATGGCGAATACCGGTGCCACGGTCAAGCCGCCCCAGCGCGTCCTGGCGGCTCGGCCAGCGAAACCGGAACAAGGGGTATACGGCGACAAGCGCGAGGACCAGAAAAAGGCCAAGCCCCACGGCGCGGGCGACGAAGGGGAGAACCAGCCACAGTCCCGCCCAGGACAGCACGAGAAACAACCCGGAAACCGTCAGAAACCGGGCCAGATGCGGCCAGCTTCGTTCCCATGCAATCGCGAACTCGGCCCGCCGCAAGGCTTGCGCGATCCGCAGCCGCGAGACCGAATCAGGGCTGCGTTCCGGCTCCGGCGAATCAGGGGTGGGACCGCTCAACAATCCTCTCCAGGTTGACCGAAGCAGACGGTAGCACAAAGGCAACCGTGAGGCACCCACGCAAGCCGGGTATCCCACACCTAGTGCCCCCCTTTCCGAAGTTCGTGTTCTGCCTCAGCACCCACCTTTCACGAACTTCGGAAAGTCAGGGGCACTAGCAAACTTCTGATTCTAGTGGCGCTTTTCCATTCGAAGTTCCTGAGGAGAATTTGCCGCTTGTGATGCAGGAACTTCGAATGGGCGCCATTAGATTAACGCATAACACGAAGGCGTGACTGTACTGGCGCGACGACGTAAAGCTTGGTTCGGAACCACCCCAAAATCCCATCAGGAAACGCCATGGACAAGACGACACACGACAAGGGACTTGAGATCAGGAGAGCCGTGCTCGGCGAGGCTTACGTCGCAAACGCGCTGAAAAATTCCGACGACTTCAACAAGCCGTTTCAGGAACTGGTCACCGAATATTGCTGGGGCGCGATCTGGGGCCGCGAGGAACTGCCGCGCAAGACCCGCAGCATGCTCAATCTCGCGATGATCTCGATCCTGAACCGGCCACATGAACTGCGGGCCCACATCAAGGGCGCGCTGACCAACGGCGTGAGCCGTAGCGAAATTCGCGAGGTCTTCATGCAGGCCGCGATCTATGCCGGCATTCCCTGCGGCGTTGACAGCTTCCGCATCGCCCGCGAGGTCTTTGCTGAGCTCGACAAGGCCTGAGAAGCATGGAAATCGGATTCATCGGCCTTGGCAATATGGGCTTCCCCATGGCGCGGCGTCTGATCGAGGCCAAACATCAGCTTTTCGTTTTCGATCAGCGCAGGGAGGTGATGGACAAACTGGTAGCGATCGGCGCGAAGGCTGTGACCTCGCCAAAGGATGTCGCCGATCACGCCGAGACCGTGATGGCGAGCCTGCCCTCGCTTCAGGCTTCGCTGGAGGTCGCGACCGGAAAGGACGGCGTGATCGAAGGCAAACGTGTGAAGCGTTTTGTCGATCTTTCCACCGTCGGCTCGCAGATGGCGGTGCGGATTCACGACATCCTGGCCGAGCGCGACCTGGTCCAGATCGACAGCCCGGTCTCCGGCGGCGTCGGCGGCGCCGAGAAGGGCACGCTTGCGGTCATGGTGTCGGGCCCTCGCGCCGAGTTCGAAGCAACCAAACCGGCGCTGGACGTGATCGGCAAGGTTTTCTTTATCGGCGAAAAGCCCGGCTCGGCGCAGACCATGAAGTTGGCCAACAACCTGTTGTCGGGGACCGCGATCGTGGCAACGTCTGAGGCCGTCGTGATGGGGGTGAAAGCCGGGCTCGACCCGGCTGTCATGATCGACGTGATCAACGCCGGCTCCGGCATGAATACGGCGAGCCGCGACAAATTTCCCCGCGCGATCCTGCCGCGCAGCTTCGATTTCGGCTTTGCCACCGGCTTGATGGTCAAGGACGTGCGGCTGGCGCTGGAAGAGATGAAGTCGCTCGGATTGTCGATGGAAGTCGCCGAAGCCGTTGGCCGCCTGTGGGAAGTGGTGATCCGCGAAACCGGCGCGGAGTCCGACTTCACCTCAGCAATCAAGCCGATCGAGAAGAAGGCCGGCGTGGTGGTCGGCGGCAACAAAGGCGGGATTGCGGGAAAATAGCCCCTTCACCTTCTCCCCTTGGGGGAGAAGGTGAATCACAACCACGGCGCAGGCCGATCCATCGCAATCAGGGCATCGACTTCGACGCGCGGGCGCACCACCGCGTATTGGTCGCCCCTAACGAGCACTTCCGGCACCAGCGCGCGCGTGTTGTAGAAGCCCGACTGCACCGCGCCATAGGCGCCGGCCGTCATGATGGCCAGAAGATCTCCTGCCTTCGGCTCCGGGAGCTCGCGGCCAAGAGCAAGGTAGTCACCGCTTTCGCAGACCGGCCCGACCACG
>Ga0181537_10004569_pt1 | contig 11461 bp, 8 predicted proteins | sample PEATcosm2014_Bin_39_FD_119765 | JGI IMG/M metagenome (GOLD analysis project Ga0181537, IMG submission 119765) | Peatland microbial communities from MTU Mesocosm Facility, Houghton, MI, USA - PEATcosm2014_Bin23_10_metaG | ecosystem: Environmental > Terrestrial > Soil > Wetlands > Peat | place... | reverse complement strand
CCGCCGGACCACTCTTGCGGATTCTTACATTTATCGCCGTCCCAGCCGTTCCAGCAATTTTCCGTGAATTCCGCCGAAACCGCCGTTGCTGAACACGACGACGATGTCGCCGCCCTGGGCGTGCTTCGCGGTATGCGCGACGATGGCTTCCACATCCGGCAAATACGCGGCGTTCTTGCCTGAGGTTTTCAGGTCCTGCATGAGTTTTTCAGGATTAAGCCGCTCTTCAGGGGCGATTTGTTCCAGCCGCGCGACTTCGGCGACCACGACCGCGTCGGCGTCGGCGAACGCGCCGGCCAGTTCGCTTTGAAAGACATTCCGCCGGGTGGTGTTGCTGCGCGGTTCGAAAATGGCCCAGATTTTCTCGCGCGGGTATTTGATGCGCAATGCGCGGAGCGTTTCCCGGATGGCCGTCGGGTGGTGGCCGAAATCGTCCACCACCGTCACGCCACCGGCGATGCCCCGCACCTCCATCCGGCGCTTGATGCCCTTGAACGTGTCGAAGGCAGACTGGATCTGGTGATTCTTCAGCCCGCAATGTTTGGCGCAGGCGATGACGGCCAGCGCGTTCCGGGCGTTCAGTTCCCCCATCATGTTCAGGTGAAATTTAAAGCTGGGAATTTCAAATTCGGTGGCCGTCGGGCCATAACGAAGGTTGAAGGCCTGAATGGCGTTGTTTTCGCCCAGACCGAACCGTTTCACCGGACAATGGGTCACATTCAATAACGGCGCCAGATTCGGGTCGTCGCCGTTGGCCAGCAGCAGGCCGTTGCGCGGAACGAGCCGGATGAAATGCGAGAAGGATTTTTTGATCGCGTCCAGGTTTTCAAAAATGTCGGCATGGTCGAATTCGAGGTTGTTGAGGACGGCCACTTCCGGCCGGTAATGGATGAACTTGCTCCGTTTGTCGAAAAAGGCGGTGTCGTATTCGTCACCCTCGATGATGAACCATTCGGAGTCCGTGAACCGCGCGCCCTGGCTGAGATTGTTCGGGATGCCGCCGATGAGATAACTCGGATTCAATCCGTTGTGCTCAAAAACCCAGGTCAGCAGCGAAGTCGTGGTGGTTTTGCCGTGGGTGCCGGCCACGACGATGGAGCGTTTGCCCCGGATGAAAAATTCCTTGAGCAACTCCGGCAGCGAGCAATAACGCAGCTTGTGGTCGAGCACGAATTCCGCCTCCGGGTTGCCGCGCGAAATCGCGTTGCCGATGACCACCAGATCCGGTTTGTGCGCGAGGTTCCGCTCGGCATAACCATTCATCACCTCGATTTTTCGTTCCGCCAGAAACGTGGACATGGGCGGATAAACGTTCTGGTCCGAGCCGGTGACGTTGAAACCTTTTTCCTTCATGGCCCCGGCTGCCGACGCCATGGCCGTGCCACAAATGCCGGTGAAATGCACCGATTTGATTTCCGATGAAAACATGCCGGTGAATTAAACCATGAAGACCCGGGGGCACAAAGTTTTTTGATGTGGGCAAACGCAGCTGGGGCTCGCAAGGCCTGTTTCGCGGACTCTATTCAGTTTCCAACCCTTAATTTCCCGCTACATTGTCGCCAATGCACTGGCTGCAAACGATTGATATCGCCCTGTTCCGCTTTATCAACGGCTCGTTAAGCAATCCGTTCTGCGACTGGCTCATGCCCCTCATGAGCGGCGGCGACGGGGTCATGCGCTGGTTCGTTCCGCTGGCCGTGGCCGTGGTGGTAGGCACGCTGGGCTTTGGCAGTGCCCGGGCGCGGCTGTGCGCCTTGATGATTTTTCTTGTCGTCGCACTCGGCGATCCGCTGGTCGTCAATACCATCAAACATCTCGTGGAACGCCCGCGTCCATGCATGGTGCTGCCCGGGGTGGTGGAACGCCTGGGTTGCACCCCCTCGGGCAGCATGCCGTCGGCGCACGCGGCGAACTGGTTCGCCATGACCATGGTGATGTTTCTTTTTTACCGCCGCAGTCTCTGGTTCATGCTGCCGCTGGCGCTGACGGTGTCGTTTTCGCGTGTCTATAACGGCGTGCATTATCCCAGCGACGTCCTGGCCGGCATGATTTTGGGCGCCGGCTACGCCGCCGCCGGAGTGGTGGCGGCGCAAACCATCTGGAATAGGGCCGGGAAAAAGTGGTTCCCGATCTGGCACGCCCGATTGCCGTCGTTGCTCAATCCGGTCAAAAGCCCAAAACCTGAAGTCCAAAGTTTGGAGCCGGATGCAGTTAAATCGGAAATCGGAAATCGGAAATCGGAAATTCAGTGGCTCCGCCTTGGTTACGTTCTGATTTTTATCATGCTGATCGCGAGCTGGGGGTATCTCGCCAGCGGCACCATCCAGCTCAGTCAGGACGAAGCCTACCAATGGGTCTGGTCGAAACACCTGGCCTTGTCGTATTACAGCAAGCCGCCGGGCATCGCGCTGATTCAATTCGCCGGCACCTCGCTGTTCGGCGACAACGAATTCGGTGTCCGGTTCTTTTCACCCCTGTTTGCGGCGATTTTGAGCGTGATGGTGTTGCGTTTTCTGGCGCGGGAAATCAGCGCGCGCGCCGGATTCTGGCTGTTGCTCATTGTCCTTGCCACCCCGTTGCTCGGCATCGGCACGATTTTGATGACCATTGATCCGCCGTTGGTGCTCTGCTGGACGTGGGCGATGATTGCCGGCTGGCGCGCCGTTCAACCGGACGGGCGAACCGGCCACTGGCTGGTGGTCGGTCTGGCCATGGGCCTTGGCTTTCTCTGCAAATACACCGCCGCGTTTCAGATTATCTGCTGGGCCATCTTTTTCGCGCTGTCACCGAAGGCGCGCGTTCATTTGCGGCGGCCCGGTTCGTGGCTGGCGCTGTTGGTTTTTTCGCTCTGCACCTTGCCGGTGGTAATCTGGAACTGCCAGCATGGTTGGAGCACGCTCAACGACGTGGGGGGCGATGCGGGATTGCATTCCCGCTGGCAGCCGACCCTGCGTTATTTCTGGGATTTTCTGTTTTCGGAAGGGGCATTGTTGAATCCCATTTTCTTTATCGGCGCGCTTTGGGCCATGATTGGTTTTTGGAAGTGGCGGCGCGAACGGCCATTATGGCTGTATTTGTTCTGCCTGGGCGCACCGGTTTTTCTGGGCTACTGGCTTTACTCGTTTCACTCGCGCGTCCTGCCCAACTGGATTGCGGTGGCCGTCGTGCCGATGCTTTGTCTGATGGTTGCTTATTGGGATGAACGGCGGCGCGTGGTCAAGCCGTTTTTGACCATCGGCCTGGTGGTGGGATTTTTCGTCTTCGCGGCCCTGCACCAAAGCAAACTGGTGGGGAAAATCGCCGGGGATGACCTGCCGCCTTCGAAAGACCCGACCCGCCGGTTGCAAGCTTGGAAGGAGGAGGCCGCGTTCGTCGAGGCAGAACGCGAAAAAATGCAGCCGGCCGGCCAGTCCGCGTTCATCATTTGCAGCCACTATGGCATCACCGGGTTGTATTCGTTCTACATACCCGGGGCAAAAGCGGCGATTCATTCGGACGAACCGCTGGTTTATTCCATGGATTCCGACACGCCGCACAATCAATTTTATTTCTGGCCGGAATACAACTACCGCGAACATCGCCAGGGACAAAACGCTGTTTTTGTCAGTGAAGTGGACCCGTATCCACTGGAAAACGGCTGGTTTTGGAAATGGCTGAAGCGCCAGCCAATCTCGTACGGCGAAATTCCACCGCCCTCACCGGCGCCGGAGAAACTGTTGCAGCAGTTTGCCTCCGTCACCGACCTGGGTGAGCACGACATCGAACTCGACGGCCGCGTGTTTCATCGCGTGCACCTCTGGGCGTGCTACCATTTGAAATGAGAAGGGAGAAGTGCGAGGTGAGAAACGTCGGCAAGGATCCAACGACTGCGGGAATTGCCACTTCCTCATCGTCCTCGTTCTCGTCCTCGATTGTTCTCCGCGTCCGCAATTACGACCTGGCGGCCACGCTGGATTCCGGTCAGGTCTTCCGCTGGCAGGAACAAGACGGTTCGTGGATTGGTGTGGTCGAAAAGCATCGGATACGGCTGACGCAAACCCACGATGGCATTCACGCCGAAACTGCCGTGCCGGTCAAAAACTGGGACTGGCTCCGCGAGTTTCTGCAGACAGAAGTTGATTGGGTCGCCGTGCTTGCAACTTTTCCCGACGATGCGCCGATGCGGGCGGCGGTTGCCGCGTGTCGCGGGCTGCGCGTTCTGCGCCAGGAACCATGGGAATGCCTCGCGTCGTTTATTTTGTCTTCCACCAAGCAAATCGTCCAAATCCGGCAGATTATTGCGCTGCTTTGCGAACGGTTTGGGGAGCCGCTCTGTAGCGGCGGTCTGCGACCGCCGCTGGATGATCAGTTGCAACCGGCGGTCACAGACCGCCGCTACAACTCATTTCCGTCACCGGAAAAAATCGCGCGCCTGACCGAAGCCGAACTGCGCGCCTGCAAGATGGGATTTCGCGCGCCGCATCTGCTTGCCGCCGCGCGGCAGATCGCTGACGGCAGATTCGATCTGGATCGGCCGCGCCATCTGCCGCTGGCCGAGGCGCGCGCCGAATTGATGAAACTGCGCGGCGTGGGCGGTAAAATCGCCGATTGCGTGCTGTTGTTTGCCTATGGTTTTGACGGGGCATTTCCGGTGGATGTCTGGGTGGAGCGTGCCTTGCGCCGGCTTTATTTCCCGCGCCGGCGGGTGACGGCCAAACGCCTGCGCCATTTCGCCGCCACGCATTTTGGGCCACACGCGGGCCATGCGCAGCAATATCTTTTTCATTACATGCGAACGAAAATGGAATAGTCTCGCGCGAAGGCCGCGAAGGTCGCAAAGGGGGAAACTCCTTCGATTTCTTCGCGTTCTTCACGCGACACCAAATGAAAATTGAAGTCATCCTGACACCGGCGGAACTGCCCGCGCTGGCCCGCCGCGATTTGCGGGACGCCGTGTGCGTGGTGTTTGACGTGCTGCGGGCCACCAGCACGTTCGTGACCGCGCTGCAGAACGGTGCCAAAGCCGTCGTGCCCGTCAGTGAAATTTCCGAGGCGCTGGCCTGGCGGCAAAAGGAACCGGCCGTGTTGTTGGGCGGCGAACGCGACGGCGTAACCATCCGCGCCGATCTGACCTGCGGCGTTGATTTTGACCTGGGCAATTCGCCGCGCGAATACACACCGGAAAAGGTCCGGGGCAAAACCATTGTTTCCACCACCACCAACGGCACGCGCGCTTTGCGCGCCTGTGCGGGCGCACAAACCGTCCTGGCCGCGTCGTTCCTGAATCTGACCGCCACGGTGGCATTCATCAAAAAGCTCCAGCCAGTGCGGGTTGTGCCCGTCTGCGCCGGCACACACGAAAACACGGCCCTGGAAGACGTATTGGCAGCGGGGGCGTTATGCGAAATGCTTGAGGGGCTCCTTTCCCCGGCCCTTGCCGCGCCCGGGCGAGGTGAAGGGGTTTTTCAGTTGAGTGATTCGGCGGAAATGGCGCGGGCCACGTATGCGCAGGCGAAAGCCAATCTGGCCGCGGCGGTTGGCCGTTCGGAGAATGCGCGGCGGTTGCTGGGGATTCCGGAATTGCGCGACGACGTTTCTTTCTGCCTGCAACGGGACATTTTCCCGCTGGTCGTAAGAAGGGCTGCCGACGGCACGGCCTTTGTCTCCGTTATTTAGATGGCTGACGAAATCGGTTTAAAACCGGTATTGCATCGTGGCGAGAATGAGGTGGGAGTCAAAATCGTTGTTTCCGCCTGAAGTTTCGTCCGTGTAGTGGTAAAAACCGTATTTCAAACTCAAGCGGAGGTTCTCCGTGAGCCGCCTCACGATTTCAGCGGTGACGGCGTGTTCTTCCGTGCCGGCGCCGTAAGGCAGCCCGACGGCGGCATAGTTGTTGTAGTCGTCCGCGCGGTAATAATAATAGCTCACGTTGAGGTCGGTTTTGTCATCCACGACGAAATCCGACGAGAAGTTCACCGTCCAATAATTATTCTGGGCATTAAGAATGGCCTGCGTGTAATCCGAGGCCGGGGTCTTGGTTTCGCTTAAAACATAATTGATGCCGGCAGTCAGGGACAACCGGGACCACGGCGACCAACTGGCGTCGCCCGCGATGATATGGCTGGTCATCCGCGAGGATTCCGTGCTGCCCAGACCCGAAATCGAGTCCGGTTCGGTGTTAATGGTGGACAATTGATATTCATAGCGACCGACCAGGGACACATTCTGCCAGGGCCGCAGGGTCAGCCTTATGTTCCCGTCATACGTGTCAAAATCCTGCATCACCAGATAGCCCGGATAGCGATACGTCGTGAGACTGTTGTTGGCGGTGCTGTCCAGCGGGAAATTGGAATTGTAATTGTGGGCTTCATAGTAACCCCCGGCGTCCACGGTGACCCGGTACCACGGATACCATCTGAGCCCGGCGCTGTATTTTTGAAAGAACCGGCTGCTGTCGATCTGGCTTTGGACCGACTGGAACTGGTTGAAACCGCCAATCGGAATCAAACCGCCGTATTCGTTCAGGTTTCCGCTGCCTTCCGTCCATTCTCCCCGGACATAATACACCCAGTTGGTGACACCGGTGTAGGTCGCGTCCAGACGTTCGCAGACCTCGAGATCGCTTTGGTCGCCCTGGCTGTCGGGAGGGTTGGCCGTCGTTCCCTCGAAGGTCTCAATCTCGTTGGCGTTCACGGCCGAATCCTCTTTTTGAACGCGCAGGGAAGGAACGATGGACAGATTCTGCATGGGCCGTGCGTACAGGTTCAGATTGGCCACATGGTCCTGCACCCAGGAGTTACCGTTCAAATTGTTGTATCCGAATCCGTCGGCCGATGGGCCCAGGTTCGATTGATAGACATAACTGCCGGTGAAATCATTGTGCAAATCCGAGTACGAGTAAGCCGTCGAAAACATCAGGTTGTCCTTCAGCCAGGTTTCCGTGAAGGCGTGGACGTTGAACAGGTCGTAAGTAACGCTCGACTGGTCGGTGACGCCCTGCTGGATCAGCTCGCCGGGCCATTGGACGATGTTCAGGGAATCCTTCAGGTTGCCGGTTTCATAACGCAGCCCCACTCCCAAATCGGTGGCCTTGATGTGATCGGTCGCGTCCAGTTGGAAAATGTCGCTGTGTTCGTCAATGTTGTAATAGGAGGGATTCAAGCCGCGCACGGCGCCCGGGTTGTTGAGCGGGTCCGGATGGGAATAGCCCCAGATGGTGGAGCCTTCCTCCCCGTTCCGGTAGGTGTGGGTGTACTTGAACGTGAGGTTCGGCACGTTCGGCAGATTCGCCAGCCGCAACCCGCCTTCCACGGAAAATGTTCCATTGTCCAACGCCAGCGCGTCATCGGACAGCGGATACCACATGCCCGAGGGCGGGTAAAAACCGCCATCGCCATTTTCCCAAGTCCGGAACTGGTCGTAATTCAAACGCACAAACCCGATGTTCGCCTGCTCGAGATCGAGCTTTAACTGGTAGTCACGATTGTCGAACAGGGCGTGTCCGTCCGCCGACAAGGTGGTGTTTTTACCGAGACTGGTCCCGAAATGGAAATCCTTGATGCCGCCAAACGCCCCGTTCCGGCTCTGGTTATTCTGTTCTGCCTGGGCCTTGTTGCCCGACGTGACAAACCCGCCGACGGCCGGCTCAACCCAGTTGTTGTAGGAATTCGTCCCGCCCTCGAACAGCTGGTTCGGGGTCACCGGCGGCGGAGTGGCCGCCGGCGCGTTCGTGTCTGCCGCCCGGAGGGTGGGCAGGCCCTCGCAAAGACCGAGCAGAGCGATCCCACACCACCGCATCCGGTCTTTGAAAGCTGTGCTTTTGATTTTCATCGGTGTTTCGGTGCCGGTTAAAATTGCAGGGCGGAATTGACCTGGGAACCGTGAATAGCCTCGTGACAGCCCGCCGTCCAGCAGGAGCCTTCCTGCAAACGCAGGGTATGATCGGAGCCGCCAATGAGAATCCGACCGTTACTGACCTGCTGGAAATGACAGCGGAAGCACAGGTTCGCATCCCGGACGCTCAACAGCTTGGCGTTGATGGAACCGTGCGGATTGTGACACGTCGTGCAACCTTCACGCATGGCTTCGTGTTCGAAGACATACGGACCGCGCTCGGCCGGATGGCAGCGCAGGCACATTTCATTTTCCGAAAGTTCCGACGTGCCGCCACCCAGAAAAATGGAACCCTTGTGCGGGTCATGGCAATCACTGCAGCTCATGTGGCCTTCGGGCACCGGATGATGGTCGGGCAATTGAAATTGGGCGCGCACGTCGGCATGGCATTGGTAACAGACCGTTTCCTCCGACCGCGCCGGTTCAACCCCAAGTCGCGCCCCGTAACTGTCCGTCTCGGCCCGCCCGGAGGTGAACGTGTAGGGAGGTTTGGTATCTCCGCCCGATTCCGCATGCGTGCTGCATGGGCCGTGACAGGATTCGCATCCGGCGTCCAGCGCGTTGGTTCCCCGGGCCATCAGCCGCGCGTGATCGGCGGTGACAAAATCCTTGTAGATGTCGTCATGGCACGTATCGCACTGGTCGGAGCCGATGTAAGAGGCGCCGGGGACATTGGGGAGTTGGACCACGGAACGGCTGACGGTGCTGCAGGAAATCACCACCAGCAGCGGAGCCATTACCCCGCCGATCAGTGCCGGCCATCGGCCCCATCCGGCGGAGAATCGGTTGACGATCTCCTTGATGCGTTTCCGCAAGATTTTTCGTGGCGACTTCATTGGAATAATTGGCCGTCCACCCAGGTTTGCGCGCTTTGCAAAAGCTGTATGTCATACGGGCCGTTGTGAACGCCGTAACTGCCGTCGTAGTACACCAGATACAAATCAAAGCGGGCCTTCTTGATGTCGTCGGGGATCAATGCCTGCCCGGCCGCGTTCGGGCCGGAACCGCCCGGGGACAAATCGCCGGCCGTCGTGTATTCCCAGGCCACGGTCCCGTTGGTCTGCAAGGCCGCCGGCGCCGCGTTGGCGGCCCACAGGTTCAAGAGGGCCGTGGTCTGCTGGACTTGATTCGATACGTCGCCGGTCACAAATTGAACCAGCCCGGCCGGGTCAGAGTGGCAGTTGTAACAGAGATTGTACGTGGCCACCTCAAAGGTGTGGCCGGTCGAGTTGTTGGTGGTTTGCATGTGACACTCCGCACATTGCCCTTCGAGCCATGAATGCGTGGAGGGCAGGCCGGGCGTGGGGCCGGTGGCCAGTTCACCCACGGTGCCCAGCAACATGTTGTACTGGGGCGAATGATGGGGTGACCGGCTCGTGTCGGTCCAGGCCGCGCCCCGGTCGTTGTGACATTGGGCGCAGACATTGATGGCGGGATTGTACTTGTTTGAAAACACATCCGTGCTCGCGAGGAGGAAATCATTGGTCGAGGCGAGGGCGCAACGGATTTGATTCGTGTAGAGCAACCCCAGCTGGTTGTTGGTGATGTAGGCAACGTTCCCCGTCAGTGAATTGGTGAACACAATCACTCCGTTCAGCACATTGGTCCAGACCTGGGGGGCATGCGGGTTGTGACAGACATCGCAGGTGATGGCCATGTCGTAGTCGTTGGTGAGGGTGGCGCCCGGATTTCCACCCAGCAAAAGGGTGACCCGGGCGGAACCGGAGTGGCATTGGCCGCAACTGGTGATGTTGTTCGTGGAAGCCGCCATGGATTGAAGCGCGTCCGGCACCACCACCGCATGGCCGCTGGTTCCCCATTCTTCGAAGGTTGGATGCTGGTCGCCCGTGTGGCATCCGCCGCAGACCTGGGCTGCGAGTTCCACGCGCGGCACCACCGTGGGGTCCATGGGATTGGCCGCGTGATAACCGCCGGGGCCATGGCAATTCTCGCATTGCACGCCCTCAAGCTGCGGCGTGTGAATCGCGTCGGTGAATCCGGTCGGCAGGCCGTACCCGGCCGTATGACAGGGCAGGCAACTGGGATTGGTGCTTTGATTGATCTGCTGGAGCGCCTGGAACGCCTGTGCGTGCGCGGTGGTCGTCTCCGTGTTGTAAATATTTCCATGACACCCCGCGCAGGTCTGGGAACTGGCGTACTGAGGACCGGGGCCGGAAACGCGGAAAAAATCGTTGCTATAGATGTTGGTGATGGTACCGACCCGGCCCAGATTGGTGGGCTTGCCCACGGTCAACCAGGTGGCATCCGTCAAATGCAGTTTGTGCCAGACCTGATAATATCCCGACGGACCATCCCAGGTGATTTGAACACTGTTGGTCGTTTTTTGAATCCCGGTCATTACGGGCATTCCGGGCATGCCGCCGGGCTGCGTGATGCTCAGATGTTGAACGCCCTGCGCTCCCGTGGACAAACCGCTCAGAAAGAAACCAGCTGCCGCAACCATCAAGACCGCTGTCCACCTAATCAACGGGGTTTGGACCGGGTTCGTAAACTGCGAATGCCGTTGCCCAGGCAATTTGTGTCCGCCCGGATCAGCCGCCACCCTCGGAGGCTCAATGAAAATCGGACAGCCACCTGCCGGGCAGCCTGCTGATTTCGAGCGAGTTGCGAATTGAATTCGGGCGTTCATTTGCTCCATGGCAGCCTTCCATGGAGATGGATTTGAGGCTATTCCGATATTGTCGTTTGCTTGCCTTGAATTGTTCTGTGCTTGCCAAAAAAACGGAGGTTGGTTTGCCGGGAGAACATATTTTGCTCGCCTGCCTCGCCAAACCCCGGCAGGTTGAAACGTCCCGATGGGACGCACCATGAATTCGGCACCGACGAACAAAGTTGTTTCCGCGGAAAAAACACGGCTGGAGGAACGGGCCCACGTTCGAGTCATCCTGCTCACGCTGGTTTCCTTTCTGCTGGGCGTTGCCGCGACGGCCTCTTGGTTTCACTTCGCCGCCAACCGCCCCGCGGAAAATTCAAGTTCCCAAACGAACGATCAGCCCGCCACCGAGCAACCCATCAACGCGACTGCGCCAGCCCAGCCCTTTGTCCCAAGCCATCCGCCGGTGGATGCCGCCACGATTGCAGCCGTCAAACAGGCGGTTCCCGATTATGCTTCCGTGTCCCTGGAGGACGGGACGCAAATTCTCCGCGCGGCGGCACTGAAGCAGTTCGCGGCGGCGGCCAGGGAGATGGATGCGCAGGTCAAGCAGGCCCAGGAACAACTCGTTCAAGCCGAAAGCAACCCGGCCGCCGCTGGACAACCGGCCGCCCTCAAACATCTTCAGCAAACGCAGGTGGAACAGACGGAAAAACTCCAGCAGATCGCCGCGCAACTTCAGGCGCAAATCGCGGCGTTGAAGCAACTGAAGAATGCAAAATGATGTTTGCAGTGAGTTAACCGCAGACAAGCAATAGAGCAGTGCAAGCTGGGAGCGCCGGCATCTGGCCGGCGAATTTTTTGATGACTCGCTGCGCTACGCCGGCAGGATGCCGGCGCTCCCGGAAGAAGCCGTTCCTTCACAACCAAAACCCCTCCCGGATGAAGGGGAGGGGTCTGAAGCGGTTCTCCTGT
>Ga0181537_10004566_pt1 | contig 11464 bp, 14 predicted proteins | sample PEATcosm2014_Bin_39_FD_119765 | JGI IMG/M metagenome (GOLD analysis project Ga0181537, IMG submission 119765) | Peatland microbial communities from MTU Mesocosm Facility, Houghton, MI, USA - PEATcosm2014_Bin23_10_metaG | ecosystem: Environmental > Terrestrial > Soil > Wetlands > Peat | place... | reverse complement strand
CTGTGCCCGCTTACGCGGGCACAGTTGATTACTTTCGAAGGCTTACTTTTTCTTAGCGGCCTTTTTCTTAGCTACCTTCTTCTTCGCCTTCTTTGCTTTCGCTGCCATGATAGAAACTCCGTTATCGGGTTAGTCCGGGGTCCGAGTATATACACGAATAATTAATTTACAAGCGCCGTCGCGCTTCTTACCCGCGAATGTGGTAGCGATGTGAGCGGCGTCACTGAAGGACGTCACTCGAGAGTGAGAATGAAATCCCAGTCCTTCTTCGTCACCGGCATCACCGACAGTCGATTTCCACGACGCAGCAAAACAAAATCCTTGAGCGTCTTCGCAGCGTGCCGGCGCAGCTCATCGAGCGTGATGATGCGGTCGAATTTACGGACCAGCTTCACGTCCACCACGAACCACCGAGGTGCGTCCGCCTTGGACTCGGCATCGTAGTGAGCATGTTTCGGATCGAAGGCCGTTTTGTCCGGATAGCCGTCCTTCACGATGCCGACGATGCCCGCGATCCCGGGAACGTCGCAGCTGGAATGATAGAAGAACGCCCGATCGCCCTTTTTTATGGAGTCTCGCAGCATGTTGCGCGCCTGATAGTTGCGCACGCCGTCCCACGCCGCCGTGTGTCCGGGCGCGAGCCGCAGAGCGTCGATGCTGAAAGTGTCCGGTTCGGATTTCAGGAGCCAATGGTTCATGGGTTGTCCTTCAAGTAGTGCTGCAGTCCGGATTCCGTCGCCAGCGAGTCCAGGCGCAGGTCCCAGGTTTCCGCGAACTGCGAGTCCGTTCTCTGACAATCGAACGCGAGGCCCGCGAGGTGCGGGCCCGCCCAGCGGCGCCGGTGCCGGCGAAACTCCAGGGCTCGATCGTAGAATCCGCCGCCCATGCCCAATCGCCGGCCCGCCGCATCCACCCCGACCAAGGGTATTACAACGAGATCCAACCATCGAGGCTGCATCGGATGAGACAGATCGGCGGGAACGGCGATCCCGAATACGCCGCGCCTGGTCCTGCCTTCGAGAGGGTAGAAGCGTATCCGGCCATGGCGCCGGTCGACGATTACCGGTACGTAAATACGCACGCCGCGGCGGCGCGCGGCGGCGATCAATGCGGTGGTATCCGTCTCCCGGTCGAAGGGCAGGTACAGCGCCACGCGTTTGCCCGCTCTGAACATCGGTAACCCGGCGAGGGCTTTGGCGGCCAGCGTCGAGCGGCGCCTGTGATCGGCATCGCCGAGGGAGCGGCGCCGGGCGCGCATCTGTTTGCGTAAGGTCGGTTTCATCGAATGGAGATGGCGCCACCCGCAGATGCCGTTTTGGACCGTTGCTCCCGATGCCTTTCGCACCAGGTGGGGCTAACTGCGGCACTTAAGGCTTTCCGCTCGAGGCGGACTTGCACAATGTTGCCAGCAAGCAATGGCCCCTGGGGTTTAAAACTTAGGGTCGAGAGGTAACCCGATCCGCATCGAACACCGCAGGCAGCGCCAAAATTGATCGTCAGGGAAGGGCGCCCTCGCAGGCCTCAAAGCTCGAGCTGTCGTCCCTTCTCCAAGGCCGACTCTACGCGCTCGCGCAGGATACGCAAGCGTCCGCCGACGTCGGAATCGAGATTGCTGTCACGGTTGCGGAACCGAAGCAATTCATTTGCCATGTTGAGAGCCGCGATCACGGCGATGCGATCCAGTCCGACCACCTTCCCGCTGTCGCGGATCTCGCGCATTTTCGCATTGAGGTACTCGGCGGAATCGAGCAGGTCGGAGCGCTCTTCGATCGGGCAGGTTATGTGATACTCCTTCTCGAGTATCCGAACGCTCACGCGCGCCTGATTGTCGCTCATGCCTGCTCCATCGACTTCAATCGACCGATCATCGCTTCGACCCGTGCGCGAACTTGTTCGTTCTTCTGCAGCAGGCCGGCGCGCTCGGAGGTCAGCGTTTCCTGCCGCTGACGCAGGGCGCGGTTCTCTTCCTTGATCTGGCTGACGGTGGCGATAAGGTCTTCGAGCCGCTTCTCGAGGCGCTTCAGCTCGAATTCGACCGCTGATTTCGGGTTGGGTTCGTTCATAGGCTGCCAATATAGAGCGGAGAATGGCGCAATGCAAAGGGCCAGCCCAAGCCCCTACTGCGGTATTATCGGTCCAATGATGATCTCCGATATTCGATTCAAGGACTTCGAGGACGTGCTGGCCACCGCCGGCAGCCTGGCCGACGCCGCGGAGGCCCACGGATCGTTGTGCGGCGCGCTGTGCTCGATGTCGCCGTATCGGATGCAGGACTGGATCAATGAGATTCTGCCCGACGGCGCCGCGCTCTCCGATGAATCGGCCGCCATGCTCGAAAGGGTGTTCACGGCGACTGCCGCTTCCTTCGGCGAGCAGGGCATGGAATTCGAGCCGCTGCTGCCCGACGACGAACAACCGCTCAACGGCCGCGCGAACGCATTGGCGTTGTGGTGCACCGGATTTCTCTATGGTCTGGGGACCGGACATATTTCCGATCTCGAAGCACTCAACGGCGATGTTGGAGAGATCGTGCGCGACTTCACCGAGATCTCGCGGGCAACCGGCGACGACGCGGAAGCGGACGAATCCAACGAGCAGGCCTACGCGGAACTGGTCGAGTTCATCCGGGTCGCGGCTCAGGTCGTCTTCGAAGAACTGCTGCCGCTGCGCCGGCAAGTCTACCCGGCACAGCAGCGGCTGCACTGAGCGTGGACCGCAAGGAGTTCGCGCGCCGGCGGCGCCAATTCATGCGCATGATCGGCAAGGACGCCATCGCAATCCTCCCGGCGGCGCCCGTGCGCCTGCGCAACGGCGACATCGAGTACGCCTATCGTCAGGACAGCCATTTCCATTATTTGAGCGGGTTCCCGGAGCCCGATGCGGTCGCGGTTCTGGTGCCGGGCCGCCCGCAGGCGGAATACCTGCTGTTCGTGCGCGAGCACGACGCTTTGCGCGAGGCGTGGGACGGTGCGCGGGCCGGCACCGAGGGCGCCGTCGAGCGCTATGGCGCGGACGACGCCTTCCCGATCGCCGACATCGACGAGATATTGCCGGGGCTGATGGAAGCGCGCTCCCAGGTGTATTACTCGATGGGCGCGCATCCTGAGTTCGATTCCCACGTAATGAGCTGGGTGAATGGCTTGCGGGTACAGGCGCGCCAGGCAACCGGCGCGCCCCACGAATTTGTTGCGCTGAGGCACGTACTCGACGACATGCGGCTGTACAAGAGCCGCGCCGAGCAGGCGAGTCTGCGGCGCGCGGCGCAGATCACCGTGGGCGCGCACCGGCGCGCGATGCGCTTTGTGCGTCCCGGCCGGATGGAGTACGAGGTCATGGCCGAGGTGCTGCACGAATTTCGAGCGCACAATGCGGACTTGTCCTACTACCCCATCGTGGGCGGCGGCGCCAACGCCTGCGTCATGCATTACCGGGACAACGATCAACCGCTGGGCGACGGCGATCTGCTGCTGCTCGACGCAGGCTGTGAACACGAAATGTACGCCTCGGATGTAACGCGCACGTTTCCCGTCAACGGCCGCTTCACGCCGCCGCAGCGTGCGGTCTACGAGGTGGTGCTGGAGGCTCAGCTCGCCGCCATCGACAAGGTGCGATCCGGAAACCACTGGAATCATCCGCACGAGGCCGCCGTGCGCGTCATCACCCAGGGTCTGGTCAAGCTCGGGCTGCTCAAGGGAAAAATCGCCGCGCTCATCAAGACCCAGGCGTATCTGCAGTACTTCAGTCATCGCACCGGTCATTGGCTGGGCCTGGATGTGCATGACGTCGGTGACTACAAGGTCGGCGGCGAGTGGCGGGTATTGGAGCCCGGCATGGTGCTGACCGTCGAGCCGGGGATTTACATACGACCGTCGCCGCGCGTCCCGAAGGAGTTCTGGAACATCGGCGTGCGCATCGAAGATGAAGTGCTGGTGACCGCCGCGGGCGCCGAGGTGCTGACCGGCGCGCTGGAGAAAACCCCGGAAGCGATCGAGTCCCTGGTGCCGGCCGCATGACGCGGGAAGGCAGTGACGCGGCGAAGGCGGTGACGCCGCTGTTCGACATCGCCATCGTGGGCGGCGGCATGGTCGGCGCCAGCCTCGCCGCCGCATTGGCGCCGCTGGGTTTGCACGTCGCCCTCGTGGAGGCGGTTCCACATGGCGCGGCGACGCAGCCGAGCTTCGATGAGCGCACCACCGCGCTGTCGAACGGCAGCCGCCGAATCCTCGAGACCTTGGGACTATGGGCCGCGGTGCGGCCCGCGGCGACGCCGATACGCAAAATCCACGTTTCGGATCAGGGCCGATTCGGCTTCGCGCGCATCGATGCGGCCGAGCAAGGCCTGGCGGCGATGGGCTATGTGGTGCCGAATCGCGCGCTCGGGGCGGTCCTTTGGTCGCGCCTGCAGGGATGCGCGGCGGTTCGCATCTTCTGCCCCGCGCGCGTGTCGCGCGTGACCGTGAACGAGCGAGCGGTGACGCTCGAGATCACGGCAGCCGCGGGCACCGCCACGCTCGATACCAGGCTGGTCGTCGCCGCCGACGGCGCGGAGTCGGCCGTGCGGGGCGCGTTGGGCGTCGATGCGCAGTCCCGCGATTACGGGCAAACCGCGCTCATCACGACGGTGTTGCCGCAACGCTTCCATGACCATGTCGCCTACGAAAGATTCACCCGCTCAGGGCCGCTGGCGCTGCTGCCGCTCGATGGCGGCCGATGCACCCTGGTGCTGACCCTGGACCGGACGGCCGCGGAATCCGCCCTGCGGTGGTCGGATGAGGAATTTCTCGCCGAGGTGCAGCGGCGATTTGGATTTCGCCTCGGGCGCTTCCTCAAAACCGGCCGCCGCGTGCCGTACCCCCTGGCTCTCACCCGTGCCTCGCGCACCAGCGCACCGCGCTGTGCCATCATCGGCAATGCCGCGCAGGGACTGCACCCCGTGGCCGGGATGGGATTCAATTTGGGGCTGCGCGACGCCGCGAGTCTCGCCGAGCTGATTGCCGAGCGCCGCCGTGAGCCGCACTTCGACGCGGGAGCGCCCGGCATGCTGGCCGAATACGATGCGTGGCGCGCGGCCGACCGCGGCGGGGTCATCGCATTCACCGACGGTCTCGTGCGGCTGTTTGCCAGTCCTCTCGGCGCCGTGCAGCGGCTGCGCAACGCGGGGCTTCTGGCCTTCGACCTGTTTCCTCCGGCCAAGGCTGCGCTGTCGCGCTTGAGCACCGGTGCGGGCGGCGGCACGCGAATCCCGAAGCTGGCGCGCGGGGTCGCGCTGCAGTGAGCGCGTCCGCCGGCCGCGACTTCGATGTGGTCATCGTGGGCGCCGGTGTGATCGGCGCGGCCATGGCCAGCCTGCTCGTGGCGCGCAAACTGACCGCGCCGGGACGCGTCGCCGTGATTGCGGACCGCTTTGCCACCGCCGGTCCGGCGGACGCCGACTGGGATCCACGGGTGTTCGCGCTGAGCCGCGCATCGCAGCGTCTGCTCGAGGCGTGCGGAGTGTGGGACTTGCTGCCGGCGCAGCGGCGCTGTGCGTACGAGCGCATGTGTGTCTGGGATTCCAGCGGCGAACCCGATGGGAGGGGTTCTCTGCATTTCGACTGCGCCGAGATGGGCGAACCTGATCTTGGATCCATCGTCGACGGCCGCGTCCTGCAGTGGCAGTGCCTGCAGGCGGCACGCGCCTCGGGGGCCGTGCTGATCGAGGCCGCGCTGGCGGCCATCGCGGTCGGCGATGCCGCGGTCTCGATTCGCTTGAGCGATGGGCGCGCGCTGCGCGGCCAGCTACTGGTCGCGGCCGACGGGCCGGAGTCCAAGACACGGACGCTGCTTGGCATCGAAACCACCGGCCATGCCTACCATCAGGACGCGCTGGTGGCGCATGTGCGCACCGCCAAGCCTCACCGCAACACCGCGTGGCAGCGATTCCTCAAGACCGGACCTCTGGCCTTTCTGCCGCTGCCGGACGGCCGCTCATCCATCGTATGGAGCGCCGTGCTGCCCGAGGCGGCGCGGCTGCGCGCGCTCGACGCCGAGGCGTTCGGCGCCGCCTTGACGGCGGCCAGCGGCGGATGCCTGGGAGATTGCGGCCTCGCGACCCCGCCGGCGAGTTTTCCTCTGAAGCTGCAATATGCGCTGGAATACGCGCGGCCGCGCGCCGTGTTGCTGGGCGACGCCGCGCACGTGGTGCACCCGCTCGCCGGCCAGGGTTTGAATCTAGGACTGCTGGATTGCGCCGCGCTCGCCGATGTTCTTGCTCAGGGATCAGGGGGCGTCTTTTTCGGAGAGTACTCTCTGCTGCGGCGTTATGAGCGCTGGCGCCGCAGCGAGAATCTGCTTGCCGCCGGTGCTCTGGATGGGTTGGAGCGCCTGTTCTCCGGCGCGGATCCCTTGAGCGCCGGTTTGCGCGCGGCTGCATTGAGCGCGGTCGACAAGATGCCATTCGTCAAGCGCCGCCTGGCGCGGCACGCCCTCGGATTGGCCGGCGATATTCCGGCCTTCCTGCAAGGGGACCGTTCCCGGGAGTTTGTCTGACTTCCAGAGAAACTCTGCGCAGAGTTTCCCTAGGTGCCCAGCCGGTCGAGCTTGGCGGCGCAAATAAAATCGTTCTCGGACAGCCCGCCGATGGAGTGCGTCGAGAAAGTGACGCGGCAGTAGCCATAGCCGAGCTCCAAGTCCGGATGATGGTCCTCGGTGTTCGCCACATGCGCCAGCGCATTGACGAAACTCATGGTGCGGTAGAAGTCTTTGAACTTGAGCGAGCGGCGCAGGCTTTTGGAGTCCTTGGCGATATGCCAATCCCGATGCAGCTGCTTGCCCAGCAGCTTTGCCTGGGCGGGGGTCAGCGGGGGCACGCCGCCCTCGCAAGGCACGCATCTCTTGACCGACAGATCCTTCACGACGGGCTTCTGGCGTAGGTGCGCTCGATGTAGCGCTCGACCAATTCCTGGAACTCCTCGGCGATCCGGTCTCCCTTGAGGGTCACCGTCTTCGCGCCGTCCTCGTACACCGGAGCGACCGGATTCTCGCCGGTGCCGGGCAGGCTGATTCCGATGTTCGCGTGCTTGCTCTCGCCGGGGCCGTTGACGACGCAGCCCATCACCGCGACGGACATGTCCTCGACACCCGTATGCCGTTTGCGCCACTCCGGCATGCGGTGGCGGATATGGTTTTGGATCTTCTGCGCCAGCTCCTGGAAATACGTGCTGGTGGTGCGCCCGCAGCCCGGGCAGGCGATCACCATTGGTGTAAAGGCGCGCAGCCCCATGGTCTGCAGTATCTCCTGGGCAACGATCACTTCCTGGGTGCGGTCGCCGCCCGGCTCCGGGGTCAGGGACACGCGAATGGTGTCGCCGATGCCCCGTTGCAGCAGCACGCCCATCGCGGCGGTCGAGGCGACGATCCCCTTGCTGCCCATGCCCGCTTCGGTCAAGCCCAGGTGCAGAGGGTAGGTGCAGCGCGCCGCCAGATTGCCGTACACGGCGATCAAGTCCTGCACGCCGCTGACCTTGGCGCTGATCACGATCATGTCGGACTTGAGCCCCAGGCTCTCCGCGCGCTTGGCGCTGTCCAATGCCGATACGACGATGGCTTCGCGCATCACATCGATGGCGGCCAGCGGCGCCGGCAGTTTCGAGTTCTCGTCCATCATTCGCGTGAGCAAGTCTTGATCGAGGCTGCCCCAGTTCACGCCGATACGGACCGGTTTCGAGTACTTGCAGGCCGTCTCGATCATCTCCGCGAATTGCGGATCGCGCTTGCTGCCGCGGCCGACATTGCCCGGGTTGATTCGCAGCTTCGCAAGCGCCTGTGCACAGGCCGGATGCGCCTTGAGCAGCTTGTGGCCGTTGAAGTGGAAATCGCCAACCAACGGGGTGCTCACTCCCAAAGCATCCAGGCGCTCACGGATGTGAGGCACGGCGGCGGCGGATTCGTCGTTGTTGACGGTGACACGCACAATTTCGGACCCCGCGCGCGCCAGCGCCTTGACTTGCGCCACGGTGCCGTCGATGTCGGCGGTATCGGTATTGGTCATGGACTGCACGACGATCGGCGCTTTGCCGCCGATGGTCACCGCACCTACTTTCACGCCTACTGACGCTCTTCGGGAAATCATGCCCCAATTATACCAGGGGCGCGGCCTTCGCCACCCGCACGACCACGGTACCCGCGATTTTATCGTGCCAGGCCTGATTGTTGTCGTCGAACACGATCCAGATGAAGCCCAGGCCGGCGACTGCCAGGGACAGGAAACAGCTGAGCGCCCGGACGATCGCCGTTTCCCAGTCGATCGGCCGCCCATCCAGCCGTACCACGTGCAGATCGAACACAATGCCGCCTATGGTCGAACCGCGCAGTTTCCACATCACCGCGCCGTAGGCGGCCAGCGCCAGCAGCTCAAAGTGATACGCATGATGGAGTACGCTCATGAGAAAGCCGACCAGCAAAGCATCCAGCAGCAGCGCCATCATGCGAACCCAGAAGCCTGCGCGAGGCAATGCCGCGGTAATGGAGGCCTGAGGGCGCGGCGCCTGCGTTTGCGTCGCCTGGGCGGCGGCAGGTCCCTGCGGACCCGGCGCCGCGGCGGCGCTCGAAACCGGCGCTCCGGCGGTGAAGGGTGCCGATCCCGGCGACTCGGCCGAGCCAGGTGCTGCTGCCGAGCCAGGTGGTGCACCCGAGCCGGGCGCTGCCGCCGAGCCAGGTGGTGCCCCCGAGCCGGGCGCTGCCCCCGAGCCGGGCGCTGCCCCCGAGCCGGGCGTCACGGCCGAAAGGCGCACATCCTGCTTCGCCGCTTGGTGGGCGCGAGCACCCAAAATCGCGGTATAGACCACGGCGCCTACACCTAAGAAACCGAGAAGCTTGTAGACGAGAAATCCAAGCACCGGTACCAGGTATAGGACCAGTACCAGCACGCCGCCGATCAGCACGGCAATGGCCGGATGGCTCAGCGGCGCCGCGCCCGTGCGGCCGGTCACACGCCGGCCGAGCCACGCCAGCATCACCGCCTTGCCGAACAGGCCCGCGCAAAACAGTCCGAACACTACAAAGGGCACCGCCGCGATGCCGATCACCGTGACGAACAGCAGCACCACCAGCACGGGAGTCAGCAGCATGGTGATCAGCGCGGCCAACACCGTGCGCCCGGGCTGCGTCTCGAATGTCTGAACGCAGCGATCAAGCCCCTCGCGGAACAGCAGGGCGAGCGCCGCATAGAGCGCCAAAAATGTGAACGCCACTGCCCATGCCCAACCCAGATCCGGCGCCAGCGCCAATGGGCGCCCATAGAGCAGGCAGTGATGGATCCAGGTGCGCAGCCAGCCCATTCCCCCGACGCTGGCGGCAAAGACATTCTGAATTTCGCCGCGAACCACCGCCGCGGGGTCGCGCTCCAGGCTGCCGCCGACGGCCACGACATTGCCGCTGATCTCCGCGTGGGGTCCGAGCACCATATTCCCGAGCACGGCAACGGCATCGCCGTCGACCTTCCCGTCGATGTAGACACTGCCGAGAACGGCGACGGCACCCTCGCTCGCCTCGCCGGTGACTCTGGTGTCGCCGAGAATCGAGACGACGCTCCCCGCCTCGCCTTCGCTGGTCGACGAGCCGAAGATGGACACGACCGACTCGGCCTTGAGCCCCTGGGGCAAAAACGAATCGCGGCCGATGTTGACCAGGCTGTTGCCATGACCATGCCTGAGGTGGTCCTCGCGTCGGCCTTGGCGCCGGCTTGGGTCCCGCCACTCGGAGCCATCCTCCGCATCCTCGGAAGGCGCGGCGGAAGGCGCGGCGGAAGGCGCGGCGGAGGGCGCGGCGCTGGAGGCGGCCACGTTGGGCGTTGTGGGCGGCTGCGCCGCCTGCGCGGCCGCCAGCACGATCAAGGTACAGAGCGGCAACACGGTAAGTAGGGTCAGTCGCTGCATCAAGGGAATACTCATGGGATGGACTCACCTGCCATTGAGAGGCTGAAGGTAAAGAGTGCGGTACACGGCGGCACCGAGCCCGAACAGAACCGCGTACAGCACGGCGCACGCGGCGATCACGATGTAGAGCCACGCGGGCGGCGCCGAGCGCAAGAGCAGCGCGGCCAGATTCCCCACCGAGCCCAGCAGCACCTGCGCCTGCCGCGCCCACGATAGTGAATTGACGCCCTCGACCACGCGTGAGCCGCCCACGAACGCCAGCTCGATCAGGCCGCCGCAAATCACCAGGAAGGCGGCGCGCGCGAGAGGCGGCCAGCGCCCGAAGTCGCGGTGCCACCAGGGCAGCGAGGCGCGGCGTTCGAGTTCGCCGAACACACGCGATTGCAGCGTCGGCGGCGCAGGGCGCAGGGGGAGCTCCCGCAGAGCGCGGTCGAGCAGCCGCTCCAGCGGATCGACGTTCGGATCATCGGTCTCGCGCGGGGTCATTTCACTCATCCATCGCCGGCGGCGACGCCGCCGGCCACGAGCAGGGGCAGCAGCGCCGCGCGAGCGCGCCGTATATCGGTTTTGACCTTGGAGAGCGAGATGCGCAGCGCCGCGGCGATTTCCTCATAGGACAGATCCTCGAAGTGGTACAGCACCAGCGGCAGCCGCTGATGCTCGGGAAGCGTGCGCAACGCAGCCTCGATCAGCGCGCGCCGCTGTACCGCGGACAGCTCTGCGAATAGAGCATCCGGTGCCGCGCTGGGTTCGGGCGGCGGCGAATCCTCCTCGGCGGCCGCCGGCTGCAGCTCCGAGAACAGGCGCCAGCGCTTGCGGTACCGGGTCAAATGATTGAGGGTCAGGTTGGTGGCCACCGTCTTGAGCCAACCGCCCGCCGCCGGACTGCCGCGCAGATCGGCGAAATGCTCATAGGCCCTGAGGAACACTTCCTGCGCAATATCCTCTGCCTGCCGGTCGTTGCCTGTCAGGCGGGATGCCGTCGAGAAAACCATATCCTGATACGCGCGCATGAAGGCCGTGAACTCGGTTGAGCGGTCGGGCTCGGTGGATGGATGTTGCACTGGAGTGTGTTCGTTTAGATCCAAAACACCGCAGGCCGCGAAAAGTTGCAGGCGCCTCGAGTGCTGGCGACACACACCCGAACCCGCATAATACGGCCATGGGCGGTGCGCGAATCATCTACTCAACCGGGCTCGGCAGCCTCTGCCCCAATTGCCGCAGGCCGGTGCGTGAATGCGCATGCCCAACGGGCGCTTCCGGCGCCGCCAGGCCGATGGCCGTGCGCGTGGGCCGGGAGACCAAGGGAAGGGCGGGCAAGGGAGTAACCACGGTCAGCGGTCTGCCGTTGCCTAAGTCCGACATCGAGTCCCTGGCCGCCAAGCTGAAAAAGCGCTGCGGTTCGGGGGGCACGGTGCGCGAGGGGGTCATCGAAATTCAGGGCGATCACCGCGATGTCATCGTCGCGGAGCTGATCAAACTGGGATGGCCGGCGAAGAGGTCGGGCGGATAGGTCGGGCGGATGGGTCGGGCGGATAGGCCGGGCGGAT
>Ga0181537_10004565_pt1 | contig 11467 bp, 9 predicted proteins | sample PEATcosm2014_Bin_39_FD_119765 | JGI IMG/M metagenome (GOLD analysis project Ga0181537, IMG submission 119765) | Peatland microbial communities from MTU Mesocosm Facility, Houghton, MI, USA - PEATcosm2014_Bin23_10_metaG | ecosystem: Environmental > Terrestrial > Soil > Wetlands > Peat | place... | reverse complement strand
GGTAGTTGCTGCTGACGTAGGTGAGGATGGTTAGCGCGCCGGCCGCAATCACCGTGCAACCGATGGCCAGCCCATCGAGCCCATCCGTCAGGTTCACCGCGTTCGATGAGCCCACGATCACCAGCGCGATAAACGCCAGAAATGGAATGTACGCCAATGGCCACAAGTGCCCGCCAAATGTCGCGGGATCTCGCAGCGATTGCACCACCAGATCCGGCTGGAAGCGTTTGAAAAACGGAAACACGAGTTGCGTCGAGTGCGCACTGCGCGAGGCCAGCACAAGCAACACGATGCCGATGGCCAGGCTGAGCGAAACTTGCAACAGAAATTTGCGGCGCGCCGTTAAGCCGAGATTTTGCCGCTTCATCACTTTGGCGTAATCGTCCACGAAGCCGATGGCCGCGAAGCCGAACAGCGCGAAGAGCGTCAGCAGCACAAAAGGATTGCTCAAATCGGCCCACAGCAGCGTGGGAACAGCGGTGGAGAGCACGATCAGCACGCCGCCCATGGTGGGTGTGCCGGCTTTTTTCTTGTGCGCTTCCGGGCCTTCTTCGCGAATGAACTGCCCGATTTGCAAAGCCACCAGGCGGCGGATCAGCCACGGGCCGAACACCAGCGCCAGGAACATCGCCGTGAGGCTGGCGTACACCGTGCGCACGGTGATGTAGCGAAATACGTTGAGCGGGCTGAAGTAGTGCACCAGTACGCGGTAGAGCAGGAAGTACAGCATGTCAGTGGCGGACCTCGGCGCGTGGCGCAGTTGCTGGCGCGCCAGACGGCTCCGCGTGCCGCGCGATCAACGCTTCCACGATGCGTTCCATCTTTACGCCGCGCGAACCTTTAACTAACACCACGTCGCCTGCCGCAATGAGTCCGCGCAGAAATTCCGCCGCGTCCTCGCTGGTGGCAAAAAACTTTGTTTGCGCTTTGGGCATGCCCGCATCGATCGCTCCGGCTAACAGATCCTCGGCGTGGCCCGCCACCCCGATGATCCAGTCGATGCGCCCGGTCTGCGCCGCGAAACGGCCCGCCGCGCGATGCAGTTCCGCAGAGGATGCACCCAACTCGCGCATTTCTCCCGCCGCCAAAATACGCCGCTGAAAATTTGGCGTGGCGGCCAGGAGTTCGGTCATGGCTTCGAGCGCGGCGGGGCTCGAGTTGTAGCTATCGTTGATGAGCGCCGCGCCATTTGAAAAACGCAAAAGTTCGCCGCGCATGGACGGCGCGCGCAAGGTGCGAAACACTTGCTGCGCTTCCTCCGCGCCGATGTCCCAGACACTGGCCGCGGCCAACGCTGCTAACGCGTTGTAAATCGCGTGGCGGCCGGGTACGGAAAGCTCCAGGCGCACGCGTCCTTCCTGGCTGACATAGTCAAACGCCGAGCCGAGCGCGCCGCGGTCCTCGATATTTTCTGCCGCGAAACATGCTTGTTCGTTGATGCCGTAGGTCAACACGCGTCCCGGCGCATGCGCGCCAAACGCCGCCACGCGCGGATCGTCCGCGTTCAGCACCGCGGTCGAGCCGCTGCCGTTCAGTCCTTCGATCAATTCGCGTTTTGCCAAGGCAATCTCTTCCACCGACGAAAAAAATTCCAGGTGCGCCGCGGAAACGCGCGTCACCACGCCCACATCGGGCCGCGCGATCGCCGCGAGTTCCTTCAATTCATAGCGCCGCGACATGCCGAGTTCGAGCACGATTGCCTGATGCTCCGGCTCTAAACGAAACAGCGTCAGCGGCAGCCCATAGGCATTGTTGAGATTCCCTTCCGTCTTCAAGACCCGCAACTTCGCGCCCAGCAATGCCGCCAGGATCTCCTTGGTAGTGGTCTTCCCCACGGACCCGGTGACCGCGGCGATTTTTCCGCTGAACGCGTCGCGCACCGCGTGTGCCAGCTGGTGCATCGCGAGTAGGGTGTCGTCGACGAGGAGACAGCGTTCGCGCAGGGCATCCGGAAATTTCCGCGCTCGCGCTTCGCTGACCACGGCGGCAAGAGCGCCGCGCTCCAGCGCGTCCGCCACGTGATCGTGTCCATCGTGACTCGGTCCGTGTATGGCGATGAACAGCTCTCCGGGCAGTAGCGTGCGAGAATCAATCGAGACGCCGGCCACCCGGGCCAGGGCGTCGACGCGCCCCCCCAGCTTCGCCAGCATCGGCTCAGAAATTTGTAGTAGCGTCCACCGCATACATTCCTCAACGAGTTAGCGAAGCGAACCGCGCGCTTGGTTTTCACCGTATAGAGGGCTCCTCCTTTTTATTCCGTAACAAATTCGCCCCGCGCGCTCGGCGCCGGCTGCGGGTCGGCTACTCCCTGTACGGCTAGGCGCCCCGTTCTCACCACAATTAAAAGCGCGCTACGTGCCAAACTCTTTTTCGCCGCTGTTTCGCCGCCAGCTTCGCTCCTCTTTCGCTCCTGCGTTGCGGACCTTCATAGCGCCGCGCCATAGCCCCGCGCGCGCAACGCTTTCCGCGCCATCTCGCGATCGTCAAAGTGCAACGTCCCGCTCGCCAGAATCTGATAGTTTTCGTGTCCCTTGCCCGCCAGCAGCACGATGTCTCCGGCGCGTGCTTCATCCATCGCCAGCCCGATGGCCTTCTCGCGGTCCGGCTCGATCAGATATTTGCCGCTGGTCTTCTGCAAGCCCACAATAATGTCGCTGATGATCTTCAGCGGATCCTCGCTGCGCGGATTGTCGCTCGATAAAATCGTCAAGTCGCTCAGCGTCCCCGTCACCTCTCCCATCACCGGACGCTTGGTGCGGTCCTTTTCTCCGCCGCAGCCAAATAGGGTAATTACCCTCCCGCGCGGATTCAGCTCCCGCGCCGTGCGAATTAAATTTTCCAGCGCATCGTCCGTATGCGCGTAATCGACAATCACAAAAAACGGCTGCCCTTCATCAATGCGCTGAAAGCGCCCGGAAACGCTTTCCAGCTCCCGCAAGCCGCGCTCGATGGCCTCTTGCGCAATACCCAGCGCCTGCGCCGCGCCAATGGCCGCCAGAATGTTGTAAACGTTGATGCGCCCCACCAGCGATGAGGACACGTTCATTTTGCCGTTCGGCGTCTCCGCCACAAACGCCAGCCCCGCAAACGTCAGCTTGAATTTCTTCGTGGTGATGTCCGCCGCGCTGTCCAGGCCATACGTCACCGTGCGTTTCGCCAGCCCGCCCAATTGCTTGCCGTAGGCGTCGTCCACATTCACGATGGCCACGTCCGGCGCGCCCGCCCCCGTGCCTTCAAACAGTTTCCGCTTCGCCGCGAAATAATCCTCAAACGTTTTGTGATAATCCATATGCTCGCGCGTCAAATTCGTGAACACCGCGGCCACGAAATGGCAGCCCCACAGCCGCTCCATCGAGAGCGCGTGCGAGCTCGCCTCCAGCACTGCGTACTTGCCGCCCGCATCGCGAATCTCCGCGAAAAATCTCTGCAAGTCCAGCGATTCCGGCGTAGTGTTTGGCGCCGGATACTCTCCGCGCGGCGTGTGGTACGCAATGGTGCCGAAGAGGCCGGTCTGGGCGCCAGATGCGCGCACCATCGCATCGATCAAAGAGGTCGTGGTGGTTTTTCCGTTGGTGCCGGTCACCGCCACGAGTTGCAGCGCCTCCGCCGGATGTTTATAAAAATTAGCCGCCGCCTCCGCCAGCGCCTTGCGCGGCTCGCGCACCTGCACCCACGCCACATGCGCCGGCAGCCATGCAGGCGCGGCCTCCGCGCTGACTACCGCCATCGCGCCGTGCGCTATGGCATCTTTCGCAAACGCCAATCCGTCGGCCTTCGCACCCGGCAGCGCAAAAAACAACGACCCGGCACCGGTACGCCGCGAATCGCACGCCACTTGCTGAATTGCCAGGCCGGGCTGCCCTACCGGCGCCGCCAACTCCACCCCGCGCAGCAAATTCTCCAGCGTTGTTCCGCTCATACCGCGCGCCACCATCGAAGAACTCTCGCGCGCAGACCCCACCTCTCGCGCATCGGACTCGGCCGCCGCCGGTGCTTCGCGTTCTTCTTCCCGTGTCCCACTTATCCCCGCACTCATGCTATTTCTTGGCCTTCGACAATTTTCCGCCCTTCTCCGCGCCATCGCCAAACTCGACCGTGACCTTCGCCCCGCGCGGCAATTTCGTTCCCGCCGCCGGCGTCTGCCCGTTCGCCACGCTCGTGCCCACTAGCACCGGATTCAGCCCCAATCGCAAGCATTCGTCCGCCACGTCGCGCATGGTCTTCCCCAGAAAATTCGGCACCACAATCTCCCCGCTCTCATCTACGGAAACGGGCCCCGGGGGCGGCGGCACCTCGGGCGCCCTGCCAATCTTCGCGGTCATCACCGCACCGCCCGCCGCGCCACGCGTTGCTCCCGCTGCGCTCGCGGTCACCGTTGCCGTTGTGGCATCCGCGGCGCCAACCGTTACATCCTCCGGCTCCTCCGAAAAATCCGCCGCCGTAAAATCCCCCAGCGAACCCGCCTCCGACGGCTGATACGCCGCCTGCACCAGCCTGGCATTCACCGGCACATCGCGCGGTACATCCAAATACCCGAGCACCTGCTCTGCCACTCGCTTAAACACCGGCGCCGCCACTTGCCCGCCCTCATGCAGCCCCACCGGCGAATCCAGGGACACCAGAATCGCCACCGCCGGCTCATTAATGGGCGCAAATCCGGTGAACGACGCGATCAGATTCGTCGGCGAATATCTTCCCGTGTCCGGATCGATCTTTTGCGCCGTCCCGGTCTTCCCCGCGGCGGTCCAGCCGTCCAAGCGCGCCAGCGGCCCGGTTCCTCCCTTCAGCAGCACACCTTCCATGAGTTTCCGCAGCGTCGCCGCCGTTTCCGGACGAATCACGGTCCTCGGCTCCACTGGCTCCAACACGCCCTCCGCTGGCAGGAGCTCATTCCCGCGCCGCAACTGCGCCACCACGTGCGGCCGAAAAAGCGTGCCACCATTCGCGATCGCCGAAACCGCTCGGATCATTTGCATCGGCGTTACGCCCACTTCCTGCCCCATGGACACCGCGCCAATGGATATCGGCGTCCAGTGCTCCAGCCGGTGCAGCAAACCGCGGCTCTCGCCCGGCATATCCACGCCCGTCGGGGAACCAAATCCAAACGCCTTGATATAGTCGTAAAACTTTGGCTCGCCGAGCCGCAGCGCCACCTCAATCGCCCCCACGTCGCTGGACTTCGCCAGAATATCCGACACCGTCAGCGCACCGAACGGCTTATGGTCATGGATGCGGTGCCCAAACAGCACGATGGAGCCGTTCTGGCAGTCAAACACCTCATCGGGCTGCGTCACGCTCTGATCGAACGCCGCCGCCAGCGTAATCAACTTAAACGTCGAGCCCGGCTCATAAATCGCGCTCACCGCGCGGTTCATGCGGTTTTCCGCGGGCGCCATCGTGGCCGCGTTGGGATCGAACTTCGGCCAGTTCGCCAGGGCCAGAATTTCCCCATTGTTGGGGTTCATCACGATCACCGTGCCGGCCGGCGCGTGCGTTTTCGCAATCGCCGCCGCCAACTCCCGCTCCGCGATGTACTGAATCTTTTCATCCAGCGTCAACACCACGCTGGCCCCGCGCTCCTTCTGCGCTTCGCCGCCGTCAAATTTGCGTTGCCGCGCATCCGCCAGCACCAACACTTTTTCGCTCTTGCCGCGAATCAGCCCGTCCAGTTCGGACTCAATTCCTCCCAGCCCTTTTTCGTCCGGATCCACAAACCCGATAACATGCGCCGCCAGTTCGCGCTTCGGATAGAAGCGCTGATTCTCTTTCTGCAGGTACACGCCCTTTAAATTGAGTTGCGCGATCGCGTCCGCCTGCTCCGCGGGCAGCTTCCGCTGGATCCATACAAACGTTCCGCCCGAGCCAAGCTTCTCCTCCAGCACGTCGCGCGGAATGCCTAGCACGCCGGACAACAGCTTCGCTGCCAATCCTGCGTCCGCAATTTCCGAAGGCACCGCGAACGCCGAATCCACCTGAAGGCTCACAGCCAGCAGATGCCCGTTGCGATCTGTAATGTCCCCGCGCTTCGGCGAAACCTCCACCGTGCGCTGCTGCTGGCGCAATGCCCGCGCCAGATAATCGCTGTGCCGCACCAATTGCACGTACGCCAGCCGCCCGAACACCGCGCCCATCCACACCACGGCGAGCAGCGCCACGATTAGCAGACGCTCCGTCGGCCCGTAGGCCGCACCTCGGCCCACTTCCGCAAATTGCGCGCGTTGCTTGGCCATCATCGATTTTTCCGGGGGTCGGGAGAAACGCTCCGACGTTGTCTGTCTGGCAAACATCGGGGTTCAGCCCCTCGAGAAGTGCTGCCGCATTTTTCCGTTGCGTATCCGCACGCGGTAAATAAACCAGTCGTGCAGCAAGCCTCTCCGCTAAAATCTGCGCCACGGAAACTGACGCTCGCCGGGGACGGCCAGCCCTTGCGCTTACGGACGGTTCGCTCGCGTGTAGCGCACTGACGCCACTTCTGCGCCGCTCGGCGTCGCGTACTCTTGCACCTGCGCCGGCTGAATCTCCGTCAGCCCCAGCCGCGCGCGCGCAATGGCGTCAATCCGTCGCGGGTCGGAGAGGCCGGCAATCTCCAGGTTCAACGCCGCATTCCGCCCCGCCGCGTCCGCCTGCTGCGCTTTCACCGCTTCCAGTTGAAAGCTCAAATCGATGCAGCGAAAGTGTTGGTAAATGTAGAGCGTCAAAAACGCCGCCATCAGCGCGCCCAGCGCCATGGTGCGATACAAATTCCGCAGCTTCACCGGCTCCACGTTCCGCACCAGCCGCGAATTATCAATCCGCCGCACCGTCTGGTACTCCGTCGCCACCACCTTTTTCTTCTTCAAGCTTCGCCGCGTCATAACCTTACCCGCTTCTTTCCGCTAACCCACTCCAAACTTTATTTCGCACCGCAATTTCGCTTCGGTAGCACAGGCACCCTTGTCTGTGCGCTTCCCCGCAGCCGCTACGCCGCCGCGCGCTCCGCGCACCGCAACTTCGCGCTCCGGCTCCGCGGATTTTCATAGAGCTCCTTCTCGCCCGGCACCACCACGTGCCGCGTCAACACCCGAAACACGCCTTCCCGCTCGCCCGCCTGAAACGCCTGCTTCACGATGCGGTCTTCTCTCGAGTGGTACGTCAGCATCACCAGCCGTCCGCCCGGAACTATTGTGGTAGGGGTCCTACTTAGAAACTGCCCGAGTTCCTCCATCTCTCGATTCACCGCGATCCGCAGCGCCAGAAACGTTTTTGTTGCGGGATGCAGTCTCTGCCTTCCCCATTGCTTTCGGGCCCCTGCCACAATCGATGCCAAGTGCGCGGTGTTGCGGATGGGCCGCGCGCGCACAATCATCTTGGCGATTCTTCTCGAATCATGCTCATCCGCCTCGCGGTAGAGCAGGTCGGCAATCTCCTTCTCCGACCACTGATTCACAATTTCGTCGGCCGTCAGTTCATCGTTCACGGCATCCATCCGCATATCCAGGGCCGCCGCCTCGCGGAACGAAAATCCCCGTTCTGCGCGATCAAGCTGCATGCTCGATACCCCCAAGTCGGCCAAGACCCCGTCCACCATCGGAATCCCCAACTCGTGCACGACCTCCGCAATCCTCGAGAACGCCGCATGCACCAGCGTCACTTTGGTGCCGAAGCCAAGTAGGCGACTTTTCGCCAACTCCAACGCCTGTGCGTCCCGGTCCAGGCTGATCAATCTTCCCGACGTCAGCCGTGCCGCGATCGCTGCCGAGTGGCCCCCGGCTCCCGCGGTCGCGTCTACGTAGCTTCCTTCCGGCCTGATTTGCAGCCATTCCAGCACCTCGTCCAGCAAAACCGGCGTATGCGGCGAATTTCCCGTCACGCAATCTCATCTACCCGCAGCGCTTCTTGTACATCGATCTGGCCACTAAGCTTTCGTTAACCCGGAGCGCTGTGCGCGAAGGGTTTGCCTCAACCCGCGCATATTGCGCCGCCGCTAAATCCCCAGCCCCTCGAGCGTCCGCGCATCCTCTTCCGTAAACGGCTCGTTCTTCAGCTCGTCCATCACCCGCGTATGGTTCATCACCTCGAGATAGTCGAGGCTCCCGAGCACATCCACGTCGCCTTTGGTTTGCGCTTCTTCCCGCAACACCGCAGGAATCAGCAGCCGCCCCTGCCCATCCAGCTCCACCGTCTGCCCGAAGTAACTCGTGCGCTTCAGAAATTTTCTCTTCGCCGGGTTCTGGCTGGACACTTTGGCCAGCTTGTCCTCGATCTCCGCCCAAACCTTCATGGGATAAATCCGCGCCGACTCCCCCGTAGGGCTGGTCACATAAAACTGGTTGCCGAACTCCGTCAGCTCCGCAAGAAAGGTTGCCGGTATCTTCAACCGACCCTTCTCGTCCACCTTCGCCGGGCTGTTGCCGCGCAGCTTCATGTGCCTCAATCCCTGTCGCCGTTCTCGTCGTCGCCTGCGAGTAGCTCATAAGCTCCGCGCGCCCGAAGTTAGTACTAAGTTGCTTGGACCAAACCGCCCAAATCGATAAAAACTAGTTGAAAAGCCCCGGTATTGCGCCCAAACTGCCCTTGCTTTGCCCTATTTGCCGCCAAAACGCCTTTGCCCTACTGCCGCCCAATCCGCTCTACCGTCCTCTACTGTTTCCCACTTCACTCCACTTTGGACCACATAATATGCTGAACTTCCACCATGTCAATAGCAAAATTCTGTTTTTCTGAAAATAATTGCAAAAACTAGATACCCCTACAATTCCCAGTATTTCCCTACCGCCCGTTGTGCCAAGCTTTTTCCTTCACCACAATCCCCAGTACCTCATTTATTTCCACAGCTCCGCCACGCTCAGGGGACGGGCATCCCGCTTTTGTGGGGTTAAATCGCGGCCGCGCCCACACAGTCAGTTGGCGGGTTTACTCGTCCCCTTCGCCAGCCACTTCTGCAGTGTGTTCGTGTAGCAGTCCGGCATCTCCCGGAACGCCAGGCCCATCCCGCGCTTGGCTTCCAGATAGGCCACCGTCGCCGCCGTCTCCACGGATTCCGAATCCGTGAAAATCTCAATCGTCACATTCGTTCCCTGCGGGAAGGGATTCGTCGTCTCTACGTAACATCCATGCATGCTCAAATCACTAATCTTCGTCGAGGTGCGCGCCTGTTCGGTTTCGTTCACAATCTCCGCCAAGGCATTAAACGGATACCGTCTCTCGCTACGTCTGTCAGCTCGCATTGGCATATTCCCCTTTTTTGTATCGCTGTATCGGGGAAGGGGTCTAGTGAGGATGCTACCTTCTTTGCACGATCATCCGCGGCCCACGCCATCGCTCTGCCGCCAATCCGCCACTCTTCGGCGGCGGAAGGTTTTTAGCCAAAGACTCGAAGTTGGTGGCTTCAGCCGACTCTCACCCCGCCTGACCCTCAGACCGGCTATGTTCCCCCGCAAAATCGTGATATTCTCTCCCCGAATCACACAAAGCTTCCCAAGGAGCCACCTCATGGAATGGACCACCCCGCAACACGAAGAAATCGACCTCAACTGCGAAATTAGCTCCTACGCCAACGCCGAACTCTAGTCTCTTCCGGGACTTGGCGGCCGTACCCCAACTTGGCTCGGCCGTTGCCTGCCAAAGCGTCACGGCCTCGTAAAGTCCGTTCAAGCGTCCCACCGCTTGCCCTAACCCTTCGCACCGTTCTGCCTGTATCATCGGTTCGTGCAAGCGATCCTCATTATCGGTGTATCAACGCCCATCTCCGTGAACTGAATCTCCATGCGTATCAAAATCCTCGGCTCCGCGGCTGGCGGCGGTTTTCCTCAATGGAATTGCTCCTGCCCCAATTGCCGCCGCTTCCGCGATGGCAAACTCCGCGCCGCCGCGCGCACCCAGACGCAAATCGCCATTGACGCCAATCCGTCCTACGCCCAGCGCGTCTACTGGACGCTCATCAACGCTTCGCCCGATCTGCGCCAGCAAATCCTGGCCACCAAAGAGCTCCGCCCCTTCAGCGACGGCCACAGCTCCACACCCATCCGCGACATCTACCTCGCCAACGCAGACGTCGACTCCGTCGCCGGCCTTCTGCACCTCCGCGAGTTCCAGGGCTTCCGCATCCTCGCCACACCCGCCGTGCGCCGCATCCTGCAGGAAGAAAACTCCATCTTCCGCGTCCTCGGCCGCGCCGCGCCGCCGGTCGAGTGGGTCAATCTCGAGGTCGCCTCGCCCGGCGACACCACGCGCAAGTACGACCCGCAAGGTCCGCCGCTGCTCTTCTCTCGCGCCATCTCGCTCGGCGGCGAATTTCCGGACTACGTCAGCGGCAAGCTCCGCGCCATCCTCCCGCCGAAAGAAGCCGTCATGGGTTTCGTCTTCGATTATTGCGGCAAGCGCCTGTTCGTCGCGCCCAGCTTGCCCAGCAGCAACACCGGATGGAAGGACTGGGCCGCCTCCGCCGATGTGGTGCTCATCGACGGCACTTTCTGGAGCGACACCGAACTGCTGCAAACCGGACGCAGCAAGAAAACCGCCCGCGAAATCGGCCACATCCCGCTCGCCGGACCAGGCGGCCTGCTCGAGCAATTCCCCAAAGCACCCAACGCCCGCAAAATTCTCCTGCACATCAACAACACCAACCCCATCCTTGACCAAGACAGCGCAGAACACCGCGCCGTGCTGGCCGCGGGCTTTGAAATCGCCTACGATGGAATGGAGTTGACTCTCTAATTCTCAGTGACGCGGCCGGTAAACGCCCGGCAGCGCGTCGTAAAACACCGCTGCGCGCGGCGAGAATCGATACTGCAACGACGATGACCACTCCGACCATGCAAAGCGAACACCACTCTCTGCCCGAGCCGCAGTTCATCGCCGGCTTTCACGCCATCGGCAAAGAGCGTTACCACCATCAACACCCCTTCCACCTCCTGATGCACGAGGGCCAGCTCACCCGCGCGCAACTGCAAGCTTGGGCGCTGAATCGCTACTTCTACCAGAGCCACATTCCCATGAAAGACGCCGCGCTGATTGCGCGCAGCGACGATCCAAGCTTCCGCGCCGCGTGGCGCAAGCGCCTCGTGGACCATGACGGCGACGGCACCCATCTCGGCGGCATCGAGAAGTGGCTCAAGCTCGTCGAAGCCACCGGCCTGCCGCGCATGCAAGCCGTCCGCGGCGAAGGCATTCTCCCCGCCACGCGCTACGCCGTCGAGGCCTACGTGCACTTCGTCTCCACGCGCTCGCACCTCGAAGCCGTAGCTTCCTCGCTCACCGAGCTTTTCTCCAAGGACCTAATCACCCTGCGCATCGATCGCCTCAAGCACCACTATCCGTGGCTCGCGACCGGCCTCGACTATTTCAGCGGCCGCCTCACGCAAGCCACCGAAGATTCCGACTTCGCCATGTATTGGGTGGTCAAGCACGCGCGCACCCGCGACGAACAGGAACTCGCCTACGCCGCGTTGCGCGCCAAATGCGATATCCTCTGGGCGCAACTCGACGC
>Ga0181537_10004564_pt1 | contig 11474 bp, 9 predicted proteins | sample PEATcosm2014_Bin_39_FD_119765 | JGI IMG/M metagenome (GOLD analysis project Ga0181537, IMG submission 119765) | Peatland microbial communities from MTU Mesocosm Facility, Houghton, MI, USA - PEATcosm2014_Bin23_10_metaG | ecosystem: Environmental > Terrestrial > Soil > Wetlands > Peat | place... | reverse complement strand
GGCCAGCAGCGAGTTCGATAGCAAGGGCGATCCCATCGAGTTGCCGGCAGATGTCCGCGACCATGAGAGCGTCGTCGTCGGTCAATGCGAAGATGCCCACGCTGGACGCGGCACGCTCGACGAATAGTTCGACAGCAGGAAATTCGAGCGCTTCTTCAGCGCTCAATCGATCAGTGGGGGAGGGGATAGTGAGAGGAGATAGACGATAAATGGCTTCACCTTCGGCGCGAAGCGGTTCACGGCTCGTGGTCAGAATATGAAGACCGAGGGTTCCCTTAAGCAGCGTCTCAGCCAGAACCGCCGCAGCTTCGATAAATCGCTCGCAGCTATCCAGCACCAGCAAGACGTGTTTGTTTCGCAGGTAGGTGGTAAGTTGCGCCACAATGTCTCTCGATGTGGTGCTCAGTGCGAGCATCGAAGCGAGTTTGTTTGGGACAGTTGCGGGGTCCGTCAAGGAAGCCAAATCAACGAAGCAGATTCCGTCGGTGTAAAGGGCGGTCTGCTGTTCCGCCACCGCCAGCGCGACGGTGGTCTTACCGATTCCACCCGGGCCGACGATGGTCGTGAATCGGCTGCGCGCGAGCCGGCCTGCGATCTCGCTGATGCTCTCTGCGCGGCCGATCACCTTGGTTAGTCGCGTAGGTATATGGCTGACGGGCCGCGAAACGCGCTCATCAATCGACACCGTGTCTCGCTCTTCTGAACGCGAGACCGGCGAGACGAAGCAATAGCCTCTCCCGGCTATGGTCGCGATGCACCGAACTCCGGCCTCGCCGTCTCGCAGCGCCTTTCGAATGATTGCCATCTGTGTCCTGAGGTTGCCCTCGTCGACAGATACGTTGGGCCAGGCGCGACCGATCAATTCGTCCTTCGTCACGACTTCCCCGGCGCGTTCGACCAGCGCTATCAAGATGTCGAGTGCCCGTCCTCCAATCGGCACCGGTTTGCCGCCATCGAGCAGGAGCTGTTGCGACGGCAACAATCGAAACGGACCAAAAGAAACCTCGCGATCCGCATGGCTGGTCGCGTTCGAGGACGTTCTAGATGGCACGACCGGGCTCCGGTGTCGCGGAATAGATCAGGGTCGTTCGTATCGATGTTGCGCTCTGACTGAGAAGGGCGATGCGCATTGCTCGAACAGGGTGCCGGTCATCAGGTCCACTCCAGGAGATCAACCTGCAGCCGAATTTGTTTCCGCGAATTTTCCGAGCCACGCCACTAGCCGCCCGGCTCACAATTCCGGCAGAAGAGTTCCTGAACCACCGAGCTCCTTCGGAAAATCCCTGTACTTTGGCAGCCCATCTTTCATCGGCAGCACGGTCTCCTGATAGTGCACGTGGGCGCCGGGGATAAATGCCAAAGTTGGCAGAAGGGCTGCGTAAACGTCCACCAACTCCAACGCGAAAATGTCTGTGGGAAGACTGCCACCGCAGACAGTGCACCATTTGCGTTCGACATGAGGTGTCTTGCGATAGCCGCCGACCTTATCGGCGCCCTTTGTGAACTTAATTTTTTCCGGGCGCCAAAGGGTGAAGGCATTTACCGGAGCGGCTCCCCATTCGCGACACGAACCGCAGTGGCAATAGCCCATAATCTCAGGCTCGCCAGTCACGGTGAATTCGACCGCACCACAAAAGCACTTGCCGACGTGGGTTGAATCGTCTTTCACGATACGCTCCGTCAGAGCTTCTGATACGCTTTTCGGTAGCTATCCTACTGACACAGCCTTCAGGCACAAGGCCAATTTTTTGTCATAGATTATAGGGTCTTAGCCGGGGGGTGATGACAGGCAGGAATCTTCCTTCTTTGATGGCCGCCGTGCCATTCAACTTTCGCACGAACATCCGCGCTGGTAAAAAGCCTTTCAAATTGTACCGGTGCTAATCGCTTTACCGCGGTGGGTATTCGCGGTTCGTTTGGTGACGAACGCGGGCCGAGTAGCTTCCTCCTCGCCTAACACCAACGTATGGGAGCGGCAAAACCTCCATTTGGATGGAAAGTGAAGGCGTCCCCATTATTGTCGCTATCGCTGCGCGCGGTGCTGTCGTAAAAGCGGCAGGTTCGGTATGAAGCGGTGACTTAAGGACAAGAGGCTGACCATGAGTTGCACCACTTCGTTGCAGCCAACTCGACGCTTGTTGCTTTGCTCCGCCGCCGCATTTTTCTTCGTTGGAACAACTTTGGCGCGCGCGCGTACGCTTGCGGGCAGCCTGCCGTGGGAAGCGGGGACGGCAACGCCTCCAGTGGCGGTTCGTCCGGGTCCGTGGATGTTTTTCACGGCAGACGAGGCCGCGGTGGTTGAAGCTGCGGTTGATCGCCTGATCCCTCCAGACAATCGCGGCCCCGGCGGCAAAGACACCGGATGCGCCGTCTTCATCGACCGGCAACTCGCGGGCCCCTATGGCCGGGCCGAGGGTCTTTACACGAGGCCGCCTTTCATGCCGGGCGCGGCGACGCAGGGCTATCAGCTTCCTGACTCCCCTGCGGCGCGCTATCGCACGGGCTTGAGAGCGCTTGCGGAGTACATCAAGGGCAATTTCGCCGGAAAGTCCTTTCGCGATCTCGCGCCCGGCGATCAGGACACCGTGCTCAAGGGGCTGGAGTCCGGCTCGATCGTCTTGAAGGACGTTAAGAGCGCAGAGTTTTTCGCGCTGCTGCTCGCCAACACGCAGGAAGGTTTTTTTGCCGACCCGATCTATGGCGGCAATCGCGATATGGCGAGTTGGAGGCTGATCGGCTTTCCGGGTGCGCGTTACGATTACCGCGACTGGGTCGATCGTCACAACGAACCCTATCCGTTGCCTCCTGTCAGCATCATGGGTCGCTCCGACTGGACAGTGAAGGATTAACGATGGCCCGCAAACTCCCGGCCAAGGATGTCGTGATCATCGGATTAGGATGGACCGGCGCGATCCTTGCCTATGAACTCGCAAAAACCGGACTGAACGTCGTTGCGATCGAGCGTGGCCCGTGGCGTGACACAGCGACCGATTTTCCGCCTGCCTATGCGCAGGATGAGCTTCGCTATGCGGTTCGGCTGGATCTGTTTTTGCGGCCGGAACAGCAGACGCTGACCTTTCGCAACAATGCGAGCCAGACGGCGCTGCCGATCCGTAGCTTCTCCGGTTTCCTTCCCGGCAACGGCGTTGGCGGCGCCGGGATACACTGGAACGGACAGACCTGGCGCTTCCTGCCGACGGACTTTCAACTGCGCAGCCATCTCGAAGGACGCTACGGCAAGGCCGCGCTGCCGGCCGATATGACGATCCAGGATTGGCCCGTCACTTATGATGAATTGGAGCCCTATTACGATCGGTTTGAAAAGCTCTGTGGCACTTCCGGCAAGGCCGGCAATATTCGCGGACAAAAACAGGCGGGCGGCAATCCGTTCGAAGGCTGGCGCTCGTCGGAATATCCGACACCGCCGCTGAAGCAGGGATTGGGAGCGACGCTGTTTGCCGAAGCGGCGCGCAAGACCGGCCACTCCCCGTTTCCGCAGCCGGCCTCCAATCTCAGCGAAGCCTACGTCAATCCGCTCGGCGTGAAACTCGGACAGTGCACCTATTGCGGGTTCTGCGAGCGGTTCGGTTGCGGCAATTATGCCAAGGCAAGCCCACAAACCTGCGTGCTGCCGGCGCTGTTGCGATTTCCGAATTTCAGCGCCCAAACCGAATCCGAAGTCACGAAGATCAATCTGGACTCGACCGGCAAGCGCGCCACCGGCGTGACCTATGTCGACACGTCCGGCCAGGAGTGGGAGCAACCAGCCGATATCGTGCTGATGTGCGCATTTTCGTTTTTCAACGTTCAGCTGATGCTGCTGTCGGGCATCGGCAAACCCTACGATCCGCAGACCGGACAGGGCGTTGTCGGCCGCAATTACGCCTATCAGACCACCTCCAGCGTGAGTGTGATCCTGAAGGACAAGATCCTCAATCCGTTCATCGCCACCGGCGCCCACGGCATGATCATTGATGACTATAATGGTGACAATTTCGACCACACCGGGCTTGGCTTCGTCGGTGGCGGATATATGGGATTCGGACAGACCGGCGCACGGCCGATCCAGACCCGGCCGGTGCCGAAGGGCACTCCGAAATGGGGCGCGGAGTGGAAGAAAGCGACGGCGGAAACCTATCAGCGCGCTTGCAGCCTCGCGACCCACGCCAGTTCCTACAGCTACAAGGATTGCTATCTCGACCTTGACCCGACCTACAAGGATCGGTTCGGCCGACCGCTGCTGCGGATGACGTTCGATTTTCACGACAACGAATTGAAGATGTCGGCTTACCTGACCGACCGTCTTGCCGAGATTGCGAAAGCGATGGATCCCGTCGAATTGGTGGCGAGCCCGCGCAAGGGTCCCTACGACAGCACGATCTATCAGACCACCCACAATACCGGCGGCACGGTGATGGGCGCCGATCCCGCGACCAGCGTTCTCAACCGTTATTGCCAGAGTTGGGACGTGCACAATGTCTTTGTGCCGGGCGGCGCGTCGGTGTTTCCGCAAAATCACGGTTACAACCCGACGGACACGGTGGGCGCGCTTGCGTATTGGGCGGCCGACGCCATCCGCAATCGCTATCTGAAAAACCCTGGTCCATTGGTTTAGGGAAGAAATGATGCGTCGTTCTCTCACCGCAACCGTTCTGTTTGCCGGCTTGACGGGCGCAGCGTTCGCTCAGGATACCCAGAGCTTTGATCGCATCGAACGCGGCCGCTATCTTGCGGTTCTCGGCGATTGCGCAGGCTGCCATACCGCGCCGGGCGGAGCGCCGTTCGCCGGCGGCCTGGCGCTACAGACGCCGTTTGGCACGCTGGTCGCGCCCAACATTACGCCTGATCCCGAGACCGGGATCGGCAATATGAGCAATGACGACTTCCTTGCGACGCTGCATGAGGGCCGAGGTCACAACGGCAAGCGACTCTATCCGGCGATGCCGTATCCGGCCTATACCAAAATGACCGATGACGACGTACTGGCGATGCGCGCCTATTTTGCGACGATCGCGCCGGTCAAAAATCCGGTCGTCTCCAATCAGCTGCCGTTCCCGTTGAACATTCGGCTCGCAATGGCGTTCTGGAACGGGCTCAATTTTACGCCCGGCCGCTATCAACCCAATCCGCAAAAATCCGCCGTCTGGAATCGCGGCGCCTATATCGTGGAGGGGCCCGCGCATTGCGGCACCTGCCATACGCCGAAGACGCTTCTCGGCGGCGACAAAAACAATGTCGCCTTGACCGGAGCGACCCTTCAGGGGTGGTTTGCGCCCGATATCACCAACGACACGCGCAAGGGTATCGGCGGATGGTCCATCGACGACCTTGTCCAATATCTGAAGAAAGGTACCAACAACTGGACGTTGGCCTCGGGGCCGATGGCCGAAGCGGTGTCGCACTCCACGTCGCAGATGAACGACGACGATATCCTGGCGATTGCGACCTATTTGAAGGACAACGGCGAGGGCGGCGTGAGTGCCAAGCCCGCGGTCGTCGCGGCCAACAACAACGTGATGCATGCCGGAGCGGCGATCTACAAGGACAGTTGTGCCGCCTGTCACAAGGATTCAGGCCAGGGAGAGGCCAATCTCTTTCCGCGCTTGGCCGGCAGCGCGCTGGTGCAATCGGACGATCCAACGACGCTGGCGCGGGTGGTTCTGCACGGGACCCGCGCGGTGGCAACCGCCGGCGCACCAACGGGCCCCGCGATGCCCGCTTTCGATTGGCGGCTTGATGATGCGCAAGTCGCGGCTGTTTTGACTTACATCCGCAGCAACTGGGGAAACGCAGCGGAAGCCGTCTCGGCGACCGCGGTGGCGACCCAGCGCGCTTCGCTGGCCAAGTCGCCCTGAGACAAATCGCCTTGAGCTAAGTCGCCCTGAGAGCCGCGCGGTCATCATCTCGAACAAATGCCTGACCAACGAATGCCAGACCGCAGCCGTCCCGGCCGGGCCGATTAAGCAAACTCTACGTTGTGGATTTTGACGAGGCGCGCGGCCTTCACGCCGGTCCGGCGAGGGCCAGCGTAACGGCGTCTCCTTCGTAGCTGTCCATTCATTCGTTGGTCTCATCAACGATGACAAGCGCGCTTGCGCAGATCTGCCCTGGTGGCTCAGGATTGTCGACGGTAATTCCTGGAAACGATGGATATCAGCGCTGCATCTGCATGAGCTGATCCATCGGCAGCATGTTGTGGGTGAGATTGGCCATGATCCACAGCGATCCCCCGATCACCAGGAAAACGATCAGCATGCCGAAGGCGAGCGCCAGCACATTGTTGGTATTGTCAGGACCCGTTGTGATGTGCAGGAAGAACACCAGATGCACGCCCATCTGTGCGATCGCCAACACGACGATAGCAACGGGTATGCTCGGTTGCCAGACGAGGTCGGTGCCAGCGACAAAAAACGACGTCGCGGTGAGAAGAATGGCCAGGCCCAGGCCGACGGCATATCCGATCAGCCGCGGACCTACGCGCGCTTCCTCCTCGTCGCCGGGCGCAACATCGAGGTCGCTGTGCAGTCCCTGGAACTGATCGCTCATGTCGCGCTCCCAAGAAGATAGACGACCGAAAATACCGCGACCCAAATGATGTCGAGCGCGTGCCAGAACAGCGCGAAGCAAAGCAGGCGCCGTTGGATGTCAGCGCGAAAGCCCTTGGCGAAAACCTGCGCCATCATGGTCAGAAGCCAGAGTATCCCCGCCGAAACATGGGCGCCGTGGCAGCCCACCAGGGCAAAAAAGGAGGACAGAAAAGCGCTGCGCGTCGGACCGGCTCCGCGCTTGATCAAATCGGCAAACTCGCGAAGTTCCAAGGCGAGAAACGCCAATCCGAGAACACAGGTCACGGCCATCGCGATCTGAAACCAGCGTTGGTTACGCATATCGGCGGCAATGCTTGCAAGCCCGCAGGTGAAACTTGAGACCAGCAGGCACCCGGTCTCGATGGCGACGTTCCTCAGATCGAACAATTGCGAGCCGCGCGGACCACCGGCTGTCTGCCCGACGAGCACCGCATAGCTTGCGAAGAAGCACGAGAACATCACGATATCGCTAAGCAGGAAAAGCCAGAATCCGTAGCCGGTCACGATCCGCTTCGGAGCCGATCCGCTGTAGGCCACGACGGACGCGCCCCTGACGCGCAAGTTGTTCGAGCCGCCCTGCGCGAAACCCAGTGTGGTGTCGGCCATCAGAGGCTCCCGGCAAGGCTTAGCGCGGCGCGGCGCTGTTCCAGATTGGCGTGATCAATACGTGCGACTTCCGCCGCCGGGATGACGTATTCGTCATGGTCACGCCAGGCGAATGCGACGAAGGTGGCAAAGGCGCCGATCCCGCCAAGCAAAACCATCCACCAGATGTGCCAGATCAACGCAAAGCCCATGATGGTGGCAAAGAAGGCGCAGACGAACCCGGTGGGCGAATTCCGTGGCATTTCGATATCCTTGTAGGTCCGCCCGTCGTTTTGAAGACCCGATTCCCTCGCGCGCTGCTTCATCGCCCAATACGCATCTCCACCGCTCACCTCGGGCGGTATAGCGAAATTGAACGCCGGCGGCGGCGATGCCGTGGCCCATTCCAGCGACCGCCCGTCCCAGGGATCGCCGGTGCGGTCACGCAACTCCTCCCGATGGCGTATGCTGACCACGAGTTGCGCGATCTGAAAGATGATGCCGAGCAGGATCAGGCCGGCGCCGGCGGCGGCCAGGATCAGCCATGGACGCCACTCCGGGACGTCATAGTGCTGCATCCGCCGGGTCATGCCGAGGAAGCCAACGGCGTAAAGCGGCATGAAGGCGACGTAGAAGCCTATCAGCCAGAACCAGAACGCCAGCTTGCCGAGGCCCTCATGCAGACGGAAGCCGAACGCCTTTGGGAACCAGTAGGTGTAACCCGCGAACGCCCCGAACAGAACGCCGCCGATAATCACGTTGTGAAAATGCGCGACCAGGAACAGGCTGTTGTGCAGCAGGAAATCCGCGGGCGGCACCGCAACCAGGACGCCGGTCAGGCCGCCGAGGATGAAGGTGACCATGAATCCGATCGACCAGAGCATCGGCGTCGTGAAGCGCACCCGTCCTCCGTACATCGTGAACAGCCAGTTGTAGATCTTCACGCCGGTGGGTACCGCAATGATCATGCTGGCGATGCCGAAGATGGCGTTGACGTCGGGGCCCGCGCCCATCGTGAAGAAGTGGTGCAGCCACACCATGAACGCGATGATGCAAATCGCCATGGTCGCGAGCACCATCGAACGGTAACCGAACAATGGTTTGCCGGAGAAGGTCGAGACCACTTCGGAATAAATTCCGAATGCCGGCAGGACCAGTATGTAGACTTCCGGATGTCCCCAGGCCCAGATCAGGTTCATGAACATCATGACGTTGCCGCCGGCTTCATTGGTGAAGAAGTGGAAGCCGAAATAGCGGTCGAGGATCAGCATCGCCAGCGTTGCGGTCAAGATCGGAAAGGCGGCGATGATCATCATGTTTGATGCGAGCGCGGTCCAGCAGAACATCGGCATGCGCAGATACGTCATGCCCGTGGTGTGCAGTTTCAGAATGGTAGTGACGAGGTTGATGCCGGCAACGAGCGTTCCAACGCCGGAAATCTCGAGCGACCAAAGATAATAGTCGACACCGACGCCCGGAGAATAAGTCAGCTCCGAGAGCGGCGGATAAGGCAGCCAGCCGGTACGTGCGAATTCGCCGACCACAAGCGAGACGTTCACCAGGAGCGCGCCCGTCGCCGTAAGCCAAAATCCGACCGAGTTGAGGGTTGGGAACGCCACGTCGCGGACACCAAGTTGCAGCGGCACAACCAGGTTCATCAATCCAATGACGAACGGCATCGCGACAAAAAAGATCATCAGGGTGCCATGGGCCGAAAATATCTGGTTGTAATGTTCTGGCGGCAGATAGCCTTGAGAATGAAAGGCGAGGGCCTGTTGTGCTCGCATCATGATGGCGTCGGAAAACCCGCGCAGCAGCATTACGGCCGCCAGCAGCACGTACATGACGCCGATTCTCTTGTGGTCGACACTGGTGATCCATTCGCGCCAGAGATAGGGGAGGTAGCCCGCGATGACGACCCACGCTATGATCGCCAGCAGCGCGAGCATCACCACGGCCCCCGTGACCAGCGGGATCGGTTCACTCAGCGGTATCGCGGCCCAACTCAGCTTACCGAACATTGCTTGCTCCACTGATCGCGCTTGTCGGGGCCGCCGACAGTTCCGGCCCCGGCCCCGGCGGGATTTCCTGGGTTGCGATCTTGCCAAACAGTTCGGGGTCGCCCAACCGATAGCTGATCTTGCTCGCTTCGATCGATTGTCCCGCGAGCTTGGTGTAGCTGTCGCCATTCAAGACGCGATCGCCACGCGCCGTGTCGGCAGCCCAGTCCGGAAATGCGAGCGGCGATACGACATGGACATCGAACATCATGTCGGAAAAGCCGTCGCCGCTTAACATTGCGGACAGGCCCTGGTAGGTGCCCACCTGATCGGCTCGCAGGTTGAGCCGGGTCACCATCCCGTTCATGGTGTAGATCATGCTTCCGAGCTGCGGAACGAAGAAAACGTTCATTACGCTGCCTGATGTCAGCTCGAAGTGCAGCGGCGCTCCCACCGGTACCGTCAGTGTGTTGACGGTAGCGATTTTCTGATCGGGATAAATAAACAGCCATTTCCAGTCGAGCGACACCACCTGGATCCGGATCGGGCTCCCTGTGCCTTCGACCGGTACCGCCGGATCGAGTTGATGTGAACCGATCCATGCGACGCCGCCGAGCAGCAGGATAGTGAGGGTGGGGATCGACCAGACCACAAGCTCGATACGGCCGGATTCCGCCCAGTCGGGGCGATAGACGGCGCGTGAGTTTGAGTCTCGGAACCAGAATGCGAAAGCGAAGATCGCTGCGATCGTCGGCACGATAATCACCAGCATGATCGCGACCGAATCGATCAGGATGGTCTTGTCGGCGGCGGCGATCGGACCCTGTGGATCAAAGATATTCATCGCTGAACCCTAACCCCAGACGAGTACCTGATACGAATATTCGACCATCCAGTCCCTACAGTAAAGTCGCTTGTGCCAGGTAATTCAACGATGCCGCGTTTGTTTCGGCTCTGCGGCTTCGCTATCCAAGTGCGCGGTGATAACGACTTGGTGTCTGACCCGTGATCTTCCGAAATACGGCCGTGAAGGAACTGGTTTCGCTAAAACCAACCGCCAGTCCGATTTCCGTTACGGAATGCTTTCTCTCGGCCAGCATCAGCTTCGCCCTCTCGATGCGCCGGGTGGTGTGGAATCGATGAGGCGGAACGCCGAACGATTGCTTGAATGCCCGGCAAAAATGAAATGTGCTCAATCGAGCCATGCGCGCCAGAGTGGCGAGTGAAACCTGCTCTGAAAGGTGCTCCTCGATATAGGCCGTCACGATTCGCTGCTGCCAGGCTGCGAGGCCGCCCTTCACGGTGGTCTCGACCCGTAAGCTACCTTTATTGAGCCGCAAAATTTCGTGAAGCAGAACCGTACCGAGTGCTTCAACGTAGAGGCCGTGGACATTATCCGGCGCGTCCACCGCCTGCCTCAGTTTTTCCACCGTGTTCCAGATTGTCACGTCCTCGAAGAACAGGCGTGGAGACAGCGCCATCCCCGAAGATCGCTGGCTCAAATCGATCTTCAGTTCCGCGGGGTCGAAGTAAAAATACGTCACGCATGTCGGGATGCGCGGGTCATGCCATTCACGATAATTGTGCCCGGCCGGCACGAGCGTTAGCTTTTTCGCGACGTCGCGCAACGTCGACCGCGGTAAACCGTCGACGTATGATTCGCCGTCGCGGCGAACTCCCTGTTGATATGCAACAAGCAGGTGGGACGACGATTGAAAAGCATAGTCGGTTCGTTCTTGCGCGCCGACTTTGACGAGTTCGACACCCATGCCACGCCACATCGTTCCGTGGCGTGCAACCGCGCGATGCGGCGCGATGTTCACGGTCGGGGTGCAAAACACCGCAGACCCGTCGTCTCGCGAGACCTGAAAGTCTGAATCGTGGCCGAGGCGCGCCAGCCGCGGCGAAAACGCCATGACCGAATCTGCTGAATACTGAGATCCGCGTTTGCCAACCGACTTCGATGGCAATCCGCCGAACGATGGAGAGCTGCTAAACATCGTGTTCAACCCTTGCACTACAGGTTTCGGGGCTCACTCGTTTCGGCCCGCTTCGATACCTCGACGCAAACTATTGTATGGCTGCCCAGATATTCCCATCGCACTTAGGTTTCTTCCTGGGCCGCCAAACCTATACGTAAGTTTAGAGCGCTGACTACCGCATCTGGCGACGCAAGTGAGGCAAGTTTAGGCGAAATATAGCAATCGCCAGCGAGCACGTGATCCAGAAGGCAAGTATAGATGAACACGTTATCGGACGCCGTTTGCGAAAGCTCCGTCCGGTTGCAACGCCAGTCTCGGAT
>Ga0181537_10004563_pt1 | contig 11475 bp, 12 predicted proteins | sample PEATcosm2014_Bin_39_FD_119765 | JGI IMG/M metagenome (GOLD analysis project Ga0181537, IMG submission 119765) | Peatland microbial communities from MTU Mesocosm Facility, Houghton, MI, USA - PEATcosm2014_Bin23_10_metaG | ecosystem: Environmental > Terrestrial > Soil > Wetlands > Peat | place... | reverse complement strand
GTAGCCGGAGGCCGCCGCCCAGACGAGCGGCATGGCCAGGACTCCGGTATCCGTTGGGCTCGTCATGGGAGCTCCTAGAGCTGCACAAACTTGGCGAGCTGGATCGCCTTGTGGGCCTTCAATTCCCGGCGCGCCGGCTCGCTCGGCTCGCTGTCGAGGTTGATGACCATGAGCGCCGTCTGGCCGGGCTCCTGGCGGCTGAGCGACATGTTGGCGATGTTGACCTTGTCGCGGCCGAGGAGGGTTCCCACGTATCCGATCATCCCCGGCTCGTCCCGGTTCTCGATGATGAGGAGCTTGCCCGTGGCCGAGACCTCGACGCCGCGCCCGTTGATGGCGACGATCCTCGGGCTGCTGGCCTTGCCGGTCAGGGTCCCGGCCGCGCTCCAGGTGATCCCGTCCGCGACCAGGGCCTCGACCTGGACAAGCTCCGTGTAGTCGGCCTCCGCCGTCGACTTGACGACGTCGTAGCGCACCCCGAGGCGCTCGAGGAGGAAGGGGGCGTTCACGTAGTTTACGCTGTCGCCGCTGATGCGCCTGAGCCACCCGCGCAGGACGGCGCGCGTGATCGCGTTGGCATCCATGTCGACGACCTTGCCCCAGTAGGTGATCTTGAGCGAGCCCACCTGCTCCGGGGCGATCTGCTGGACGAGCGTCCCCAGCTTGGAGCCGAGGTCGAGGTAGGGCCCGAGGACGGCGAGCGTGGCCGCGTCCAGGGTCGGCATGTTGACGGCGTTGCGGATGACGCCCCCGGCGAGGACGTCGGCGATCTGCTCGGCCACCTCGACGCCCACGGCGTCCTGGGCCTCCGCGGTCGAGGCGCCCAGGTGCGGGGTCAGGGTCACATTGGGGAGGCGCCGCAGCTCGCTTTCGGCCGCCAGGGGCTCCTCCTCGTAGACGTCGAGCCCCGCGGCCGCCACCTGCCCGGACTTAAGGGCCTCGACCAGGGCCGCCTCCTTGATGATGCCCCCGCGGGCGCAGTTGAAGATCCGAACCCCCCTCCTGCACTTGGCGAAGGCGGCCTCGTCGATCATGTAGCGGGTGTCGTCCGTGAGCGGCATGTGGACCGTGATGTAGTCCGACTGGGCCAGGAGGGCGTCCAGCGGGACCGACTCGATCTGCATCCCCTTCGCCCGGCTGGGCGCGAGGTAGGGGTCGAACGCAAGGACGCGCATCCCGAACGCCTGGGCCCGGCGGGCGACCTCGCCCCCGATCCGGCCGAGGCCGACGATCCCGAGCGTCTTCCTGAAGAGCTCGATGCCGGAGAAGCTCTTCCTGTCCCACTGGCCCGCGCGCATGGAGGCCGCCGCCTGGGGGACGGGGCGCGCCCCGCAGAGGAGATGGGTGAAGGTGAGCTCGGCCGTGGCGATCGTGTTGCCCGACGGCGTGTTCATGACGATGACGCCCCGCTCCGTGGCCGCGTCGACGTCGACATTGTCCACGCCAACCCCGGCCCGCCCAACGACCTTCAGAAGGGGCGCGGCGGCGAGGACCTCGGCCGTGATCTTGGTCTCCGAGCGCACGGCTATCGCGTGGACGTCGCGGACCAGCTCCAGGATCCTCGCCGGGGACGATCCGTAGGCCTCAACGACCTCGAGGCCCGGCTGCTTCTTCAGCCAGGCGACACCCTTTGACGATATCTTGTCTGCGACGAGTACTTTCATGGGGCAAAATGTGCGCGATCGAAATCCCCCATCGCCCCCCTAGCAAGTAAAAGCGGCGCGGGCGCGCCGTACACCGCGCCGCCGCACGGACTTGGGCGCCTGGGCAACCCCGGAAACCTTTGGGCGGGCCGGATCGTCTACCTGGGAGCCGCCCCGGATCGCCCGAACCGCCCCCGGGCGGGGCCGCAAGTCCGCGTTGCGCTAAGAATCTGCAAATATTCGCCAATCCCTTTCACTTTGGAACGATTCATGGTACGGGTTGTCCACAAAACCGAGTGATTCCCAAGTCTGACCTGCAGACGGCCAAGCGCGACCTGCGTTTTGACACGCTTCGCGGCCTCTTCCTCGTCTGCATGACGGTGAACCACCTGCCGACCGAGCTGCGGTACTTCACGGACCAGTCGCTGGGGACGTTCTCGGCGGCCGAGGGCTTCGTCTTCCTGTCGGGCCTCCTGGCGGGATGGGTCTACACCCGCAGGTACCGGACGGGCGGCCCCGGCGGCCTCCTCACGGCGTCCCTGGGACGGGCAAGGTCGATCTACGCGTGGCATGTGGCCGCCTTCGTCGCGGCCCTTGTCAGCGTCAACCTCACCGTCCGGATCATGGGGACGATTTCTCCGACCGCCCCCCTCCTCTTCATCGAGCACCCACTTCAGGCCCTCGGCCTCGGCCTCGTCCTGCTTCACCAGCCGGGGCTCCTCGACCTGCTGCCGATGTACTGCATCTTCGTCCTGCTCCTGCCGCCGGTGATCGGGGCCCTGGAGAACGGCCGGCGCTGGCTCGTCCTCTCAATCAGCGCCGCCGTGTGGGCCGTGGCCCAGTTCGCCCCCGTGGTCGATCCCGGCACGGTCTACCCGATCATCACGGGCTCGTTCAACCCGTTCGGCTGGCAGCTCCTCTTCGTGGGCGGCGTCGTGATCGGCAACGCCCGGATGAGCGGCAGGGAGCAGGTCTGCCGGCCGAGCCCCTGGGTCATGGTCCCGGCCGCCGTCGTGGCCGTTTACGGCATCGGCCTCCACTACTTCGACCAGTGGCCCCGGCCGTGGCCCGACGAGGTCTTCGGCTTCATCCTCTACAAGCCGGCCCTCGGCCTCTTCCGGATCGCGGACTTCGCCTGCATCGCCTACTTCGTGGCCATCCTCGCCGCCCGGTTCCCGTGGGCCTTCAACGTGAGGGCCCTCGCCCTCCTCGGCAGGCACTCCCTCGCCGTCGTTGCGGCCCAGAGCGTCGTCGTCATCACCCTCCTGCAGTTTCCCGGGCTCTCCGACACGGAGTTTGACCGGACGGCGACGGTCGTGGCGACCGTCGCATTCCTCTTCCTCGTCGCCGAGCTCCACGAGGCCTACCTGGAGCGCCGCTCCGGGGCCCGCGAGGCAATCGGGACTCGCCACGCGCACGGCAGGGGCTTAATCCCCCCGAATGAAGCAGACGCGGCTCGGGCGGCAGGTGCGGTTTATCCTGGAGGCCGACAGGCTGAAGGAGGTCTTTCGGCAGACGCTCTGCACGCAGAGCCTGCGGCGGGAAAACGACGCCGAGCACTCGTGGCACCTGTGCTTGGCGGTGATCGTATTGGCGGAGTGCGCGAACGCGCGGCGCATTGACGTCCTAAGGGTCCTCAAGATGCTGGTCATCCACGACCTCGTGGAGATCGACGCCGGCGACACGTTCGCCTACGACACGGCCCGGATGGCCGGCCAGCACGAGCGGGAGGCGATCGCCGCCGACCGGATCTTCGGGCTACTGCCCAGGGACCAGGCGAGGGAATTCCGGGGGCTCTGGGACGAGTTTGAGGAGAGGAGGAGCGCCGAGGCGAAGTTCGCGGCCGCGATCGACCGCTTCCAGCCGTGCCTGCTCAACTGCAGCACGAAGGGCTCCGCGTGGAAGCGCCACGGCGTCACGGAAGACCGGGTCATCGCGCGCAACACCCCGATCGGCGAGGGCTCGAAGGCCCTCTGGCGGCACACGCTCGCCATGATCAGGAGGACGGCCGACTCGGGCGACCTCGCCAGGGCCAAGGTCAGCCCAGGTCCCGGATCGAGCCGAACTCGGGGTCGAAAAGCCGCCGGTAGGTCCGCACGATCGTCCCGTCGGTGAGGCCGGCCAGCCAGTCGCAGATCTGCCGGGCCTTCGCCCGGCGCCCCTTGGCCGCGTCGAGGAGGCTCCCCACCCCGGCGGGCAGGATCCGCACGACCCGCGGCCCCTTCTCCACGTAGTTGCGCCAGCACGATTCCCACAGGTCGAACAGGACCTTGCGCGCCTTGTGCTCCATCTGCTGGAGCTGCGGGCTCTCGAAGATGACGTCGTTGGCGAGCGTTTTATAGAAGAGGGCCTGGCGCAGGGACTCGGGCGCCACCACGAGCTCGAAGCGGTACCGGTTGGTCCTCTTCGCCATGAAGTTGTCGCGCTCCCGCAGCCTGCAGCCGGTGATGAACGAGCCTATCCTCGCCGAGAACATCGGCTCCAGGCGGTCCGAGCGGATGGCGTCGAGGAGCTCGTCGACGAGGCGCTGGCCGGCCGCGTCCCCGACCTTCTCGGCCGCCCAGCCCTCGATGCGCTCGATCGAGAGGAACCCCGCCTTCACGCCGTCGACGATGTCGTTCAGGGAATAGGCCGCGTCGTCGGCCCAGTCCATGATCTGGCATTCGACGCTCTTGAAGTGGTTGAGCGCCCCGGGGGGGCGCAGGGCCCTCGGGACCGCGGAGCCCCCGAAGACGAACGAGCGGACGGCCTTCTGGCTGTCGTAGAGGAAATGGTTGGCCGGGGGCCGCGCGAACTCCCCCATGAGCGCCTTGTACTTGAGGACGCCGTCGAGGAGCGCCCGGGTCGGCAGGATCCCGCGCACGCCGGAGCGGTCGGCGATCATGCTCTCGACCAGGAGGTGGACCGTCTGGGCGTTGCCCTCGAATCCCCCCCACTTCGCCATGAGCTCCTGGAGCGTGCGCTCCCCCGAGTGGCCGAAGGGCGGGTGGCCGAGATCGTGGGCGAGGCAGATCGCCTCCACCAAGTCCCCGTCGATGAAGAAGTCGTCGCCGAGCGGGCCCTTGGACACCCTCAGGAACTGGCAGATCGAGCGGCCGATCTGCGCTACCTCCATCGAGTGGGTCAACCTCGTGCGATAGAAGTCGTACTCGCCCGAGAGGAACACCTGGGTCTTCGACTGGAGCTTGCGGAAGGCGTGCGCGTGGATGATGCGGTCGCGGTCGATCTGGAACGCGTTGCGGTAGTCCGTCTTGCGGCTGGCGCCGAAGGTCTCACAGTCGAAGGGCCGGTAGAATCCGTTGGGCATGCTTGGGGGCGCCCCCAGAGAGGAGAGCCCGCGCGCGCGGGACGCAACACCGGAGCGGCCGGCCGGGCGCGGCAGAGGTTCGATGTTGTTTTGCCGGGCGAGCCGGGCAACCTTTGCCGGGAATCCCCCATGTGCGCCAAAATGATGAAAGCCCTCAGCAAGCTCCGGCCCGGCCCCGGGATAGAGCTCACCGAGGTTCCCGTGCCCGAGCCGGGGCCGAACGACGTCCTCATCCGGATCAGGAGGACCTCCATATGCGGGACGGACGTCCACATCTACAACTGGGACGACTGGGCGCAGCGCACGATCAAGCCCCCCATGGTGATCGGCCACGAGTTTGTCGGCGTCATCGAGGAGGTGGGCAGCTCGGTCCAGCGCTTCAGGAAGGGGGACCTGGTCGACGGCGAGGGCCACATCGTCTGCGGGGTCTGCTGCAACTGCCTGGCCGGGCGCAGGCACCTGTGCAAGGACACGAAGGGGGTCGGGGTCAACCGCGACGGGGCGTTCGCGGAGTTCCTCTGCATCCCGGCCTCGAACGCCGTGCCCGTGGACCCCTCGATACCGCTCGACGTCCTCTCTTGCTTCGACCCCCTCGGCAACGCGACCCACACGGCGCTCCAGTTCGACCTCGTCGGCGAGGACGTCCTCATCACCGGGGCCGGGCCCATCGGGTGCATGGCCGCGGCAATCGTGCGCCACTGCGGCGCGCGAAAGGTGGTCGTGACCGACATGAACCCCGCGCGGCTCGCCCTCGCCGTCAAGATGGGGGCGACCCGCGGCGTCGACGTCTCCCGCGAGAAGCTCCCCGCGGTCCAGGCCGAGCTCGGGATGAAGGAGGGCTTCGATGTCGGCCTCGAGATGTCGGGGAGCCCCGCGGCCCTGACCGACATGATCGACAACATGGCCCACGGCGGCCGGATCGCCCTCCTCGGGATCATGCCGAGCCGGGCCGCGGTCGACTGGACGAAGGTCGTCTTCAACATGCTCACCATCCGGGGCATCTACGGCCGGGAGATGTACGACACCTGGTACAAGATGACGGCGATGATCCAGAGCGGACTCGACATCTCCCCGGTCATCACCCATCACCTGCCGTTCACGCAGTTCCAGGAGGGCTTTGAGCTCATGCGCTCCGGGACAAGCGGCAAGATCATCCTCAACTGGAGCTGAGGCCCTCCCCATGAACCCATCCTTCCGCGACCACGTACTCGAGGTCCTGGCCGACATCTCCAAGGCCGGCCTGACAAAGACCGAGCGCGTGATCGAGAGCGCCCAGGGGGCCTCGATCGAGGTCCCGCTGGGCAAGCACGTCCTCAACTTCTGCTCGAACAACTACCTCGGCCTCGACAACCACCCGGAGGTCGTGGCCGCGGCGCACGCGGCGCTCGACCGGTGGGGCTACGGGCTCTCCTCGGTGCGCTTCATCTGCGGGACGCAGGAGATCCACAAGGAGCTCGAGCGCACCCTCTCCGCCTTCCTCGGGACCGACGACACGCTCCTCTACTCCTCGTGCTTCGACGCGAATGGCGGCGTCTTCGAGACGCTTCTCGGCGAGGAGGACGCCGTCGTGAGCGACGAGCTGAACCACGCCTCCATCATCGACGGGATCCGCCTCTCGAAGGCGAAGCGCTACCGGTACCGCAACTGCGACGTCCCCGACCTGAAGGCGAGGCTCCGGGAGGCCGCGGACGCCGGCGCCCGGCACATGCTCGTGGTCACGGACGGGGTCTTCTCCATGGACGGGACCGTGGCTCCGCTTGGCGACATCTGCGACGCGGCCCGCGACCACGGCGCCATTGTCATGGTCGACGACAGCCACGGGGTGGGCTTCATGGGGCCCAACGGCCGCGGGACGCACGAGCAGATGGGGGTCATCGGCCGCGTCGACATCCTGACGGGGACCCTCGGGAAGGCGCTCGGCGGCGCGACCGGCGGCTACGTGAGCGGCCGGCGCGAGATCATCGAGCTCCTGCGCCAGCGCTCGAGGCCCTACCTCTTCTCAAATTCCGTGCCGCCCGCGATCGCCGCCGGGTCCCTTGCGGCGATCGGCCTCGTGCGCAGCGCCCCCCAGCTGCGCCTGCGCCTCCACAATAACACCCGCATCTTCCGCGAGGGCCTCGCGCGGGCCGGCCTCCCGGTGAAGCCCGGCACCCACCCGATCGTGCCCGTAATGCTGGGGGACGCCGTCCTCGCGCAGCGCTTTGCCGCGAGGATGCTCGAGAAGGGGATCTACGTCATAGGGTTCTTCCACCCCGTGGTCCCAAAGGGCGCCGCCCGGATCCGCGCGCAGGTGAGCGCCGCCCACAGCGAGGACGACCTCGCGGCCGCGCTCCGGGCGTTCTCGGAGACCTGGAAAGAGCTCGCGGGCGAGCGTCCGCCCGGCACCTCATAGTCCCCTCCATGCCAAAGGTCTCAGACGCCGCCCTGCGCCGACTCGAGAGGACCGCCAAGTCCGCGGCCGCCCGCGCCTACGCCCCCTACTCGGAGTTCCCGGTCGGCGCCGCCGTCCTCGGGCGCACGGGCAAGGTGTACGCGGGCTGCAACGTCGAGAACGCCTCCTATGGCCTCTGCAACTGCGCCGAGCGCACGGCGGTCTTCTCCGCGATCGCGGCCGGCGAGCGCACGATCCGGGCGGTCGCCGTCTACACGCCGACCCCGCTGCCGACGGCGCCCTGCGGCGCCTGCCGGCAGGTGATCCACGAGTTTGGTCCCGACGCCCTTGTCATCTGCCTGTGCGACGGCAGGAGCCGGATCGAGACCAGGCTCCCGGCGCTCCTTCCTGCGGCCTTCGGGCCCGGGGACCTGGCGTAGGAGAGTCTGCGCAGCCGGGCCTCGCGGGATTATATCCGGAATTCGTTGAACGATCTGCTTATCTCATTTTCAGTATTGGCCAGTATGGCACTCAAACAAGTCACCGTCACCGAAGCCGCCCGAAATTTCTCCGAGTTGGTCAGTCGGGTCCACTACCAAGGCGGGACGACGATCCTCGTCAAAGGAGGCAAACCGATGGTCAAGCTCAGCCCCGCCGGTCGCCCGAAGACAGGAAGGGAATTGGCCGCGCTTTGGCCGAAGCGCCCGATAATGAGCCCGGATGAGGCCGCCAGCTTCGAGCGCGACTTGGCCGATTCCCGAAGCCGTCTCGGCCCCTTGGCTTCGGGACCGAGGTGATCCCTCCGTACCCTCGTTCTGGTTGCCGCGGAGAGGCAGCGATTGGACCGACGCGGGAGCGAATACCGCCTCAAAACCCAACCGGTTAGGCACGGCGGTCGCGCGCTTCCAGCTCTCCGATGGTCGCAAACTTTCCGGCTGGGACAGCATCAATCTTCTTCGAGGCTGATTTCTTCCACGCTGGCGTGCTCCGCTTAAGCTGGTGGAGGAAAATCTGGATTTCCCGGCGCTCGTGTGCCGACATTCGGGATAGACTCTTCTTAATCTCGAGGACACTCACGGAGGCTCATGATGGCTCCGGGCTTCGCCTCGTCAAATACCGGGTCGGTTTGAAGGCCGCCGTGGTATCTGCCTCGCCGAACCGTGAATCAACCCGCCCCGAAGTAGCCGCGCACGGCGGATTCGATCTCGGACGCCGGGAACTCGCGCTCCGAGCGGTCGCCGAGGTCGCGAAGCTTCACGACCCCCCTCGCGAGTTCGTCGCTCCCGTAGATGAGGGCGATCCGCGCCCCCGAATCCGCAGCGGCCTTGAACTGCTTCCCAAAGGCCAGGTCCCTCATCGGGTATTCGACCCGGTAGCCGCCGGCGCGCAGCCTGCGGATGTCGGCAAACGCGGCCTTCCTCTCGGGCTCTCCACCGATGACGCAGTAGATGTCCGCGGCATGCGAGACCGCGGGTGAGAGCCCGCGCTGCTCGAGAAGGAGGCCGAAGGTCATTTCCCCGATCGCAAATCCCACGGCGGGGAGCGGCGAGCCGCCCATCTTCTCGACGAGGTCGTCATAGCGGCCGCCGCCCGCGAGGGCCCTCAGCTCCCCCTTCTTGTCGAAGGCCTCGAAGACGAAGCCCGTGTAATAGGCGAGCCCGCGGACGACCCCGAGGTCGACCTGGACGAAGCCGCCAAGGCCCATGGCCGAGAGGCCGCCGAGGAGCTTCCTCCATTCGGAGAGCCGGGCCGCGGTGGCCTCCGTCGCGCCGGAGGCATGCAGGGCCTTCTCCAGGTCCCCCATGGATTGGATCCGCTGGAACGCGAGGACCTTCTCCTTGAGGGCGGGATCGAGCGCCCCAAACAGCTCCTCGTAGGCCTTGAAGGCCTCGTTGCCGTGGCGCTCGACCTTGTCGACGGCGCCGAGGAGCGCCTGGATCCTCGGCGCGTCGAGGCCAAGCGAGCCCAGGTAATGGAACCAGAGGTTGCGGTCGCTCAGGCGCACCCGGAAATCGTCCTCCGAGAGGCCGAACGCCGTCATGCACTGGATGAGGAGCGCGATGAGCTCGATCTCGGCCTCGGGGCCCGCCTCCCCGAAGATGTCCGCGTTCAGCTGGGAGAAGCACCTGCCCCTGCCCTTCTGCATGCGCTCGTAGCGGTAGAATTCGCCGATGCTGAACCACTTGATCGGGCGCTTGAGGGCGCCCGCCCTCGCGCCCACGAGCCGGCAGACGCTCGGCGTCATCTCGGGGCGCAGGGCGACCTCGCGCCCTCCCTTGTCCGTGAAGCTGAAGAGCTGGCCCTCTATCTCGTCGCCGGACTTTGCCCGGTACATGTCGAGCGGCCCAAGGACGGGGGCGTCATACTCCGCAAACCCGAACGCCCCGGCCGCCTGGCGCCACACGCGGAAGGTGTGCGTGCGCTTGGCGAGATCCTCGGGGTAAAAATCGCGGAAACCTGGAAGGCTCTGGAACGTGGCCATCAGCGATGGACACGTTGCAACGGCTCTCTCACAGGGCGAACCAAAAGTGGTCCGGCTGCGCCCTGCTTCAGAGGAGCGTGCTCAGGTCGAGCTTCTTCAACTGCTGCTTGAGGATCTTGCCGGCCTTGAACTTGACGACGGCCCTCTGCGGGATGATGACCTCCGCCTCGGGCTTGTTGGGATTGCGACCGACGCGCTGCTTGCGCACCTGGACCTCCAGGACGCCAAAGTTACGCAACTCCACGTTGCGTCCTTCGGATAGCGCCTTTTGTACGATGTCGAGCGTCTGCTGGACGGTGTCGACGATCTGCTTCTGGGGGAAACCGGCCTTTCTGTATATCTCTAACACGATCTCGCGTTTGGTGAGGTTCGTGGACATGAATTGTTCCTTTCGGTGTGGGCTTTGGTTAAACGAGGTAAATTATTCGTCTGACATGAATTGCGTCAATACCTATATCAGGTAAGGCATGCCCGATCCGGCAGCAGTGAAATCGATGTTCGGGCGGATCGCCCGCCGGTACGATCTGGCAAACCGGGTCCTAAGCGCCGGGATCGACATCACCTGGCGCCGGCGCCTGGTGGAGGCCGTCGCGGCCGCCGCCCCGCGCGACGTCCTGGACCTCGCCACGGGAAGCGGCGATGTGGCGTTCGCCCTGGCCCGGGCGCTGCCCGGGGGCGCCCGCATCCTGGGCATGGATTTCAGCGCCCCCATGCTCGACGTGGCGAGGGCGAGGAAGGCCCGTTTGAAAAGGACGCGCTCAGCCGTGGAATTCGCGCAGGGCGACGCCCTGGAGCTCCCGCTCCCCGATGCGAGCCAGGACGCCGTCACGATCGCCTTCGGCCTGCGCAACATGGCCGACCGGGCCCGCTGCCTGGCAGAGATGCGCCGCGTCCTGCGCCCGGGCGGCCGGCTCCATATCCTGGAATTCTCCCAGCCGGACGCCTGGGTGGCCCCTCTCTACCGCTTCCACGTGGGGCGCATTGCGCCGCTCGTGGCGGGGGCCCTGACCGGCGACGGCGGCGCCTACCGGTACCTCGCGGCCTCGATCGAGGCCTTCCCCGGGGCGCAGGCCCTCCTGGCGGAGGTGCGCTCAGCGGGATTCCCGGATGCGACCGTGCTCACGATGACGCAGGGGATCGTCGCCCTGCACTCGGGAAGCCGCCCCGCCGGCGTCAGTTGAACGACTTGCCGCAGCCGCAGGTGGTGTGGGCGTTGGGATTCTTGATCTCGAAGCCCTTGCCGTGCAGGCCGTCGTCAAAGTCGACCGTGGTCCCGTCCAGGTGCTCAAAGCTCTTCGGGTCGACGACGATGGCGACCCCCTCGCTCTCGAAGGCATTGTCGTCGGCCTTGGGCTCGTCGAACGCCATCCCGTACTGGAGCCCCGAGCATCCCCCCGTCTCGACGAAGAGCCTGAGGCGGGCGGCGGCGGCCGCGCTCTCTGGGCGCATCGCGCGGACCTGGTTGGCGGCCCTGGTTGTCAGGAGGATCATGCGCGCACAATAGGACGGCCCTCCGGCCTGTCAAACGGGGCCCGGAATGCGGCCAAACGGCGCCTGCAGCAGTTTTCGGGCCGAACGCGGAATGTTCACTTGCAAGGCTCCGGTCCGGCCGCTTCGATTCCAAAGCGGTGCATTCGACGAAACAAATTCTCTGCGGCATCACCTACGAGAT